>Ga0180433_10001176_pt1 | contig 44323 bp, 35 predicted proteins | sample SS_ome_8_FD_132980 | JGI IMG/M metagenome (GOLD analysis project Ga0180433, IMG submission 132980) | Hypersaline lake sediment archaeal communities from the Salton Sea, California, USA - SS_1_D_1 metaG | ecosystem: Environmental > Aquatic > Non-marine Saline and Alkaline > Hypersaline >...
CCAAACAGGCTTACCATTATGCATTGACCAGGTTTAAACGAAAAAGTCTCCTGGATATTTTTGTCTTTAAATTTCAATCTGAAAGTTTTGATAGCACGTTCACCACCAACTTCATCTGTAATGTTTTCTATAATGGCAAGCCAGGGCTTATAGGGGTTATTCATCTTTTTTAACCTCCCGTGCCTGATTCACTACTTCAATTATGTCAATGTTTACTGGGCATTCGGTTATACATCTTCCACAACCTACACAGCCAAAAACCTGATTGTTTTTAGGCAAATAGTTGAATTTATGAAATACTCTGTTTCTAATGCGATTCATCTGATAAGGCCTAGGGTTATAGCCAGATGCTTGCATAGTATATTCTGGGTACATACATGAATCCCAAACACGTATACGAGCGCCCTTATCTCCTGCGGTTTCATCTTGCATATCAAAACAATGGCAAGTAGGACACAGAAATGTGCAAATACCGCACCCTAAACATTTTCTGGCTATTTCCTCCCAATATTTATTTTCAAAAATTGAGTCAAGAATGGATGCTAGTCTCTCGCTTTTTATATGTCTTTTAATGCTGTCCTTGGCTTTTTTCACTATTTCTTCTTTTTTCTTTTTATCCTCTTTGTTTGCAGGTTTAAAACCTGGAAAGTTTTTCACAATTTTTCCCCCTCTGCTAGTAATCAATTCGACATAGTATTTATCACCAATATCTGTTAGTAAAACGTCCAGGCCATCTGTGTCAGCTGGACTACTGTTGACAGAAGTGCAAAAACAATTTAAGGAGGGATTGTGACACGTTAAACCAATTAGAATTGAGTTTTTTCTCCGCGATAGATATAGAGAATCTTTGTATTCACCGGTGAAAACCTGATCAAGGATTTTCAAGCTCTTGGCATCACATGGTCTTATGCCAAATAGAAGCGTTCTTCCATCCTTTTTAGGTGTTTCAAGATTTATATTTTGATTTTTTGAAAATCTAAATAACGTCTCGGTCTGAGGCAAATAAATCGATTTGGGAGGAATCCTACTATTATTGTAATCCAGTGTCATTTCATCTGGTTTTTTAATCTGTTTAAATAAGACCATATCCTTGTTTTTCACTGGAGCAAAAACAATATGGTCTGAAATAATCTGATTGATAAAAGCATTAATTTTGTTCTTGTCAATGATCATTTCTTCCATTTTTTATTTGATATCCTCCTCAGGATCATCAGGTTTAAATATTGCCAGTAAAGGTTTGCTGTCTAATTCCTTTCCAGCATTATAATCAAAAAGTTCTTTGATGTCTTTTTCCACTTTTTTATTCAACAGCATCAATGGTATATCCATGGGGCAAGCACGCTCACATTCTCCACAACTAGTACATCGACCAGCAAGATGAAAAGCACGTATAATATGCCAGACTGTATTCTCAGAAATATTCACTGAACGGCGAAGCCATTGAGGATCCAACTGTTCAGCCATACATTTTTCACAGTAACAAACCGGGCAGACATTTCTACAGGCATAACAACGGATACATTTGTCAAACTGTTGTTCCCAGAATTTCCATTTATCAGTTAGCGAATTCTTTTCAAAATCTTTTACATCACAATAGTCCTCTTTACCTAATGGTTCTATCTTATCCCCAACTAGAAAATCATAAATCAAAGGCGTTGGATATTCGCAATGGATACATTTATCAAAAACAATCTCCCTTTTTGGAATCTCCTGTTTTTTACCATTAACAGTGAAAACAAATTTATCATCTTTTTCAACAACATCAACATTCTCTAAAGGTTCAGAAATTCTTTTACTACGTTTTTTAGGATCAATTACTCCACCACAAGACACCCCAATTATGAACAATCTATCGCGAGGAATTCTTTTTTCATTTATCATTTGAATTAGTGATCTAGAATCGCAGCCTTTTACAACAATTCCAATTTTTTCTTTTGCATACTCATTTTTAATATACATTGTTAGATTATTCAAACAAAATGGAGAAAAAATAACCTGAGATACTTCTTCTCTTTTTGAAACAAAAAAGGGTGTGGTTTGAAAACCATATGTTCCCTTCTTGTATGCGAGTACATATTTTACGTCCTTGTGATCCATGATTTTCCGAATTTCATTTTGGAGTTCTTTATTGCCTACCATTCATTTCTCCTTTTAATCTTCTTTATGGGGCCAAGGTTTCTTATTTCATCTGTAGCAGTTTTAATCACATCAGCAAACTTGGCGCCTTCAGAGGCAGAAATCCACGCCATCTGAACACGGCGTGGATCAATTCCAATATATTCTAGCAATTTCTTCAAAACCGTGACACGTCGACGTGCAAGATAGTTGCCTGTCTCATAATGGCATTCACCAGGATGACAGCCGCCTATGATCACTCCGTCAACACCCTGTTGTAAAGCATTAAGGACAAAAACAGGGTTAACGCGACCGGAACACATCACTCGTATTATTTTTACGTTTGGCGGATACTGAATACGACTAGTTCCTGCCAGATCTGCACCGGCATAACTGCACCAGTTGCAGAGGAATGCTACAATATTTGGCTCAAATTCTTTAGACATTTTTCTACCATTTTAGATAACATATGCCATATTGTCCATAAAAAGTATGAGCGGATTATATTTTATTGTTTTATTCAGTTACTGCATCTATCATTGAAATGATTTGTTCTCGTTTGAATCCTTTTTGTTCGATTGCACCAGATGGACATGCTGATACACAGCTACCGCATCCTTTGCAGACCCCTTCTAATACGTGTGCGAGTCTTTTTGTTTTATCGCCTTCTGTTTCCGTAATCATTTCTATTGCACCATAGGGACACATTTTTTCACAGACGCCACACCCACTACAGAGATCCTCATCGACACATGAGATTGGTGCATCAGTATAGTATTTATCCTTGGAAATGATGGTGAGTGCCCGTGATGCAGCTCCATATGCTTGTGCGATTGTTTCAGTTATTGATTTAGGTGAGTGTGCCATACCTGCAAGGAAAATCCCCTCAGTTGCAAAATCAACAGGCTTGAGTTTTACATGTGCCTCTAGGAAGAAGTTATCTTCATTTAGTGGTACTTTTAGTGTCTGTGCAAGTTCAACATTTTCAGCTCTTGGGATAATTGCTGGGCTAAGAGCTAAGTAATCAGTATGCAGTAGTAGCTTCTCGCCAAGTATTAAATCTTTTACCTCAATTTCTAGGTCGTTTTTACCTTTTTTAACCTTGGGTTTCTTATTCTTGTTGTATCTTACAAAAATTATTCCTTTTTCTCGTGCTTTTTCATAGTATGTCTCGCTAAACGCATATGTTCTCATATCGCGGTATATGATGTAGATTTTCGCATCAGGGTTTTTTTCTTTGATTTTTAAAGCGTTTTTAATTGCATCAGTGCAACAAATACGGCTACAATATGGTCGCCCTTCTTCACGTGATCCAACACACTGTATCATTACAATTGTTTTTTTACCAAAACTTGATCCTGTTGCTATTTTTTTCTCAAGTTCCAATTGCGTCATCACACGATTGTCTTTTCCATAGAGGTATTCATTTGGTTTGAATTCCTCTGCACCAGTTGCAACAAGTATAATGCCATGTTCAATCTTAAGTTTCGCTGTACTGTTTTTGATTGTTGTTGCATAATTTCCAACAAATCCATCGACTTTTTCAACTCGGGCTTTTTTATAGACTTTTATCTTTGGATGTCTTTCTACTTTCTCAATAATTGATTTCATATATGGTTTTACATCATAGTCTTCAAGTGTAAAGTAGATGTTTCTAAGGTTTCCACCTAGCTCTTTTTCTTTTTCTATAAGATGGACTTCAAAACCTTGATCGGCTATTGAAAGAGCAGAGATCATACCAGCTAGTCCCCCACCTATTATCAGTGCTTTCTGGGTGACATCAAGTTCAATTGCTTGTAACGGCTCAATGAGTGCTGCTTTTGCAACAGCCATTTTAACCAGTTGTCTTGCTTTCTCTGTTGCTTTTTTCGGCTCTTTCATATGGACCCAGCTGCATTGATCACGGATGTTTGCCATTTCAAAAAGATGTGGATTGAGTCCTGCCTCTCGGATTGTTGCCTGGAAAAGCGGTTCATGGGTCCGTGGTGTACAGGATGCAACAATAACCCGATTTAGTTTATGCTCCTTTATTTTTTCAACTATTTTTTTCTGAGTATCTTGAGAACAAGTATACAGGTTATCCTCTGCATATGAAACATTTGGAAGTGTTTTGGCATATTCAACAAGTGATGGCACATCAACATATGCTCCGATGTTTATGCCACAATGACAAATGAAAAGTCCAATACGTGGTTCTTCACCGGATACATCAATCTCTAGTGGATATTCTTTCTTTTCAACAAGAGTGTTTCTTTCAGAAGCAATAATGCTGCCGGCTTTTGCAGCGGCACCAGAAGCCCCCATCACCGTTTCAGGTATATCTTTTGGGCCTGAGAATGCCCCACAGACAAATACACCACGACGTGTCGTGGCAATAGGATCAAACTCTGGGGTTACACAGAAACCAAACTCGTTGAGCTTGATGCCAATTTTCTTTGCGAGTTCTTGTATGTCCTTTTTGGAAATAAAACCAACTGATAGTACCACCATGTCAAATGTTTCTTCTTTTAATTGACCATCTTCAGTTTCATATTTGATATGCAGGCTTTTAGTCTTATGATCTTCTTCAACTGAAGATATGCGGCAACGTAAGAATCTCACTCCTTGTTCTTCTTCTGCACGGTTATAATATTTCTCAAAATCTTTACCATATGTTCTCATATCCATATAGAAAATCGTAGGTTCAATACTGGGAGCATGCTCTTTTGCAATTACAGCCTCCTTTATAGCATAAGTGCAACAAACAGATGAACAATAATTCTTACCACAAGCGTTATCTCGAGAACCCACACACTGAATCCAAGCAATCTTCTTAGGTTCTTTTTGATCAGATGGACGAACAACATGACCGCTATATGGTCCCGATGCAGAAAGTATGCGTTCAAATTCTAAAGAATTCAAAACATTTGGATACCGCCCATATCCGTATTCACTTTTCAAAGTTGCATCAAACAAATCATATCCCGGTGAAAGTATAACGGATCCAACATTGAGCTCAATTGCTTCATCAGTCATATCATGGTTAATTGCATCCGCTTCACAAGCGTCTATACATTGTTTACAAATCGAACAGGAGTTACAACTAAGACACCTACCGGCTTCTTTGATTGCTTGCTCCTCTGTAAGTTCAAGTTCTACCTCATCAAAACCATGAATACGTTTTTCAACACCAAGTTTAGGTAGTACTACGCGAGGTATTTTTTCAAATTTCCGATCAGGTTTTGGTGCAACAAGTTTTTCTTTACCTGGCCTTCCCTCATGCAGATCTTCTCCGTTTAAAAATCGATCGATAGAAACAGCGGCTTCATGACCCTGAGCAATTGCCTCGATGACAAGGCCCGGCCCATAAACTGCATCACCTGCTGCAAACATCCAAGGAATGTTGGTTTGCATAGTAAGATTATCAACCTGTAGTAAACCACGCTTGGTTACAAGAACGCCGTCAGCAGCCTTTAGTAATGTGTAGTCTACTTCTTGACCTATTGCAACAATAATTGTATCTGCCTCAATAATCGATTCGGTATTGGGCTTAACCTGTGGGTTAAATCTACCTTTGTCATCAAAAACTGAAGTACATTCTAAAGTCTCAACACCTACTGCTCGACCACTGACACCAACGATTCTCTTAGGCATACGGCGAGTATGCATAATGACGCCTTCTTGTTCTGCTTCTTCTATTTCATAATCAAAAGCAGGCATCTCACCCTTAGACTCTACACATGCAAGGTGGATTTCCTCGGCGCCAATACGTAATGCTGAACGAGCGACATCAATAGCAACATTCCCACCACCAATAACCAGTACTTTTTTTCCAATTGGAATTTTCTTACCCATACTTAGTGCTCTAAGAAAAGCAGTGAATCCATACACGCCCTCGAGTTCAAGGTTTTGTATTGGGATCGAAACAATGCCATCCTTATTTAATCCCAGCTCCACTTCAACCTCAGCAAGTGGTGACAGAATAGGTGCCTGGCCAACAGCAGATATGACAACATCGGCATCGAGTTTAAACGTAGACCCCTCAATTGGTATAGGTTTTCTCCTTCCAGTCTCATCTGGTTCACCAAGCTTCATACGCACACATTCAAGACCAATAACCTTGCCTTTTTCCCCTATAATCTTAGTAGGGGCAGCAAGATAATAAAATGAGATGCCTTCTCTTTCACATTCCTCTAGTTCCTCTTTATTTGCAGGAATCTCCGCTCTGGACCTACGATAAATTACAAAAGCTGTTTTTGCTCCAAGACGAAGAGCAGTACGAACAGAATCAATAGCAACATTTCCACCACCTATGACAGCAACGATCTTTTCATGATAATCAACTTTCTTACCAATGCCTAAGTCGTGCAGAAATCCAGCTGCATGTACAACCCCCTGTAGATCCTCTCCATCTACACCAAGCTTCTTACTCTTATGTGTCCCAATCGCGATGAAAACCGCTTCATATCCCGCGTGATAAAGATCATTTAGCTTAAGATCAGGGCCTATCGGCGTATTAGTCCTAATTTCCACTCCTGCATCCTCAATTATCTTAATGTCATAATCAAGGACGTCATGAGGCAAACGATATTTTGGAACACCAACCCGTAGCATCCCCCCTGCTTGAGATAGAGCCTCAAAAATCGTTGGTTTATACCCCATCTTAGCAAGATCATAAGCAACAGTTAAACCAGCAGGACCAGAGCCGATAACAGCTACCTTTCTACCCTGTCCTCGAGATTCAAGTTCATCTTTTTTCTTTTTCTTTTCTTTTCTACCGTGTATTCTTTCATAATCAATAGCAAATCTTTTCAAAGCTCGAACGGCAACAGCCTCATCGACATCCTTCCTATTACAATTATCCTCACAAACATGAGTACATATTCTTCCACAAACACTAGGTAAAGGGTTTCTCTCACGAATTAAATCAGCAGCTTCTTGGAACTTCCCTTCCCTGATAAGTGCTACATATCCTTGGACATTTAAATGAGCAGGACACGCATCCATGCAAGGGGGAACACCAATCTTATCAATAGTAAAAACATTAGGAATTGCCTGAGGATACATCTTATATATGGCGTGACGGTCAACGAGTCCTTGATCAAACTCAGATTCAATTGACACAGGACAGACTTCCGCACATTCTCCACAGCCAGTACATTTATCAGAATCGACATAGCTTGCTTTTTTACGAATTTTAACGTTAAAATTACCAGCGTTTCCAGATATGTCTTGTAACTCTGAATATGTTATAAGTTCAATGTTTGGATGTCTTCCAACATCAACAAGTTTAGGAGACATTATGCACATCGAACAATCATTTGTTGGAAATGTTTTATCCAACTGAGCCATCACGCCGCCAATGGCCGGTTTTTCCTCTAAAAGATAAGTTTTAAACCCTGAATCCGCTAGATCAAGGGCGGCTTGCATTCCACCTATGCCGCCACCAACAACAAGAACAGAGCCAACCTTACCAGTTTTAGAGGTTTTATCGCTCATATTTCCACTCCTGCTTTTTCAAGCAAAGCATTTGCTTTGATTTTATTCAAACGAAAACCAAGTTTTTTCTGATCAATGCCTAATGCTAGTCCCAAAACTTGTGGATAATACAAAACTGGGAGATTGTAATCTGAATTAAATTTGGATTCAATCTTCCGTTGGTTGTCCTCATACATGATAGAACAAAACGGGCAAATCGTAACCAAAGCGTCAACCTTGTTAGCCGTTACATTATCGAGTTTATGCTTTGCCATCGACAATGCAATATCTTCCTCAACGCCAAGAATCGCACCACCACAGCACTCAAGTTTATTTTTGTAATCAACAACTGCGGCACCGGTAACTGCTACAAGGTTTTCTACAGTAGAAGGGTTTTCTGCATCATCAAAGCAATCATACAACTCACTAGGACGGAGATAATGGCAACCATAATGAATAGACATACTCAACTTACCAAGATCTTTTTCAATTTTTTTACTAATTTTATCAATACCAATGTCCTCATAAAGAATCCTCGAGAAATGTTTAATCTCAACACCAGGTTTAAACTCCAAACCAATTTTCTCTAGTTCCTTATTTACCTTTTCACGAAGTTCTTTTTTCTCAGAAAGCTCCTTATTAGCCTCAGTAAGAACTGATGTACAAGCATTACAAAGCGTACAAATCTTTTCCCCCTTCTTTGCAGCAATGGCAATATTGCGAGCGGCAATTATCAAAGATGTTTCAGCATTAGTAGATTTAACAGGGAAACCACAACATGAAAAATCAGTAAGATCAACAAACTCAATATCTAGTTTTTTTGCAACCTCTCGTGCAGACATTTCATAATTCTGCCCACGAACAGGAATAGTACACCCTAAAAACAAAGCATATTTCACTGGATTTCCCCCTTAGAAAGAGTATCCTTGGTAATCATTGTTATGTCATCAAAATTCTTTTTTATCGGAGGTAGACCAAGTTTCTCACGTTTTTTGTTATCAAAATCTTCAACTTCATATAGTCGTCCAAACTTGCTAACCAGTCGTGCTTGTTCTTTGAAGGATGGATGAATATATCCTTCTCGGGCGGCTATGTTTTTCAAAGCAGTCATAATACTTGTCAACTGCACATCTTGGGGGCATCGATCATAACAAGTATAGCACGTTGAACATAGCCATATGAAATCACTTTTGAGAACACGCTCTCTCATACCAAGAAGCACCATTCGGATAATTTTACGTGGGTTATATTTATCATCGATTTCTCGGACAGGACAACCAGCAGTACATGTTCCACATGCAAAACATCGGTTTATGTTTGCACCGCCTATTTCAGCAGCTACTTCGTATTTAAAATTCGGATCCAAATCTTTTGAGTCAATCATGCCTGTTTTGCCTCCATAATTGCTTTTGTAAAATCCCTAGCCCTAACACCCGGCGTCTGAACATCTGTTTTTTCGTAGAACTCTTCTATTTTTGATGTAAGTTCACTTTTCTCTCTCTCTGTATCCTTAAGTGAATATTCGAGATTTTGCAGCTCTTTTTTTGGATAAAGGGTGAAATCACCAGAGATTCCAATATCTCTAAGTTGTTTATTTTCTACCTCTTGAGCCGTGCGAACAAGTCCGCCTTTAGCCTTATAGGTACTATAAAGAATTTCAATACCCTCTTTTATTTTCACTCCTTGTGGGATTCTAGGAGTCTTTTTATAAAAAAACTCAGGCGAACTAAACCATTTTGCAAGTTCTGTCATCTTTTGAATGATTTCTTCACTAAGCTTTAATGGTTTTAGTTTTCCAAAGAGTTTTTCATAATTTTTTATTAAAACATTTTTAATTTCTTTATGAGGGGGGGCTTTACCTATTTCTTTTTTCATATTCGTTACGTTTTCTTCCATTGTTTTATAGATTTTATCTCTAAATTTCTCATCTGGAACTTTTATTGCATGAGCCATTGTATTATAATTAAAATCTCGAATAATTGATCCTACAAAAGCCATTGAATCTTCAATATCTGCACCACCAAGACCTGCAATTTTTCTTCCTTTTGATGTCACTATATCATTTACTTCACGAAACTTTGTATCAATCCCAAATTCTTCGTAGGTTTCAATTGGCGGAGTTGAAAGATATTCATAAATATCTTTAATTCTCCTGGGAAAATTTGGATTATCCTTGTTCCAGATTACATGATAAAAAATTTGGTTTCGGTCAAGATAAACTGTTCCGCCGCCTACTTCTCTCCTAAAAATAGGAAGTCCTGCTTTCTTGCAATAATCGATATCAACTTCCTTTTTTACATCTTGAAAATATCCAATGCTAATGAAAGGCGTTTGAGGCCAAACAATATCAACTGCTTCGACACCCATCCGTGCAAGAGTGTGAAAGATTAGCATAGATTGTTCCCAAGGTCGCTCTCCCAAATCTAATAGATACATCTTTTTTCAACACCTATTTTAACCCTTTCCAAATAATATCCTCTATGTTTCTAACAACGATGTTTTCTCCCTCGCTTTCCCCTATTTCTGCGGCAGCTTTTTTCAGTACTGTTTCACATGTAGGACAAGAAGTAACCACGGTATCAGCACCTGTTTCTATTGCTTGTTTTATCCTTTTTTTTGCGATACTGTCAGACAGTGTTTGATCGGACATAAGTATCCCGCCTCCTCCACCACAGCAACTAGATTGTTCTTTACTGTTTTTCATTTCAACAACTTCGACACCAAGTTTTTCTAAAATTTTTCGTGGTTCATCAATTATTTTCAATCCTCGTGAGAAGTCACAAGGATCATGATATGTAACTTTCATTCCAAGATCTGCCTTTGGAATTTTTTCTAAAATAACTTGCAACACATGTTTAGCATCTATTCCATAACCTTCTCTTAAAAACACGGTACAAGTCGGACAAAAAGTAATCGCCTCTTTAAATGGAAAAGCTTTCTGGAATTTTTCTTTATGTGTTTTAAATTCTTTCCTAAAACCAAGTGCTTCCATGGGGAAACCACAGCATATTTCTTTTTTGACTACTGGATTTATATCAAGTTTCTCAAGGATTTTTATGTATTTTTTTGTCTTATTTGGGCGGGAAAGATATTGACAGCCGATAAAAAGCGGTGTTTTCCCATCCTGTTCTGGCGAGATAACTTCGGTGTCACCATATATGTTACCAGTATTTTTGATATTGTTGATTACATGATTATGCGTATCTGATGCAAAGCCTGCATCGACAAGATCTGCTCGTGCTGAAGATATAATATCAATTATTTTCACATTAGATGGACATCGTTCCATGCAATCTCTGCAAAATGTGCACTGATATAGTTTATCTGCGATATGCTGAGAAGGCGCAAGTTCTCCAGCCAGTAATCCATATGAAAGGATAACTTTTCCACGTGCACCATCGGAATCCCAGCCTACTTGCTTAATAACAGGACATTCTTCAAAACAATAAGCGCATCGTATGCAGACATTCATCTCTTTATCGAACTTTTTCAAATTTTTGGCTGTCATTAGTTCCCTCAATTGTTATATTTTATTTTTTTATTGGACTTATGATGTTACCTGATAGCGTAAATCAGTTGCGGTAACCCAATCATCAGGTGCGTCCATCAGTTTATGTGGATTTAGGATGTTATTTGGATCAAGTGCTTTTTTTATAGCTTTCATCATCTCAAGTGAATCCTTTTTTTCTTCTTTCCATGATGGTGCTTTTGATAACGCAACACCATGTTCACCAGAGGTTGTCCCACCGATTTTATAGACGTATTTATAGACCTCGTCTACTGCATGTTTTGCATCTTCCCATTGTTGTTTCTTACTTGTATCCATCAGTATCTTCGTATGAATCAGGCCTGAACCGCAATGTCCATATGCACTCATTACCACATTGTTACGCTTTGCAATATCGTGAATCTCATGAACACATTCAGCAATCTTAGACATGGGGACTGCCATGTCATCTGCAAGAGCTGTAGTGACAAGGCCTTCTTTGTACCGTGAAAGTGAGGGAAACAGTTTTTTCCGCCCCTCATAAATCCGGGTCATCTCTTTAGGATCATCGCTTACTCTGATTCCGGTCCCATTGTTTTTTTCACAGATTTTTTTGATGCGTTTCATATCAAAATCTATGGCTTCTTTTACCATACCGTTGCATTCAAAGACAACAATCGCAGCAACATCTGGAAGACCCAGGTTTTGTGCATTATTTACGGCAGTAATTGCTACATTATCCATCAGTTCAAGCATAGATGGGGTAACTCCTTCTGCAATAACACTGGATATCATTCTACCAGCATCTTCTAATGTAGCAAAGTTGGCAACTCCCATAGCACGATATCTTGGAAGAGGCGAAATCAGAAGCGTCGCCTCAACAACGATGCCGAGTGTCCCTTCGGATCCAACCATTAATCTTGAAAGTTGATATCCTGATGAGTCAACTCTTGTATTTGACCCCATTGTTACAAGATCACCATTTGCAAGTACTACTTTCATACCGATAACTGCATCTCGGGTAGCGCCATATTTAACAGATCGAATGCCTGATGCGTTAGTACCGATCATGCCACCGATAGTACATATTTTTCCAGAAGAGGGCGTGGGTGGAAAGAAGAAACCAGATGGTTTGAGTTGTCTGTTCAACTCGTCGTTAATAACGCCAGGTTCAACTTTACATAGAACGTCTTCGGGTCGTATTTCAAGGATACGATCCATACGTTTCATGTCAAGAACAATACCGCCATCAATGGGAACTGCATGCCCTGACATGCCTGATCCTGCACCACGTGGTATAACAGGGATTTTATTCTTGTTTGCATACCTCATGATTTTTTGAACTTCCACCGCACTCCCAGGTCTTACAACACACTCAGGCATACTCTGGTGTACTGAAGAGTCTGAAGCATATATGTAACGATCAGCAACCTCGTCGGTAACGTTATCTTCACCAACTATTTCTTTTAGCTTATTAACATCTATTTTCATGCTTCTACCTTAACTTCTACCTTAATTGGATTTGGACCTAATTTTTTCAATTCTTCTACAAACTCTGTGACAACTGATGCAAACTTCTGCCCTTCAGATGCAGAGATATATTCAAACCGTACGCGGTTTGGTTTTACTCCCATTTCTTCTAGGAATTTTTTCAAAAGTTTGATACGTCTGTTTGTTTTGTAGTTCCCAGATTGGTAGTGACAGTCACCGGGATGACAACCAGCGATGAGTACCCCATCAGCACCCTTCTTCAAAGCCTCAAGGACAAATACAGGGTCAACTCGTCCTGAGCACATCACCCGGATTGATTTTATGTTTGGAGGGTATTTTATCCGGCTTGTCCCTGCAAGATCTGCACCTGCATAGGAACACCAGTTGCACAGAAAACCTATAATGTTTGGTTCAAATTCTTTTTCCATTTTTTCACCTTATATTTTCATGCTAATCTATTATTCCAATTTTCAAGTTCAGATAATGCCATATCTACAGCTTTTGGTACAGCTGCAGCGATCTTTGAACTCAGTTGTTCTCCAAATTCATAAGGCGTTTCTTTGAGTAAGATACCAATAATTATGATTTCACGTGGAATTCTGTTTTCTCCTAGTTTTTCGGCCAGTTTTAACGCCTCAACAAAAGAAACATCATGCGGGTTACAAGAATGGACTGATGAGATATCATCTAGAGAGAATCGTTTCACCTCACCATGCTTTGCGTTTTTTGTTTTCACCGCATCTATAAGTATTGCCCTGTCATAGCCTACGAGTAGATCAAGTAGGTTCATGCCTCCAGTTAACGCCTCATCTATAGTTACATTTGGATCATGTATGTGCTGCTTTAGCTGTTTTGCAACATGAATTCCCACCCCGTCATCACAAAGAATTGGGTTTCCAACACCTAGTATTATCGTCTTCATCTTTTAGTTCCTTCTACAGATTTTGCCTTATCGTTTTGTATAATTTTTTATTTTTATCATAAATATTTACTTCAAGTGGCAGACCGCCAGGTAGTGTATGCGTTGCACAGGCAAAACATGGATCATAGGCACGAAATGCCATTTCAACCATGTTCAGCAATCCATCATCGACCTTGCCCTTTTTTATAATCCCTTTTGCTGCATCTCTAACTGACATATTGATAGCTCCAGCATTATTTGTTGTAGCAACAATAAGATTAGCTTTATCGACAAGCCCGTTTTTATCAAGTTTATAATGATGAATAAGTGTTCCACGAGCTGCTTCAACCACACCAATTCCTTCACCAGGTTCGCCAACAGGATTTCTGATTTTTGTCGAGATGATTTCTGGATCTTTTATGAGTTCCATTGCTCGTTCTGTAGCATAAAGAAGTTCTATGAGCCGTGCCCAATGAAATGCAAGAGTTGAATTAACTGCTTTTCCTCCAAGGGTTTCAAAAAATCTTTTGTATTCCTTATTCGCAAGTGGGGTGGCCATACCCTCTGCGGCATTAAGGCGGCCAAGTGGTCCAACGCGGTAAATTCCGCTGTCTTTTCCATCTTTGAATCCGCTCCATCCAATATCCTTTAGGTATGTAAACTTGATATAGCTCCATTCTTCAACATGTTCGGCTATCTTTTTGTAATAATCACTTACATCAAATTTTACATGCTCATTTCCTTTTTGATCAGTTACTCGTATTTTCCCATCGTAAAAGTTTACTTTGTTGTTTTTGTCAACAAGTCCCATGTTGTATGTTTTAAGAGTGTATGGGTCACTAAGAATAAGATCAACGTAGTCCTTATTTTTCAGAACTATGTCATCAAAAAGGTTCAATGAAAATTTTGCAAAATCTACACAGGATTTACCCATTTTTTCTATGTCTTTTACCTCATCTTTGTTGAGTCCTTTTGACACTCCACCCGGTAGTCCACATACTGGGTGTGTTGCTTTTCCACCAAGTATGCCTGTGATTTTCTGACCGTATGCTCGATGTTTTATTACTTCTTTACCAATTTCAAGACCTGCTTTTTCAATCACGCCCAGCACATTTCTTTTTGCAGGTGGTGCATCAGGACCAACAACAAAATCTGGCCCACCAAGATAATAGAAATGTAAGATGTGGTCATAGATGTAATATCCACAATACATTAGCTCCCTGAGTTTCTTTGCAGCAGATGGTGGATCTACATTGAACGCTGCATCGAGTGCTTTTGTAGCAGCAAAATGGTGTGCTACTGGGCATACGCCGCAGATTCGGCTAGTGATCTGTGGCATATCCTCTGCACGTCTGCCCTGCGCGAACCGTTCAAATCCCCGTAGTTCAGGAATCTGCAGATATGCATTTGCTACGTCTCCTTGTGCATCAAGAAAGATACTGATTTTACCATGGCCTTCAAGTCGTGTTATCGGATCAATTGTTATTGTCTTCAGTTTATCACCTTCCTGTTTATTATGGCCGCAGGTAACCCATATTTGTAAAATGTGCCAACTGGATCAACAATCTGGTCAATTAGCTTGTCAACTTCTTCATCACTCATTTTCTCTTCGCATTCTATACCAAGGATCGAAGCTAGTGCAGAAATCATTTTAGCACCTTGATCTAGAGAGTTAGGCGTAGGTCCACCGCAACCGGTACAAGGCATGTTTGCATCCAAACATCTTGCATCACATCCGCCCCGAGTGGCAGGACCCATACAGATAATGCCTTGTTCAAGAAGGCATTTATCTTCAATCTTGTCAACTTCATAGATGCGTTTTATCTCCGCTATTTTCTTTTCAGATTTTTCGAAACGACATTCATCACAAACTGATTTTAATGGACCGATAACAGATCCTTTAGGAGGCAGCTTATTTTCAACAATAGCCCCTACAGCGGTCATTATAATATCTGGTGTCGGAGGGCAACCAGGCAAATAATAATCAACATCAACTGTTTGATCAAGAGTTTTTACGGTGTCATAAAATTCAGGAAGTGTAAGTGTCCCTTCTTTAACTTTAACTGAGATTTTCGGAACGATTTTCTCAGGATTTTTAGTAGATGGGTTATCCAGATATGACACATTAAATATCTCTTCTTTATTTGCAATATTTGCTAATCCAGGGATGCCTCCATTGACTGCGCAGGATCCAAAAGCAACAAGAACCTTTGATTTCTTACGCAACAGTTTTGCGATATGTTCCTGTTCAGATGTACGAATGCTTCCATTGAAAAAGCAGATGTCAATATGGTTATCCTTCATTGCCTCAACGTCCTTGTATTTAAAATCCATTGCAACAGGCCAAAACAGGATATCAGCAGCTGCAACGACATCTAGGATTTTCTCATCTATGTCTAGAACAGCTATTTCACATCCTCCACAACTTGCAGCCCAATAAAATGCAATTTGCAACTTTTTGTTTTTTTCTGCATCGGATTTCTTTTTTTCCTTGCTCATATAACCACCATTTTTATCAAATTTTAATTGTTTTGTCCTCTTTTTCGAAGACCCCCTTTTTCTTCAATAATAGAATTGGATCTACAACATGTTGATCGAAACCACATACTTCTGTATTTAAACCCAATGCAACTGCCATAAGCTGGGTATAGTAATAAACCGGGATTTGTTTGTAATCCTTAAACATTTTTTCTGCTTCTTTCCCTCGTGCATCAAGATTAAATCTGCAAAGTGGACACGAAAGCACCATAGCATCACTACCTCTCTCAGTTGCAAAATTTGTAATTCTATATGCTCTCTTAGAAACCGATTCTTTTTCATCTACGGTATGATATGAACCACAGCATTCTATTTTGAATGGGTTATCAACTACTTCTGCACCAAGAGCAGAAAGAAGGTCACTTAGAATTGTTGGTTCTTCAGCATCATCAATTGCTACCTCACGCGGGCGTAGAAGCATACATCCATAATATGGCATAATTTTTATATCCTTAAGAGGGCGTTTTACTTTTTTCTTAATCACATCAAAACCAATTTCATCACGTAAAAACTCAAGAAAGTGAATAACCTTTACAGTTCCCTTGTAATCATTTTCGCGGTCCATAAATAGGTTTAGTGTTTCGAGATCATCGGGATTTTCTTTTATCCTAAGATTTGTTTGTTTAAGGGTATTACAGCACATATCACAGAGGGTCACAACCTTATTTTCTCCTTGGTCTTCTACATGTATTAAGCTTCGCAGTGGCGCGAGATGATGCATGAGATCATCATCAGTTAAAGATGCAACTACTCCACAGCAGTTCCAGTCTTCCATCTCTACCATTTCATGACCAAGAGCTTCCATTACTGCAAATGCGGATTCCTCTAGGTTTTTTGCAGATGTTTTGAGTGTACATCCAGGATAGTATAATAGCTTCATGGTATTACCCTACTATATTAGCATATCTTTTTCAATATTCTTTAATATATACTTTTGTATATCTCAACCTATATTTTTTCTAAATAAACTAACAAACGCCAACTGAGGAATAGTTTCTTTTTCTTTTTTAGAAATTTTTACAACTTTTGTTCGATCAATTTTTTTTCTAAGAACAATTTGACGTAACGCCTCCATAATCTTTGTAATATTCAAATCACGAGGACAACGCTCAGCACAAGTATAACATGATGCACACATCCAAATCGTATTTGAATTAAGTACTTCCTTTCGATCTAAAACTACATATCTAATAGCTTCATCAGGACCTAAATCCATGTCGTCAATAAACGGACAACCGGCCGAACAAGTTCCACATTGATAACATTCAAACACATTTTCCCCAGAGAGTTCCTCTACCTCTGTTGCAAGCCCCCCTTTTTTAAACTTGATGGCATCGATTTCTTTATTGCTTTCCAACTTTTTTTTCAGGCTGTCACCTCCTTTAGGAGGGCATCCAGCATTACATCAATCTGATTGCTTTTGTATCCTTTTTGATCTATAGCGCCAGATGGGCATGCACCAGCGCAAGCGCCACATCCTTTACATAATGCCTTGTTCACGACTGCAATAGAACGTTCAGGATTATCAGAACGAGGCTGAATTTCAATAGCAGAATAGGTACATACAGACTCACATGTCCCACAACCACTGCAAAGATCCTCGTCAACCTCTGATACAGCACCTTCACCCTTCATTGTTTCTTGCATAATGGGAATAGCTGCTCTAGACGCAGCGCCTTCTGCTTGTGCAATCGAATCAACCAGGTTTTTTGGATAATGTGCAGCACCACACAAATAGATACCATCAGTTGCAAAATCCAACGGGCGAATCTTTGCATGTGCCTCCATGAAAAAACCACCAGCATCGGCTGGAATTTTAAGCATATTCTTCAATACCTCAGTCGAAGCTTCCCCTTCAGTATTAATTGTAAGGATTACAAGATCTGCCAGTATTTTTATCTCTTCATTTAAAACATCGTCAAAAACGTTTACAGTTACAGAACCACCTTCCGGATTATCTTTATCAAGGATAATCTTTGGTTTTTTATCACCATCATAACGAATAGTTGTAACATGGTGATTCTTCAAAACATCTGAATAATACTCCTCCTCCTCTTTACCAAAAACTCTCATATCTCTGTATAATATATAGATTTTGGAATCTGGAAACTTCTGACTGACAAGTTTTGCATTCTTAATTGATACGCCACAGCCAACTCTGCAACAATAAGGACGTTTTTTATCCATTGCACCAGCACAGTTAATAAAAACAACATTTTTTGGTTTCTTTTTCAAAGAATCATTTTTAATCTTTATTTCAAGCTCAGTTTGAGACAAAATATTATTATTTTTTTGATATTGATATTCACCTTCGAGATCAATTTCTCTAAAACCAGTTGCTATAATAATTGTTCCAAACTCTATTTTTTTCTTCTTCCCCTTCTGTTTAACAATTGCTTCATAGTTTCCAATAAAACCATCTACATCAGCAAGCTCAGCATCAACCATAACCGTGATCAATTTGTTTTTCGTAACCTCTTTAATCAATGGGTTAATAATATCCTCAGATTTTGTATCGGACGGAAACATTGAATGAAGCTCTCTAAGCCTTCCACCAAGTTTTGAATTTTTTTCAATAAGAATGGACTTAACACCCATATTGGCAAGAGCAAGAGCGGCTTTCATACCAGAGACACCGCCACCAATGACAAGTGTTTTTGGAATAATTGAAAACTCTTCTTCGGTAAGCGGTTCAAGCAAGCCTACTTTTGCAACAGCTGCTTTAATCAGGTAAGTTGCTTTTTTAGTTGCTGCATCCCAATCATCGGAATGAACCCAAGAGCAATGATTGCGTATATTAGCCATTTCAAAAAGATACTTATTCAAACCAGCCTCCATGAGTGTATCCCGAAATAACCCCCCATGAGTACTAGGCGAACAAGCGGCAACAACAACCCTGTTCAGTTTTTTGTCTTTAATAGTTTCTCTAATTTTTTTACCACTGTCCTCAGAACAAGCAAACATCACATGCTCAGCATACACAACATTTGGTAGTTTTTCAGCAGCTTTAGTAACTTTTTCTACATCAAGGTAACTAGCAATGTTTTTACCACAATGACAAACAAACACACCAATACGAGGTTCTTCGTTAGTCACATCTATTTCGGGTGGGAACTCCTTACCAATATGACGTTCCCGATTCTTAATTGGTTCAACTGCTTTTGCTGCAGCACCACTTGCCATAGAGACACTATCAGGAATGTCCTTTGGACCTTGAATGCAGCCAGCTAGAAAAACCCCTTCTTTTGTTGATTGAATCGGATTATTTAGCAAAGATTGTTGTTTGAAAAAACCATTTTCATCAACTTCGATACCAATAGATTTTCCAAGTCTTCTGTTATCTCGATTAGGAATTATTGCAGTGGATAAAACAAGAAGATCCACTTTGTCTTCCTTTATATCGCTAGTAAGCGTATCCTTATAGCGTATTGTAAGGCTTTTGTCCCTGTTTTCATAAATGGACGACGGGCGTCCACGAACATATCTGACACCAAGATCTTTAGCATGATCATAATACTGCTGGAAATCTTTACCATATGCTCGGATATCCATATAATAAATTGAGATGTCAATATCAGGATTTGCTTCTTTGACAATAGATGCTTCCTTGGTTGCATACATACAACATACACGTGAACAATAAGGAAAACCAAGTTGTTTACTACGCGAACCTACACATTGAATCCATGCAATGGTCTTGGGTTTTTTACCATCAGAAAGTCGTAAAGGTTTTCCTTCAGTAGGGCCAAAAGAAGATAATAATCTTTCAAATTGCATTGCAGTTATTACATTTTCATATTTGCCGTAACCATATTCACGTCTCATTTCAGTAGGCTCAAACACTTCAAAACCAGTTGCAACAATGACACTTCCCACGTTTACCTCTATTTCTTCTGATTTTTCAAGAAAACTTATCGCTCCAGGTTCACAAACCCTATCACATGACCCGCAGCCTACACAGTTTTCATGGTCAATTGTATAAACAATTGGTACTGCTTGTGGAAACTCTATATATATTGCTTTACGCGTTGTAATCTTTTCATCAAAACTGCTTACAACATCAACAGGGCAAACTTCTGCACAATCATTACATCCTGTACATTTATCTGGATCAACATATTTGCTTTTTTTCCAAACATTTGCCTTAAAATTACCCTTTTCACCTTCAAGTGAGTTGAGCTCGGCATAAGTAATAAGCTCAATATTGGGGTGCCTTGACATCTCAACCATCTTTGGTGCTGCAGTACAAATACTACAGTCGTTTGTAGGAAACGTTTTATCAAGTTTGACCATTGACCCACCAATGGTTGAAGTTTTATCAATAATTACAACCTTGTAACCCTTATCGCCAGTATCAAGAGCTGCCTGCATCCCAGAAATACCGGCACCTACTATGAGAACATCAGCATTTATCACCCTTTTTTCTTTTTTTGTTTTAATTGTTTCAGAAAGCTTTACCTTACTTTCTACTTCTTCCATCATATTTGTTTCTAAGATTTCTTCGGGTTCATTATAAAAATAATCGTCTTCAAGGGGAATTCCCATATCGTGATCAATTTTTTTGTTATAATTCCTCTCTGGCATTCTTACCTGCCTCAAGCCCTTTTTCAAAAGCTTCTTTGTTAAGATCGATAAACTTTTTGGGCACACTATCAATAACTGCCTCTCTTACAGCATCATGCTTTAACACATCAAAAATTGCTGTAGCTGCACCAACCATGACAATATTAGTAACAATCTTATTACCAAGTTTTTCAGCTATCCTCTGAGCATGAACTTTGTACACTGGTCTTCCAATATCGTGTTTTGGAACTAAATCTGGGTCGATGACAATTACTGTATCCTTACGAATATCCTTTCGATACGTGTCAAATGCTTCTTGTGACATGGCAATAAAAAAATCAACACTTGTCGGCCGAGGGTAACCTATCTTCTCATCAGAAATAATCACTTCAGATCTGGCAGCTCCACCACGGGCTTCGGGCCCGTATGACTGGCTTTGGACCGCATTATAATTCATAAAAACAGATGCTGCTTTACCAAAAATGAAACCAGACAGGATTACTCCTTGGCCACCAAAACCGCAAATACGCATTTCTTTTTTCATTTCTTGCCCCCGTTAATCCGTTTTTCTTGTAATCTTTCAACAAGTTTCTCATACTGTTCAAAAAAACCGGATTTTTCTATATCTTGAAAAACACCACATTGTATTTTGTTTTTGATTTTTTCTTTTTCCTCATCTGTCCCATATTTCATAATCTTGTTATAATCCTCAATAAGAATCGTGTTATCATCATACCATTTCCAATGTTTTTTGATATCGCCGAGTTTATTACGTCGACCATAAGCAGTAGGGCAGGGTGATAAAAACTCTATTATTGAGAAACCCTTTTTTTGTATGCCTTCTTTTATTGATTTTATTGGTTGATACGGGTGGGTAACAGACCAGCGAGCAACATAATTTGCACCAAGAGCCTTAGCTAGTTCACAAATATCAAAGGGGTGCTCAATGTTTCCATATGGGGCAGTTGTTGCAATACTGCCCAGTGGAGCAGTTGGTGCGAGTTGACCACCAGTCATCCCATATGTAAAGTTATTAATCATGATGACGGTCACATCGATGTTTCGCCGAGCTGCATGAATAAGATGATTGCCGCCTATTCCTGAACAGTCCCCATCTCCTGTAAAAATAATTATGTTTAAATCAGGATTTGCTGCTTTAATACCAGTTGCAAATGCTATGGCCCGGCCATGAGTTGTATGTAATCCATCAGCATTGATATATCCAGGCAGACGAGATGAACAACCAATACCCGAAACAAAAACAGTTTTATCCATATCTAAATCTAGTTCTTCAATTGCCCAAAACGCATAGTCCAATACTGCCCCATGTCCACAGCCGTTACAAAAAATGGTGGGCCACATTTCTTCACGTAGGTACTTTTTATTAAGTTTATCGGCTGTTCTAACCTCGGACATATTATTTCCCCTCCAAATATTCATAAAGTTCATGTGGTAGATGCATCTCACCGCCTATCTTTGGCGCGCTAACAACTTTACATTGACCTTCTACATATTCACGAACCGGATGAACAATCTGCCCAAGGTTCATTTCAGGAACGATTATTTTATCAATTTTACTCGCTAGTTTTTGAATTTCTTTGAACGGGAACGGCCAAACAGTTTTAAGGCGAAGCATACCAATTTTTTTGCCTTTAGCTCTTGCCATTTCCATTGCACTTTCTGCAGGTCTGGCTGTTGCACCATAGGTTACAAAAACAGTTTTTGCGTCATCTAAATACAGTTTTTCAACATTGGTAAGTTTATCAAGATCGTCGGTGATTTTTGTAGTAATTCGTTTCACTAGTTTTTCATGATCTGGTTGTTTATCAGTTGCTGGAAAACCTTTCTCGTTATGAGTGAGACCCGTAACGTAGGTATGGTAACCTGTTCCGAATGTTGGAAAATCAGGAACCTTGCTGTTTCTAGTCTGTGAGCTTGTAAAAGGTATGAATTTCTTTTTATCAATTGTAGCAGGGACCCGGTCAATTATCTTCAGGTCTTTTTCATCTGGAATAACTATTCGTTCTCTAAGGTGCCCTATTTCTCCATCTGCCATAACACAAACAGGATTGCGATATTTCTCAGCGAGATTAAATGCTTCTACTGTAAACTCCATACATTCCTGCACTGTGCTAGGTGCAAGAGCTATTGCTTCGAAGTCCCCATGTGTCCCCCATTTAGCTTGCATCATATCACCTTGGGCGCCAAGAGTTGGCTGCCCAGTTGATGGCCCTGTCCTTTGGATATTAACAATAACGCAGGGGGTTTCAGTCATTGCAGCAAACCCGTAGTTTTCCATCATAAGTGAAAAACCAGGACCAGATGTTGCAGTCATAGCTTTAGCGCCGCCCCACGATGCACCAATAACAGCAGCGATACTGCCTATTTCGTCTTCCATCTGCACATATGTTCCTTTAACTCTTGGAAGCCTACGTGCCATGCCCTCGGTAACCTCTGATGCAGGAGTTATCGGGTATCCGCCAAAAAATGAACAACCTGCAAGTAGACCACCATAAACGCAGGCCATATCTCCAAGGATAAATTGCACTTTTTTACCTAAAACCTCTCTTATCAACTCAGGATCCCGTTTATATTTCATTTATTTTCCTCCAATCGGACTCAGAAGGATTTTTTTAACATCTTTTTTAACTTCCTTGTCAGGAATTACGGTTATTGCAAGATCTGGGCATATCAATTCACAGAGTCTGCAAAAATTACACTCATTCTTTTCTTTTAGTTGAGGCGGGCGAATGCCTTTTTTATTAAGCCTGTCTGATTCTTCAAGGGCACATACAGGGCATCGTTCAATACAGATGCCGCAGCCCTTACACCAGTCATCTTTAATCTCAATCATTGCTACACCTAAAGTATATCTAATGCTCTAGAGATCGCCATCTCACCCCGGTACTCTGGCAATAATATTGGGGCTTTTTTTGTTGTCTTAATATTTGCTTTTTCCAACATTCTATTATACTTATTAATATGGTTTAGGGTAATTTTTCCAGCCTTAGCTTTTTTAACGTATTTTGCAGCATAGATGCCCGCTCGGCGGCCAAATACGTTATAGTCAAGAAGGGAATTACCCATGAGGCGATTTTTACCATGCACGCCACCAGTAACTTCACCGGCTGCAAAAAGACCGGGAACCTTTGTTTCGCACTTTTCGTTTATCTCTACGCCACCATTTTGATAATGTAAGGTTGGATAGACAAGAATTGGATGTTTTGTCATGTCAATGTCAAATCGTTTGAACTTCCTTGCCTCACCTGCGAGTTTCTTTTCTATGGTACCTTCCCCATGAATGATATCTATCATTGGTGAATCTAGCCATACTCCAGGCATCCCTGTAGGTGTCACAATGCCCTTACCATTCTTACATTCCCGAATAAATGTTGCTGCTTCCACGTCACGAGGCTCTAATGGAAATACAAAGGGGTCACCGTTCTTATTGAGTGGTACTGCACCCAGTCCACGGATCTTTTCTGTTGAGAGGATGCCCACTATTGGTTCTGGATATGCATCTCCAGTTGGATGGATTTGTATGGTATCTAAATCAAGAAGATTAGCTCCAACGTGATACGCCATGATAAGACCATCACCTGTCGCACCATAATGATTAGTAGTTGGATAATTTGAAAGATGCAATCGTCCACTACCTCCTGTAGCAAGAATAGTGGCTTTTGCTCTGATGACATGATACTCAAATGTTTCTATATTGAACGCAATTCCACCAGCAACCTGACCTTTATCGTCCATTAGAAATTCGATTATGGGACAAAATTCCGAGACAGGTATCTCTAAGTTTCTTGCTTCGTCTCTGATGTTTCGTAGGAGTTCCATACCGGTGTAGTCTTTGGCACTATGCATGCGATTCCTGCAGGTTCCACCACCAGATAATTCCTGAAATTCTCCATTGTCCTGTCGATCGTACATCACTCCAAGTTCCTCATGCCAGTTAATGATCTTTGGTGCATCTAGTGCAAGTGCCCTTGCAAGTTCTGGTTTATTCATGAAGTGGCCTCCTCCATAAATATCTAGATAATGCAATGCTGGGCTATCTTCAGGCCGGTCTGCTGCTTGAATGCCACCCTGAGCCATCATGGAGTTTGCGTCTCCATGACGAAGCTTTGTCACAATCAATATATTTTCTTTTGGAATGCCTGATTCGTACGCAAAGAGCGAAGCAACAGTTCCTGCACCGCCACCTCCTACAATAAGTAAATCTATATCATAATCTATCTTACTTAGATCAACATCATTTGGGTTTAAAATGGGTTTTGCTTCAAGGAGATCCACGATACCATTGTACATTATTTTTCCCTTGTCAACACCGATACTTACTTTTCTCTTAGTGCTATTCATATAATCGGGATGATACTTGCTAAGCACTTGTTCTCGCTTCTCCATTGTCATTGGTTTGACTGCAGTAGAAATGTTTTTCTCTCTTTTTTCTTCGACTAGTTCTATAGATTTCATCATATAGTCTGGATACCCGTCTATTAACTTCATTTAATCGCCTCCAATGTCCCCCTCTTCCTCTGCTTCAATTCTCCTGTTTGTATACATCGTCATGATGTCTCTCTTATCTTTCTTTATCAGTTTTTCAATATCTCCATCGTACTTTTTATTCTCAATTTCCTCCAGACGTTTTGCAAGATTTTTGGATCTTGTATCAATATATTTGCCTCGTAGTCTTCTAGCAAGCTGTGAAACATGATAATGTTTAATATCGGCAGGGCATCTCATAGCACAAAGACCGCATTGGATGCAATCAAAGGAAATCTCAGCACATCTCTTGATATCTCCTCGAATTGCCATCTGAATATACTTCATGACCTCAATGTCTTGAGGACATGATTTTGTACAGGTATTACACGAAACACATCGCGCAATTTCAGGATAGATGGTCAAAAGTGTGCTCTCACTTGGTTTAAGCTTTCCGATATCGTATTCGGCCTTCGCTGCAGGAACAAAAGGAAGTTGCACAAGATACATCTTGTCTTCTACCAGTTTCTGGCATGCAAGTGCAAAACTGAGTTTTTGTTCATTTTCTATTCTATACACTGTAGAACATGCACCGCAAAATCCAGCCCTACAGCCACAACTCCTAATAAATCTATAACCTGCATATTCAATGGCTTTCATTATGGTTAGACCAGTCGGAACTTGGTAGCTTTTACCCATTATGAATACTTCTAATGCTCCTGCTTTTTTTTCTACATCTGCTGCTTTTTTTATGTCCGGTTTCTCTACAAGGACCTGACTTTCTTTACTCATAAGTTTATCCCCACAAAACAGAACTAAATTTTTTCAATATGCCCGCTAAAAATTCTAAGGAGTATTTTTCTTTTCTAACATACCTATGGATGACATTCCCTGCTACTAGACCAGACAAGGCAACTCCTCCTAAATTAAAATTTGAATTCGTATGAAAGATTCATCATATAAATCTTTTGATAAAATTCTCCTAATAACAAAAGATATTAATATGGTCATATTTTTGCTAAAATATAGGCATTATTATGCCCCTTTTAACAATTAATCACTTTATATTTGTTAAAATGAGAAAAAGTTTATATTGAAAAAAACTTATTCTCAGTATGATGAAAAAGTTTGATTTGACCGACAAAGAAAAACTCATTCTGTATGGGCTAGTGAAATATCCTCAAATGACAGACAAACAACTTTCAGAAAAATTTGATTTGAATCATTCTACAGTTACTTCTATTAGACACCGATTAAGAAAAAAAGAATATTTTAGAACTCTTATTATTCCAAGACTTCAGAATATGGGGTGTGAAATGTTGGTTGCGATTTATACAAATTTTAGTCCCTTGATACCTTTGGAAGAAAGAGTTGAAATTACAGGAAAGACTATCGAGGTTTTTGACGAAATATTTTTTTCTATTGGTGAACAAGATAAAGGATTCTCCCTGAGCCTTGCAAAAGACTATGCTACCATTGGAAAAATTAATGATATCAGAACACAGACATTTGGCGGGCGTGGTCTTTTGGAGAACGAATATCCAAACATGGTAGTGTTTCCTTTTGAGATAAGCGCAATCCATAATTTTTTTGATTTTGCACCTTTACTAAGAAGCAGTTTCGCCTTGGATTTAGAAACAGATGAAGTAGCAAGAGACGTTAGTTTTAGAAATAAAGAGGATGTTTCCTTTTCTGATACTGAAAAAGATGTGTATTGCATGTTGGTTAGATATCCTGAGTTATCAGATGGGGCTGTTGGATCAGAATTGGGGGTTTCACGTCACACGGTCTCAAGGTTACGAAGAGGATTTGAAGAGGATAATCTCATACGGAAGATTAACTTGCCAAATCTCAAGAAATTGGGTTTTGAGATTTTGACATTTTTCCACATCCGATTCGATCCACGCAACCAACCGGATATGGAAAAATATGAAGCCTCATTATTGATGGGCGATTCGACCATTTTTTTGGCCAGGAGAATGTTTGAAGCAGTGATGATTTCTGTCTATGGTGATTATGATGAGTATAAACAGGATAAGACTAGGATTATGCAGGTATTAAAAGAAAATAAGTGGATTGCAAAGGATCCCCTGATACGAACATATGGATTGAACACGTTGGTGTTCATAAAAGATTTTAAGTTTGCTCCTATTGCTAGGAAGGTATTAGGTTCTGATTTGCTAATTTAAAAAGCTATTATATATGAGAATTTGTATTTCTGGGTCTATGAAACTTTTTGAGTATCGGGGGAAGGAATTGTTTAATAAATATGGTATTGCAGTTCCAAATGGTAAGCTGATAAACAGCGAGAAAGACCTTTCTGATTTGAAATTTCCTTTTGTTCTTAAGGCACAGGTTCCAATTGGTGGTCGTGGTAAAGCAGGAGGCATCAAATTAACTGATAGCCTTAACGATGCCAAAGAGAAATTCTCTCAGATTATGGGTATGGATATCAAAGGATACACAGTAAAAAAAGTATATGCTGAAGAGAAAGTTTCTATCAAAAAAGAACTCTATTTGAGCATTATGCTTGATAGAACTAAGAGAATGCCCCTCATTATGATAAGTGGAGAGGGAGGCATGGATATCGAAAGTGTTCCAGATACTAAAATTTTCAAGGAATGGATTAATCCCTTGATTGGCATTCAATCTTTTAATATTCGCAATCTTGTATCTAAACTTAATCTTGAAACGGAAGAAGGAAAAGAGATTTCAAAGGTAGTTACAAAGAGCTACAAAATGTTTCGAGAATATGACTGTGAACTTGTTGAAATTAATCCGCTAATCATCAAAACAGACGGCAGTGCGATGGCCCTTGATTCTAAAGTGATCATTAATGACGATGCGATGTTTCGTCATCAAGACATTACGCCAGAACATGTTGAACTGACACCTCTTGAAAAAGATGCAAAGGAAAAAGGGATTACATTCATTCAGCTTGATGGAAACATTGGAGTCATAGCAAATGGTGCGGGTCTTACTATGGCAACGCTCGATGCCCTTACGTATTATAAGGGGAAAGGCGGGGTATTCTTAGACCTCGGCGGTACCGATGATCCCGAAAAAGTCAAACAAGCTTTCGAACTCATGAAAAAAGCCAAACCTAAGGTTATTTTCTTAAACTTGTTTGGCGGTATAACCAAGTGTGACACTGTTGCAATAGGGGTTAAAGCAGTTATTACAAAGGAGGGCATCGATTGTCCAGTTATCACTCGAATCAAAGGAATGAATGAGGGGGCAGCAAAGGAAATTTTAAAGGATGCGGGACTCGTCACCGCAACTACCTTACAAGATGCTGCTGAGCAATCTTCTACGATGGCAGGAGGTGCGTAAATGTCTATTTTTGTTGATAAAAAAAATACCGTTGTTGTTCAAGGTGCAACCGGACATCAAGGCGTTTTTCATATCGGCGAGATGCTAAGTTTTGGTACCAAGGTTGTCGCTGGTGTGACACCTGGCAAGGGTGGCCAAGAGGTTCATCGTGTACCTATTTTTAACAATGTGGGGGAGGCTGTTGATGAAACTGGTGCAAACACTTCCCTTATTTTAGTTCCTGCTCGCTTTGCTAAAGATGCGGTGTTTGAAGCACTTGATGCAGGAATTAAAACGGTTGTTACCATTACCGAAAACATTCCATTTCATGATGCCATGGAATTTGTCCATTATGCAAAATACAATGATGCAATCCTAATTGGTCCCAACTGTCCAGGTATTGCCAGTCCCGGTAAAACAAAAATTGGCATCTTGCCGGGTAGTATCTTCAAAAAAGGCACCGTTGGTGTTGCGAGTCGTTCTGGTACTTTGACGTATGAAATTGTGAATGCGTTGAGTGAAAAAGGTATGGGGCAAAGTACTTGTGTGGGTCTTGGTGGCGACCCGATCATTGGGACGACATTTATTGATGCCCTTGACGCCTTTGAACAAGATAAAGGCACTAAAGCGGTGGTGTTAGTCGGTGAGATTGGGGGTACTGCTGAAGAGGATGCTGCCGAACACATCAAGGAGCATATCAGCAAGCCCGTGTTTGCATTTATTGCAGGAAGAACGGCGCCGCCAGGAAAAAGGATGGGGCACGCAGGTGCTATTATTGCACGAGGAAAGGGAACCGCTACATCAAAAATACAAGCGTTTAAAAAAGCACATGTGCCTTTAGCCCAATTCCCTACTGATATCGCAGATTTAGTTGAACAACATAGTTAGACACAAAGCGTTCCATAAGAGAAGACTGCTGGTGTTAAATGTGAAGTGTATCTTTGTCTCTGACATTCATGGGAAAATCAAGCGATACGATAGTCTGTTCAAGTTTATACAAAAACAGCAACCAGATGGCGTTTTTTTTGGTGGAGATCTATTGCCTCACTCTCATCCGAATGACGACTCTCTTGAAACATTTATTTCTCAGCATCTCTTTTCTAAGATACAGAGGATAAATGCTGCTGTTAAAAAACCTGTCAGATTTTTTCTTATCCTTGGTAACGACGATCCACGAATATACGAAGACGTATTTCTTAATGCAGATAGCAACAATATCATCACCTATGTCCACAATAAAACCGTTTCCTTTGGTGATTTCTTTGTTACTGGATATTCCTATGTGCCACCCACCCCTTTTCAGTTAAAGGATTGGGAACGATATGACGTTTCTCGGCATCTTGATGTTGGTGCCGTTTCTCCTGAAAGTGGATATCGAACGATTTATCTTCCTATGGATGATATACGATATACAACTATTTCAGAAGATTTAGATCGACTTTCTCAGAACGCCCCTGCCAATCGAACGATTTTTCTTTTTCATTCCCCTCCCTATCAGTCAGACTTAGATCGAGCTGCATTAGATGGTACGATGATAGATCATGCACCTCTAGATGTTCACGTTGGTAGTATCGCCATACAACGATTCATCAAAAAGAAACAGCCATTCCTCACCCTTCATGGTCATGTTCACGAATCTGCTCGATTAACTGGTAAATGGAGACAACGATTTGGTCGAACGTATGCTTTTTCTGCAGCTCATGATGGACCTGAACTCGCAGTTATTCGCTTTGACACTGATGATTTGAGCAAGGCATCGAAAGAACTTATTGATCTCTAAGTTTTTTCTTTTTTGAGGTTGATTTTTTTCACGCTCATATGGGGGGAAGTGATGTGTGATGCCCAGGAGGTTTTTTTCTTGATGTCTTCGTCGGTAATAATATGCACATCTAACAGGTCACCTGTTGCAAGTCCTGTTCGCTGTTTATTTTCTTCATCAAGTTTTTTACCCCACTCCTCAAACCAGACTTGGAGTTTTTCTCGTTGTTCTTCTGTTCCTTTGAAATGGATTAAGAGGTCGATATCACTTGCTGGTCCAGCGCTTCCATCTTTTGTGCTACCAATCAAATATATTGATTCTATTCCGTAGATTTCAGGGTCAAGTGCTCCAGCAATCTCTTCTACCTTTTGCATACGCCAACTCCAATGATCTGGTGGTTTTAAAAACGCAAGTGCGTCTCCCGTTTCTCCATCCATAATTACAGAAAGAGTGGTACCTTCATCCAAATCTGACGTTTTTATCACTTTTACTACGTTTTTGAACTTTTTGTATGATGGAAGTATTTTTGGTAGATGATTCTCTGCAGTAATCAAAATATCTTCATTGAATATGCTCTTTGGTTGATTGGGGTAAAGAGGCAAATATCGAATTTCGGCTTCTACAAGATCTTGAAAGAAATGTGTGCCAAATGAAAGTTCAGGGGTATACTCTCCTTTTTCTTTTGCAATTTCCACAAGCAATGATGTGTTGTTAATATCGCCATACTTCACCGGTACGCCAAGTTTAATATCTCCTCTACTTCCCCATCTGCCAGGCCCCATTAGAATAAATTTTCTTTTTGGTAATTTTGTATTGAGTTCGTTGATGATAGTGGCTACTTTTTGCATATCCTCTCTTGATTTTAGAGTTGTATATTCTTCGGGAACCACATATACAAGGTATTCGATGTTTTCTATTTGTCCCGTTGTGACGTATTTATTTGTCGAAAATACTTTACGATTCTGGGGGACATCCTTCGGAATCGGTTTTCGTTCGATACCTCTGCCTTGACTTTGCGGTCGGCATTGAAGCATATAAAGGTGTTTACCGTCAGAAGCAAATTCCACGTCCACAGGAGTACCAATTTTCTCTTCAAGAAGATGCATGATTCGTTTCATTTTTTCGAGAAAATCACTTTTTTCAAAAAGATTGGCAAACGTGACAACCATGTCTTCTTCCTTTGGATTGAATAAGATGCTTGGTGGACTCAGCCCACCGTCTTTATATACAGAAATAATCTGATCAGCATGTGGAAATTCATCTGCATACTCTTTTAGAAATTCAAGAGCATCAACTGTTTCAATTGCTCCTGTCTGTAGATTAATCACATCCATATATCTTGGAGAGTATTGAATTCGTTCACTGATCAACGTATTGACTTGCAGATTTGGTCGATTAGGTGACACTAGTACTGGGTAGTCATTACCGACCCTATCAACTGCTCGTGTGCCAAGGCCGGGAACAAGCCGAATCATCCCATCCTCACGTCGTATTCGTGGAGACCATCGAAATTCGTTTCTGCTAAAGGCAACTCCACCAAACACAGGTACGTAATAATGCCCTACCTTTGTTCCCACTACTTCTTGTATTAAAATGCCCATTTCCTCACTAAAATCAAGAAGTCCACGCTCACGGCGATACTCGATAGGATCAGGACTGAAGGTTGAAGCATATACTTCAGCAATGGCATCCATGAGCGAATACAGTCTTTCCTCTTCACTGCCGGTATTGGGGACAAACAAACTTTTATATTTTCCAGAAAAGGCAGCACCGAAGCTATCTTCAAGAAGGCTAGACGATCTGACGATAATTGGTCTTCCTTCGAACTCCCTAATGACCTTTCTGAAACCCTCTACAATTTCATGAGGAAACGTTGCATTTTTAAACACTTGTTCTAAAAACGGTTGTTCTTGTCGTATTTGATCGGGATGAAGATATTTGACATGGAATGCCTCATCTAAGTCATTATAATGAACAAAATTTAAGATCGTATCGGAGGTGACATACCAACTTTTTGGAAATGCAATATCTTTGAGAACGTCATCTGTTTTCATTGCTTCTTTAATAATTTTTTCCGCAAGCATCACGCCAGAAGTTTTTCCACCAAATTTACCTGAGCCCTGAGCAGGACCAACTACGTGATTTAATAGATGGATAAAATCATCAAGATCAATGTATCGTTTTGCAACATTGACATACTCTAAACGATCAGTAAAAAACCGTCGTATGAGTGCTGTTTTAATACTAATTTTATCTTCAGATGCAAGGGTTGTTTCTACGTCCTCTTGTTCAAAGAATCTGTTCAGTTCGTCAGTAATTTCCACTAGAGGTATGCCAGGTTTTTGTGATGAGAGAAGTAAAGGACGTGCCTTATCTTGCTTCATCCACTCTTGAAACATGCTGGAAATTTCATCTGGAGGAATACTTTCTTTTGCTATTTCAAAAATCTGTTTTTGTATATGCTTCAATGATTCTAGATCTTGCCTTGGATTTGGCATGTTAATGCCACACCACTGGCTTGAAGCTGCATTTCTGTCAACTGGACAAATTTTACTAAGAAGCATGGTTATTTTTTCATTTTCATACCGGTATAAATAATATATCATTTTTCTTGTCAGTCGGAGCAAGGTTCGCGGATCTGTTTTAATTAAAAGATCGATGATAACTTCCCAATCTTGCTTTTGCTCGACGTTGTCTGCTTGTTTCGTTCCTGTTTTTTCGCTTGATTGTATCAGCTTTTCAGCACGAGTAAGTCGTTCTAGAACATGAGCCTCGCTCACAAGCGTTCCGAGAAGATCAGCGATAGCATCTATTAATCGACGTTCATCAATAAGAAAAGGCCCCTCATCACTCTCCGGTTTTTCTTGTATATAATAAACTTCTAGCATGCCTATTTTTTCATTATCTGAGAAGATATTGCTGGCCTGCCCCCATTTTGTCTTTTTAAAATTTTTGGTTTTGTATTCCTTACTATCAATAGTTACCTTAGCGCACGTTATTTCAGGATATTGCCATGCTGGCGGGATAAGGTTTACAATTTTTTGTAACGCCTCATCAAACGAAATTGTTTTGTCTTTGACAATATTAGTAAGTCCATACAAGCAGTTAAGTTCCTTTACCCGTTCTTTTAAAGCATCAATTTCATCATCGGTAAACTCAAGCGTTTTTTCTTTTTTTGATTCGGTCATGTTCATCTTCCAGTTTTTCTTTCTTTTTTCTTAATTGGCATTTGTCTGATAATTGCTTTGCCTTTTTTTCCGTCTATTATTGCTTGAAGATCGTTGTTGGTTTTCACATGAGTAATAAATTCCGTTTCTTCTACTTTTTCTTGAGAAGAAAGCCAGTTCCAATCTATTTCTTCTTCTCTTCTTGTGATCATGTATCCTACTTCTGAGGCAATCATGTCATGAAAGAAATGCGACCCCTGTGAAGGATCAATATGGCGTTCTTTATACGGCATTTCAACGATTACCTTTGCACCAGCAATATCACTCCAGATTACAGGGATGCCAAGCCACGGGTCGGACGACCCCCAACGGCCTGGGCCTACGAGAATATATGGTTTGTTTTCTCCCATCAATTTGATGTTCATTTTTCTTATTTCTTTCGCTACTCTGCCCGAGTGAGAGAGGTCAAAGGAGTCCTGATTGACATAGATGATATCTTTAATGTTATTAGTGATACCATTTCCCAGTGCGTTTTCGCTATAAAACAAGATTTCTTTTTTTGGGACGTCATCAATGTTAATATCAATTTTTTTATCGGGAGATATCATATTTCTTATTTGTAAAATAACGAGTTCGGCAGGTTCTTTGGTTTCTTTGGGAATATTTACTGCAAATTCAATTTCTACAGGATAGCCTAATGCTTGCTCACTGATTTGTAAGAGCAGTTTTATTGCTTTTGCGAGAGGAATTTCATCGTGATCAACGATTGGCGAAAAGTCGATAACAATGCCCCCTTCATTGTGGACTCCTGGATATAATCTGTCGTCTTGAGGAATATATGTTGACACAATTTTATCCAAAACTCCGTGTTCTTTGGCAACGTCGATATCAAGTTTTTCTAGAGAAGTTTCTTCATTGTAATCCACAAATTTATAGATCGATTTGAGATTTAATGCATAAAAGCGATTTTGCGCGTATTTCATATAGTCTTTTGGTGTACCAAATAATGGTACTTTTGGTTTTTCTGGGCAGAACGCATAGGTACTGCCGCCGTCAACTATTGCTTTTCCTAGCCCCAGTGCAAGGTACACGATGCCTTCTTCCGGCTTGCATGGTCCTGAAGGGTAATAGTTGTATGATTTGGCTACGCCAGAAATAGTAGGATAAAAATACGATCCATGATGGTCTCCAACCAATTCTTGAATGAGAATAGCCATTTTTTCGTCGCCAATGTTTTTTGTGGTAGATTTAATGTATGTCTGTGCTTTTTCGAAATAGGTCGAGGCGTACACATATTTTATTGCATTGCACACTTCTTGAAAGCGAAGATCAGTTTCCCACGAATCATTGGGGAGCAGCATTGAAGCATAAATCCCTGCAAACGGTTGCATGAGGGAATCCTCAAGAAGACCAGACGACCGTACGATTAGAGGTTTACGTGTATTCCTGATGAATGCGCGAAGATCTCCAAGGACCGTTGCGGGAATGCTCGCATTCATATATTTAGCAGCGATGCGGTCATCAGAGGCATGTAACACATCGACATTAGAAAGACGATTATGTTCGATAAATCTGTCAAAAACATCTGTGGAGAGAATAATGCTTCGCGGGATAGTAATTCTCAGGCCAGGAAACATATCTTCAGTCAGATACTTTGACAAGATTTTTGCAATAAATGCTACACCGCGAGCCTTGCCGCCAAGAGCTCCATCACCAATGCGACTCATCTTCACTAATGGATCAACGATATTGCGGGTGAAACTTGAAATGGAGGCCTGGTTAATCGAATAGTTGTATTCTTCAAACAATTCATTTAGGCGAGACTTTAACAAGTCGCCTTTTTCATACTTGCGTTCTATCGTCAAAATTTTTTCTGCAAGTTCAACTTCGCCGATTGCTTTCAACCACTTAGAAATATTATTTCTCTTTGCCGATTGGAAAATAATTGCATCATCAAGTGTTGTTAGTGCATGTTTAAATTCTTTCATGTTTTGAACTTGAGATGCGGCCATTCCCGTTTCATCAATAAATACAAGTTTCCGAGGGCCAAGAGCTTCATGAATAAAATTCCGTATTGTAAGAAATGCCCCCTGAGAAAGTTTGGAAACAAAATGGACGTTATTGCCAGAAATATCTTTTTTTTCGATGGACTCTGATGATTGAAGAAGTACCGGTAACTCTGGTTTTTCACTTGCTATCTTGTTAGCAAGCTCAACACCTGCCTCTTGATCCTGTTCTAGCTGATTATCTGTAATGACGCAGATAAGATCCTCCTTGTATTTTTCATAGAGGGCAACTCCTTCTTTGAGATTGTCTGCGTGAAGAACAAACGGTCTTCTTTTAAACCGAAGATTTTTTTGTTCGCATGACAAATCATCCTGCAGTATCTCATTTAAAAACATACATATTTCTTCATGGATTAAAGAAAGATAGCTAGAATAATGTTGAATGGAATCTTCCAGCAGCAGGATACATTTCCTTCCATCTGGTGATGAGGATGATTCGATATTTTTTTTGTCTTCAAAATACTGAACAATACTGAGAATGATTTTTCCGTCACCATTCCAGGTGAAGAATTTTTCAATGGTTGTTTTTTCATCTGCAAGTTTAGCGAAATCAGCGTTATTGTTGCCTAACACAACAATGGGTGCCTGTGCTTTTTTTCCAATTTGTTTGATAATTGGAATAATCAAATCGTTTTGTGGTAAGAAGAAAAGGATTATCAAATCAAAGTTTTCCTTTTCAAGAAGTGATAAAGTCTCTTCTACCGTTTCTGCATGGGTGATAATCGGAGGTGATTCTTGTTCATTGTAAGAATACCACTCCGAAAAAAGACTGCTGAGTCGACCTTCTTCTTCTAAAAGAAAGTATTCAAAGGACGAAGAGAGTAAAAGTATCTTTTTAATTCCATATCGGCGAAAATGTTTGACCAAGTCATAGCAAACGTCTTGGTTTATTTGAACTTTCTTTCCTGTTATTTCTTCGATCCTTTGTTGAATGTTTCGTTCTTTATTGTTTATGAACATGATCGTAAGATAATTATACCCATCCTCTTAACTTGCAGGCTTCAGCCACTCGCTGGATGGCAATCATGTATGCCGCATCACTAATTCTGACTTTTTTGCGTTGTGCAAGTTCCCATACTTTGTAAAAAGCATCAGTCATTTTGTTATCTAATTTTCCTAATACTTCTTCTTTAGTCCAATAGTAATTTTGGTTGCTCTGCACTTGTTCGAAATAGCTGCATACTACCCCACCTGCATTTGCTAGGAAATCGGGTATCACCGCTACACCATTTTTCGTGAGCACGTCTTCCGCCTCAGGAGTTATGGGTCCATTTGCTCCACCGATTATAATTTTTACACCCGGTTTGATTTCTTTAACGTTGTCTTTTGTGATGGAATTCTCAAGGGCTGCAGGAATAAGCACTTCCACATCGTGTTTAAGCCACTCGCTACCAGCCATTGCTTTGTATCCTAGCTTTTCTGCTTTTTGTTTATCGATGGTTCCAAAACGATCAGTGATTTTTCGCAACTCTTCCATGTTAATACCATCTTCTTTATAGTAGCTGTAGGCTCTCCCCTCTTTTTGGTCCCAGCATGAAACACATACCACAGTGCCACCATAATCGATGAATAACTCTGCTGCATACTGTGCAACATTTCCAAATCCTTCAATCGATGCTTTCGTTTTTGTAATATCCATATCCATTTGTTTGAGAACTTCTCTCAGTTGATATATCAGTCCATAACCTGTTGCCTCTGTTCTTCCGAGTGACCCCCCAAGTGCTACTGGTTTACCAGTAATAATGCCAGGATATTGGCCACCGACAATCGTCTGGTATTCATCCATCATCCAGAGCATGTGTTGGCTGTTTGTCATAACATCTGGCGCAGGCACATCTCGTACCGGACCGATGTCCCGGCACACCTGTCGTATCCATCCACGGCATAACCGCTCTTGTTCATTCTCTGAGAGGTTGTGCGGGTCACAAATAATGCCTCCTTTTGCACCCCCGAGCGGAATATTTGCTACTGAACATTTCCACGTCATCCACATGGAAAGTGCACGAACAGTATCAGCGGTTTCCTGCGGATGAAATCGTATTCCTCCTTTACAGGGGCCAAGTGCATCGTTATGTTGTATTCTAAATCCCCTGAAAATTCTTATTTTTCCATCGTCCATTTTAATGGGAATGGCTACATGATATTCTCTCAAGGGATTCCGTAATAGATCTCGTGTGGGTCCATCAAGGTTCAACATATCTGCAATTCTATCAAATTGTTGTTGTGCCATTTTGAATGGATTGTATCCTTCTTTTGCCATGGTCTCTTTCCCCTTAGAATTTGGAGTCGAAGAGCGGATATATACAACTACAATATAAATCATTGGTTTCTTTTTACACCAATTGTCGAAAAAAAAGAAAAAAGAAGTTTATTAAACTTCTTTATACAGCACCATGGTCAAGCATGGCATCAGCAACTTTGACAAATCCTGCGGTGTTTGCCCCTTTGACATAATTTACATAGGCGCCTTCTTTGCCATATTTCACACAGTTTTCATGGATGCTTTTCATGATCCATTGTAATTTTTCATTAACTTCTTCTCTACGCCAGGACATTCGTAAGGAATTTTGTGACATTTCAAGAGCACTTGTCGCAACACCACCGGCATTTGCTGCCTTGCCGGGCCCATAGAGAATCTTTGCTTTTTGAAAAGTCTCAATTCCTTCTGGCTCTGTTGGCATGTTTGCTCCTTCAGCCACACATATGCACCCGTTATCAACCAGTATCTTTGCATCTTCTTTGCTAATTTCATTTTGTGTGGCTGAGGGAAATGCCATATCACATTTGATATGCCACGGTCGCTTTCCTGCTTCATACGTAATGCCATATTTCTCTGCATATTCTTTGATTCGCCCTCGTTTAACATTTTTCAATTCCATGACATATGCTAACTTTTCCGAGTCAATACCATCGGGATCATAAATTGTACCAGATGAATCTGACAAGGTAACTACTTTTGCGCCCAACTCGTTCAATTTTTCAACGGTATATTGTGCAACATTACCTGACCCAGAAACGGTACAAATCTTTCCTTTCATATTCTTCCCGCTAAGCTTCATCATCTCTTGGGCAAAATAGACACAACCATAGCCAGTTGCCTCCGGTCGAATGAGGCTTCCTCCCCAGTTCAATGCCTTGCCTGTGAGAATCCCACTAAACTCGTTTCGTAGTCTTTTATACTGTCCAAAGAGATATCCTATCTCACGTCCACCAACACCAATATCTCCTGCGGGAACATCGGTATTTGGTCCAATGTGCCGATACAGTTCGTTCATAAAGCTTTGACAAAATTTCATGACTTCATTGTCTGATTTTCCCTTTGGATTAAAATTTGATCCTCCTTTCCCACCGCCGATGGGCAAAGTGGTAAGACTGTTTTTAAAAACTTGTTCAAAGGCAAGGAATTTAAGAATGCTTAGGTTGACACTTGGGTGAAGACGAAGCCCTCCCTTATAAGGGCCAATTGCACTGTTCATCTGGATTCGGTATCCTCTGTTTATTTGGATTTCACCAGCATCATCTATCCATGGAACTCTAAACATGATAACACGTTCAGGTTCAGTTATTCGTTCTAGGATTTTCGCTCTTTTATATTTTGGATTTTTTTCAATAAAAGGCATTATGCTTTCCGCTACTTCCTGTACCGCCTGATGAAATTCTTTTTCACCAGGATTTTTTGCAATGATATCTTCCATAAATGTTTCAACGTTTTTATCCATAATATTCCTCCCTATGCAGGTGAAATCGTATTGCCAGTCCCTATTAAAACTTTATTGGTGTTTTTACGTTTTAAGATTGCGTTCTATGTTATATTGGCCAGGATCTCCTTCCGAAAACGTAAATTTCTTTTCTCTACATAAATTAATCATAGGGATATTATCCTTCATGACAATGCCATAGAGTTTTTCAAGGCCTTTGTCTTTGGCAATATGTATGGTGTAATCAAGAAAGTCTGACCCCAATCCTAATCGTTGCCATTTATCACTTACAATAAGGGCAAATTCTGCGGTGTCATCTCTTCCTGGCTCTACAATGAGTCTAGTGACTCCAAGTAATCGTCGTTTTCCCTTCTCGTTCACTTCGCCCACAATTCCAATTTCACGATCATAATCGATATTGCAATACCGCGTACGCATTTCATGAGGAGTATCTTTGATTATTCTGAAGAACCGGAATCGTACTGATTCTTCTGAAAAGGTTTTGAACATCTCGAGCCAGAGGGGCTCATCTTCTGGTTTTATTGGCCTCAATAGAACTTCTGTGCCATCTTTCAACGTAATCGTCTTCACATACTTCGTTGGGTAGGGACTAATAATAAGATGAGGTTTTCCTTTCTGGTGTTCATCGACAACGATACGTGCGTCAACTGCAAGTAATTTGTCTCCATCGACGATCAAGGGATTGATATCGATTTCCTGAATTTCCGGATGGTCGCTTATTAATTGGGAAAAATTCATCATGGTTTCCTCGACTTTCTCCATATCTGCAGGGGGAATTCCTCTAAATCCTTTGAGTAGTTGGTATGCTTTTGTTTTTTCAATAATGCGCTGAGCAATGACTTGATTAAGGGGCGGGAAACCCAATGACCGATCTTTGAATAATTCGGTATAGATGCCCCCCATACCAAACAAGACAATAGAACCAAAAATGGGATCTTTTTTGGATCCCAGGATGAATTCGCCACCCTTATTTTTTACCATTTTTTGAATGGTAACACCCTCAATGGTGGCCTCAGGAACATTTTGTTTTACAGTCCTCATCATGGTGGTGTATGCATCACGAACCGCTTCTTCACACTGTAAATCAAGGGCTACTCCGCCCACATCACTTTTATGCGTGATCTGTCGTGAATGAATTTTCATTACTACAGGATATCCTACCTTCTTTGCAAGAGATACTGCTTCTTTTTCTGAGATGGCGATTTGTGGTTTTGTTGTTTTTATGTTATATAGCTCAAGAAACTCTTTTGCCTCTCCTTCGGTCAGTAATGTTCTCCCCTCGTTCAGTGCATCCGACAGTATCTTTTTCAGCTTCTCTTGATGATCAGCAGACGGTTTTACATCGCGTTCTTCAGGAGTTTCAAACAATAATTCAAGATTTCGAGCATAATGATAGAGATACATATAGGATTCTACTGCTTCTTCAGGTGTTGAATAGGCGGGGATATTATTTCTATTTAGTAATTTTCTTGCGTGGTAGACACTTTCTTCCCCAGGAAATGCTACTAAAATTGGCTTGGTTGATTTTTTGGCAATATCAATAATTCTTTCTGACAGTATTTTAGGATTTGCCACGACCTGCGGAACACAAATCACAAGTAACCCATCGATATTACTGTCTTCTAAGCATGCCTCAATAGCTTTTTGGTAGCGTTTTTCGTCTCCATCGCCAATGATATCGACAGGGTTGCCTTTGCTCCAATGAGGCGGTAATGCAGCATTTAGTTTTTCCATCGTTTCTGGGGAAAGTTTTGCTAGTTTGCCCCCCAACTCAATAATCGCATCTGTTGCTAACACACCTGGACCTCCTGCGTTAGTGACAATGGCAAGATTTGGTCCAGTTGGGCGAGGTTGTTTTGCAAGAATGGATGAGCAATTAAACAAATCGCTAATTTCTTTTACTCGAACAATGCCTGCCCGCTTAAACGCCGCGTCGTAGACAGCATCTTCTCCAGCCATTGCTCCGGTATGTGACGCGGCTGCCTTTGCCCCTTCACTGAACCGCCCGGATTTAATGACGATGATGGGTTTTGCTCGAGCAAAACTTCGTGCTGCACTCATGAATTTCCGTGCATTTGTTATGGATTCGATGTAAAGGACAATACTGCGAGTATGAATGTCCGTTCCAAAATAATCTATGAGATCGCCAAAGTCAACATCAAGCATGGAACCAACTGAGACAAACGAACTAAAGCCAACTTTTGCTGCTGCGGCCCAATCAAGAATGGCTCCGCAGACGGCACCACTCTGTGAGATTAATGCAATATTTCCCCGCTCAGGCATTGATCCTGCAAATGTTGCGTTTAAATTAAGGTAAGGAAGAATGAATCCAACACAGTTGGGCCCCACAATTCTCAATCCATATTTTTCTTTGATTTTCAACAATTGTTTTTCAAGGGCAACTCCTTCTTTACCAATTTCTTTGAATCCTGCTGAAATAATCAGTATTCCTATGATTCCCTTCTTTCCGCATTGCTCAACAACATCCAATACCACTTTGGAGGGAGTAGCAATAATTGCTAGATCAACGATTTTGGGTAGTTTATCGACGGTTGGATATGCTTGAACACCTTGAACACTTTCTTTCGTTGGATTTACGGGATATGCGACACCGTTGTATCCTGAGCCAATTAAGTTTCGAAAAATTCGATATCCTGCCGATCCTTCTTTATCACTTGCTCCAACAACAGCGATACTTTTTGGCTTAAAAATTTTGTCTAAATTCTCAATACCCATACTCATTCCCTCATCAAGAAAATGCGGTCGTGCCCCCCATATTAAATGGTGTTAATAAGTTTATCGTTACAGCATTTCGGCAAATAATTCGTATTAAAAATTCCAGTGATCTTTAAGTATCGTTTTTATCCGATTCACTAATGCCTTTACCTCTTGACTATTTGGGTCAGCGATTTCGTTTTCTGTGATATGTTCTCTTTTCCCAAGTAATCCACAAACTAGGTTATAATATGATTTTACACTTGCATCACTATTATACCCACCGCCAAATGCAACGAGCAGTTTATTACAGGTTTTAGTGGAAAGTGTTTTCATATTTTTCCCTAGATGGTAATAGATTTGATATGTGAGTTTCAGATCTGCTAACGGATCGGAGTGATGAGTATCGACACCAGATTGATATATGATTACTTGTGGGTTGAATTGCATACCTAACGACGGAATGAGTTCATGAAATGCATAACGAACGCTTTGATTGCCTGTTCCTGGAGGAAGCGGAAGATTTACATTGTATCCTTCCCCTACGTCTCTTCCGATTTTGTCAATGGCACCCGTACCAGGATATAACGTTCGCCCATCTTGATGAAAAGAGATAGTCATTACTGTTGGGTCATCGTAATAAATGTCCTGTGTGCCATTACAGTGATGAACATCGAGGTCCACTATTAAGAATCGCTGAAGCTGATATTTTTGTCGCAAGTATTCGATGGTAACTGCAATGTCGTTAAAAAAACAAAATCCCGAGGATGTACTGCTGCTTGCATGATGAAAACCGGCAAGAGGATTGATCATACAGTCAAAACCTGAGAATAACTTCTCACCGGCAAGCATGGTACCGCCGGTTGCCAAGGCGGCAATATCGTAGATGCCCACCGGAGCAGGGGTATCAAATGCTAGCATCCCTCCTGTTTTACTGAGTGATTTAATTTTATCAACATACTGTTTTGCATGGACACGAAGCAGATCATCATCCGTTGCTTTTGTAGGAGCGAACTGTGTTAATTCATGCAATATTCCTGTTTTTTCTAGATATTCTATTGTTTTTTTTGGTTTATCTCCAACAAGAGGATGAGTGGTCCCCAGATCGTATTTGTTATAATCGTGGTGATAAACGATACCTATCATTAGCACCTGCATCATTCTCTTTTGTATATAGCTTGTTGTGTTACTACTTATTGATCTTAACAATCCGTCAATAAAATTGGTAATATTCCAATAATTATATGAAAATTACCAATAACATTATAAATCATGAGAGACATATCTGTAGTTGTAAAAGGTATGGCGATCACGATATGATTGAATTTACAAGTATCGACCTATTTGGTTTTGAACTATTTATTGCTGTCATCATTCTAGGATTTTTTTGTGAATTAGTTGACTCATCGTTAGGTATGGGGTATGGAACAACATTGACTCCGGTCCTCCTTGTTATAGGATTTAATCCTCTTGCTATCGTCCCTTGTATCTTGCTTTCTGAACTTTTTACGGGACTTGCTGCAGGCGTAGCACATCATAGAGCAGGTAATGTAAATTTCACTCGCGGATCTCTGCATTTAAAAATAGCTCTTGTCCTAGCAATATGTAGCATTATTGGCGCAGCCCTCGCTGTTTTTATTGCACTTAATATTCCAAAACTCTGGCTTAACGCATATATCGGCATCATGGTACTGGGTATGGGTATTGTTATGGTTGTAACTCTCAATAAAACGTTTAGATTTTCTTGGAAAAAAATCACAGGTCTGGGGTTAATCGCTTCGTTTAACAAGGGAATGAGCGGCGGAGGTTATGGTCCTATTGTGACGGGCGGACAAATTCTTTCTGGGGTTAAAGGCAATCATGCCGTAGGCATTACCTCGCTTGCAGAAGGTTTGACTTGTGTGGTTGGTGTTATTGTTTTCTTACTGTCTCCTGGATCTGCCGATTGGCAATTAGCTCCATCATTGATTATTGGTGCTATGCTTTCCGTACCCTTTTCTGCCGTGATTGTTAAAAGAATACCGACGAAATCACTAACAATTTCTATTGCAGTTCTCACTATACTCTTGGGCGTTTATACTCTGGTTAAATTGTTCATGTGAAAAGGTAGGTATGGAGTCATATTGTAAGCAAAGCAATATGTATTGTAAAAATAACAAATTATTTATGAAGAAAGGCTGTTTGATACTATGAATACTATGAAAGTTGAGTTGAATGATGTTCGGTGTATTACTGATACGGCATTGACCATTAGGGGATCACGCCGCAGAATTACTGTTCCCTCAGAGGTTGTAGAATTGCTGAAATTACATGACGGTGATAAGCTTCGATGGATTGTGTTTGACGATGGCAATATCCATCTGCACAAGGTAAAAAAATAACTGAGTTTCCGATCTTCTATCCAGATTTTTAGCAGCTTTTATATAGCAATATTTTATAAGAGGATGGCAAAGCTATCAGTAGATTCCAAAAATTTAAATAATTAACGATTGTTAATTGTAGGGAGGTCAGTTTATGAGTATTGTCGACTTAACTTCTATGGGGGAAG
>Ga0180433_10001178_pt1 | contig 44293 bp, 33 predicted proteins | sample SS_ome_8_FD_132980 | JGI IMG/M metagenome (GOLD analysis project Ga0180433, IMG submission 132980) | Hypersaline lake sediment archaeal communities from the Salton Sea, California, USA - SS_1_D_1 metaG | ecosystem: Environmental > Aquatic > Non-marine Saline and Alkaline > Hypersaline >...
GAGTTCGAATCTCACTGGAGCCAGCGAGATTCGAACTCGCGACCTCTTGCATGCCATGCAAGCGCTCTCCCAACTGAGCTATGGCCCCGTGGACAATAAGTATACTATGGTTGTAACGACGGTTCAAGTACCCGGCATTTTTTTTTATCTCCCCGGAATCGGAATCGGAATCGCTATCGGAGCTCGGTATCGGTATCGATGCGGACGAAGTGGACGGACCTGCCGCGCCGCGCGGTTGAGGTGCTCTTTTTTTGCCCGATCAAAGCCGCGGCTTTGCGGGTATAATTCGCGGGCGCCTTTGCCATGATAAAGAGAAAGAGGATAATCATAACGGGCCGTGTTCAGGGCGTTGGCTTCAGACCGGCGGCTTGCCGCGTGGCCCGGAGCCTCGGCCTTTCGGGAACAGTCCGCAATGACACAAGGGGGGTTACGGTCGAGCTGCAGGGCGGCCGGAACGCCATCGACGCCTTTATCGAACGTATCAAGGGGCCTGACCTGCCGCCTCTTGCCAGGATCGATTCTTGCGATGCAGCCGAGGTCGATCCGGTCGAGGGTGAAACGGCCTTCAACATCGAGGCCAGCGATGGTTCAGGACCGCCGGAATCGGAAGTCAGCCCTGATGTCGCGGCCTGCGCCGACTGTCTCGCCGAGATGGGCAGGGCCGGCGATTTTCGCTTCCGCTATCCTTTTATCAACTGCACGAACTGCGGGCCGCGGTACTCGATCGTAAAGACCATCCCGTACGACAGGCCAAACACCACCATGTCGGCATTCAGCATGTGCCGGCGGTGCGCCGCCCAATATCACAACGCTGCCGACAGGCGTTTTCATGCCCAGCCCGTCGCCTGCGGCAAGTGCGGTCCTCGTATATGGCTTGCTGACGGCAAAGGCGCTGCCGTTACGGCCGGCACGGACGATACGATCGAGGCGGCCAGGCGGCTGCTGTTTGACGGGAAAGTCGTCGCAATAAAGGGCATCGGTGGTTTTCACCTTGCCGCAAACGCCCTGGACGCGGCGGCCGTCCGGCGGTTGCGTCAGAGGAAGAAGCGGGATCACAAGCCATTTGCGATGATGGCGGCGTCTCTTGAGAAGATAATGAAACATGCCGAGGTTTCCGAAGAGGCCGGGCGTATCTTGCAAGATCCCCGCGCGCCGATTGTGTTGCTTCCTAAAAAAGCCGGATCCTCCATAGCCGGCGATGTTGCCGCGGGCGTGAACACCTTTGCATTCATGCTCTGTTATGCCCCGCTTCATCACATGCTCTTCGAAAAGGATATTGATGTTCTGGTTATGACAAGCGGCAACATCTCCGATGAGCCGCTGGTGTGCGGAAACGACGAGGCGCTGTCTCGCCTGGCTGGTGTGGCCGATGCCTTTTTGATGAACGACAGGGATATTTACCGGCGAGTCGACGACTCGATCGTTCACTTTATCACCGGTGAACCGGTCCTTCTAAGGAGGGCGAGGGGGTACGTGCCGGAACCCGTTACGCTGGACAAAACGTCGCCGCGGCGTGTCTTCGCAGCCGGGGCCGACTTGAAGAACACATTTTGTTTCACCAGCCGGAACCGGATCTTCTGCAGCGAGCACATAGGCGACCTGGCCGACGGAAGGACTTTTCGACATTACGAGAATTCGATCGTGCACATGCGCCAGCTTTTTGATGCCGGCTTCGACGTTGTCGCCTGCGACCTTCACCCCGGCTATCTTTCCAGGCGGCATGCGCTGTCCCTGCCGGCCGGGCGGGTCGTCGATGTCCAGCACCACTGGGCACATGTCGCCGGCGTCCTCGCCGAGCATGATTCGGAGGGCCCGGTGATCGGCCTTGCATGTGACGGCACCGGTTATGGCACCGACGGCAGGATATGGGGCTGCGAGTGTCTGGTCGCTTCTCTTGAGGGCTTTGATAGGTTGGGTCACCTGGACTATTATCCATTACCCGGCGGCGACGCCGCCGCCAAGGAAGCGATAAGGCCGCTTATAGGTCTGCTGAGCAAGGCATTCGGCAAAGAATGCGGAATCGAACGCTGCAAGTGGCTGCTCGAGAGGATCGAGCCGGATGGCGAAAAACGGCGGGTCATTGCCGAACAGCTTTACAGGGGGGTGAATACCGTTGAGACTTCCAGTCTTGGCAGGGTCTTCGACGCGGCCGCGGCGGCGGCCGGCCTTGGCGGCCGCAATCATTTTGACGCCCAGCTTCCGATGGCGTTGGAGGCGATAGCAGCCGGCGGGATCGAAGAAGCCTATGCCTTTGAGCTTCACCGCGATCCCGATGGCATGGTCAGGCTCGACCTCGGCGTTATGTTTTTGCATCTGGTAGAAGACGCCCGCCGCCACCGCGACCCCGCCGTCATATCGGCATTGTTCCACAACTGCCTGGCGAAAGGGCTGGCGGCTATGGCCGAGGCCGCCCGGGAAAATACCGGCATCGAAGAGGTCGCCATAAGCGGCGGTGTCTTCTGCAACCGGTATTTGACGGGCCGTCTCATAGAATTCTTGAAGCGGGCGGGTTTTCGCGTATTATTCAACCGTCTGTTCCCGGCGAACGACGGCGGAATAGCGCTGGGGCAGGCGGCTGTGGCGATGAGGGCCCGGGCTGACCGCGCAACACATAATGGCTCGAATTTTTTTAAAGACCGCGGTTAAATTTTGGCAAGGCCGGCCGCGAAGCTGATATACAGATTAACACTGATTCTGATGGATGGACACAGTTGTTATTATAACGTCCTTTTAACTTGCGCTGTAGGGTTAAGGCCCGGGAGGGCGGTATGTGCCTGGCGATACCTGCAAGAATAGTCGAACTGACCGGTGACGAGGCGGTGGCTGACGCTATGGGCAACCGCTGGCGGATAAAGACCACCCTTTTGCCCGAGGCCGGGATCGGCAGCATGGTTCTGGTACATGCCGGTTTCGCGATATCGATAATCGACGAAAAGGAGGCCATGGAAACATGGGAGCTGCTCGATCAGATCAACAGTTACCTCGATGTCGACAGGAATGTTTCAGGATAGGCGGATGCTCGAAAGGATCCACAAGGCGCAGCTGACGATCGACCGTGCCTGCCGCGGGCTCAACCGGCGGATCAATATAATGGAGGTCTGCGGCACGCACACGGTGGCGATCTTCCGGCACGGCATAAGGTCGGTTCTTCCGGAGAATCTCAAGCTTTTGTCAGGTCCGGGCTGCCCTGTCTGCGTTACTCAGCAGGGTTACATCGATGTTGTTCTGGAAATGGCCAAACGCGAAAACTGCATTATCGCCACATACGGTGATATGGTCCGCGTTCCGGGAAGCGACGGCTCGCTGGAAACCGCCCGCTCGGCCGGCAGCGTGAAAGTAGTCTTGAGCAGCGAGGATGCCCTGGACCTGGCCAGGGAAAATCCCGGAAAGACGGTTGTTTTCGTGGCAGTCGGTTTCGAGACCACCGCCCCGGCGACGGCGGTGGCGGTTAGGGAGGCTGCAACCGCCGGCGTTGAGAATTTTTGTGTTCTGTGCGGGCACAAGCTGGTGGTTCCGGCGATGGCGGCCCTGCTTTCAGACAAGAACAACGCAATCAACGCCTTCCTTTGCCCCGGGCATGTGAGCGCCGTAACGGGCTACGGCAGCTACAGGTCCATCGCAACCGAATTCCGTCGGCCGTGTGTAGCGGCCGGTTTCGAGCCGGTGCAGATACTCGAGGGTATCGCGGCGATATGCGCCCAGCTCGCCGACGGCAGGGCCGAGGCCGGGTCGGTTTACGCTGCGGTCGTGACCGAAGAAGGCAACGCCACCGCCCGGCGGATGATTGCCGATTGCTTCGAGCCGGTTGACGGCCTTTGGAGAGGGCTCGGCAAAATACCAAAAAGCACTCTTAGATTAAAGGACAGGTACGGCGGCTTCGACGCGCTTCGGCGTTTTTCGATTGTCGAGCGACCCGTTGACGAGCCGGCCGGCTGCAGGTGCGGCGATGTACTCTGCGGTCTTATCGACCCGCCGCAGTGCGCCTTGTTCGGCTCGAAGTGTACGCCGACCGATCCTGTCGGACCCTGCATGGTAAGCTCCGAGGGCGCGTGCTCCGCTCACTACAAGTACGGCGGCGCCGCTGGAGGCGTTTCATGAAAGCAGGCCGCATCGACAGAGTACTGTTGGCCCACGGCGGAGGCGGGCAGTTGAGCGCCGAGTTCATCGAAAGATACCTGCTGCCCAGATTCGGAAAAGGAATCGGCGAGCTCGTCGACGCGGCCGAATGCACAGTATCGGCGGGCAGTCTTTGTTTTACGACTGACAGCTACGTCGTCAAGCCGCTCTTTTTCAACGGGGGCGATATCGGAAAGCTCGCTGTTTGCGGGACGGTCAACGACCTGGCGGTCTGTGGAGCCAGGCCGCTGGCGCTTTGTCTTTCGCTCATAATAGAGGAAGGCTTTGAATTCGAACTGCTCGAGAGAATACTGGATTCGGTGGCGGCTGCCGCCGATGAGAACAGGGTGGCCGTAGTCACTGGAGACACTAAGACCGTTGAGGCGGGGGCCGCCGACCGAATTTACCTCAACACCGCCGGCATCGGGACAAAGGTCGAAGGCGCCGAACTTGGCTTCAGGATGATCCGACCCGGGGACAGTGTGATCGTGAGCGGTACGATCGGCGACCACGGAATGGCGATACTTTCGCAGCGTGAGGGAATCAGGTTCCAGTCGCGGGTAAGAAGCGACTGCGCGGGAATAGCCGATCTGTCCCTGGCCCTTTTGGATAAAACCGGCGCCGTCAAGTTCATGCGTGATCCGACCAGGGGAGGGCTGGCCGCGACACTCAACGAGATCGCACGAGCGACGGGTCTAAGCATCGAAATCAACGAGGCCGACGTACCGGTTAACGCGGTCGTCATGGGGGCGGCCGGAATGCTCGGCCTGGACGTTTTGAATATCGCCAACGAAGGCAAGCTGGTCGCCGTCGTCAATGCCGCATCGGCGGAAGATTGCCTGATTTGCTTGAGAAGCAGTCCGCTTGGCGCAGAGGCGAGCATTATCGGCCGGGTGCTCGAGTCCCGCGGCGCGCCGGTCGTTGAGATGACCACCAAAATAGGCGGCAGGAGGATCGTTCAGATGCCGTACGGGCGCGAGCTTCCGAGGATATGCTGATGCACGAGGCTTACGTGGCGCAAAGCCTGCTGAATACGATACTCGACGAGGCCGGACGGCGGAAGGCCAGGCCGGTGGAGGCCTGGATAAGCTGCGGGACCCTTTCGGCGATAAATGACCAGGCTCTGTGTTTCGCGTTCGAGGCCCTTTCAACGGGAACCGCCTGCGAGGGGCTGAAGGTTAACATCGAGCACAAGCCGCTTGAGGCCGAGTGCAAAAGTTGCGGCGAGAAGTTCGAAATGCTGTCGGACGCTGCTTTATTCGAAGTCGGCTGCTCCAACGGGCAAGATATTCCGCGGTGCCCGCGTTGCGCGGGAACGGATTTCGAATTGCTGCCCGACGCCCCGCTTTTGCTGGAAAAGCTGGAGTTTCTTAAGGATGGCGGAAATGGATGAGCTCGAGGCCGCCAGAAAGATCCTAAGCGTCAACGAAAAGCATGCCCGTGATAACGGCCGGCTGTTAGCTGAACACGGCGTGTTCTGCCTGAACCTGGTCTCCTCTCCGGGATCGGGCAAGACCACCATTTTGACCCGGACGATAGAACAGACACGAGGATGCGTCAGAGCGGGAGTTATCGAAGGTGATATCGCCACCGACATCGACGCCGAGAGGATAAGGGCCACGGCGGTTCCGGTCGTTCAGATAAATACACACGGCGCCTGCCACCTTTCCGCCGCCCAGGTCGGCGAGGCCCTTGAGAAGCTCCCGCTGGACGAGCTGGATGCGGTGTTCATAGAGAACGTCGGCAATCTTGTCTGCCCGGCGGCGTTCGAACTCGGCGAGGCCGCGAAGGTCGCTATTCTGTCGGTCGCCGAGGGACATGACAAGGTCGCAAAGTATCCGGCGGTTTTCGCGAGGGCCAAGGTTCTGCTGATTAACAAGATCGACCTCCTCGGCCCGGCGGTGGATTTCGATGTCGGGTTCGTGCGGCGAAGCGCCTCGAGGTTGAACCGATCGATTCAGACCTTCGTCGTATCGGCCAAGACCGGGGAGGGCGTTGACCGTTGGTGCCGGTGGATAGAGGAGAGGGTGAAGGAGAGTAAGGCGGGCTGAGCGGGATAGGAGAGTTCAGCTCTACTTCGCTGAAGCTTCGTAAAGTCTTCGAAGTTCAGGGAAAAGAGTTCAGAGTTCAGAGTTCAGGGAAAAAATTTAGAATCCGGAATCCAGCTCTACTTCGCTGAAGCTTCGTAAAGTCTTCGAAATCCAGAATGGCTGACGCCCTGCTTGGTCACCCCGGCGGCAGCCAATCCCAGGGCCCGTCCGACATGTCCGACAAGTCCGACTGGTCCGACTATCATCCGGTTCGCGTCGGTTTGGCCAGGCCGGGCGACGGCCACTGTCGAATGCAAAATGGCGCGGCCGAAGCGGACAGGTCCACTTGTCCACTGGGTCCATCCCGGTACCTGGCAAAGACAAGGCAGGCCTGTCGCAAGCCGCTACCTGTACAGTCCCCGCCTCTGGATGTACTCCGCCACGGCGGGGTGGACCATCCCCGTTATGTCGCGGCCGGCGGCGACCGCCCGGCGAATGCGGCTGCTGCTGACGTCGACAAGGGGTGTCGGAACGGCATTTCGCCGTAGTTTTTCCGCGCGCCAGCTGCCCCACACCGCCTCGAAAGCGGCGAAATCCGGCATTTTCGAGCCCGCCCGGTGCATTACGGCAACGTTGCACTCATCCATAATCCGCTCCGCCTTGTACCAGCGGGCAAGGTCACGCAGTGCGTCAGCGCCCGCCAGCCAGTAAAGTTCAGTTTGTTCGCCGAACAGCCCGCGAAAGTGTCTTATCGTTTCTATCGTATAACTTGGCGCCGGTTTCTTCAACTCGAAGTCACTTACCTCCAGAACGTCTTGACCTTTAATTGCCAGAGCGATCATCCGGAACCGGTCCTGGGTGCTGGCATGAGGTTGATGGCTTTTCAGAGGAGACCGCTTGGCAGGAATGAAGATGGTTTTGTCTGCGCCTATGTGTTCGGTCGCGGACACAGATACCTTGGTGTGGCCCAGATGAATCGGATCGAAAGTTCCGCCGAACAGTATGACTTTCATTTTTGTTCTTCACGAAGAAGTAACAAGCAAATTGTGTATTGTTGAATTCGCTTTGCTATTTTATCGCGAACAGAGTTCGCAGGGTAAGCAAAAAAAAATCGCTTTATCGACACGATTGAAAAATTATGAAGTAATAAGAGAACATTGGTCGATAAAAAAAATAATGTTTTTCGGATTTTTTTTGACAACGATTTTCTTCGGTTGATAACATGAACATGACGTCAAGTGACAGCCATTAGTTTTGAATCTTAAACTACCGAAAGGAGAAACTATGGCCAAGAAGAAGAAAGCAGCAAAGAAGAAAACAACAAAGAAGAAAGCAACAAAGAAGAAAGCCAAGAAGAAGAAATAGCCCAGTGCCGAACGTGTAACAGCGTTCGGCCCGACTGCGATGGTCTCGCAGCGGGCTGGCAAAAAAGTGGAAGGCCCTGGAGCTTAGGGCCTTCCATTTTTTTTTGACCGCTTTATACTGATGCGGCCATGGATCACTTTAACTACATCAGCGGCAGACTCTTCGCTGAGGGCGCGGAAGTCGAGAGCATCGCCGCGGCGGCGGGCACCCCGCTGTACGTGTACAGCAAAGCGACCTTTCTGGATCATCTTCTCGCAATCCAGCGGGCCTACGAGGTGGTAGATCCGCTGGTGTGTTTTTCGGTCAAGTCATGCTCGAATGTGCATATTCTCGCCTTTCTGGCCGGATCAGGCAGCGGATTCGACATCGTAAGCGGAGGCGAGCTTTACCGGACGCTGCAGGCTGGAGCCGAGCCCGGCCGGATCGTCTACGCCGGCGTGGGCAAGACCGATGCCGAGATTATCGAGGCCCTGAAGGCCGGAATAGGCTACTTCAACGTCGAGTCGGAGCAGGAGATTGAAAATCTGATCCGGCTGGTGCAACTGGTTTCGCCGGATAATCCCCCGAAGGCCGCCCTGCGTGTCAACCCGGACGTCGACCCCGGAACGCACGCCTATACGACAACGGGGGTGGCCGGCACCAAGTTCGGAGTTTCCATGGCCGATGCGGACGGGATATTCGCGCGGTACGGCAGGCAATCTTCCGTGAATCTCTGCGGTTTGCACGTTCACCTCGGTTCGGCCGGCAAGACGGTTGATCCTTACGCCGAGGCGATAGCAAAAATCCTGGTGCTTATAGAGCGGCTTCGCGACAAGGGTTTCAGGATCGATACGCTGGACCTTGGCGGCGGCTACGGCGCCGACTATGTAACCGGCACGGCCCCCTCGGCAGCCGACTACGCCTCGGCGATCGTCCCCCTTGTCAAGGATAGAGAACTCCGGCTTATCCTTGAGCCGGGAGCGAGCATCGCCGCAAACGCCGCAATAGTTATTACGAAAGTTTTATATTGCAAGGAATGCCATGGCAGGAAGTTTGTGATAGTCGACGCTGGAATGAACGACTTGATCCGGCCGCCGCTCTATGACGCATTTCATTTCGTCTGGCCGACATGTCCGGCCCGCGGGCTGGTGCCGCCGGGGCGCGGCCGGTTCAATGGACTTGACGGAACCGAGATCGTCGATGTGGTAGGTCCGGTCTGCGAGAGCGCGGATTTTATCGGCAAGGACAGGGCGTTGCCACCGGTACAGCGGGGGGATCTCCTTGCGGTGTTCAGCGCCGGGGCTTACGGTTTTACGATGAGCAGTAACTACAACGCCCGCCGCCGCGCCGCGGAGGTCCTCGTCGACGGCGACTTGTTTTCGGTGATCCGCAGGCGAGAAACATACGAAGACCTCGTCGCCCCGGAGAGGCTGTGAGAAAAAGAAATCAGAATTCAGCTATACTTCGCTGAAGCCTCGTAGAGTCTTCAAAATCCAGAATGGCATGGACGAAATGGCCCCGTCCACTTGTCCACTGGGTCCACTTCGTCCACAACGTCCTCCGATCCGCCGGTCTACAGCCTGCCCGGCGCGGGCGTCTCAAGCCACTTGAGATTGAACGCGTAATGCTGCCGGCTGGTTATTAGGTGGATTACACCGTTGTCCGCCTGGCAGATTGAAAGATAGCCGAGAGGTTCGGCGCTGTTCAAACCGAGTGTGAATGGCTTGCCGTCCATGGTCTCGACCGTTTCATTGGATCTGTCGTGGCTTACAAGCCTTATCCGCGGCCAGGTGAGGCCCTCGTCATAGGAAAGGGCGGCGAACATGCCCGTAACTGCTCTTTCGGCGCCCGATGCATCTGTTATTGTCATCGGCTCCTTTCCTTTGCCGGCGAAGGACACCAGTACCAGAGGTCCTTCGGCCAGCCGCAGCATCACCGGCCGCTGGCCCCCGCCAACCGGGTGAAAGCCGCTTGCGGAATACCGCCAGGACGCGCCCATATCTTTCGATACGCTTTTGGGCATCTCGCCGTTGATGTTGTCGCCGCGCCCGTAGGCGATTAGCTCGCCGTTTGTGATCTGCGCGACACAGGCATGTATGCCGGCGATCGTGCCTCCCGGGTCGACCCATGTGGCACCGTTGTCTCGCGAAAGATACAGGGCGGTCCCGCCGCTTCCGCCGGTTACCGCGTCGCAGGGAAGAATAATGGTTCCGTCGCCGGCACGGAAAATCGACTCTATCGGCATCTGGCGGATGTTGTGTTCGGCAAGTATGGTTTTCGCCGCGGTCCACGTGGCGCCGTTGTCGGTGCTCGTTCTTAGGATCACCGCCAGCGGCCCCCAGGTGGCAGCGACGGAGTAGCCGTTGAAGTGATAAAGAGTTCCTTGGGGATCCCTCCAAAGCGCCGGCGTATGGTCATTGCGGTCCGGTTGGTCCCAGAACATCGTAGCCTGGTCCCATTCGCAGCTTCCGCGGCGCAGCCGGCTGGCGACTATGGCAAGCTCTCTGCCCCTTTCGGAAACGCACGTATACCAAATGGCCAGAAGGTCGCCGTTGGCGCACGTTGTTATATTCGGAACATGGTTGTGATGAGAGAAAATGGGGCCGCTGGAGCCTTCGGATATTTTGACATACTTTTTGGGACCGGCAAAGTAGGGTTTCGAAGGGTCGGGTCCTTGGGCGATGAGAGCCGGGGTTGATGGATTGACGTTTTGTTGGTTAAGCGGAGGCTGCGGGGCTTTGATTGGGGTGGTTTTCGGTGCCGGGCCCATCACGGGCCGAAAGCCTATCAGCCAGCTTCTTTCCTGCGGTATGGCTCCGGAGCGGTTGGCGCTTCGCAAATAATAAAGCTTTGTCGAATGACTGCCGCCGCGGGTCACCCTGCAGTCGCCGCCGGCGCAACCGACGGGATCGACCTGCTCGCCCTCGAAGTAGGGGCCGTACCAATCGGCCGTCCACTCCTCGACGTTTCCGTGCATGTCGCAAAGTCCCCAGGCGTTCGGGGCGGTCTTTGCGACGTGTAGCCGGACGATATCCTGCATGCCTTTTCCACGTTCCGGATCCGGGTACCAGCTCTCTGTGACATTCTTGTGGAACCCCTTTGGAAGGGCGTCTCCGGTGCTGAAGGCCGTCGTCGTGCCCGCACGGCAGGCGTATTCCCACTCGGCCTCGGACGGCAGGCGGTAGGGCAAGTGCTCCTTCTCGGCAAGCCAGTTGCAAAATCGATTCGCGTCGTTCCAGCTGACGAACACCACCGCCTCGTCGCTTTCGACGGAAAAGCCGAGTTTGCCGCGGATGTAACGGTGGGAAGGATCGAATTTCTCGTACTGGCCGTTTGTTACCTCGGAGACCGCCATCATGAAAGGCCGGGAGATCCTTACCCTGTGGACCGGTTTTTCGTCCGGATCGCCGTCGAGGAGGAACTTCCTGTTACCGCACAGTTCCTGAGGAACGCTTGATGTGCCCATCTCGAAGGAACCTGGCTCGATCCTGACGAATTTCATCCCGATGGAGTTGGTGAAAGAATCGCCGCGGGGGATATCGCCGAACGTAGTCTGTGCGAGCAGAACGGCGACCGCCGTAACTAAGATGGACTTTCTCATTGCTGCTCTCCTGTACCGAAGTTGGTATCGCCCGGCTGCCGATCGGGCGGATCCGGCAGATTCTAACCGGCTTGCCCGGCTAACGCAAGGAGGCTGGCGACGGGACTGCGGAAGTATCCCCTGGGGGCATGATGAAGAAGAATCCAGAATGGTTGACGCCCTGCTCGGTCACCCCGGCGACAGCTAATCTCGGCCCCCGTCCGACATGTCCGAGTATCGTCCGGTTCGCGTCGGTTCGGCCAAGCCGGGCGCCAGCCACTGTCGAATTCAGAATTCAAAATGGCGAAGCCGAAACTTACCCGTCCGTTTCGTTCACGTGTCCACTGGGTCCATCCTGTCCATGTCGTCCACCGGGGCAAAAAGGTGCAAGGCCCTTTTTTCGCCGCGAAAAAAGGGCCTTGCACCTCTCTCAGATGTTCCAGTTCTTCGAACGCTTGATGAAATTGTTCTGGACCACGATCCCTATGAAGGTCGGGATTATCAGAGCCACCGGCAGGAACCAGTTCTGCGAGTAGATTAGCTGGTGGAGCTTGCCGGTCGGCGGCTGTTGTATCTGCTCGTATTGGTAGAACAACGACAGCAGTCCCGTTACGATCAATACGCTGCCGCCGAGGCTGGTGAAAAGCATGACGGCTACCCTGAAGACGATAAAGGATATCATCCCCCCGGCTACTATGCCGGTAATGGCTCCTGCTATTATGTATTTCTCCGGAAGCTCGAAGGCATACCATATCCCCGCCGCCAGTATGCCGCCGGCCGCCGCCCCCAGGATGCTTACCGCCCACCGCATAAGAGGTATCGAAACCAGCGATAGAAAGGCCAATCCCACGATAGCTCCGGACAACTCGGAATTGAATTGCCCGCCGATCTTCATCCCGCCAAAAAGCCCGATCAGACCGAAACAGATCACCACCAGTATCTTGAATATCCGCCAGCCGTAAAGCAGATAGACCGAGCCGAAGGACACCGCCAGAACCGCCTGAAGCCAGGTCAGATCGATTATCTGTCGCCAGATCTGGTCGATGGGGACGTCGAATGGCTTGCCCGCGGCGGCTTCCTCAGCCGTCTGGGCGAGGAATGTCATGTATTCCATCGCTATTTTCCTCGAATGTCCCGTTCTTGCTTTTTCCTTGGTTCCTTATTACACCCCCGGCATAGGACGATTTGTTCCGCGGTGCCGAAACAGGTCATTGCGCCGAAAATGGCGGTGTAGAAGAGTCCTCTTGCGGCGATGTTGCTGATCGGGTTTGACCCCTTGTAGGCAAGCAGCATAATCATCCCGGCGAATATCAAGGCTGTTCCCACGGTGGACCAGCACATCGCCGAAGCAAGGCGGGGGAAGAAGACGGCTGCCAGGGCAAAGGCCCCCGTAATTACCGCGGCGGTAATGCGGCCGCCCAGCGGCACTGTCATCCATTGCCCCGCGGTCCTTTCCGCCAGCGCGGCGGCGTATTGTACCAGGGTATCCGGGGCGGGACGGACAGTTACGACGGTGCCGTCATTTAACGGAATGGGCGGGTGTTTGATGATGTCTTTTGTGTGCCCGCTGTAGACCGCCAAAATGCTGAGGGTTACTGCCAGGGCCAGCGCCGTGGTAAGCACCACAGAGAAGAGCCTCTCTAAGCCGGCTGCCAGTATCGCCGCGGTTATCGAACAGGCAATAGTAGCGGGCAGGCCGCCGCCGAAGATGAAAAAACCGGCAATAGCCCCGCCGATCGCCCCGGCTACCGCTGAAAGCTGTCGGCGCAAGGCTGATCCGGTGAGCCAGGCGATAATACCGGCGGCGACAAGGACAACCGCCGGAACAACGACAGCCGCGCCCAATCCGGGCGCTGTTGTTTCGAAATCCCTTGCGATATCGAGCATACTTGTCTTATCGGTTGCTGGGCTTGATTTGCGTTAGGAGGGCTTTTACCACTGCGGATGAGAGGAGTCGAACCTCCACGGGCCGAAGCCCACAGGCACCTGAAGCCTGCGCGTCTGCCAGTTCCGCCACATCCGCGGTCGGGTATACATATTAATATGGTTAAATGGGGACAGTCACCTATTTTTCCTATTTTCCTTCAGAAAATAGGAAAAATAGGTGACTGTCCCCATTTAACCCAGCAGTTCGGTCAGTTTTCCCAGCTCACCGCGTTTCATGTGATAGCTGTGGGCTTTGTCGGGAAACCTCCTAGCGTGTACCGACTTGCAGTAGCGTTCGAATGCTTTGACGCAGGCCTCATCCTGGCCACCGAAGGCCTTGGCGAACTTAGGCAGGTTTTGACCGCTTAGGCCCAGTATGTCAGGGGCGATGAGTATCTGGCCGTCGCAATGGGGGCCGGAGCCGCAGCCTATTACCGGAACGGGGTTTCGTCTGGTGATGATCCCGCCCAATTCGCAGCTGGTGCCTTCGAGCAGAAGCGCCTGGGCTCCGGCCTGCACAGATTGCTCGCACAGTTCCATCAATTCGACGGCCGCGGATGCAGTGGTCCCCTCGGCCCTGAGCCGGCCGGTTCTGCCGATCGCCTGAGGCCTTATCCCAACATGGGCCATTACGGCGATGCCGGCGTTGCTTACGGCCTTTATGACTTCGAGCTGTGCCGAGGTCGTTTCGATCTTGACCATGCCGGCTCCGGCTTCCACCACGAAGCGGCCGGCATTGGTCACCGCCGCGGGAATACCCACGTGGTAGGACAGGAAGGGCATATCAGCCACCAGCAGCGCCTTCGGCGCGCCCCGACCGACGGCGGCGGTGATCGCCACCATGAAGTCCATCGTAGCCGGCAGAGTCGATTCGAATCCCAATAACGCCTGGGCGGCCGAATCGCCCACGAGTACAAGTTCGACAGGCGTGCGGGCCACCAGTCGGGCTGTGGTGTAGTCATAGCAGCTGACCGCCGCAACGGGGCGGCCCTGCTGTTTGGCTGCGAATAGATCGGCGACTTTCAGAGGTTCACCCATAGTCTTTTTCCCGTCAATAGCAAGGCAAATACTAACAGCGGACTTGAGAACAAAAGCACATTTCAGGTCGTATAAATGCTTGAAATAAGGGCGATTTTAAAGGAATTTTAAGGGTTTTTCAAAAAAAAATAGTGCGTTTGGTTTTTTTAGGGAACATGTACGTTGACTGTACACTAATTCATTAGTAATTTTTAATGAAAATAGTTTAAAGGATTTGACGCTGTTTTTTCGATGTATATAGCAACATGAGTTAACAGTGACTGATAATTGAAATAGTGCTTTTCATCACCCTCCTCCGAAGCCAGGTTCTAATGTTTAGGATCTGGCTTTTTTTTTGGTTGTCCCATGGCATTTTTACCTGAAACCCAATATGCCGTCCAGCTCGTCGGCCCCGATGAACTGTTGCTGAATACCAGCAAACCGATCACCGAGCCCGGCCCCCACCAGGTCCTGTGTCGTGTCGAGGCGGTCGGCCTGTGCTTTTCCGATCTCAAGTTGCTCAAGCAGTTTTCCGACCACGTTCGTAAAGGCCCCATAACCGGCGGCATGGACCGCGGCGTGCTGGCCCGGATACCGAGTTATGTTCCGGGAGTTTCGCCGACGGTGCCAGGTCATGAGGCGGTTGTCAGGATAGCGGCAATGGGCCCGGGTGTGAAGTCGCTGGTCTGCGGCAGGCGGTACCTGGTGCAAACTGACTATAGGTGGCTTCCCACGGCCGGTTCAAATGCGGCATTCGGATACAATTTCGAGGGCGCTCTGCAGGAATACACCCTTATGGACGAGAGGGTTATAACCAGTCCCGGGGGCGAGTCGCTGTTGCTGGAGGTTTCGGAAAGCCTTTCCGCGGCCGCTGCGGCGCTGGTTGAGCCTTGGGCCTGTGTCGAGAACGCCTACAGGTCGGTACAGAGGCGCAGTATCAGACCGGGCGGACGTATGGCTGTGGTGTCTGAAGCGCGGGTTGATGCTGGGTTGTTTTCGGCTTTTCTCAAGCGTTTTGGTCGCCCAGCCGTCGCGATGTGGGTTTCGCGGCGGCCTCCGCCGGGCTTCGGGATCGACTTGAAGCGGGTCGATTCGATTGCGGCTCTGGAAGACGGCGCTTTTGACGACGTGGTATATTTCGGAAGCGGCGCGGCCGCCATAGAGGCTCTTTTCGCCAAGCTTCGGCCGGGAGGAATTCTCAATATAGTCTTGTGCGGCGGGGCCGTCGGCGGAAGAGTTCATGTGCCCGTCGGGCGGGTGCATTACGGAGGTCTGCGTATAACGGGCACACCCTCCTGCGACCCGGCCGCGTCGATGGACAGGATCCCGGCCGGCGTCCGAATACGCCGCGGAGACACAGTCGCTGTCGTCGGTGCGGCCGGGCCGATGGGCATGATGCATGTTGTCAGAAACGTCTGTCTGCCGCCGGATGAGCTGCCTTCGGCGGTCTATGCCGTGGACATCGACGACAGGAGGCTTTCGTTCCTGGCAAAGGTTGCCGGCCCCATGGCCGAAAAGCGGGGTGTTTTGTACCGGGGGTTTACCCGCGCCGGTGAAGTCCTCCGCCAGGGTCTGGATTACGCCGTCGTCTGCGCGCCGGAACCGGTTCTGGTTGCCGATGCGGTCGCGGGGGCCCGCAAAGGCGGAATAATAAACATCTTCGCCGGCATACCGGCTAAGGTCGGCGCCAAGATCGATTTGGACAGTTACTTGCGGAAGGGGCTTTACCTGGTTGGAACCAGCGGTTCGGTGTTGGAGGATATGAAGGCGGTTCTGGCCCGGGTCGAGTCGGGTTTGCTGGACACAAATGTTTCTGTGGCGGCGGTCAGCGGCCTCGCCGGGGCTATTGATGGAATACGGGCGGTTGAAAAACGGCTGGTTGCGGGTAAGATTGTTGTTTATCCGGATTGCAAGGAACTGGGCCTGGTCCGGATCGGAGACATGGCGGCGGAAATGCCGGAAGTGGCCTCCGAACTTGCCGGCGGGGCGGCCGGCTGGAACAAGGCCGCCGAGCAACGGCTTCTGCGGTTGTACGGCTGCGGTCATTCGTAAGGCGGCGGTTCACCCTGGTACGGCTGAGACGGGTCGATTACGATTACGAGCACGGGATTTTCCTGAACACTGAACTTTCTACCGGGACAGTTGAAAGGCAAGGGTAATGGCTGACACGGACGGCTTCAAACAGGCCAAGAAGTATCACTTCGACATTCCGGCCGAATCATCGGGTTTCTTTTTGAAGGGAGCTGCGTCGCTGGACTGGGGGATGAAAAACCGCCTGTCCCGCATTTTCAATCCAGAAAGCGGCCGGACCGTGATGCTGGCTGTCGATCACGGCTATTTCCAAGGCCCGACGACCGGGCTGGAGAGGATCGATGTTTCGGTTGTACCGCTGATGCAATATGCGGACGCGGTGATGCTGACCCGCGGAATACTCCGCGCTAACGTTCCGGCTACCATGACCAAGGCTATCGTAATACGATCCAGTGGCGGTCCCAGTATTCTCAGCGAGCTTTCCGACGAACATTTGGCCGTGGACATAGAGGACGCGGTCAGGATGAACGTCGCGGCGGTTACCCTGCAGGTATTTGTGGGAGGAAAATTCGAGAGCCGCTCTATCCGTAATATGACCCGTTTGGTGGATATGGGCATGCGTTACGGAATACCCGTTATGGCGGTAACCGCCGTCGGCAAGGATATGGTTCGTGACGCCAGATACTTTCGCCTGGCCTGCCGCATCTGCGCCGAGTTGGGTGCACATATGGTAAAGACCTACTATGTCGAAGACGGTTTCGAGACCGTCGTGGCGTCCTGCCCGGTGCCGATAGTAATGGCCGGCGGAAAAAAGATAGCCGAGCGCGACGCGCTGGCCATGGCTTACAAAGCCGTTGCCGCCGGGGCCGCCGGGGTGGACATGGGAAGGAACATTTTTCAGAGCGACGCCCCGGCGGCAATGATCCAGGCTGTCCGCGGTATCGTCCATGAAAACGCCGGACCCGATCAGGCATACGATTATTACCGGCAGCTTGCCCAGCAGCGCGAAGTAACAGATTAGGGCGAGTTGTTTTTTAGCCGCGGCTCAGCTTCGTCGGCCTGCTGGCGCCGGTCCTACAGCGGCAGTCAGCCCGCTGTCGGCGTTCGGTCCGACGCCGCGGTTGACTTTTGCAAAGCCAACCGCGAAGCTGAGAGACGGCTTAACACGGATTTTCATGGATTTTTCTTTATTATCACAGGTAAGCACCGATGGCTGATGATACCCGCGTTACTCTTTCCGCCGCCGCGCCGCTGGTTCGGGGGCTTCTGGCCGAGGAAACAGGCGATTCCGACAGGCCCCGCCGCCTCGCCATACTCAGGTCCGTTGCGTCGCGGGCGGCACTGGATTTCTCGGCCGGGGCCAGCTCCGGGGGCGATTACCCCGAAGACTTTGTAAGGGACCCGATGCCGCCTTTGTTCATTCCGGCCGCCGGTTCGGCCGGCGCGGTCGAGGATCTGCGTCTGCTGATTGCGTCGAGAATAAGAGAATACCGGTCAAAGAACAATTCTCTGCCGTCGGCGGTATGCCTCGAGGGTCTGGGGGTGCTGTATGTTGAAGCCGATGATTCCAAACCGGGCCTGCTTCTTTCGCGGACGGTGGCTGTCGTCACAGGCGCCGCCGGAGCGATAGGTCGCGGTATCTGCCGTGTTCTGCTCGAGGCCGGCTGCCGCGTTGCGGCGACCGATCTCAGCGCGGAAGGGCTCAGGGGAGTTGAAAAGGATCTTTCGTCCGCGGCCGGCGGCAGGCTCGCCGTCGATGTGATGGATGTGACCAGTGAGGAATCGGTCGCGGCCGCGTTCGAACGGATCGCGTTGCGGTGGGGCGGCATCGATATCGTTGTGGTCAACGCGGGCATAGCGGCCGTTGCAAATCTTATCGACCTGGATATGGAAACGTTCCGGCGCCTCGAAAGGGTGAACGTCGAGGGCGCCCTTATTACGATCAGGCAGGCCGCCGGAATCTTGAAGTTGCAGGCCGCCGGTGGTGACATAATTCTGGTTTCCACCAAGAATGTAGCCGCTCCCGGGGCCGGCTTCGGCGCTTACAGCGCCACCAAGGCCGCTGCCCACCAGCTCGGCCGCATAGCCAGCATCGAACTGGCCCGGTACGGCATCCGTGTGAACATGGTCGCCCCGGACGCCGTCTTCGGCGATGAAAAATGTCCCTCGGGCCTTTGGGCCGCGGTGGGGCCCGACCGCATGAAGGCCAAGGGATTGACGGCCGAACAGCTCCGCCGGCACTACCGCGACCGCAACCTGCTCAAGATTGAGATAACCACCCGCCACGTTGCCAACGCGGTGATCTTCTTCGCCACCCGCGCCACGGCGACGACCGGTGCGACACTTCCGGTGGACGGTGGGCTGCCGGAGGCTGCGCCGCGGTAGGGTAGGAATAGCAAATATCAAATAGCAAAATTACATTGTAAATTTCAAATAGAGAGCTCCGCGAAGCGGTTCCACATATTTGCTATTTGCTATTTGCTATTTGAAATGTTTTTATAATATGTCCATGACCGAAAATTATCCCACCGTATATTCCGTCAGCCAGGTCACCTCTCTTGTCAGGTCCGCTCTTGATGAGAGACTTCCATCCCGGTTATCGGTGAGGGGCCAAATCACCAACTGGACGGCCGCTGCCAGCGGGCACGCCTATTTCGGCCTCAAGGATCAGAACGCTCTTCTCGGATGTGTGATGTGGAAAAGCAGGCTTGCGGCGGTAAGGTTTCGGCCGGAAAACGGCCTGGAGGTCATAGCGACCGGTGCGGTCGACGTTTACCCCCCGCACGGCAAATACCAGCTTATAGCCGACCAGCTCGAGCCCGCCGGGGTGGGCGAGCTTCACCTGGCATTCGAACAGATGGTCAAAAGGCTGCAGCAGCAGGGTCTTTTCCGCTCCGAGCACAAGAAACCACTGCCGGCGTACCCGGGTCGAATCGGTATAATCACCAGCGAATCCGGCGCCGCCGTGCACGATATAGCAAAAAGCATCCACGATCGCTGGCCTCCTGCGAAGCTTTTTCTCTACCCTGTGCCTGTGCAGGGCGCCGGCGCCGCCGAGGCCATAGCGAAGGCCGTAAACGACGTCAACAGGCGAAACGCCCGGCTCCGTCTCGAGCTTGTGATCGTTGGTCGGGGCGGAGGTTCGCTTGAGGACCTGTGGGCCTTCAACGAAGAGGTCGTCGCCAGGGCGATATTCGACTCGAACATTCCGGTAATTAGCGCGGTCGGCCACGAGGTCGATACGACGATCGCCGATTTAGTCGCCGATGCAAGGGCCTCGACGCCCACCAGGGCGGGTGTTGCAGCGGTTCCGGACGCCGCCGAGGTCCTGGCCGGGCTTAAGCATAATGAGTCCGCACTGCGGTCGCGCTTGGTTTGGATACTCGACCGCTGCCGTGAGCACCTCAAGACCGTCCGCGCCAGCGGTGTGTTCAGGGACCCCATGCTGACCGTTCGCATCAGGGAACAGAGGCTCGATGAGCTGGCCCCGACGCTTGCGAATTGCCTGCGGCAGCTTCTGTCGCGGGCCGCGGCGGCGCTGCAGGGTTGCTCCGAAAAGGTTCTTCGAATAGAACCGCACAGGCTCGTGGGGGCGAGGAAGGTTCAGCTTGGTGACCTTGTCGGCCGATTTAGAGCTTCCGTGGAGAAAAGACTGGATGCCGCAAGGCTGGCGCTTTCGGCGAGCGAGAACCGGCTGGCGGCCCTCGATCCACGAGCCGTCTTGAAAAGGGGATACAGCATGACCACGACAAAAACCGGTCTGTTGGTAACCTCGCCCGACGACGTAAGCGCAGGCGACGGAATTGTCACAGAGCTGGCGGGTCGAAATTTCATTGAAAGCACTGTGGTGAAGAAGTATAGATGAAACTAGCCATGAAAGATATCGAAAATTTGTCGTTTGAAGAGGCGATTAAGGCCCTTACTGATATCGTATCGAAGGTGGAAACCGGTCAGATCGCCCTGCAGGAGAGCCTCGCCCAGTACGAAAAGGGGATGCTGCTGATAAGGCACTGCCGCGGGATACTAAAGAAAGCCGAACAGCGGATAGAGAAGATATCGACCGAACCGGATACGGCCGGTCCGAAAGAGGATGCTTAGCGAGCGTGGCGGAACCGGCAGACGCGCCAGGTTTAGGTCCTGGTGGGCAAATCAGCCCGTGGAGGTTCGACTCCTCTCGCTCGCATTGGGAAACGCCGTTTGGGAAAAAAGAAGAGAAAGACAAAAAGGATCCTTTTGGTGGCCAACAGGCTGCCGGTCAGTGTGACAAGGCGGTCCGGCCGGATCTCGCTGGAGCCCAGCGCCGGCGGCCTAGCCACCGGGCTTGCCAGCCTGCCGCCGTCCTACGGCAGGTTGTGGGTGGGCTGGCCGGGAGTGGTGGCGGACCGATTGTCCGGCAAGGACAGGGAGCGGATCGCCGGCGAGCTCGGAGATAGTTACCAGCCGGTTTTCCTCGCCGAGAAGCACCTCAGAAACTACTACCGCGGGTTCTGCAACAAGACCATCTGGCCGCTTTTCCACTACTTTCCGGAGCGTACCGTGCACGAGATACGTTTCTGGGAGAGCTATCGGCAGGTCAACGAGATATTTTGCGATCGAGTCGCTAAAATCGCCAAGCCGGGCGACTGCATATGGGTTCACGATTATCATTTGATGCTTCTTCCCCGGCTTCTAAGGCAAAGGCTCGGCGATGTTGAAATAGGTTTTTTTCTTCATATTCCATTTCCATCTTTCGAGCTTTTCAGGCTGCTTCCCTGGCGGCGGGAGATACTGGAAGGCGTTTTAAACGCGGATCTTATCGGGTTTCATACCTTCGATTACGTAAGGCACTTTTTCAGCAGCGCAAGCCGGCTTCTCGGGCTCGAGCATAATTTCGGCAACATCAATGTGGACGATCGCATCGTCAGGGTCGACGCTTTTCCCATGGGCATAGACTACCGGAAGTACTCCAGCGCGGTGGCGGCCGACGAGGTCAAGGAGGAGGTCGAAAGGATCCGCCGTAAGGTAGGCGAGCACAAGATCATCCTTTCAGTCGACAGGCTCGACTATACTAAGGGAATAATCCAGCGGCTGGAGGCCTTTGACCTGTTCCTCTCCGAAAACCCCTCCTGGAAGCAAAAAGTAACTTTGATAATGGTCGCGGTCCCATCGCGCACCGGGGTCGAGGACTACCGTGAAATGCGAAGAAACCTCGAGCAGCTGGTGGGAAGGATCACCGGAGAACACGCCTCGATAGGTTGGATGCCGGTTTGGTATCTTTACAGGTTCGTGCCGTTCAAAAGGCTCAGCGCTCTTTACAGCGTGGCCGACGTGGCGCTGGTGACCCCGCTGCGGGACGGAATGAACCTCATCGCCAAGGAGTTTGTCGCCGCCAAGACCGACGGAAGGGGCGTGCTCATACTGAGCGAGATGGCCGGGGCTGCCGGAGAGCTCGGAGAGGCCTTGACGGTAAATGCCAATAATAAGGCCGAGATCGTAAAGGCCATAGGGCGGGCCTTGGAGATGCCGCTGCAAGAACAAGTCCGAAGAAACAGGCTCATGCAGCAAAGGCTCGCCCGGTATACCGTATCGCGGTGGGCGGCGGCCTTTCTGCACGCATTGTCGGAGGTCAGGGAAATCCGCCGGAAACTCGAGGTTCTCAAGCTCACCGATTCCGCCCGAAGCAGGCTCGTGGCGCACTACATGCGGGCACGGCGGAGGCTGTTTATGCTGGACTATGACGGGACCCTGGTGGGTTTCGCCGAACGGCCGGAACGGGCCGGCCCGGACGCCGAGATCCTTGATATTCTGCGGCGGCTTTCAATCGACCGGCGCAACGAGGTGGTGGTGGTGAGCGGCCGGGACAAGGCGACGATGGAAAAATGGCTGGGCGAACTGGACGTGTCGCTGGTGGCCGAGCACGGCGGATGGATAAGGAAAAGGAACGGACGGTGGAAAAACGCCGAGGTCATGCACGAAGACTGGAAAAAGACTATTCGGCCCATACTCGAGCTCTATGCTGAAAGAACCCCCGGCTCCATTGTAGAGGAAAAGGAGTTTTCGCTGGTTTGGCACTACCGCAGGGCCGAACAGACGATCGCCGAGGCCAGAACGAAGGAATTGAAGGAGGTGGTGCTGAACCTTACAGCCAACATGGATGTAGGGGTATACGAAGGCAGCAAGATACTCGAGGTGCGGAGCCTCGGCATAAACAAGGGACATGCGGTCGAGGAATGGATTTCTCATAAAAGATGGAATTTTGTATTGGCCGCCGGAGACGATTATACCGATGAAGATATGTTCGAGGTTTTGCCGAAGAAAGCCTATTCGATAAAGGTCGGCTTCCACATATCGAAGGCCCGCTTCAATGTCGAAAGCGCGCTCCAGATAAGACGTTTGTTGAAGGAATTGTCGGAGTCTGCGAATGATAAGTCTTGAGCAGTTCAGGTATATCGTCCCCGACGAGACGCTGGCGGAAATATACGCCAGGGCCAGGGGCCTTTACCGAAAACACATAGTACACCTCAACAGCACCTACCAGGGCGGCGGGGTTGCGGAAATACTGTATTCGCTGGTGCTGTTGATGAACGAGGTGGGCATCGACACCGGCTGGAGGAACCTTTACGGCACGTCCGATTTTTTCGATGTGACGAAAAGCTTTCATAATGCCCTGCAGGGCGCGGATTTAGAACTTACCGAACGCAAGAAGAAGACGTACCTGCAGGTCAACGAGGACTTTTCCAAATTCACGCATCTGCGTCACGATTGCGTTATAGTGCACGACCCGCAGCCCCTGGCGCTTATAAGGTACTACAGGAAGAACCAGCACTGGATATGGCGGTGCCATATAGACCTGACCGACCCGCACTCCGAACTTTACGAATTTCTCAAGGGTTTTCTTTTAAAGTACGACCAGATCGTCGTTTCCAGCGAAAAGTACTTCAAGGACGATCTTCCCGTCGACCAGAGATTGATGTTTCCCGCCATCAATCCGCTTACACCCAAGAACCGCGACATCACCGCCGAAACGGTAAAAAGGCAGATTGAGAAAGCCGGCATACCGATGGACAAACCGATAATAAGCCAGGTGGGCAGGCTGGATCCATGGAAGGACCCTGAAGGGGTGCTGGACATATTCGAGCGGGTCAGGGACAAGGCTGATTGCAGGCTCGTATTCTGCTATAACGCAGCCAGCGACGATCCGGAGGGCCTGCGCATGTACAGCAAAGTGTACGCCAAGGCCAGGAAATTGGCAGAAAACGGCGACGTTTTGTTTGTCATCGGCGACAGCCAGCTTTTGGTCAACGCCATCCAGAGGTTTTCGAATGTCGTGATTCAGAAATCCATAAGGGAAGGTTTCTGCCTGTCGGTAACCGAGGCGCTGTGGAAGGGTACGCCCGTAGTGGCTTCTGATGTGGGGGGCATACCACTTCAGATCGAGGACGGCCACAACGGCTACCTGCTCGAGCCCGACGACGTGGATGGCTTCGCTGACAGGATAGCGCGCCTATTAAAGCATCCAGCCGAGGCGGCCGAGCTCGGCCGCCACGGCGTCGAAACAGTCAGAGACAAGTTTTTGATCACGCGCCTGCTGTCAGACTACCTCGATATGCTCAATTCGCTTCTTAACGGAAAGCGGTGAGAGCCGCCGGACGGCGTATATCCTACGTCCTTCGACAACCTATTCAATCGGCATCGGAAATCGGTATCGAAGCGCTTCGATTACGAGCACTGGATGTTGCTTTCATGAACACTGAACTGTCTTGCGGCCCCGATGCCGATTCTGACGGCAAACGAACCGGCCGCCTCACAGGCTAAACACGTACCTGGCGGCTTTGGCCCTGGCTGTGCCGCCGCCTGCGGACGTTATCACGACTTTGACGATATCGTTTCTCCTTGCGGCGCCTCCGGTGACCTCGACCATGAAATACCTTTCGCTGCGGCCGCGCGCGCGGTTTCCACCGCGTTCGATCAATACCGCGGCCTTTTGGCCCAGAAACTGTTCGCGGAACCGGAGGGACAGCTCGCCGTCGAGGCGGCGAAGTATCCGGGACCTTTCGGCGGCGGTTTTCGCATCTACCCGGCCTGCAAGACCGGCGGCTGTAGTCCCTGAACGAGGGCTGAAGGAAAAAACGTGCATACCCGCGAAGGCGGCCTTGCGGGCCAGGGCAACGGTTTTTTCGAAGTCAAAGTCGGTTTCACCAGGAAAACCGACCATCACGTCCGCCGTCAGGGCGGGCCTGTCAAGGCGGGATTTTGCCAGGTCGACAGCCTGGAGAAAGTCTGCTGCTGTATACCGGCGGCGCATGGCCCTCAATATGGAGTCGGAACCGGACTGAAGGCAGAGGTGAAGGTGGGGCATGACTTTTGGGTTGTTCCGGAAGCTGTTCAGCAGCCGCGGCGTTATGTCGGCCGGCTCCAGCGAGCCCAACCTTATTCTTTCGATGCCCTTGATGCCGGCCATGGCGTCGAGAAGGCGAGCAAGTGCTTGGTTGTCGCAAGACCCTCTGATTCGGGGGCCTCGACTGTCTCTTTCGCGACCGTAGGCGCCGAGAAGCACGCCCGTAAGCACGATCTCACGGTGGCCGGCACGCGTAAGGATTTCGGCCTCCCGCAGGGCCGCATCGACGGGCTTGCTTTCCATTCGGGGCCTGCATTTCGGGATTATGCAGTAGCTGCAGTTGCGGTCGCAACCGTCCTGGATCTTCAGGAACGCCCTTGTATGGCCCTGGAAGCGTGTTATGGGGCCCAGATTCAGGCAGGTTGCATCGCCGTGTTCTCCTGCCTCTGCCTGATCGGGCGGTTTTGGGCGGATGGGGGCCGCTTCGGCTTCGGCCGTAGCGGCGCCGCCGCGTATTATCCGCCTCAGTTGCCCCGCCAGCAGCCTCCGGTCGCCTATGCAGCAGGTGTGCTCGTCGGGGTGGCTGACCGCAAGACCTTCCGACGCCGGCAGGCAACCGCAGACAACCACCGTGCCGGTCGTCAGCTTCTGCAGCCTATGGACGCACTGGCGGCTCTTGGCGGCGGCCGCGGAGGTAACGCAGCAGGTGTTTGCCACAGTCAGGTCCATGCGGTTGTGTGCGGGCGGAACGTATTTCAGGCCCATACGCTCCAGGAATTCACGGATCTGCTGGCCGTCGTACTGGTTGGTCTTGCATCCCAAGGTAATTATGGAAAAAGTCTTCATCAACTGTTATAATTTATATCTGCACGGGCCGACTTGCAAGGCGCCCGGCAAGAGGCGGGCCGGAAGGTCGAAATGTGATTAATCCAGGAAAGGCTCTTAATGGCGGCTGGATCGAATTCGGTATGGGCGATAGACCTGGGCAACAGCGCCCTCAAGGCGCTGCGGTTGAGCGACGTCGGCGGCATTGTCGAGGTCGTTGGTTTCGACCATATCAGGCACGATAAGATACTCGTCGGAAGCGGCGTCAAAGATGCCGAGCGGGATGAGCTTATAGCCATCAGCCTGCGTCAGTTCATCAAGCAGAACGATCTCGGCCGCGACGAGGTGGTCGTTTCGGTTCCCAGCCAGAACAGCTTCGCCAGGTTCGTTAACCTGCCGCCGGTCGAGAAAAAACGGATTCCGGAGATAGTCAAGTTCGAGGCCGCCCAGCAGATACCGTTCGATATCAATGACGTGCAGTGGGATTGGCAGCCGATGAGCGAAACCGGAAGCGCCGAGTCGAAGGTGGGGATCTTCGCGGTTAAGAACGACGTTGTCAACTCGATGCTGAGTTATTTTACCGCCGAGGACCTGCCGGTTACGTGCATACAAATGGCGCCGATGGCGCTTTATAACTATGCCTGTTACGATATGCTGGCCGCGGCCGGAGGCGTTGATGCGGTCAACCGTGGCATCGTCATCATGGATATCGGCGCCGAAAACACGGACTTGGTGGTCTGCACGCCGTCGGCGGTCTGGCAGAGGTGCATTCCGATGGGTGGAAACGCCTTCACCCGGGCCATCGCTGAGGCTTTCAGGCTGTCTTTCGAAAAGGCCGAGAAACTGAAATGTACCGCCGCCGTGAGTAAATATGCCAGGCAGCTGCTTCAGGCGATGAAGCCTATATTTACGGATCTCGGTTCTGAGGTGCAGCGGTCGCTGAATTATTTCGCCAGTTCCAACCCGGACGTGAAGCTGACAAAGGTGATCGCTTTCGGGGGGGGCACCAAGCTTCGGGGATTGCTGAAGTATTTCCAGCAGACGCTTCAAATGCCGGTTGAGCGGCCGGATGCGTTCAAGCGGCTGGCGATGGCTGAAGGGGTTTCGGCTGCCAAATTCCACGAGTCCACGGGGGATTTCGGCATCGTTTACGGCCTTGCTCTCCAGGGGCTGGGCCTGGGAAGGATCGAGAGCAACCTGCTGCCCCGCAGTATAGCCCGATCGATGGTCTGGGCCGGCAAGGCCAGATATTTCACCGCCGCGGCCTGCATGTTGCTCGCCGTTTCTCTGATGTGCTTCGGCAGGGTTTGGTTCGATCGGGCAAGCTACCAGCACGCCCAGGACGTCAGAGGAAAAATTGACCAGCTTATTACTTCGGCCAAGCAGGCCGAAAATAAGGTTCAGCAGCAGAAGCAGCAGGGGAAAAACTACAGGGCGGCCATAGACAAGCAGTACAAGTATTTCGATCACCGTGACGTTCTTCCCTCGGTCACCTATATGATTTTGTCGTCGCTTCCCAATGAGAAGAACAACCAGGATCAGGCAGCCCTCTACGAAGCCTTCAGGAACGGCGATGTCGAGACGGTGATGGCGGTGCCCCGCAAAAAGCGCGAGCAGATATTCATTACCAGAATGGCGGCGATGTTTGTTGATGATCTCGAAATCGCCCAGTTCAGCGAGATGGATTTCTTGATCCAGACCGGCGCCAAGGGTGGGATGGAAGAGGAAGAGGAGGAGGAAGGTTCTTACAACGAGGAATGGGGCTACATGAAGGGGACCGGCGGCCGGCGGGGGCAGGGTTCCCGCTTCATGCCGCCGAGGATGGGGGGGGCAGCGGCGGCGGTTGCGGATAAGAAGCCTGGTTTTATGGTGACCATTGCCGGCTACAGCCCGTGCGAAAAAGTCGGCCGGCTCATAGACCCAGTGGGAGTGGAGGGCGATCGAGCCAAATGGGGTTTTGTCACCCGCCTGGCTCATTTCGACCGCTTGCGGGGTGAGCAGTGCCCGTTCGAATTATACAAGAGGAACGAGAAGGATCACTTCAAATTGGATATCGGGGCAGTCGACTCCTCGGACGCCAGGATGCCGGTGGGCATCGGAATGGGCGGAGCCGGTTCCGAAAGCGCGCCCTATCCCGCGGTCGGCTTGCAGCGGATCCTGGTCGATCCGATGACAAAGGAAACCATAAGCAAAGTACCGCTGCTCGATGCCGAAGGCAAACGGAAAATCGACAGGTTCGGAAAGGCCCTTTTTGAGGTCAACGACCACTGGTTTGTGCTGAATCTGAAACTTTTGTGGAAAGAAGCGCCGCAGGAGCGGGCACCCGCGGCGGGCGGCTCTTAGTGTATCTGGATCGGCGGGTGGGACCGCATTATGGATTTTAAGAAGCTCATAGACGGAATCGCTTTTTTGCGGAGCTATATCTCCTTGGTGGTTCCGGCCGTTATAGCGCTGATAGCGATTCTGGTGTTCGTGCCCGCGCAGCTGATCAGCGGCAGCCTGGAGAATCGCATAGCCGAAGAGAGCATCCGCAAAGCCCAGACGATAGAGTCACTGGCCAAGACGGCGGTATCACGTGAACAATGGCAGGTGGAACGCGATTACCAGCAAACCTTTAAGGCTGCGGCCACCAAGGCGGAGCAGTTGGCCAGTCAGACCAGCAGGCGGGAACCTTTGAGTTACAGCATCTTTCCCGAACCCAAAGACAAATCCATGCTTGTCTTTCGCGACTTCGGTCGGCGTTTCCGGGAGGCGGTCGACAGCCTCGTGGCGGCTGTCAACGGCCGCGACTGTCCCACGGACGTTGAACTCGACGTGGTCCTCCAGAGATCGGCGGTGCGGTCCCGGGGCGGCGCCCGCGGCAGGGCACGCATTGGCTCCAGGACTCTCGAGGACGCGATACTGGATGTTCTCTGCACGGAAAGGTCGCGATCAGCCGGCGTCTACGTGAACCCGGCGGACCTGAACGGGTATGAGTTCTGGGCCGACTATCTCGGAAACGACATGGAACAGGCGCTCAAGGACGCATGGTACTACCAGTTAGGTTACTGGGTCGTGGAAGACGTGTTCAAGACCGTGGCGGCCTTGAACGCCGGCAGCGAAAATATTCTGGAAGCGCCGGTCAAGCGGATCCTGCTGGTGGATTTCGAGCTCGGTTCACGGGGTTCGAGCAGAAGGAACGCCTCGAGTGAGAAGCCCAAGTATGTCGTCACCGAAAAAGACCAGATGATCACGTCGCTCACCGGCAGACTCTGCAACGAGGATATTGACGTGCTTCATTTCAACTTGTCGGTGTTGCTCAGCGACAGCGAGGTTCTGTCTTTTATGCAGCAGCTTTGCAGCGTCAAGGAGCACAATTTCAGAGGGTTTGACGGAAAAGCGGCGGAACGGGTTTTCAAGCATAACCAGATAACCGTTCTTCAAAGCGGCATCTGGCCTGTGGATCGAAACAGCAGCGTTCATGATCTCTACCGCTACGGCCGGCATGCCGTGGTCGAGCTCAATCTGATTTGTGAATATATTTTCGACGTCAAGGGGTACGAGCCGATCAGGCCGGCCGCGGTCAAGCAGGACCTGGAACAGGCAAGGGCGGCGGCGGCCGCAGGCGCCAGGGGGCGCAGATCTCGCAGCCGCCCCCGACCGGCAACGGGCGGGCGATCGAGATCCGGCGCCGGCGAGTAGCCTGCGCGGAGGGCCTTAAGTATATATCGGATTTAATGGTGAAGGAAAAAACCGGCAGTTTACTTGAGCGGTATGTCGACAGGATCGTTTTGGCGGTCGTGGGGGCGGTGTGTCTTTGGCTGTTGATAACCAGGGTTCTGATAAGCCCGAACTATGTCGAATACGACGGCCTCAGTTTCACCCCCGCAAACATAGACCGGTACATATTCGCACAGACAACCGACCTGGAGGCCAGGCTCGCGACCGAGCCGGATCCCCTGCCTCCGCCGCCCGAGGCGGCCGATGTCAGCGACATGCTCCAGCCGCCGCTCGGCGGGCTGGAGATACCCGGTTACGCGTTGTTGCCCGACTACTTGGTTCTGGATCTTGGGGTCGAGAGGGACTACCGGCTCCCTGAAATCGGCCAGGTCGAAAAAGCAGCGGCCTCGCATCTGCGCGCAGTGGCTTACATGCCCGTTTCCGAGGTCGACGAAGAGCATCCTTACGAACAGATGAATACAGAACCGGACGATCTGGACCTGGTGACGGTTGAGGGCAAGATCGACGTCGCAGGCATCTACAGCAGGTTCTTCGAGTGTTTCGCCGGCGAGAACATACCCCCCGAGTGGCGCGATCCCTGCCTTGCCGAGCCGGTCTTCGCGGCCGTCGATCTGCAAAGGCAGCGTTTGACGAGCGACGGGTCATGGAGCGGGTGGGAGAACGTGCCCCGTGCGAGCATTGATTGGCGGACGGGCATGTTCGGGAAAGTCACCGATTCACAGGACATGCCGCCGGGCGAGGTGAGGATGCGTCTGCTCCAGTTCAGCAACTGGCAGGTACAAAGAGACCTGCTGCAGCCGGAAAGCTACAGGATAGCGTCGGCTGAGCAGGAGTGGTTTCCGCCTTCCCTGGCCGAGGAGTTTCTTGAAATCCAGCGGAAGGCGGAGCTGCAGGCCAAGCGCGCGGCGCTGGAGGCGGAAAAGCGCCAGCGCGAGCGGGAACGGGGCCGATTTCGCGGCAGGGGCGTCGGCGGCGCCACCGGGCGCGGTGAAGAATTCGGGACAGGCGAGGAGATGTTCAGCACGCGAACCCGCCAGAGGCCGGACCAGCGCCGGCGGTCCGACGTCGGGCGTAAACGCGAATCGGGAGGACGGCTGTCCTCCAACGATGTTTACACAAAGTTTGAGCGGATCTTGATCGATGCGTCTACCAAATATTCACAAATGACCGAACCGCTGTTGTTCTGGGCATATGATGACACTGCTGAACCCGGCCGGACCTACCGGTACAAACTTAGAGTGGGTATTTTCAATCCCGTGGCCGGGACGGGCCAGGTCAGTGACGAGTACGCTCGGCTTGCCGACCAAGCGGTTTTGTGGAGTGAATTCTCAGAAGTGACCGAATCCGTGGCCGTGCCTGCAAAGCTGTACTTTTTCCCCGTTGGTGTGCAAGAGTCTAGCGGGACCGTTAACGTTCAAATATTCAGGTATGTTTTGGGATATTGGTACAGCCGCAACTTCGTAATCTGGCCGGGCGAGGTGGTGGGGCGGCAGGAAGAAAACGAGCCGGACGAGACCGGGCAGAACCTTACGTTGCCGGAGACTATAGATTACGGCACAGGCGCGGTCTTTGTGGGCCTGATGCCCGTTACGGATTGGATCGGCGCAAGAGTGCTGCGCGACAGGCATTATTTCGATATGCTCTACTGTTTTGACCCGTCGGACATAAAGCACCGCCCCATTCAGTCGAGGTACTGGGACGGCGATTTGCGGATTGCTTTCAATGAGGTCAGCAGGCTTGAGAAGATGGAAAAACAGCCGCTGCGCCCGTGGGGCTCAAAACACGGCGGCCGGAAGGTCACTGTACAGGAGGCGGAAGAGTTCAGTGAATACGAAGAAGAGGAGGCTCTGTGGTTCGGAGAATAAGGCGAAGGGGTCGGATGTTTATTATTGACATTTTGGCCTTGCCGGAGGCTAATGGTTTCTTCTTCAAGCTAAAATCCACCGGTTTTTTGAAAGGCTTTGTAAATGAAGTATGACGTGGCGGACCTTGCACTGGCATCGGAAGGCAAGAAGCGCATCCTTTGGGCCGACAACGACATGCCGGTTCTTGCGGCGATAAGAAAAAGGTTTCAGAAGTCCAAGCCCCTCAAGGGCGTCAATGTTTCGGCGTGCCTGCACGTAACCGCCGAAACCGCGAATCTGGCCAGAACCCTAAAGGCCGCCGGCGCAGGCGTCAGCCTGTGCGCCAGCAATCCGTTGAGCACCCAGGACGACGTGGCGGCGTCGCTGGTGAAGCATTTCAAGATACCGGTCTTCGCCATTCGCGGGGAAAACCGCGCGACCTACTACAGGCATATAAGCGCATCGCTGGACTGTAAGCCCGCGATTACTTTCGACGACGGGGCCGACCTGGTCCATGATCTGCACACCCGCCGGGTCAGGCAGGCCGGCAGGATTATGGCCAGTATGGAAGAAACCACAACAGGTGTCATACGCCTGCGGGCGATGGCGGAGGCCGGACTTTTGAAGTTTCCCGTCATCGCCGTCAATGACGCAGCCAGCAAACACCTTTTCGACAACCGTTACGGAACCGGTCAGTCAACCGTCGACGGCATCATCCGTGCGACCGATTTTCTCATGGCCGGAAGGAAGGTGGTGGTGGCGGGTTATGGCTGGTGCGGCCGGGGTTTGGCTATGCGTGCCCGTGGCATGGGCGCAATAGTAATCGTAACCGAAGTGGACCCCATAAAGGCCGTGGAGGCGGCCATGGACGGTTTCGAGGTGATGCCGATGGCGCGGGCGGCGAAGACGGGCGATTTGTTCGTTACCCTCACGGGCAACAAGAACGTCATAAGACCCGAGCATTTCCTGGCGATGAAGGATCGGGCGGTAGTCGCCAACAGCGGTCACTTCAACGTCGAGATAGATATCCCCGGCCTCAAGAAGATAAGCAAGAAAATCAGGGTGAAAGTCCGCTCCTGCGTCGACGAATACGTTCTGACCAACTCCAGGCGGATTTATCTTCTCGCCGAAGGCCGGCTGATCAACCTGGCGGCTGCCGAAGGCCATCCCGCCAGCGTGATGGATATGAGCTTTGCGACACAGGCCCTCCAGGCTGAATACGTAATGAAGAAAAAGGAAAAGCTTTCCGTGATGGTCCACAACGTTCCCGTTGAAGTCGAACAGAAGGTCTGCCGGTTAAAGCTCGAATCAATGTCGCTTTCGATAGACAGATTGACCCCCGAACAGATACGCTATCTGGCCAGCAGCGCGGAGGGAACGTAGCCTGCTTTTCGGCTTCCGGATTCCGAGAGGCCATCTCTATGTCAGATAAAGAGACCCGCAAGCCGTCCAGGGCGGCCGCAAAGTCCTTCATGACCGTGGGGCCGACCTTCCATTACAGCCACAGCAACGTCTTAAGATGCTGGCTGCTGGCGGTCGCGGCGTTCACCTTTGTATGTCTTTTTTGGTCGAAGGTCGTCACCGGCTTGCTGTGGACGTTCGATTTTCATCAGACGATCAAGTTCGATACGTGGCATATGGATCGCCTCATCGCCGGTGGTGTGAGCATATTCGAATATCCCTGGCAGATTCTGGTTCTGGGAATCTTGATGGGTATCCTGGCGGTGGTGCCGGTTCTGGTGGCGCAGTTGATGAGTTTCATCTACAGTGTGCCGTTCATACTCGCGATTTTCTTCGTGGCCGATCTGCCCGCGTTTGCCGTTGCGGTGCTGATCGGAAGCTTCGCGGCCGCCTGCCGGCCGCTTCGTTTCCGGTCGCGCTTCATCGCGATAGCACTTTGCATGTCACCGCAGCTTCTCTACTGGTGTTGCTTCGGAAGCGCCCGTACGGCCGAGCCGGTCAAGTGGGGCTTTTCCTACGCCCCGTGGGTATGCGCCTGGATTACAGGCCTGGCCGTCGCGGCGGTTGTTCTGGGAATAGGACACTATACACGCTACCGCCCCGGACTTGTCTGGATTACCACGATCGCCTTCCTGGCCGCCTCGTTCTGGGTATTCGATACCAAAGTCGGTTTTTCCGAATTGGACTACCAGCTGTACGTCGCCTGCAATAACCCGCGGGATGTAAAGGAATTTCAGGATCACAGCATAACCAAGTACCTCGATCAGACCATCACAGAGCCGTCGGAGCGCATCGAGAAGTACATAACAGATTTCTCTTATCCGACCGAACCGATTCCATTAAGGGAGGCGCTCAAGCGGGATATTGAAGAAGAATTGGAGGAGGGGCGCTGGCCGAGCTGGTTCCCGGCCGCCGATGAGCTTGCCTTCGAGGCCAAGCGGCAGTGGTTGTTAAAACAGTACGGTACATTCATCAAACGCAGGCCCAACAACGACCGCGTGCCGATAGCGCGTTACTACGACGCTCTTCTGCGGGAGTACGAGTGCGACCTGAAGGTCCTGCGGGAATCCGAAGTGCTGCACTTTTACAGCGACTACCCTTTCCCCAGAGCGCAATATCAATGGTACTGCCTGCACGAAGAATTCGGCGAAAGCGCCGAGTCGCTCGAGGCAAGGTGGCGAATAGCGGTTCACCTGGCGGGAAACGGTTATTTTGACCAGGCGACCGAACTTCTCGAAGATGCGGGGGCCGGCGTACGTAATGAACTGGAGCGGTTGAAACGGAAGCGAGTCAGACCTTCCGACGCTTTTTCGAGCCTGTTTCGTCCTCCGCCGGAAACGGCGGTCACTGCCTTAAAGCTGGTCGATCTGCAGCGGCGGCTGAACCAGACCCTAAACCTCATAAGCCCTCACAACCGCGGCGACGACGATGAGTCCAGGGCCAGACTCGCCAGGTTTGTATTGCTCAACCCGCACGCTGCGGATTTTTCCGCCAAAATCGACAAACTGCTGTCGGAAATGAAGGCCGGTGATCCGTTGAGGGATAATCTTATGCTGTCCAAGATCAAGCTTATAGCGGACGAGCAGCTCAGGGCCGAAAGACTTTCTGTGCTTCACCGGGACTTTATCCAGACGGACGGAGGCATGCAGGCCCTCTACGAGCTGGGGCTGTTGAAATTGCAGTGGTGGCACAGGTGCGACCAGTCGCAGATCGAAGCTCGAAAGAAAGCTCTTACGGCGGCGAGGGCCGTGATGGAGGAGTTCCTTGCCCTGTATCCGGAAAGTCCTTGCGCCGAGGGCGTCCGCAAGAACTTGGCCGATCTGCCGGGGGCTGGCTGACCGTCCTGGTGCCGTGGCGGGCCATGCGTCTCAAAGGCTGCACCAAAAGGCCCCTTGCCGTTCCTCTAAGCTGGCAGGGTAAGATAGGCGTTTTCGGCCTTCGTAATTTGTGAGGAAGCCGAAATCGGTGATCGCCGGTCCGCTGAAGCATTGCTTTTTCCGCGAACTTGGCTACAATAGACCTTATGATGGTCACTTCGCGTACACCCTTGGAAAAGTCCTTCAAAGCCGGCGATGCGGTCGTGGTGGGTGATGCCGCCGAAGCTTTCTTTTCGGTACAGGCGGCCGGTTTGCCCTTTGAATTCTGCGAAGGTACCCAGCAGGCTATTGAAGCGGTTGATTTCGCCGATTGCTGTGTAGTTTTTGTCGTCATGTCTGGTCTTTCCCTGCCCGTGAGACGTGCCGTCAGGATGCTCAGGTGCAGAAAGGCCCGTAGAATCGTCCTGTTGGCCAAGATGTATGAAGAGCCGGAGGCCTTGAACCTTGTGAATTCACCGTACGATGAGGCCGGTTTCGCCGACGGCTACCTTGTCTGTCCCGTCGGTGCCGACGATCTTCACCCTTTCTTTACGCCGGAACCCGGCCCTGGTGTTTCCGCATTGCGAGAGCGTATCAAGCAGCTTGAGAAGCTGGCGGTCGAGGACGAACTGACGGGTCTCAAGAACAGGAGGTACATCTGGGAATTCGCCGGCCAGGTTATAGAGCTTGCGAAGAAAAAGCAGAGGCAGGTTACAATCCTTGTTTTCGATATAGACGACTTCAAGCATTATAACGATCTTTACGGCCACTCCACAGGAGACGAAATCCTCAAACAGGCAGCGCTTCTTATGTGTTCATGCTGCCGCCGACACGACGTGGTGGGAAGGATAGGCGGAGACGAATTCGCAGTGGTCTTTTGGGACTATTCCGAGCTGTCCGACCGAAAGAACGATGAACGTCGTTCGGCGGTATCCGATCACCCGACCGAGGCAGTGTTCATCGCCGAAAGATTCCGCAGCGAACTGGGCAGGACCGATCTGGGCCTGCTGGGGCCGCGAGGCGAGGGCCTGCTGACCATAAGCGGCGGTCTTGCCAGTTTCCCCCGCGACGGCGTGACAGTGGAAGAACTGTTCGATCAGGCCGACCATGCTCTTCTGGAAGCCAAGAGAAGCGGCAAGAACAGGGTATACCTGGTTGGAGAAGGTGGGTGATCGGCCCGCTATCGGGATTGTTATCGGAAATTGCAAAACGAAGTGGACAACTGGACGGGTCCACCTGTCCACGGCGTCCATATTAGAAGCCATTTTTTTTTGAACCGCCCCCGGGCAATCACCCCGCGCCGGGTGAACGCTCCACCTCCCAGGGCCCCCGCAGCCTGTACCTTATTCCCCGCCATTTTACCGTTCTGCCGAAGCTCGAGGCCGTCACGAGAAGCAGCAGAACAGCGGACCAAGCCCAACAGCCGGCAACGTCGGCGACCGCGGCCGCCTTCATATGCTCGCGACGGGCGCCCATTATCCGTGCCATCACGGCCTGGCGCATCACCGCCCTTACCGCTTGACCGGCGAGAAAGGACGCCGGCACGGCGGCCAGAAGCGGGGCATTACGCAAACCGCAAGAAGTGGAGATCACGGCCGCTGCGGTACCGCCCCAAAGACCGAGCACCGAATACAGCGAACTGAACAGCGCCAGCGACCAGGTGCCGAAGGCGTACACCCGGGTTATCAAAAACTGCCTCCGGCCGAATTCGAAGAGATTTCTCCAGGTTGTAGATTCGTAAGACGCCGCCAGCGCGGCGGGGACAAATGCTATTTTCCTGCGCAGGGTTTTCACCGCTGCGCTTAGGGAAAGGTCATCGCTCAGCGACTTCGACCAGATCTCTTCGAGCGCGGCCTTGCGGAACACGTCGACCTTGATGGCCATCGAGCCTCCCCAAGCTTTGTTGAGGTGGGTGTTTCCGAGAAACTGGGCCACCTTGGCGTTCATTGCCGAAAGCGCCAGACTGGCCAGGTTGTTGCTTTGTGGAATAAACCATCTGTAGCCCGTCGAGGCACCGACGCGGCAGTTCCGAAGCGGGTGAACCATTCGAGCCAGCCAGTCGCCCCGCACGCACACGTCGGAATCGGCGAAGGCCAGCACTTGCACGTCGTCGGGAATCCGCCGATAGGCGTATATCAGGTTGTGGTTCTTCTGGCTGCAGCTGCCGCCGCGTCCTGCCACGAGGATGCGGATTTCGCGGGCCGTGCAGCGTTCAATCTGTGAGTTCTTCATACGGCGGAGCACCTGGTAGGCCGGATCTTCGGTTTCTTCGACCACGAACCACAGACGGTAATCGGGATAATCCTGCTGGAGAAGGCTCGAAACGTTCTTTTTGAAGGACTTTTCCAGTCCCTTGCAGGGCACAATCAGTGTCACGGGCGGATGGTAGAGTGATTGTCTGGGTTTGCGCTTCGCCAGGACATATCGGTAATTTCTGAATACCACCAGCACCAGAAGAGCCTGAGATGTTATCGCCGCGACTGCGATTGCGTTGATATACTGACTCATTGTTTGCAGTGGACCACTAAGGTACCGAGGCGAGTTTCACAGTTGAGCTTATGACCTTGGCGGCGGTGTATGACGCCGCCAGATCAATCTGTACAAGACAGCCGTGATCATGCTCGGCGTTGATAATAACAGTGTTTCCGCCGGCGGATCTGCATCCGGTCTCGGCCGTCTGATGGCCTAATACGAATACGTCGACGTCCAGAAGGGCGGCCATCTTTTCAAGAAGACCCCGGCTGTGACGCCGGCCCCACGTCAGGATATAAACCGAGCCGGGCCTTTCGCAGTCCCGCCGGCTCAGCTGCCTTTCAAATATGCCGCTGTCGAACTTCGGCAGGAGATTGTCGGACGGCAGCGAATGCGAGAACCAGATTCTGTTGGCCGTCCTGACCGCCAGGGGCTGTGACAACAAGAACCGCCTCATCGCGTCGATCACGCCGGCGTTTTCGCCTCCGAAATGCCTTTCGATCGCCTGCCGGAAGAGGCGGTTCATTTCCTGTCCATCTTTCATTACAGGCCGGTCGCTGATAAAAGCCGTGTCGTGGTTCCCCATGATCAGGTGGAGGCGGTCGGGGAAGTCGATCTTGCAGCGGATCACGTCGAACAGCAGCTGATAGGAAATACAGTCTCCCGCGGCGTCGCGGGGGCCGCCGTGGATGATTTCCTGGAGTATGAGGTGACGGTCAGGGTTGCCCGCCAGGTCGGCGAAGCTGAGGATCCTTTCCAGGTTTCGGCGGTGGCCGTGGATGTCCCCGGCGGCCACCAAGGTGCCTTCGCCGCCGAGGGTTACAACGTTGCCGCGGCGGAATTCATCTCGAAAATTGGCCTCGCGGCCTTCAGCCAGCAGGTCGATCGCGTTTTCATTCATTCCTGTTACTGGTTACCCTGCTGCCCAGTATGCTGTGTATTATCACGTCCAGCCTGGATATTACAGACATCATGTTTCGCGGTCTTTCGGCGGCCTCGTTCTTTATACAGTCCATCACCAGGCGGGAAACCTTTAAGGGTACCTGCGGCCTTAGTTCGTGGGGAGGGCGGCAGGTCGGAATACGCAGCAAGCTGAAGTCCTCGCCTTTTCGAGGTATAAGCGTGGGAACGTGCTGTCCCGTAAGTGCCCAGTACATCGTCGCCCCCAGATTGAAGATATCGGTTCTGACGCTGAGCGGTCTTCGCTTGACCTGTTCGGGGGCTATGTAGTCGGGGGTGCCCTGTATGCGCTGTTTGGCGGTTCCTATCCTGCAGCTTTGGCCGAGGTCGATAATCCTTATCGAGCCCGCCTTGCTGAAAAGTATGTTGTTAGGCTTTATGTCGCAGTGTATATAACCCGTCTGGTGCATTGAATTCAGGCCGTGGGCGACCATACGAAACACCAATAAAACGTCCACCAGGCTAAGAGCCGGCCCTTCTTCGAGCGATTCGCCGTCGAAGTATTCCATCGACAGCAGAACCTCCTTTAGCTTGAAGGCTCCGCGTATTTTCTTCAATTTATGACATTTGCGGATATAGGGGTGGTCGATCCGTTTGGCTGTCCTGTACTCGGTCTGCATCTGCTCTACTATGCGAATGTCCTCGGGCTTCTCGATGACCACCCGTTTGAGTGCTATCTGGGTGTTGCTCTTCTGGTCGGTAGCCAGATATATGGTGGTTCTGGCGCCGGTGCCTAGGCGTTTTCCTATAGTGAACTCACCAACTTCAAGAATCGTTCTAGCCATCCGTATACCCGGACCAACTGTATTATCGCGCCCTCCGCAACTACTGTTTCGGCGCAATGTAATTCATAACCTACAGGGTGTAAAACGATCTGTCCAGCCATAAATTTCTTGCCGGACCCTGCTGTGTTTTGTCTTCCGGACCCGCTGAGGGACTATATGGGCAAAGCGTGTTCTGCTCGAAACATGCTTGAAAACCGGCCGCCGAGCGGGCGAAGAGGCCGGCCTCAAGGGCTTGTTTCCGGACGAGTAAGAACAATGGGTGCCCGCCCCACACGCCGTCGCAGCCAGTTGACGGACCGAAGCACCGGAGGGCGCGCGACAAACCATCTCTCGAATTGGTACTTGCCGGGGAAATCGAGTAGTATCAGTCCGACCAGAACCGTAAGCATTCCCTGGCCCGGCAGCACCAGCAGGATCAGCCCGGTGGTGACGAAGAGGCACCCGAGCAGGTTTTTCCCTGACAGCAACGCCAATCGAACCGCCGGGTGCCGCTCAGCCCACAGCCTTCTTCGGCGCCGCCCGTGTGCGAAATAATCGCAAGGGATTCGAACCACAAGCAGAGGAACGAAGATCAGGCCCGCAATGAAAGTTGCAGTCGACGCCCCGGCGATCCACCAGAACGCCGTTTCGTGACTTTGGATCCAGTCTATAGTCCCGGTTAAGAGCACTATTTTGGTGCCGCTATCGGGCGAGATCGAAGCGGTCAAGATTCATTACTTTGTCCCACGCCGCCACAAAGTCGCGCAGGAACTTTTCCCGGGAATCCTTACATCCGTAGACTTCCGCTATGGCCCGCAGTTGGCAGTTCGAACCGAAGACCAGGTCGATGCGGGTGCCGGTCCACTTGAGTTCGCCCGTTGCGCGGTCACGGCCCTCGAATATGTCCTCGTCCTTGGATGTTGGCTTCCATACCGTACTCATATCGAGTAGATTTACGAAGAAGTCGTTGGTGAGTGTTTCCGGCCGCCTGGTGAGGACGCCGTATGGGGACTTTTCATAGTTGGCATTCAAGACGCGCATCCCCCCGACGAGAACGGTCATCTCCGGAGCGGTCAGTGTCAGCAACTGCGCCCGGTCCACCAGCAGATGCTCTGCTCCTACGTTGTATTTGGCTTTGAGGTAGTTCCGGAAACCGTCCGCTTTCGGTTCGAGTACCGCGAACGATTCCACGTCGGTCTGTTCCTGCGAGGCATCCGTACGTCCCGCCGAAAACGGAACGGTCACATCGTGGCCGGCATTCTTCGCCGCCTGCTCGACACCGGCGCATCCACCCAGTACGATCAAATCGGCAAGCGAAACCATTTTGCCGTTTGAGTGTGTGGCGTTAAACTCTTTTTGAATCTTCTCAAGTTTCCCCAGTACGGTCTTCAGCCGCGCCGGCTCATTGACTTTCCAGTCCTTTTGCGGCGCAAGACGAATGCGGGCGCCGTTGGCGCCGCCGCGTTTGTCGGAGCCGCGAAACGTGCAGGCCGATGCCCAGGCGGTCGAGACCAGTTGGGAAACAGACAGTCCCGAAGCAAGGATCCTGCCCTTGAGATCCGCGATGTCCTTTGTGTCAATCAGCTCATGATCGACCGCCGGCACCGGGTCCTGCCAGATCAGTTCCTCCGCCGGAACCTCCGGGCCGAGATACCGGCGGCGGGGGCCCATGTCGCGATGGGTCAGTTTGAACCACGCCCTGGCGAAGGCATCCTTGAATTCCCGGGGGGTATTCAAGTAGCGGCGGGCGATAGGCTCGTAGATCGGGTCGAACTTCAGCGACAGATCCGCCGTGGTCATCATGGGGCGGTGCTTTTTTGACGGATCATGCGCGTCAACTATCATATCCTTTTCATTGACGTCCTTTGCCAGCCACTGATTTGCGCCGGCCGGACTCTTGACCAGTTCCCAATCGTATTGGAACAGCACCCTCAGATAGCCCAGGTCGAATTTGGTCGGGTTCGGTTTCCAGGCGCCCTCGATGCCGCTGCTGATCGTGTCGCCGCCTTTTCCCTTGCCGAAGCTGCTTTTCCAGCCGAGGCCCTGCTCTTCAACGGGGGCCGCCTCCGGTTCCGGACCGACGTGGGTCGCGGGGCCGGCGCCGTGACACTTGCCGAAGGTATGTCCGCCTGCGACCAGCGCGACGGTCTCTTCGTCGTTCATGGCCATGCGGGCGAAAGTTTCGCGGACATCGCGGCCCGAAGCCACCGGATCAGGGTTGCCGTCCGGGCCTTCCGGATTCACGTAGATCAGGCCCATCTGCACGGCGGCAAGGGGGTTTTCGAGATCACGGTCACCGCTGTAACGGCTCTTGGGCTTGTCGCTCGTAGCCAGCCATTGCTCCTCGGAGCCCCAATAAATGTCTTCCTCCGGCTCCCAAACGTCCTCGCGTCCACCGCCGAAGCCGAAGGTCTTAAATCCCATTGACTCCAGCGCGCAGTTGCCCGCGAGAATCATCAAGTCGGCCCAGGAAATCTTTCTGCCGTATTTTCGCTTGATGGGCCAGAGCAGGCGGCGCGCCTTGTCGAGATTCACGTTGTCCGGCCAGCTGTTCAGAGGCGCCAATCGCTGATTGCCGGTTCCCGCGCCGCCGCGGCCGTCGCCCATGCGGTAGGTGCCCGCGCTGTGCCACGCCATTCGGATAAAGAGCGGGCCGTAGTGGCCGTAATCCGCGGGCCACCAGTCCTGCGAGTCTGTCATCAGAGCATGGAGGTCTTTCTTGACGGCCTGAAGATCCAGTTTCTTGAATTCTTCAGCGTAGTTGAATTGTCTACCCATCGGATTGCTCAAGTCGGAGTGCTGATGAAGAATCCTGAGGTTCACCTGGTTCGGCCACCAGTCTCGATTCGACATGCCGCCTCTGCCGATGGGATTGCCGGTCTTGCCTGTTACCGGGCATTTGGTTTCTTCCGTCATTTTAAAACTCCTTTTCGTTTTTTCTTTTTACTGTGACATTTTTCACAAGTTCCAAAAAAGTCGATCCGGTGCCTGGAGATATCAAAACCGCTCATTTTCCGGGCCTGTTCATTAATCTCGGTATAATGCGGCATATTAAAGTCCTGCACGCACCCGCATGTTTCACAGACAAGATGATAATGCGGGCTTTTTTGAGCTTCATACCTGTCGTGAGTGCTGCCGAAGGGTAATTTCTGAATGAGGTGTTGCTCGGCCAGGATATTCAGATTCCGGTACACGGTGCCCAAGCTGAGACTGGGGAACTCATTCTTGAGCTTGTGGTAGAGCCAGTCGGCGGTAGGGTGTATTTCCGTCTGCTCAAGCAGTTCCAGCATTCTTTCCCTTTGCTTACTTCGTTTATACTTCACAAGCGGTCGACTTTGATAATAATCGTTACGATTATCAATATACTTTTAAGCAAAACAGAGTTCAAGTGTTTTTAAGAAAAAATGCCAAAATTTTGGAAATGTGGGGTCACACCTCCACTTTTAACATTTTACCCAACAATCTCAACCGGCAATGCCCTCTTTCATAGGTTGGGCCGGAAACAGGCAGCTTCGACAGAAATATTAATAGTGGAGGCGTGACCCCACCTTGAATCCGCCTCGAACCCCTTGTTTTTGCCGTGCCTGTCGCAGAGGCCTTTTGTATACTGTCTGCCGGTTGAACCGTATGCAGACAAAGCGGCACGACAACCTGGTCGCAGTAAGGCTCTTCTCCGGCGAGGACCTCCACGGGAGCCTCTCCGAGGCATGCAGCGGGCATGGCGTGGAAGCGGCCGTGGTGCTTTCGGGCCTGGGGCAGTTGAAGGACTTCGAGCTGGGCTACTTCAGGCAGAAGGGCGACTACTGCCCGCAGCACTTCGCCGACGCGCACGAACTCGTGTCACTTACCGGCACTATATCGCGGCAGGACGGCGAATACGTCTTTCACCTCCACGCCACCCTCACCGACCGTGACAAACGGGCCGTGGGGGGGCACCTGATAAGAGGCACCGTTCAAGTGACCAACGAGATCGTCCTGCTGGAGACCGGCATGAAGATCACCCGGCGGATCGATGAAAAGACCGGTCTCAAGGGCCTGTTCCTGGAAGGTGATGAAGCCCCCGGCCGCCGCCCCACGGGATTCGCTGGCGAGGTTTCTCCACGTGAAGGCGACCGGGCCCGCTTGAAGTGGTATTTTTCAACGCATTGGGTTGTCATCGCGCTTTTGTGCGTCGGGCCGCTGGCGCTGCCTTTGGTGTGGTTGCATCCCCGTTACAAAATCGTCACCAAGCTGGCGGTCACATTGATTGTCATTGCGGTTGCCGCTGTGTGCTGGCACTACACAAAAGGCCTGTACGATGAATTGTTGCGGCAGCTGAACGAATTGAACTTGTAACCGTTAGCCCTCCTGGAAATTTCGCGTCGTGCCCTTCGCGACGTGGCTGCAGGCCCGGAGAATCGGGTGGGGAAACGTGAGGCCACACCTCGCTCTCGGTATTTCTCGCTGCCGGTCCAGAACGTGCCGGACCTTATTCGGCGGCGGCGGTTCGATACTGATCGGCTGCGAGCAAACCGGGCGGCGGGCGTTTATGATGGAACTCGACCAAGTCTACTGCGACGTGATGGTCGAATGATGGAAGCAGTTCACCGAGCACAAAGCGGAGCGGATTGAGGCGGAGGCGGTTGATCTGGCAACTGTGTGAGTTAATCTGTGTCAGGCGTCAGCACTTGGAGGTAATGGTGATAAGCGTAAACACGATCTCGACGCTTGCCCGTCGTTTCACGCAGGATACCGACATCTTGCAGAAAATCGATGGTTCTGACAGCTGTAGGCTTGCTGACATCGAGCAACTTGATGGCCAGTGGCAGGGTAATTATCGGATTGGATGGCAGCGAGTCCATAAGGCGAATCGCCGCCACTGTGGTCTTCGGATGCGCTGCTGTCTTTGCGCGATCCGCGTTAGTTACAGCGAAAAGTTTTTGGGCGCTGGCCACAGCGTCATCGGCGGCCTCGGTCACGCACGCCAAGAAAAATCGCGTCCAACCTTCCCAGTCGCCGTCAACACGGACGGCGTTGAGATGTTCATAATAGTTCTGGCGGTGCCGCTTAAATGCGACGCTCAGGTAAAGAAGCGGAGCCTTGAGCAGACCCCAATGCTCGACCAGCAAGGCGATCAGCAATCTGCCAATGCGGCCGTTACCGTCAAGAAACGGGTGTATGGTTTCGAATTGCACGTGCGCCAATCCGATGCGCACCAACGGTGGCAGTGGATCGCGGGCGTGAATCCACTTCTCCAGTTTTGCCAGCGCTTCAGGCACGACCTCTGGTGGAGGCGGAACAAATCTGGCGTTGCCGGGCCGACTGCCGCCTATCCAATTCTGACTGCGCCGAATCTCGCCGGGTTGTTTATCGCTGCCGCGAGCACCCTTCATCAAACGTTTGTGGGCCTCACAAAGAAGTCGTGTCGCTAATGGAAGCCCCTTGGGCCGGGCGAGTTCCTTGCGAGTGTAAGTCAGAGCCTCGACGTAATTGCAAACATCACGCACATCGTCTGGACGCTGGGGTTGCTCTCCGGCCTCAAATGTTAGCACGTCCTGGAGCGTTGCCTGTGTTCCTTCGATTTGCGAGGTGATCAGCGCTTCTTTCCGTACGAAGCCGTAGAGGAACCAGTCGGAACTGGGCACCATGTCGGCGGCAACCGAGAGTCTGCCGATTGCGGCCATGGCATCCGGCAGTGCCTTGGTGCTCTGGTCGTCCAGAGACAAGGGGGGCTTTGCGGGAGGCAACGACGCCGGGATGAACGCGCGGACCTCCTCACCGTCCAATTTCGTGACTCGGTATGTTCCGGTCGCTCTTTTCATGGCTGGTTAATTTCCTGTTACTACAGCCTTTCGCTGGTAACGGCAGCGTTACTATCATCGCCCACTAGTAAAGCATACTTTACTAAGCAACGCAAACAGAAAACTAGCTATGGGGTCGGACCTCGGTAAGTTGCGATATTGCAAGGGGATATCTGCATAAATGCCCTCTTTTTGACGCTTAGAAGCACAATTTTAAGCCCAAAAAGGTTGTTTAAGAAAAATCAAAACC
>Ga0180433_10001179_pt1 | contig 44277 bp, 61 predicted proteins | sample SS_ome_8_FD_132980 | JGI IMG/M metagenome (GOLD analysis project Ga0180433, IMG submission 132980) | Hypersaline lake sediment archaeal communities from the Salton Sea, California, USA - SS_1_D_1 metaG | ecosystem: Environmental > Aquatic > Non-marine Saline and Alkaline > Hypersaline >...
AGAGGCTCCTCTATGAATAAAGAGAAGGACGCCTATTATTTCAGCCATGATTCTAATGCAAGGCATGATCCGAAAATGAAAGCTTTAATATTTGAGTTCGGCATGGCTGGCTATGGGGCGTGGTGGGTGCTTGTTGAAATGCTTAGAGAGCAGACCGGATATTGTCTGCCTAATAAGCCATACGTCATTCAAGCATTTGCGGACGATGCGAAAATGAAACTGGAAGATGCCGACGCATATATCAAGCTTTGCGTTGACAAATATGAATTGCTGGTTATCAAGAATGGTATGATCTACAGTCCGAGCCTGTTAAATCGTATGTCTCACTTAGATGCCAAGAGACAGAAGAGGGTAGAGGCCGGACGGAAAGGCGGTCTGGGAAATCGTAAAGCAGAGGTTAAGCATCCGTTAAGCGATGCTGGAGCAAGTAAAGGAAAGGAAACCACAGCAAAGAAAACCACACCTAAGAAGGACAAGCCGGGGAAAACGAAATTCGGTGGATTCGGCCATGTTCTCTTGACAAGTAAGGAATATAAAACCTTGCGAGACAAGTTAGGTAAGGAGAAGCTGGAGAAGTGTATCGATAAATTAGATTTGGGTATTGAGGCGAAAGGTTATCAATACAAGAGCCACAATGCCGCTATGTATTCATGGGTAATTCGCGCCGTAGACGAGGAAGAGGAGAGGAAGAATGGAAAGTCTAAAAGACATACTAAAACGAATGGCCAGCCCGGCAAGTACGACAGTGAAGGAGACGGAGAAAGCTTGTAAGTATTGCGCTACTCAGTATTCAGCGTATTATGCGGGAGACAGCGGATTCTGCTCCGATAAGTGTAAGGTATTCTATAACAGACGTGCCGGAATGGAGCGGTATCTGCATTTAATCGGGGTGCCTAATGGGTTCCTGAATTGCTCTTTCGATAACTTCACAAATAGGAAAAGGGCAATGAAGAAATCCGAAGGATTCCCAAGGAAACAACAGTCGATATTGTTAAATGGATCAGTCGGCTCAGGTAAGACACATCTGGCGGTTGCTATCATTAGATACCTTGCAGAGAGCGACATTAGGCAAGCCCGATTTGTCAATAGTACCGGTTTATTTATTGAGTTAAGATCGGCAGTTCAAGCCGGATCAGAGCGGGAAGTATTGAATAAATACTGTAAAAATCAGATCGTTGTATTCGACGATATAGGCTCTGAGAAGATCACTGATTATGTTCAGGCGTCTTGGTATCACATCATTGACAAGAGATATGCGGAGAGGCTCCCGACTATTTACACCACGAATATGGCTCTTGGCGATATTGCTGAATACTATGACGATCGCATAGCCAGCCGATTAGCGTCTGGCATCAGCATTAAATTTAACTCAGAAGATAGGAGGCTCAAGTAATGAGCGCATATCAGCTCAATGAAATCTGTCCCGCCTGCAGGGCAAGCTACTGGACATGGAATGGAAAATGTACCGGAAAGCTGAAAAGGAAAAAATGCCTCAAGGATCGATCCGCTGAGGTGGCTCAAGGTAGGACGGATAAAAGGTCAACAGAATTTTATGCCGGAAAGAGACCGTCCGGGCGGTATTGGAGCAAGAAGCTTCATAGATACTTAAAGGTAGACGAGAAAAACGTAACATAACCGAAGGGAGAACGGAACACCTATGAAATTTTCCGGGAAGGAATCTCAATGATGATCTCTTATCAGATAAAGAAAACCAAGGAAATAAACGACTTGAGAAGCCCGAATCGGATTGATGAAAAAATGTTTGTCAAGATAGCCGCAATGTCAGCGGCTGGACAGAATCTGCCTGAATATGCAATTTTAGACAAACAAAAGAGGGTTATTGCGTTCTGTAAGGATCAGCAGGAAGCTGAAAAAATTAGAGAAGCCATGATGTTTTATCAATCTATCTATTGCATAGTTTGCGATACTCCGGCACGGTATATCGGGGAGAAGGCCGGTTGTGATTGGTTCCGGTGCGCTCAGTGCGGAACAGAGTTCAACGACATTATGAGAAAGGCGGCAGATCGGGAATGATTAAAAGAAAACGTAAAAAGAAAAAAGATCGAGGCAATCGAGGTCTGGCGTTTGAGAAGGAGACCAGGGTTCCGCTTAATCAGCTTGAGGCACGTCTCTGGCGGTGGTTCTCTGAATATGTCAGGCGGTCTGGAGCCAATGATTTCGGTATGGTGTATTGCTATACTTGTAATCGCTATCTATACTGGAATGAATCACAAGCAGGGCACTTTGTACCAAGAGGGCGGAAGGCCGTAAAATTCAACGAGCAGAACGTAAAGCCACAGTGTCCAAGGTGTAACCATCCATTATGGGGGAAAGGAGAATCCGGAAAATTTGCTATCCGTCTGGACAAAGACTATGGCAGAGGGACAGCGGAAAGACTCCAGAGTTTAGGATCGATCCGGGGCGCAAAGCTTGGTAGAGTCTGGATCGTTCAGAAAATCGGAGAGTACAAGGAGAAGGTACATGAACTGCGAAGGAGCATGAAGCATATTGACGAGGCTCACAAGCCGGTCAGGAGACCAACACGTATGAAGGCTCAGAGTAGTCGGTTTATCAGTGAGATTGACCAGAGGGACGTTTTATAACCAATAACAGAAAGGATTTGTATTATGAAGGTGACAAAACGCTATAATCAATACCGGAGAGATTTGTGTATTGACATGGAGTGCGAGGGGTGCGGAGCAACAGAGACTAACATCACGGCATATGATGATCGGAATTTTTGGGATAATGTCGTGCCGAATTTCAAATGTAAAAAGTGCGGCAAGTCCTCCAAAGATTTAGGCGTTCAGCCGGACAGCGTTGAAACAGTATACCCTGAAGGTATGCAGATATAAACCAGAAAGGATCAAGCAATGAGTAACAGAGGCGAGAAGTGCGAGGCATCCGGTAGGCTGGTATCGGATTATACCGAAGATCAGACCGGATCAAGGAATTTCAAGTGTCCTGAGTGCGATCGTATGGTCACACTCCGGAAGCCACTTGGAGGAGGCGGAGAGGGTCAGTTGCAAATATCGAGGCACTCTCCAGAGGAGCCGGGGCAGTCGGTTCCGAAGAAAAAGCGGTCGGAGCCGAAGCCGATGCTGGCAGAAGAACCGGAGATAATTCACGATATTGACGAGGAGCCGGTTATTCAAGGACCGGATCAGGCCAGAGGGATCAATCAGGTGAAGGTTCGGAGTAAAGCCAAAGCAAAGCTAAAGCAAACGTCAAGCGATGCTTTCGTCCGGAAAGACAAGGTGGGTAAGGTTCGCCTGACGAAGCTGGAACACTGCAGGGAAAGGATCATGGCGATCTTGAAGGAAGTTGAGGAGGAACTACATAAGGCCGGAAGCAATTTGATCTGGGTTAATGCCAGCAGAAACTGGATATATCTTATGGATCAAGCAGTTGGCATGGAAGAGGGCTGTAAATATACTATGGTCGATACTATCAATGAGATCAAAGGGGCAGGAAATAAAAACACAAGAGCGGCCTGAAAAGCCTCTGGAGTTCACAGACTATAAGGAGTTTCTCCGACACGTAAATGAGCGTGTCGATGCCGGGGAGTCAGTAGCGGCATTATACCGCCACGGTACTTTTACCAAGGCATAGGCGGATCACAGAGCCGGGGTATTTACTCCGGCTTTTTTATTGTCCTATCGTCAAGGAATCTCAAGGGTATTCCCTTATTTTAGATCAAAAACCAAGGTGAAATATATTTATTAAAAAACTACTTGTTATCCACGTGCCAGAATGGTATATTCTTTTAAAAGGAACTACATGCCAATGAAAAAGCGGATTAACGGACATACTTATAATACGAATACAGCCAAGCTTATGGTGTCTGTCAAGGGTGATCTTGACAGGGGGGGAAACTGGTATAAGGAGATGTTATACGAGACCGAAGATCACCTGTATTTCCTTGTCGGCGTTGGTGGCGAGTTAACCAGGTGGAACGGAGAAACTGGCCTTATTGCTCTGGATAAGGATGCGGTCGATTTCTGGCGGAAAAAGCGGAATTGCTGAAAGAATCACTATGTATAAGAAGAAGTTTACAAGAGAGGAATTGATTGACATTTGCGAAAAAGCAATAGTCAAACATGATGAATGGCACGATCGATACAGTTCAGCGGCTCAAGGTCAGGTCGGTCGGTTGTGGGCTTATCTCAAGGCAGGATGCAGATTTACTATCTGTCTTGGAGCGGACGTCTCAGGCTGTCAGACGGATGAAAACACGATCTGGCTCGATGTTTATTTCAGCGGCTTTGCCGCTACTGAAGCTGGAGACGGAGAACTTGGGGTTGAGGGCTTCTACCTCCCACAGCCAGGGCGCCTTGCAGACGTCAAGAAGAATGGCGGAGGGGATTGGTATTGAAACCTCCTAAAAGATGCGACTGTGGCAGATGTATGACTGACTTGTCTCAAGGGTTGGGGGAGAGGCACTTATATTGTGTCAAGTGTAAGTCTCACTATTATCAAGGTAAGTTCTGGACAAAAAAGGAATGGAGTAAATCTAATGAGTAATGCTGAAATCTGGATCAGGGTTATACTGGCGTTCATGGCGATCGTCGCTGTTCTTTATGTTATCATCTGGCTTTTTTCTGAGTCCCGCCATATCAGCGAATTGCGGAAGGCTTATAAAGAGTCAAGGAGTCTGAGAGGGCGTATTCTACGGTATCTGGATGATTACGACCGTCAAACTCAGAAGGTTGGCTACTCAGCGTATGAGACCAAAACCCTGATCGATGAACTGAGGCGGATCGCAAGGGAATAGGTTATGGCAAACAGAAAATATTACGGCGAGTCCAGACCGGACGCTCCTCAAGGGGATGTTTACCGCCAGAAAGAATGGAGAGGGTCGAGTTATCCTCCGGGCTGGTATGAATCAGATCGGGCTTTACATAGGAGAATAATCGAGGAGAGAAAGGCTCAGAAGGCCGCAAAGAAAGGGGTCAGGCATGGCTAAGATAAGCCGGGAACTGGCGAATGATAGTTGTCGGCACATTGATATTTATGTTGGATTTTAACATAAGGAGTAAGGGGAGTATGATAAATTTTGATACAATTAAAGTAGGTGATGCGTGTAAAATTGTCGGTATGGGAGCACCGGGATTTGCTAAGTTAGGTGATATTGTCACAATAACAGAAGTCGGCAATATGAGGGTAGATGTTAAAAGAGCTGACGGAGAAACAGCTTTTTTCGCATTAACTTGTGGGGCATCAAGGCTTGAATTAGTCGAACCCCAACCCACAGAGGGGTAGGGTGAATTATGATATTTTGTTGTGACAACACCGGTGTTCATGAATTGACCGGCGAGATCGAGTGGCTTAATTTTGGCCTATTTGACCCGAGAGACGGTCGTTGGCACATTGATATTTATGTCGGCTTTTAGAAAGGATCTGATTATGAAGCCTATGAAGAAAGGTAGTAAAGTGACGTATGTCACAGCCAACAAGCGAGAGGTCGGCATTGTTAAATCCGAGCATGATAATCCTAATTATCTTTTTGTCGTTTTTAATTGCGGCGGAGAATGGGATAAATACGAGGACTATACAGCGGCATTGACGAGAACGTCTGATCTGATACGTGGTTGGCACCCTCACCCGACAGTCGGAGAGATCACAAGAGAATATCTTGAGAAGAACGGCTACTCCGGCCTCATTCAGCCGGACGCTGAATGCGGTTGCAGTCTTGATGAGCTGAACGACTGTGACGAGAATTGTATGGAATGTATCGCTGGCTTTAAAGGCGCTCCGTCAGAAGATGCGTTTTATGCCGATGCTGATTATTGTATCTATACTACCAAGGAGTTGGCGGATCAGTCGTTTGAAGCATTTGAACAACTCAAGGAGAAGGTGAAGCAGGAGAAGTAATATGAGGGTTGTGTTTCAGGAATCTACCGAAGATACTTATAAAATTTATTATGCAGAATCTTGTCATATTGATTTAAGGGTGTTTGTTAATCCGGAGCCAAAGGAAATAACAATAGTTGGAGTGATACAGAATGACAGAAAAAAGCTACGTTAACAAGGGAGGCCGTCCCCGCCTTGCTCCGGATCAAGAGAGTGAAGTAGTAGGATTCGCTCTCCCCCAGGCAGAGAAGGCCGAACTGGAGAGAATCGCCAGACTTAACGGAATGAGCGTGTCTGAGGCAATGCAGATGCTGGCTCGTAACTTTATATATGAAGGGAATGAGATATGCCAAAAACCAATACCAGCAAGGCAATCGACGGCAAGCTGAAAATTGTCGATCGGAAAATCAGTGAACTGATCCCGGCAGAGTATAATCCAAGGGTATTGCGGGACGAGGACAGGCTCCAGATAAAAAAATCGCTGGAGAAATTCGATGCTGTCGATCCGGCCATTATCAATATGGCGGAGGATCGTAAAAACATCATAGTCGGAGGCAATCAGCGGATAAGGGTCGCCAGTGAAGATTTAGGCTGGTCAACGTTTCCTTGTGTTCATATAGTCTTGACATTTGACGAGGAGAAAGAATTGAATGTCAGGCTGAATAAGAATGTTGCTCAATGGGATTGGGACGCTCTCATGGCGGATTTTAACCCGGAAGATTTGCTGGACTGGGGATTTCATAAGAATGAACACTTATTCTTGGCGATATGGGCGACATCCGAGGAGAAGCCGAAGAAGGGCTGCAGGAAGCCGATCTCCAGACCGAAGTTATCAGCTTCAGCGTTCCGTCACTGGTTAAAGAGCAGATCGAGAGGCGGATCGATTTCGTGATTGACGGTGCCCCAAGTATCAAGCGGCATCCGTCAGTAAGTATGATGCTCGGGAAGTTTGACTCAAAGCTGAATATCGAAGATGATAAAGAGATCACAGAGGACGAGGCTTTCCACGCATTTGTAGCGATCGGCTTTTTCCGGTATCTGGCGGCTATGAAGAACCGGAACAAGAAGATGTATAAATGTGTTCTGGCTCTGGATGAAGATTCACTGGCTTTGCTGGACGAGGTAATCACAATTTTGAAGGGTAAGGATGCGATCGATCGGAGAGGTTTCCCCAAGGTTATGGCGGAGGTATTGCATGATTACGCAATGGCTCAAAAAAAATAAGAAAATGGCAGTTAAATACTGCTACCGTCCGAATGAAGTAACTCAAGAAGATTCATTTGACGATCCCGGCCTGAATGTCGTGATCGTTTCCCTCTCCCCTCAACAGGACGTGCAGTTTTCCCTCGGTACAGATATAATATTTAATCGATTGAGGCACCGTGCCGGCATATTTGTGGACATGGCGGTTCACTTAAAGAGCGAGGTCAGGGGGATGCTTGGCAAAGCCCCGGTTCCGGCTTTATACAGTCAGCATCCAGTCCGGGACTTTGACATAGTGGGCTTGAGTCTTTATTACGTGGGATCGTTTTTTAATGCGATCCCTTTTTTGCGTTCAGCGAAGATCAAGCTTCTGGCGGTTAACCGTCTGGACGATCAAGGACCGTTGGTGATTGCCGGAGGAGGAGCGATTACATCAAACCCTGAGCCGTTGGCAGAGTTATTCGACATTATAGTTATAGGTGACGGAGAAACTCCGGTCGATTGGATTACTGAGAACTGGCAGAAAGTCAAGTCCGGGAAGATCAGTAAAAAGGCGTTCTTGAAGAGAGCGGACAAATTGGATTATTTGTATGTCCCTATGCTCAAGACGGATCAGACGGTTAAACATATCCACTGTGAGGACTCGATCGATGATAGCGTTCTGACTCATAATGATTTTATTGCCAAGAGCCAGAATAAGGTTCTGGAGATCATCCGGGGATGTTATTATAAGTGTAATTTCTGCCAGTTGTCGTTTCTTAAAAGTAAAGCTGTCCCGGCAAGCCCAGAGCGAGTTGTAGAGGCAATCAAGACATATCCGAAGGGTGCTTCTGTTTATCCTTTCGCTCCAGACGAGTGTAGCTATAAGCATTACGACAAGATTCTGGCTAATATCGGAGATCGGATGCTGTACCGATATAACCAGAGGATCAATAGTTTTGCCAAGTCAGGGACAAGCAGGCAGAGCCTTAATGACTATCGAGTAGCTTTCGGCTTGGATGGCGTGTCTCAGAGGGTAAGAGATGTATTGAAAAAGCAGATCACTCTGGAGGAGATCGAAACCGCGTTCCGGAAGGCTTTCATGAATTTTGATGTCATTAAGTGTAATATGGTGATTGCTTTCCCTTTTGAAACTCCGGAAGATTGGGACGAGTTCGACGAGTGGCTTCTCCACATCCTTGAAATGAGGCGAGAGGTTTCTCCGGATAAGACTCTGACAGTTCAAGAGGCGATCGATGCTAAGGAGTATTATCAAGGCGGAGGCAAGAAAAACCTGAAAGAGCTGTATGGTAAGGAAAAATTTATTATGTTTCATATAGCGCCGACTCCATTCACTCCTGAGCCGCATACTCCAATGGAATATATGGGGATCGGGGATGTCGAATATGCCTCAAGACGTTTAATGGCGATCCAGAAGAAGGCTCTGGCTGATTATGGCATGGTGAAGGTTCAAGGTCTCAACAGTCGGCAGAATATCCAGACTTCCACAGCTATCAAGCATAGTGGAAGGGAATTGCTCAACGTCTTTTATAATATAGGCGCAGTCAATGGGAAGTGTAACGAGCAAGGTATCAGCGGTATGTATGAAGTTTTCTTCCGGACTGCAAGAAAGTTGAAAATTGATCTCCGTAAATGTTATGCTGATAAAGACCCGAAGTGGCAGGCTCCATACAGATTTATTCAGACAGGCAATGAGAGCCTGAAAGATCGGCGTCGATCTCAGATGATTAAAACAATCAAGGGCTGGAATGGCGAACGGAAAAAACGGAAAAGATCCTCTTGATGCCGCTCTTGATGCGGTAAATAAGGGTGGTCGGCCTAAGATAGAAATTGATCGAGAACAATTTGAAAAGCTGTGCGGTCTCCAAGCTACTCAGGAGGAAATCGCTGGCTGGTTTCATTGTTCACACGATACAATTCAGGCTCGCTGTATTGAATGGTATGGAGAGGGGTTTTCCGTAGTCTTAAAAAAGGTCGGGGTAAGCGGGAAAATCAGTCTCCGCCGTCTCCAGTATCAGAAGGCTCAGGAAGGGAATACATCTATGCTGATCTGGCTCGGCAAACAGTGGCTTAACCAGCAGGATACTATACCGCCAGACACAAGCAATCAGCAGGGGCAGATTATCAGCGAGATTGACGACATGGTTCAGCGTGCAGATTTGAAGGGTGGTAACAATGGGAAGAAGAAAAAAGCTAATGGATCGGGCAAGAAGAATGGCAAGAGTAACGGATCAAAGGGTAATGGATCGACTAAGAAGAAGAATTGCAAAAATGGCAAAAAGCCCACTGTTAAGAAAACTGCCAAAAAATCAAAGCCTGTCAGTCGCAAGGTAGTGAAGAAGAAGAAAGTCTCTAAAGTCAAGAAGAAGAAAACAAAATCTCTTGACGTACCAGTATAGCGGGGAATATGGAGTTATCACCGAAGCAAGCGTGGAGCGTTAAGGAGGCTCAAGCCAGATTGAATATCTGGGAGGGGTCAGTCCGGGCATCCAAGACAGTGGCCTCAATCATCAGGTTCATACAATTCGTTGGCAGAGAAGCCGGTAAGGGTGTTATCCCTATGGTCGGCAAGACAGAGCGGACGTTAAAGACGAACATTCTCGATCCTATGAAAACGCTCTGTGGGCGGTCGTTCCATTACTCAATGGGAAATCATACAGCATGGCTATTCGGCAGGGAACTGGCTTTATACGGTGCCTCTGATGAACGAGCAGAGCAGAAGATCAGGGGATTAACAGCGGCAGGAGCATACGGAGATGAAATCACTCTCTGGCCGGAATCATTCTATCAGATGCTACTATCCAGAATGTCTGTGGAGGGTGCCAAGTTTTTCGGAACAACGAATCCGGACAATCCATTTCATTGGTTCAAGACCGGGACGCTTGATAGAGCGGAAGTCCTTGACCTGTTTCATGCTCATTTTTTAATTGACGATAATCCGTTTCTCGATCCTATGTTTGTCGTATCATTGAAGAAGGAATATACAGGCGTCTGGTATGAGCGCATGATTGAAGGTAAGTGGGTTATGGCAGAAGGAGCGGTTTATCCGTTTTTTGATAAACGATCTGGAAGGTGCGTCATTAAAAGACATCCCGCCAAAGCCGATTATTATTTTGCCGCTTGTGATTATGGCACTGAAAACGCATTTGTCATGTTGCTGTTCGGTGTCAATGAGAGGACGAAACCCAGAGTTTGGTGCGAGCGTGAATACTACTATTCAGGCAGAGACGAGCGGAAGCAGAAAACCGATGTTGAATATTCAGCCGACATGGACGACTTCTTCGGCGATATTCGTCCTCGCGTTATATACGTTGATCCGTCAGCCTCCTCATTCATTGCGGAATTGAAGCATAAGTATGTCGTTAAACATGCAGATAATGACGTGGCTAACGGAATCCGGACTCAATCCAGAATGCTGAAAACTGGAGAGTATGCGATCTGTGAGTGTTGCGAGCATACGATTGAAGAGTATGGCGGTTATGTCTGGGATGCGAAAGCGGCGCTCATAGGAGAGGATAAGCCAATCAAGAAGAACGACCATTGCAAGGATGCCGAGAGGTATGGTCTCCATACTCAATTCGGAGACAGTAAGAAATATTTGTTAAATAGACTTGTAACCATGTGACGAAAGGGTATAGCCATGCACATCGAGATTGACATTAAGGATAACCTTATTGACAAGTGGGGAACTCTCATTATCGCACCAGTGGCGTATGATATTGAGAACTCTGTGATCTTAACTCCCGGCTTTGAGTATCGTGTAGAAGAAGGAAAGCCGACAATTCAGATTAATGTTGGAAATAAAGCTGTCAATGGTGTAGCGGTTAAGAAGGATAGTCTGCTTGATGTAGATAATTTTTGCCTTTACTGCCAGAAGCCCTTTGCGGAAGAGCGGTTTGAGCGCCACCTTGAGAACAGCCCTGATTGCTACATAAAAGAAATAATGAATCATGGCCAGCCAGAAGATATGTTGATCTGCAACTATTGCGGTAAAGAGGTTCAGCGGAAAAGCTATATGGATCATTATAATTCTGAGGAATGCCAGAGGTCAGACGATCTTGATATGGGCGGCTATACTGAATGTAAGTATTGCCAGCAGATGATCCCGAATACTCATTACTCCAATCATATTGCCAGACATGAGAACAATGTCCCGGCAGAGGAAGGGAAGAAGGATGCAAAGTAGTCCATATTCCAACACCAGCAACAATGGGCTGGCGATCTATTTTATTGCCGTTGCAATTTGCTGTATTGTTATTGTGGCGGCTCTCAAGATGTCAGAGCCGATACAGGAAGTGTACGTTCCGCTCCATATCAATCTGAGAGCGGACTTGTATTCTATCGTAGAAATTGATACAATCTATACAGACGATTTCAGCTATAAACGGATCAGATACCGGAATCTGCCTCATAGCAACCACATTAACAAAGGGGTAGGAAAATGACGAATAAATCTCCTTCGGAAGTGTTGAGGGCTTCCGGAATGAACGTACCAGAAGGTAAAACGGCAACACACGTGGACGGTTGGGTTAATTTCCTGACTGGTCTTGGTCTTGCCCAGCGTGACAAAAAGAAGAATACAATCTTTTCTGCTGACGGTGCCCTGGACTCCACGACCTTGGCGGAACTTTATAGAACAGACGGATTCAGCAAGAAAATTGTCGATCTGCCTGTTTATGAAATGCTCCGAGAGGGCTTTGAAGTAACAGGCGATACAGATAATGAGATAATCAACTATCTGGACGATCGGCAGTTGAATAAGGCTCTGTGGAATTTCCTCACAGCGGACGGCTTATTCGGCGGAGCAATCCTTATACTTGGGTTAAACGACGGTGGCAAGCTGGAAGAGGAGTTGGATTTAAAGAGCCTGCAGTCAATCGACTGGTTCCGCGTCTACAACAGAAACTCAGTCAACAAGACAAACAGTAAAGTCACCGATCCGGAAAATCCCAGATTCGGTCTGACTTACCTGTATGAAATCAATCCGAAAAGCGGATCGCCGTATAAGGTGCATTGGTCAAGGGTAATCGAACTCTCTGGTAGACCGATTCCCAGTGAATCTCTCAGCGCTCAAAATCAAGGGTGGGGTGACTCTGTGTTACTTGCGGCGTATGAGGCTTGCCGCAGTCTTGGCTCGATCTATTCCTATACAGAATCCATTATTGACGATTTTGTCACGACCATTATTTCTATGAAGGGTCTGGCTGATGCTATCGCAATGGGCAGAGAGAATGATCTCTATACTCGGCTACAGGTAATGGACATGGGGAAGTCCTTAATGTCAACCTTGTTGCTGGACGAGGAAGAATCATTTGAAAAGAAAACATCGACTGTAACCGGCCTGAGTGAATTGATCGATCGGTTTGTGGATCGCCTTAGTAGCCAGACCGGTATTCCTGTGCGTGTTCTCATGGGGAAACAGTCCGGTGGCCTGAATAATGAAGGTCAGGGCGAGACAAGAGACTGGTACGATAAGATTGCGGCACGTCAGCGTGAACAGTTACAGCCAATATTAGAGCGGATCATAGAACTTGCCATGATTTGCAGTCAAGGACCGACTCAGGGAAAAGAGATCGAGAATTGGGCTATCGAGTTCAAGCCTCTGTGGCAGATGTCAGAGAAAGAGGAGGCCGAGGTTCGCAAGATTCAGGCTGAAACCGATCAGGTTTATATTGATTCAGGTGTTCTGGCTCCTGAAGAAGTTACGCTCTCCAGATTCGGCGGAGACAGCTATTCAACAGAGACCACATTGATTTTAGAGCCGGATCAGATCAGGGCAAATCTCAAGGGTAATCCTGAACCTACTGCTGACGAAGATTAAGGGGGTTATTAATGCCAACTCCGAAAAAGAATGAATCTGAAAACGCATTTGTTCAGCGGTGTATTTCATTCGTTGTGAAGAATGAGGGGAAAAAGCCGGATCAGGCTTATGCTATCTGTAAAGGTCTATGGGATAAGAGTCAGAAGGATGTAAATTCTGATAGCGTCCCATACGTCAAGAAAAATAGCACCCTTGAATATCTCAACGAGAGGAAGGCCGCAGGCGATTCCAGATTCAAGCGATCCAGAAGGAGAAAGCCCCCAAGGATGTTGCACCCTGTATCGATCGAGCGATCTTATCAGTCATTACTTCTGTCAATGGTTAATGAATGGCAGAAGATCACCAGTGAGACGCTTGAGGGCTTAATTCCACTATTGGCAAAGGAGGCCAGACAGGATCAATGGTCAGAAGGTGCCGAGCGGCTTATAGCGCAGTTGAGATTGAAGATCGAGGAAAAGCCGTTTCCTATCAATACCGTCTCTCAGCAAATAGGAGAGCGGACAGCAGAGTGGAATGATAAACAGTGGCGTAAGGTTATGAAGGCTACCCTGGGCGTTGACATCCTACAGTCTCAGCCTTGGTTGAAGGATCAGTTGAACAACTTTGTAAGTCAGAATGTGACGTTAATCAAGGATCTACAGTCTCAGACGCTGGATCGGATCGAGGGAACTGTCCAGAGAGGCTTTGCTCAAGGTCTCCGGCATGAGGAGATCATGAAACAGATTGTCGGTCGTGATAAGAGCGTTTTCAGCAAAGCGAAGAGCAGGGCGAGGCTTATTGCAAGAGATCAGGTCTCCAAGTTAAATGGCAATCTGACGAGGTTGAAGCAAAAAGAGATCGGTGTTACTCATTACATCTGGCGCACATCTGAGGACGACAGGGTAAGGCCGACTCATAGAGCGAATAACGGGAAGATTTTCTCATGGGATGATCCACCTATTGAGACTGGACATCCCGGACAAGACTATCAGTGCCGTTGTTGGGCGGAAGCATATTTCGGTGAGGAATTTGCGACCGAGGAGCAGATTAAGGCATTCAAGGCGGCGGCATAGAGAGGAGTGATTCGCGTGAAACAATCGAAACTGGATCGGATATTTAAGTATCTGGAGATTATCGGCCTCAGTAGCGGTTTGCTGTTTGGCTTCTGGCTCAGAGTGGTCAGGCCGGCATTCCGGCAAATAGTTAAAGAGGAATTGCTCTGGGTTAATACTCTGGCGTCCGAAGTGGCGACTCCAGAACAGTATAAAACTGCCATTCTCAAGTTTGAGGCCATGAAGAAAAACGGCGAATACATCCCGGCAAGAGCAAGTAAGTGAGCATGGGCGAAGCATTGGTGAAGCATTGCTTTAGCATTTGGAAGCAAGTAAAGTAAAAGAAGTAAAGGAAACAAATTAAATGACAGCAAACAAGATCAAGATAAACGGCTGTATTTTGGTGTTCCTTGAAAAGATGAAAGAATATCTGACCGATTACAAAAAGCAAAAATTCACTGGTCAGATCACTTTTGTTCTTCACTGGAGAGACGGAGGAATTGCAAAGACGAATGTCCGGGTAGAACACGATTTTAACAGAGGGGTTGACAGCGGCTGAGAAATAGCTTATACTTACTATTGGAAGATGTACAATGGTTGCGGTTTCTCGTCTAACGACCTGAGTAACTCGCCCAAGCAGAGGGCTTCTGATCCTTTCTCTTTTGCTTGGGCATTTTCTTTTAGGAGGCATCCTTGAAAGTAACCAGATACGACCGAGGCAGATTCAAGAAGAAGGCAGTTAAGACAGACGAAGGATTTTTAAGGACAGATGCGATAGTAACCAGAACTGGAGTGTTCTATTATCGCAACCCAGACGGATCAACGAGACGCGAACTTCGCCACCCAGACGATATACTTGCCCTTGATTCAATCGAATCTATGAAGATGATCCCCATTACCAACGATCACCCACTTGAAGGGCTTGTCACAGCCGATACAGCAAAAAAATTACAGGTAGGATCGACCGGAGAGAATATCAGGCCAGACGGCAATGATGTTATTGCTCCGATTGTAGTCACTGACGAAACCGCTGTGAATGACGTTGAGAACGGGAAACAGGAATTGTCCCTCGGATATGAATTAGAGCTTGTTGACGAGCAGGGCAATTATGACGGTGAAGATTACGACTTCCGGCAGACGAATGTCAAGTATAATCATCTGGCCATTGTAGATAGTGCGAGAGCCGGTTCAAGGGCTCGCATCCACATGGATAGCGCAGAGGAGATCGACAAACCAGATTCAAATAATGATGATGATGTACCCAACAACAAACCCGATAAAGGAGGCAATATGTCAAAGTATCGGAAAGACGGTATCGAATACGACGCCGCACAGGAAGTGGTTAACCATATCGCTACTCTGGACACAAAGATAGCCGATCTTGAACAGGCTAACTCTGATGTCAAGGGCGAACTGGACACGATCCGGGCGGAACGTGATTCATTGAAGGAGGAGCTGGATAAACTCAAGGAAACCAACACAGACGAGGCAATCGCCAAGGCTGTAGCGGCAAGACGTGACCTTGAGAGCAAGGCTTCTAAGGTTCTCAGCGAGGACGATATGAAGGATCTTATCGGCAAGTCTGATAAGGAAGTTCAGATCGCAGTTATCAAGAGCGTATCTCCGGATGCCAACCTTGATGATGAGACTGACGCCTACATATCAGGCCGTTTCGATTCTGCTGTTGAAAACAGCGAGTCTCGCAAGAAGAACAACGCCGACAATGCTCAGAAAGTCAATCAGCGGGGCGATGACGATGACGAGGACGTTGTAGGCAAGGCTCGTCAGGACATGATAGACGACATGACCGGCAAGAAGAAACCCGACACCGAGTAATCTTTTTTATTCGGCTGTCATAAATTTGAAAATCAGTATTTTTTAACTTAATTCACAGGAGAGGCCAGTTATGAGTGAATATGATCTTAATCAGGCCGCACCGTATGCCGGGATGAAATCGGATTCTCGCTTTGACGAGGTTAAGTCCTACGCCGCAGAAGAGGAAATTCAGTTCGGTTATGCAGTTGGTGCGGAAGCCGGTAACGTGGAGTCTGTAAGTCTGATCCGCAAGGATAACGCAAAGCTTGTCTTTGATGCAGATTTCGTTGCCGACAATGCAATCAACGGCAAAGTCAACACTGTATCATGGGTGGAAGTCGATTTCGATACCGACCATGACACCACAGCGGCGGCTTTGGTAGTGGCAATCGGAAATCTGGCAGGGGTGACGTGTGTTCTTGATCCTGCAGACGCCAACAACAGGACATTTCTGATCGAGGCCGAGGGAACCACCATAGCAGTGACTGATGTTGCTGTAACCGGAGGCGCATCCCAGGCAGGGTCAACGGTAACGCTGTCAGGCGACAACTTGTTCAGAGGTATTGCGCTCAGCACACACAACGAGAACGGCAAGTATTTGGCAACAGATACAGTCAGCGTTCTTACCAAGGGGCAGGCTCATGTCGAGGTATCAGCCGCTGTTACTGCTGATGCCGATGCTTATGTGGACACAGCCACCAGCAAGTTCACGAGTGCTTCGTCCGGCAATATTCAGACTGGCGGAAAGTTCCGCTCGACCACAGCCGGTGCAGGAATCGCAGAAGTAGAGATCAACCTCCCGAATTTCTAAGGGTGTGTTTGAAGCTGTTAACTATATTTTAAAACCCTAATAAGGAGTTTCAATATGTCAAGAGAAAAAATCGTATCGCGCAAGCTGGATGCGAACGAGACAATTTTCTTTGCAAGGGAGCTTGAGTATGTAAAAGCCAAGGTGTACGAAAAGAAGTACGCCGAACTGAAAGCAAAATCTTTGCTTCCGGTTTCTACTGATGCAGGCCCCGCCGCAGAGACGATCACCTATACTCAGTACGATCAGCACGGAGTAGCGAAGATCATAGCGAATTACGCAGATGATCTTCCCAGAGTTGACGTATCTGGCGAGCAGAAAACAAGCAACGTTCGCGGGATCGGCGACAGCTACGGTTTCAACATTCAGGAAATCCGTGCCGCAAACGCAACAGGCAAGAACCTGTCAGCCCGCAAGGCCAACGCCGCCAGACGTGGGATCGAACAGGTTGAGAACAGTATCGCATGGTATGGCGACACCGCTTACGGTCTTGTTGGTCTGTTCTATAACGCCAATGTTACCAAAGGTGCGGCAGTGACAGGAGACTGGGCAACTGCAACAAACCTTGAGATACTCGGTGACATGATGGCCGCAGTAGACAATATGATCGACATAACCAACGGAATGGAAGTGCCGAACCAGATACTGCTCCCGATCGCTCAGTATTCCAAAATCTCTTCAAGCCCGATGCAGGCCGGATCGGACACAACTGTTCTTGATTTCTTCAAGAAGAACCGTCCGGGCATTGAAGTTGACTGGCTTGTAAATTGCAAAGATGTCAGCCCTGTTCCTTCAACCGGAGCGGCCGGCCCGACAGACATCATGGTAGTTTACAAGAGAGATATAGACAATCTTTCCCTTGAAATACCGCAGCCGTTCGAGCAGTTCCCGGCTCAGGAAAGAGGTCTTGAACAGGTCGTTGACTGCCACGCTCGTAACGGTGGAGTTATAGTCTACTACCCGCTCTCAGTCAGCATCGTTGAAGGCATCTAAGCAGTACAACTGTGAAGATCGACATAATTAAGGGCGGAGGGAATGCTCCGCCTCCTTCTCAAACATCTAAAGGGAGAATCCAGATGATTGTAAGAAATAAGAAAACCTGTGTTATCGGGATCGGAACGATCCAGCTAATACCCGGAGACAATACTTTGAATGAGAAGCAGGCCAAGCAGATCAAGGCCAATGCTCGATATGAGTATTACAAAGAGCATAATGTGATCTCAGAGGTCACGAAGAGCAAGGATGCTCAGCCTGCAAAGGAAACGCCAAAGCCAGAGATCAAAGGTATTGACGAAAAGCCTGAGTCACCAAAAAATGCGACCAAGAAAAAGGCAAAAAAGAAAAACAAGTAAGCAGGGCAATAAAATCTAATGAGGATAAAAAAATATGTCTGTTTCAATATTAGATACGATAGAGGCGAGGAGGCCAGGAACCGTTCAAGATAGTAGGCTTACTACCCTTATTGCCCTTGCCGAAGAGCAGACAGGAACAGCGTATGGCGACTTCTATAATTTAGCAGTCGCCTTACTTGTTTGTCACTGGCTTGAACGTGACGGATCAACTGGTTCCAGAGGCACCGGTCGCAGTGGTCAGATAACATCAGAAAAAGAAGGCCAGCTGTCAAGGTCTTACGGTCAAGTGTCTGGCGAGTCGAATAACGATCTTGCATCTACGAGTTATGGGCTGGAACTCCAACAGCTGAGAAAAACCAACTTTAAGCCTGTGCATCGCCAGATGCCTTTTTATCCGACAGGAATAACGAGGTTTCAATAGTGCCTAAGTCCGAAGTAATTGACATAGATCATGGCTGGAGGCGGATCGCCTCTACGCTTAAGTGGCTACGAAGGAGCTATACAAAGGTCGGCTTTCCCCAAACCGGGAGAGCCGGCGCGCCTCGCCGTAAGAGAGGTAAAATGCCTCAAGATATGAGCGGAGTTGTCACTGTCGCCGCTGTCCACGTGTTCGGCGCTCCAAAGAGGAATATCCCTCAACGTGATTTTTTCAGGCCGAGCATTGACGGAGCAAAGAAGAGGATAGCGAGATTACAGACAAGAGAGTATAATAAGTTGCTGGACGGTACAATTACTGTCAGAGAAGGTCTGAGCGTAATAGGAGAGTACACCACGAATGTTGTAAAAAAAGGAATTAGAGATTTAAAATTGCCCCCTCTGGCACCGTCTACACTGGCGAGAAAGAGGAGCAGATATAACGACAATAATCCTAATCCGCTGATCGACACCGGACAAATGTTGCAGAGCGTTCAGCATCAGGAAGTGATAAAATGAGCAGTTTTAGAAAGCCTCATACTGTCAAGCGTAAGAATGCTGACGGAGAGTACGTTGACGGCATCTGGCAGGCGGCTACCGAAACTGATATTTACATAATGGCAAGTGTGCAACCAGCAACAGCACAGGATATGCAGTCATTGCCAGAAGGAAGGAGAAAGGCGGGATCGTTCATTCTGTATACAGATACAGCTCTAAAGACCGTAGATACAGAGAATCCCGATACTATTGACTTGTTTGGCGATACTTATGAGGTTATTACTTCAAAGCCATGGCAGAATGATGTCATTAACCATTACGAGTGTATAGTGAGCAAGATTGACGCATGATAGAGTATGATACAATAAAAAAGGGCTTTTACGATTGGGCTGTGGCGGTCACAGGTAAAGCTGTGATCTGGGAAAACCAGAATGCGCCGAAGCCTGATCTGCCATATATTACTTTGTTTATGACAAGCATTCAGCGTGTCGGAGACGACTATCAGGCTACCAGTGCGAACGGTTCCGGCGTTATTGAAATCACAGGGAATCGTGATTTTACCTTACAGGTTCAAGCCCTTGGGGAAGGTGCGATCGTGGCTCTTGAAAGCCTGTCCTCCTCTTTACAAATGCCAACAGTGCTTGAAACGCTGAGAAACTCCTGTATTGTGTTTGTCCAAAACATTACGCCTATACAAGACATCTCTGGCCTCTGGGATTCGCAGTTTATTCCGAGAGGAATGATAGATTTTCAATTCAGGACAGCTTCCGAAACAACTGACACTCCGGGCTATTTCGATCAGGTCTCCGGAGAAGGAAAATTGAATGATGCTTCTGGATCAACTATAACCACAATTCCCATAGGGGGTTAAAATGTCTGGACTCAGTGACATTGTAGAAGTAACCATAACAAGACAGGCTCAGCCAGTCTCAGCCGCAACCTTTTCGATCCCGTTAATACTTGGAGAGAGTGATATTCTCGATCCGAGCGGCTCCGGGAAAACGGCGTCCTATGCTTCGCTGTCCGAAATGGTAAGTGCCGGCTGGTCTGATGCAAACGAGGAGTACAAGGCCGCCGCCGCAATGTTCTCTCAGGATGTTAGCCCGAATACGGTTATCATTGGCAGAGTAGACACAGCCGGTGGAGAGACGTTCAACGCGGCTCTCGATGCTATCCTGATATTACGTCAGGACTGGTATGCCATTGTAGCCTGCACCAGAGACAGTGCAACGACCGATGCGGCAAAGCTGGTTTTTGATGCTGATTTCGTAACCGGAAACACGATTGACGGTAAGGTCAATACTGTGGCGTGGGCTCAGGTTCCGTTCAATACGGATCACGATACAACCGCCTCAGACCTTGAAACGGCGATCGGCGCTCTTGCCGGGGTAACGTGTACTCTGGATGCTGGCGATCCCACGAACCGGACGTTTGATATTTCGGTATCAGGCTCAGAACTTGTCATTACAGATGTTGTAGTCGCCGGAGGAGCGTCCCAGGCGGGAAGCACTGTTAATTACGGAGACGACATCATTGACGTGGCACAGTGGGCACTTGCCAACGAAAAGCTGTTTATCACAGCTCTGGCAGATACCGCTATCAAAGAGGCTGGCGGAGGTATAGCCAAGGTTCTCAAGGATGCCGCAAATGACAGAGCGGCAGTAATCTTCTACGGTAACGCCGCTGGCGGAGATACAGCATTCACGCCTTATGCAGAGGCGGCTCTTATCGGAAAGATCCTTCCGAAAACTCCCGGATCGTATACTGCCATGTTCAAGACTTTGGCGACTGCAAAGCCGGACGTTCTGACCAGTGCCGAACTTTCGTATATCTGGAGCCATAACGCCAACAGTTACAATACTGTGGCTGGCATTAACATACTCCGGGAAGGCCAGACAGCAGAAGGGACTTTCATTGATACGCGGATCGGTGTTGACTGGCTCGCCGCAAGGATTCAGGAGAGAATCTATCAGCGGTTTGTCGATCTTGACAAAATTCCGTTTACCGATGCTGGAGCGGCTGTCATTGAAGGAGAACTGAGGGCACAGCTGGACGAGGCTATTGATGTAGGATTCATAGCCGAAGATCCTGCCTATACAGTCACGGTTCCCAAGGTCGCTGACGTTGACGATGCCGACAAGGCTAATCGCCTGTTACCGGACATCGAATTTGAGGCCACAGAGGCCGGTGCTATTCACAAGACGATCATCAGAGGTCGTATAGTCGTTTAATAAAAAGCGGCTGTAAAACTGAATGTATAAATAATAATTTTTTACGGAGGATAGAAAATGCCACCTACAAAACCGAGAACATACGATCCGAAACTGGTTGTCTTAACCGTTGCTGGTACTCCTATCGGCGGCTATGCTGACGGAACAATGATAACCGTAAACAGAGAGTCAGACGCTTTTACGAAGTATGTCGGGACTCAGGGCGTGGTCAGCAGGGCTAAGAGTAACGACAAGTCCGGCTCGGTCACGATCTTTCTTGCTCAGACCAGTCCGAGTAATGACGTTCTCAGCGCCATTGCAAAGGATGACGAGCTGTCCAACAACGGTGTTGTGCCTGTTGTCGTCAAGGATATTGGCGGAACCAGTGAACATTTTGGCACTTTCGCATGGATCAGAAAAGTTCCTGAAAGTGAATATGCCAGAGAGATCAATGCCAGAGAATGGGTGCTGGACGCATCGAGTCTCGATCAGAATGTCGGAAGCAATCTTCCGCCTGTATTATAAGGGCTTTAAACTTTTTACTCCACCGAGAGGAGTGCCATTATGGCTATTGAAACGACTAAGACAAAGATCGGGGAAAATACCTATACGGTTTCCCAGTTTCCCGGCAGAGAAGGTTTTAAGATAAAGGCTATTCTCATACGTAAAGTAGCGCCTGCTTTGGCTAACTTGGCAGGCGCTCTTGACTTCTCAAAAGTCGAGGACATCAATCAACTTCTGGATATGAACATAGACGGCGGAATGATTTCCAAGTCCGTTCAGGCGTTAGTGAATAATCTTGAGGAGGAGGAAACTCTTTCGCTGATTATGCGTATGCTGAGACACACACGGATGAATGATGCCGAGATTGACGATGCCCTTTTTGACGGTACGTATGCTGGCAACTATGACGAGCTATATAAGGTGCTGATCTTTATTATCAAGTATAACAATTTTTTCAAGCTGACCGGACTGTCCTCTATTATCGCCAAGACGGCGGCTCCGGTAAATCAGCAAAAGAGCGAAGATCAGAAAAGCGAATAGCCAAAATATTAAGCCGCTTATCTGATGAAATGAAGTTTGAGGGCTATATCTGGCGACTGGTGCTTGAGGGAATATCGTTGCATGATCTTGAGACGAATTGGAGTATGGACGATGTTTTCCGGGCAATAGCGGCTCTCAATGTAAAGGCTGACATTCAGAGCGAGATGCTCAAAGGGATTGACAAGTGATAATAAGAGAACTGATAACAAAGCTTGGCTACCAATTAGATGAAACTCAGCTGAACAAGTATGCCAATAAGACGAAACAGGTTTCAAAGAACTTGCGGAACGTAGGCAAGCGGATGTCGCTGTTTGTCACCCTGCCGATCCTTGGCGCTACTGGTGCAATGGTTAAAGCCGCCAGCGAGGCGGAGGAGGTTGGTAGTAAGTTTTCAGTTGTTTTCAGTAAGATCGAGAATGACGCAAACAAGGCGGCTAAGAATTTACGTAATAATTATGGGCTTGCCTCTTCCAGCGCAAAGAACCTTCTCGCCAACACTGCAGACCTGTTAACAGGCTTTGAGTTTTCTCAGGAAACAGCCCTTGAGTTATCAGAACAAGTCCAGCAGTTGTCAGTCGATCTGGCATCTTTCCAGAATGTTCAGGGTGGAGCGGAAGAGGTTAGCAGGAAGTTGACCAAGGGAATGCTCGGAGAGTTTGAAAGCCTGAAACTCCTCGGAGTGGCTATTAACAAGGACGTTATTGCAGCCGAAAAATTAAAACTCGCTCAAGAGGGCATCACATTTGCATCTGAGCAACAGGCCAAGGCGTATGCGGTTCTCAGGATCGCTCAGAGGCAGTCGAAGAATGCTATCGGTGATTTTCAGAGAACTCAGGATCAGTTTGCAAATTCATGGCGGGTTATGGTCGAGCGCTTAAAGGAGGCGGCAATCGGATTTGGAAAGATCCTTCTCCCTGCCGCGACCCGCGTCCTTGTTGTCGTTAAGAATGCAATCAAGTTTGTGGCCGATCTAAGTCCCGGCATGAAACGGATCATCTTGGTAGTAGTCCTTCTGGTTGCCGCCCTTGGCCCGTTGCTGACGATCGCAGGAGCGATCCTTGCTCTGGTTCCGGCTATCATAGCAGGGGCAACAGTCGCAGGGGGAGCCATTTCAGCGGCGATCTGGCCGATCACACTGATTACAGCCGCCATTGTTGCGTTAATCGCAGTAGGGGCACTATTGATGCAGGACATAGAGACCTGGGCGAAGGGCGGAGACTCACTTCTGGGGCGGTGGCTCGGTAGCTTTCAAAATTTCAAGAACGGTGTAATGGCTATCTGGAATACGTTGTTGACAGTTGGCCGGTTTGTCTTGAAAACAGCTATCGATCTGGTAATGCCATTTATCAAATCGATCTGGCAGATGTTCAGCGGATTATTTAAGGTTCTCGGCGGCTTGCTTCAAGTGTTCGGAGGTATCCTTACTCTTAATGTGGAAACGATCGTTGAGGGATTGAAGAACATTTTTAAAGGTCTGCTGGATTTTATAATCGGATTTGCAAAAACGCTGTTTCACTGGATCATTTTCCCATTCAGGCAAATGTTTGTTCTGGCTAATAACCTTGCCGAAGCCTTGGGAACTGTAACTGGCAAAGCAGGCGGCATCGGCGGAGTTTTAAAGGGTATTGGCAATTTCTTGACAGGCGCAGGAAACATCGGTGCTGGCATTGGTGGCGGAGAAGTCGCCCTTGCCGGTGCCGGTACTACGAATAATACGACTGTCGGAGGAGCCAAGAGTACCAATATAAGGCAGGGAGATATTACGATCAATGCTCCAAGAGCAGGGGCATCAGCAGAGGAGATCGCAAATACTGTTGGTATGGAAATTGACAGACGCAATAGACAGGCGCTTGCCGAGGTTCCGGAGGAGGAATAAGAATGCCGACATTAATATTTAAAAAAGAAACTGGCAAGATCGGTGTTATCAAGCTGGATGCGACTTTGAACGAGGATCATGCTTTTACGAGTGAAATCCCTCAATATCCAGTAGAGAGCGGAGCCGACGTCAGCGATCATATAATTCCAAAGCCACGTATGGTAAGTATGAGAGGATTTGTAACAAATTCTCCTATTGTCAACATTGAGGCTTCCAATGCCTATAAGGTTGGGAGTGCAATCAACGAGCTTCGGAACATTTACAATAATCGTGAACTTATTACGGTTGTGACTGGTCTTGAGGTCTATTCAGATGTTGCAATGGAATCTCTCAGCATTCCGGTTGACGGACAGACTGGACAGGCTCTGATCTTTAATGCGACATTCAAGAAGGTCAGGTTTGTTACTGCATCAACAGTGATAATTCCAAATGTCAAGCCGATCGTAGAGCGGACAGCCGCCTCAACAGCAAACACAGGGAACCAGCAGACTGAGGACATAGGAGACGTGGAGAATCCAGACGCAGAAGGCCCGAAAGAAAAATCATGGCTTGCCAAGGTAATAGACAGATTCAATCAGCATGAAACCGACAAGCTTACCCCGAAAGGAATTGGCACATGAGCGTACGAATACCATTAAGGGTGTTTCCGTCTTATACTCAGGTCGTCAATCTGGAGGGCAAGCAGTATAAGTTGAAGGTCGATTATAACCAGTCGCATGATTTTTATACGATTGGCTTTTATACGGTCGATGATGTCCCGATAGTGACAGGGATCAAGGTTGTCAGAGATTACAACGTATTGAGGCCGTATGCAAGTGTGGAGCTTCCACAGGGAATGCTCTTTTTTACCGATCTATCCGGGACGGTTGACCGTATCGGGTATGAGGACGTTGAGAGCCTTGTAGCAGGGCTTTACTTGACACAAGAGGAATTAAGTGCCTGAACTTTTAAAAGATCGAATGATTAAAGTCAGTGTCGGCAAATCTGGCAGTCTTGACGGTGTTGGTTTTTCTCAGAGCCGGGTCACATTCAATGTGGTCAAGACATCTGACAAGACTCCAAACAGCGGAGAGGTTGTCATTTACAACTTGTCGAGAGAGACCAGAGAGAAGATAAGTGATCTTGATAATATCATTGTGATAGAAGCAGGGTATAGAGAAGCTGACGGCTTGAAAACTTTGTTTGCTGGCGATCTGACAGAGATCGGAGAGCCGAACATTGGAGAGCCGGACGTAGGACTGAAGCTTGTTGCGGGATCAGGGATTGACGTTCAGAGAAAAGCTATTGTGTCTCTTTCGTTCAAGGGTAAGACCAGTGCCAGATCGGTATTAAATCAGGTAATCTCAGAATATGGCAAGCTGAATATAGATCGAGGAATAATAACGGATGATATTCCTAATCGGTTCTATGACAATGGCTTTGCGTTTGTCGGGACGATCAACAGAGTGCTTAATTCTGTGACTAAGTATCTGGGCTTAGACTGGACGGTTGAAGATCAGAGCCTTAAAATTGTTCCTGCCGGCAGTGACGACGGAACCGAGGCAGTTTTCCTATCTGCCGAAACAGGCATGATCGGCATTCCAGAGAGGATTCAGCTTTCCAAGGATAAGGCCAAGAAATCAGATGCGGCTCCGGGCTGGAAGGTCAAGTCGTTTTTAAATCCGACAGTTCAGCCAAGAGGTAGAATAAGGCTCAAGTCGCCGATCAGGAACATAGACGGCATATTCAGGGTAGATCGCGTGGAGCACGTAGGAGACAATTACGGCGGTGACTATATGTCAACAATAGAATGCGAGTTAATTAAGAATGTCTGACCAGACCGAATTAATTAATCGATTGATCGAAAACCGGCTGTCCGATATTCATACAGCTATTCCGGGAAGGATAGAGAAGTATGACTATAAGAAGCAGGAGGCGGAAGTAACCCCGACAATAAAGAGGCGTTATGCAAATGGAGATGTTAAGGAGTTGCCTCGCCTGTCTGGCGTACCTGTTCAGTTCCCTGCCTGTAAAGACGGTAGCCTGACATTTCCAGTCAAGAAGGGTGACCCGGTATTAATAGTGTTTTCTGAGAGGGCAATAGAAACATGGCTTTCAAAAGGCAAGGTTTCAGCGCCTGATGATCCGAGGAAATTCAGCCTCACTGATGCGATCGCAATTCCGGGGCTGATCCCTTTTTCACAAGGTGGGCTTGCAACAGACAATACGAGCGTTCAGCTGAACTATGGAACCATGCGGTTGAGAATGGAGAAAAGGAAAGTCGCCCTGGGTAATGATATAGCGGAAGTCCTCCAGACGATCTCAGATACGTTACAGGCTCTTACTACAACGACCGTTGCAACTGCATTGGGGCCTCAGCCGCTTTCGTCTGCCGCTGTGTTGGCTCAGCTTAAAATTAAGATCGATTTAATCAAGGGCGATTTATGAGTTTAAGTGCAACAGCAACCAAACAGAAGCTGGTGGCCTTAATCAAAGAGAAGATCGAGGCGGCGTCCTCTGTTCAAGTAGACGACACTGATCCGAGTTACAATGCTTTCTGTGACGGCGTGGCTGAATCGATAATTGAATCAATTTTATCTGGAGGAGACAGTTTTCTGGAAGTCAGCATTCCTGCTGGCGAGGTGGTTGTTGACGTTGTAGGCGGTTCTCCTGTTTTTAATTCTTCTCCTATTTCTTGTACGGTGGCGTGATATGCAGGACATAAAACTTGACAAAACTACCCATGATGTCATTTTTGAAAATGGCGATCTGGTATTAATAAGCGGTCTGGACAGAGTTGAACAGCAAATTAAAATCCGGCTGTTATTCTTTTACGGAGAGTGGTTTTTGAACAGCACTTTCGGAGTCCGCTATTATGAAGATGTCCTTGTCGGCAATCCGAATTTTGACCAGATCGAAGATATGTTAAAGGCGGAAATAGCCGATGTTGACAGCGTGAATGAGATAACAGAATTTTCAAGCAATTTTATCAGTTCTTCAAGACAGCTCAATGTAGAGTTTACCGTTAATACGGATTTCGGCACTCTTGAAGGATCGGAGGTATTAATATGAGCGGCCTTAGTGAAACAGGTTTTGAGATAAAGAGGCTCGATCAGATTCAGTCTGCCATTGAGAACGGCCTTATTAACAAGCTTGGAACTCTTAATACAAATCCGGATTCTACGATCAGTCAGATCATTGGAATTATAGCGTATCAGCTTGCCTTAATCTGGGAAGAGCAACAGAACACGTATTTGAATACCTATCCGTCCAGCGCCAGCGGCGTATCTCTTGAGCGTGTCGCTGAATATATCGGTATCACAAGATTACAGCCGACAGCCAGCACAGGGACTATTCAGCTTATGGCTGAATACTCGGACGCTCCTCTTGTGATCCTTGACGGCAAGCAGGCCAGTTCATCCAGCAATGGAGAAGTGTTTGAATTGGTGGCGGATGCTACAATTCAGAAGTCTGCCGTTCAGAGATCACAATTTTTCCTTGAGGCTCCAACTCCGGGGCAGACATTCTCAATATTCATAAATTCGACCGAGTATGATATAACCGCTCTGTCAAGTGATGTTGAGGCAGTCGCAGAGCAGTTAAGGGACGAGATCAATACCGCTCAGAACAATGTAACAGCGGTTTCCAATCCGGAAGGTGAGGAGGGGTCAATAATCCTTACTGTCAATGATCTGTCAAGTACGTATTCTACGGATTATGGAGATCGCGTTGAGGACAGCGATATGAGGCTTTGGAGTCCGGGAACGGTTGTCAGCTTAAATCTGGGGCAGATCGTTGCTCCGGTTTATACGATCGATACGATCGAAACTCCTGTAAGCGGCTGGCAGGAAGTAACCAATTTGGCGGCTGTTACTCCGGGAAGGGCTCTTGAGACGGATGCAGAACTAAGGTCGAGAATGATTGATTCTGTATATTCCGGCAACTCCACGCCGGATGCGATCCGGACGAAGGTTCTCAATGATGTTCCGGGTGTTACGGATGTTGTCGTTATCGAGAATGAATCGAATACACGGATCTCAAGGCTGACATTCGATATTAATTTTGTGACCGGAAACAATATCGATATGGATGTCAACGGAGCGGCGATCACAACGGTTCCGTATAACACAAGTCAAGCCCAGACAATGACTGATCTGGCTGATGAACTGTTAAATGATTCTGAGATATATGCAGTCAACATCGATCCGGAAGATACCAGAACTCTGGAGATTTACGCAGAAACGATCGTTATTGAAAATATCGTAGTGTCCGGAGGGGCTAATCAGGCGGACGGCAGATTTCTTCCGGGTGTTCCCGGTAAGGCATTTGAAACAGTAGTGCAGGGAGCAACAGGACAGTATCAGGCCGTTGCCAATCGCATATTTGAAGTGAAACCGGCAGGCATACAGGCTTTCGGTGCTATCAATGAGACTGTGACCGACAGCCAGGGCATAACTCATAACATTGGATTCAGCGAGCCGATAGATATTTATTCATGGGTGACTGTCAATATAACCAAGTATTCCGAGGAGGACTTTCCGAATGACGGTGTTGATCTTATCAAGCAGGCGATTGTAGATTATGGTTCAACTCTGGGGCTGAATAACGATCTTTTATATCAGCGGTTCATAGGCCATGTTTTTACAGTGCCGGGGATCGCAACGGTACAGATCAAGCTCTATACAACAACCAATGCTGGTAAGACTCCTGATCCTGCTGATTATGCACAGGAGAATCGGGCGATTGGTGCGACAGAGCTTCCGCTGTTCGATGTTGCAAGAGTTATTGTAAACGAATTATAAGGGGTAAATAAATATGGCATTTCCAAACGGTTGGAATAGAAAGACAATGCGCTTTGCTAATACTGAAGATGTCTTTTATACTGGTTTAAGCGGCGAGGTCGAGGTGCTTTTGACGGCGGATAATTTGCCCTCAGAGATGTTTGACGCCGACGGCTCGTATCCGGCAAAAAGTGACGGTGGAGATATTCGCATAAGTAAAGACGCTGATGGAAGCACTCAGCTTGCTTGCGAGATTGTCAATTTTACGATAGACAACAACCCGGCTAATGGTCGGGCTGAAATATGGGTTAAACTTCCGGACGGTTTGGCTTCCGTGAATGATTCGGGAACAACGTCGTCAACATCTTCAGGTAAACTGATTGATAGTTCTCAAAATTTTACAAGTACGGTAAGCGCAGGGGACGTAGTGTATAATACTACTGACGAGACTTTCGCCCTCGTCATAAGTGTTGACAGCGATACACAACTTACGCTCGACACGAATATTATGGCTTCCGGCGAAACATATAAAATCTATGATGAAGATAATAAATTTTATGTGTGGTACAATAATTCATCGGCAAGTATGCCATCAGTTTCAGACACATACGGCAGGAATGCTGTATGGACGGACTTCAAGGCTGTTTGGCACATGAATGAAAACAACGCCGACCAGACTGATTCGACAGGCAATGGGCATACGGCTTCCAGAAATGGGACTCCGGCAAGATTTGACGCAAAATTTTCCGGCGGGTATTGTCAAGGCTTTGACGGCACATCCGAATGGTTTGAAGTTTCAGACCATGCAGATTTTGATGCGAACCAAGATAATACGATAATGTGCTGGGCAAAGTCAGGCGATTACGGCGGTGAATGGCGTGGTGTCGTAACTAAAAATCGTGACCAGTCTGACGTTGCTGAACGGGTTGGAATCTGGAGAAACAACGCAAATCCGGGCTTATTTGATATAAGGGCTGGGAATCAAACAGGTGACGGTTCAACCTTTACGCAAAATGCGTGGATAAGTCTTTTATTTCGGTGGCAATATAACAATCAAGCATTCACCGGCTATTTTAATAATGGTAGTAGTGCGAACGCAAGCGGAACAACGCAAGTGAATGAGCCGAAAGATGGTTCGGGAAATGTCGCTATCGGTCGCGCTTTGGGTGTGTCTGAATACTTTGACGGCTGGATTGATGAGGTGAGGTGGACAAACGACTATCGGGGCTTATGGAAAACATCAGTCGATTATCACACGTTTAACAATCCGGCGAATTTTGTCAAAGGTACTGCTCCGGAAGAAGGTGGTGGCGACGTCTCTGTTTTATTAGAAAAAGCACTTCACCGCGGTATTCATAAGGGAATTCATAAGGGTATATCATAAAATCTAAGGAGGGCAAAAATGCCAGCGTTTTACAGAAAAAGAAATATCGCAACGCGAGTGACTGTCCCGCTGATTGACTCTTCGAGTCGTCCGGATTATTATTCGGGAACGCTGACTTCGCCGACGATAAATATTTATAAGTCAGGCGACGGAAACACCGGAACAACTCAGACAACGTCCGGCGTCACAGTCACCGAAAAGGGTTCAACTGGTTTATGGGAAATATATCTTCCGCAAGCTGTGATGAATCTCGGCTCGGGTTATACTGATATGATAATCAAGATTTCTCACTCGTCAATTGACGAACAGACAATTGAAATTGAAACAAGTCTCCGCGCTTCAATGGTTGATTTATTGCAGGACGAAAACAATACGTCAGCATTCAAAGCAATCGGAAAAGGGAGCGGAAACGGCGCTTCGTTTATCGGCGGAGATACCGGCGACGGCTTGCTTACTGCGGGTGGAGCGTCTGGCGGTAGTGGTATAAACGCCTATGCACAGTCAGGTAATGATGACGGTATTTCTGCAAAGGGAGCCGGAAGCGGAATAGGTATATATTCTAAAGGTGGAGCAACTGGTATTGGCCTCAAGGCTGAAGGCGGTGACACTTCCGGTGACGGCCTTGTTGCAAGGTCGGCTGTTGCCGGTAATGGCAGGGGTTTTTATGCTCTTGGCAGTGGCGGATTTGAAGGACTCTATGCTCAAGGCTCTTCAAATGCTCCGGGAATCCGTGCCAAAGGAGCCGGTTCATTTCCGGGAATTAAAGCTGAAGGTGAAAACGGCATTCTGGCTGTTGCTGATACCAGCTCTGGAGAATCCGGCATTAAAGCGGTTGGTGACGGTGTTGGTCACGGTATAGAAGGTGACGGCGGAGCGAATGGTAACGGTATTCACGGTGGAGGGAAGAACGGTATAAGCGGAACCGCCACAGAGGGTAGCGGAAACGGAATACAAGGTATCGGCGGAACATCGAGTGGAAACGGAATATACGGCGAAGCTCTGACTGACGGTAGCGGCTTAAAGTGTCAGGGCAATGGTGTTGCTCCCGGTATTCATGCGATTGGCGGAGCGACGGCCAGCGGACTTTTAGCTGTCGGTGGTGGCACTTCCGGTCATGGCATCAAGGCTGAAGGCTCGGCAACAGACGGTCATGGATTCTTTGCAGAGGCGAAGGGAACCGCTTCCGGTGTTCATGGTATATATGGCCTTGGTAAAAATCAGGGTGACGGCCTCAAGGCGGTTGGCGGATCAGACGGTGCCGGCATTCACGGTGTTGCAACTGGTACATCAATTTCTAAGGGCGGTATCTGGGGTGAAGTAGCCAGCGGTCAAGGTGACGGAATGAGGCTTGACGGTGGAACTCCGGGCAAGGATATTAATGCCAACGAGATAGATCAGATTGACAGCGTTGTAGACTCTATCCAGATCGATACCAACAACATAGAAACGAAAGTGGACGGCGTTAAGGCTAAGACTGACAATCTGCCTTCCGATCCTGCTGACCAGAGCGAGGTTGAAGCGGCTATATCGACAAGTGAAACAAACGTGATTGCAGAGGTCAATGCCAATGAGGCAAAGATCGATGCTCTGAACGATGTCAGCACCGCAGAAGTGCAGACGGCTTGTGACGATGCTCTGGATGCCTACGATTCAGCCGGTGGGGTAGCCAAAGAAAATAGCGTGTTGGCGATTCAGAACAATACTCGGTTTACCACGAGTATAGCGGGTCACTATCTGATTCCTTCTGCCGGCAGTACTGTTTATAAGCTGGTAGCGAGGTTCTACGACGGAGACGGTTCTCCGGAGGATGTGGACGACAACGATGTCGGCCTTGATCTCGATACCGCAGACGGAACAGACAAGAATGCAATTCTCTACAAGGAATTTGCTTGCACCAACGCTCTTGGCAACTCCGGCTTTGCAGGACATAAGAAGCTTGAGCATGGATCGACCGGAGAATATTTCTGTTATATCAAGATTGCAAGCACTGAGAGCGTGGCTCAGTTTATGTACGGCTTTAAGCTTGAGGAAGTGTCTGTTGAATTTGGTTATTCCAGAACGAACCAAGTTCTTGAAGATGATCCAGCCACAGTGGATGCCAACATTGTTGAAGTCAACAGCGTGTCTGTGAGTGACATAGACGACTTCAAGGCAGATGTCTCGGCTCTCGCAAGTCAGGCCAGTGTCGATACCATTGACGGCAATGTGGACTCGATCGTTGCCAAGTTGCCGACAGGGACTATTTCTGATTTCGATGAATCTACCGATAAGGTTGAGATTTCCGGAACCAAGAATACTCTGGACGATCTTAACGATCTTTCACAGGCAGGGGCAGAATCGGCGTGTGACTCCTCGCTTGCCTCGTATGATCCGCCGACAAAAGCCGAAATGGACTCAGGCTTTGCCGCATTGAATGATGTGTCTACTGCAGAGGTGGAAGCGGCGTGTGACGCATCTCTCGTGTCTTACGATCCGCCTACAAAAGCAGAGTTGGACGCTGTGGAAGTCAAGGTCGATGGAGTAAAAGCAAAAACCGATGATCTCAATTTCAATGGAGACGGAACGGCAAAACTCCTTGTGGACATCAGAGACGTGAACGATGTTGCTGTCTCAGACATAGATGACTTTAAAGCGGACGTCTCAGGTCTGGCAAGTCAGGCCAGTGTTGATACGATCGATGGCAATGTTGACTCTATACTGGCCGATACTACGGCAATTCTGGTAGATACCGGAACTGACATTCCGGCTCTTATTGCGGCCTTGAATGATCTCAGCGAGGCACAGGTTAAGGATCAGATCGATGCCGCCCTGGACACTGATAGCGGAACTGAACTTGGCATAGGTGTTCCAGCGAAGGATGCGCCTCTCAGGGAACAGATCCAGCTCCTGTTCATGGCACTCAGGAACAAGAAGCATCAGACGTCTAACCTGTATGAAATCTATGACGATGCCGGTGTTGTGATCTCAAAGGCGGCTCTGGCTATCTCAGATGCCGAAGTCACCAGAGACAAGCTTGTAGCGGGGTAAAAGATGAGCCATTCAAGTACGACATTATATCATGCCTTGGCGTTCTCTGAGAACAACGCCATAGGCATGGATATTCCACTACCTAATGAGCACATCCACAGTCAGGATTTGGCTCTGATGTTAGGTGTCTATCCTGTATTTGTGCCGAGTGGTGACATTGTTACCGATCTCCTACTCCTACTGATAGAGCAGTTCAGATCATACCCTGAATTGCCTGCTCAGAAACTGATCGACATTATTGAAGAAATGCTCCTTGAAGGTCAAGAGGCTTATGATTCAATGTTAGAGCTTGGTAACGATCGATTCATTTCAACGGCAATCGGTGTGCAGTTGGATGGATGCGGAGAGATCGTAAATGAAACAAGGTCTGGAAGAGACGATGATGACTACCGGGATGCCCTTTATGCTAAAGTCAAGATCAACATTGGATCGGGCGAGCCTGAAAGTATTATTGATGCGCTGTCATTTGTAACGTCAGCGGCTCTTATCAGACTGATCGAGCGTTATCCTGCAGGAATTGAAGTCTGGCTGGACGACTATGGCTGGGATTCGATCTACGATATAGGCAAGTTAGTTCAGCGGATCGTATCTGCTGGTGTAGATGCTATCGTGACGGCTTCAAGCGTGGACGTGTTGCCTTTTTCATTTGATACTACCCTTGAGGGTGGGGTTGCTGAAACTGGCGGCTGTCTGGGAGAATTAGATTATACATGGCCTCCAAGCCCTGATCCGGCTCCGGGGGCATTAACCGAACTGATATAAGGAGTGCGTAAATGAATAAGCCGACAACAAAGCCGAGGTGGACGGTATTAGCCAACGGTAACGATAATGACGTTGCCGATCCGACAAGTGGAAAGTATAATGTCGTGGCTCCCTCGTCTGGAAAGCAAGACAGTGGCTTTGACTTTGAGGAATATCCGCCTCGTCAATTCTTTAACTGGTTAGCAAGGTGGACGTTCCGCTGGATCGACTGGCTGGACTGGTTTTCAGATAATGTTAAAACGTCCAATGTGGTAAATGATTCTACTCTCAACGGTGGGAGCGGAAATCTCAAGAACGTACTGGAAGCCTTGAAAGGTGCGGAGGTCGCTAACGATGCGGCGACACTCTCAGGAGCCACGATCAAGGCTATGCTCGATCGGCATTTTGCATCCGGCACTCTTGAATGTAAAATACAGAATGGATTGACAACAACGCCGACGTTTGACCTGTATTATTATAAGCATGGCGATGTAATGACAATCGTTATTCCGTCAGTGACCGGGACGGCTCATGCGACAGAGACATATATAAATCTGAGGCCGAACTCTGGAGACTGGCCTGATTGGCTGTTACCGTTTACAGACTTCAAGGTTCCCATTGAAGCTGTTAACGAAAATGAGCGTGTACTTGCGTCCATGAATATGGACAAGATCGCAACAGCGGCATGGCAGATCGTACAGGCCAGAGATCAATCGTATGGCGTGAATATGAACGACTCATTCTCAACGTCAGGGACGAAAGGAACTCTGAGAACAACTATAACATATCCGTTATTGAATCCGGACGTTACACCGTCTTAAACCGAAGGGGTAGGCCGTGAATAGGTGTGCAGATCATAAAGCCCTTGATATACGAATAGGGCGGAACGAAAAAGACATCCAGAGAATATGGAAGTCAATAAACAATATGACAAAATGGGTTATTGCCGGCATGGGATCGCTCCTGCTTCAAGGTGCATTCTGGGCGTTAAACTATTTCAGTAAGGCTTGATGTGTCTATAATCAAGGATATGTGGAGATACGCAGAGAGAGCATATAAGAAGCCCTCGGCGGTTGTCATGCCTGAATACTCTATTCAGACGTTTACTGCAGGAAGTGATTTTGCGTTTGCCTCTGTCGAAGATGATAGGCTTGTCATAGCGTTTTGCGGATCAGACGATCTCCAAGACTGGATTAATAATTTAAGGGCTCTTAAAATGAAGGTCGAGGACGGTCGCATCCATAAAGGATTCTATCTGTCATGGGCACCGTTCAAGGGCTGGGTTAATGGTCTGGTCGAGGCTTTTAATCCATCTGAGATATACATAACAGGCCATAGTCGAGGAGCCGCTCTTGCAACGCTCTGTTCGCGTCATATAGCCAAAAACCTTAAAATCCAATGCTGTTGCGTGGCTTTCGCCAGTCCTCGGATCGGCAATAAAGAATACCGCAACGAGTACAATTTACTGCCTGTCAATCATACGGTTGTCGTCAACGGTTGGGACATCGTAACAAGCCTGCCGTCTCGGAGGTACGGAAACCGCCATGTAGGGAAGAAGTACCAGCTTAAACAGCCTCTCTGGCACCGGTGGCTGAGAAGAATCAGGGATCATTACCATGAAAGCTACAGTCGAACAATTCAAAGGAAGTGGCCTAATGCATATTAGAAATTTTGCGGAGTATGGGATCACGTTCTGCAAGCCGGAGGACATCACAGGGACCGGGGCGAAACTCGATGATGTAAGTATATGGCTGATCGTGATGTTGCAGAAGTTTTACGTCCTTATGTGTAAGACATACCCCAATATCAAGATAATACTACTTAAAAACGGCCTGACTTCTGGAGATCATCGGGCGACATGGCACCCCAGAGGATTAGCCGCTGATATTGCGCTATCCGGGGATTTTAAGATTTATGACATCTGGAAGATCGCTGTGTCTGCTGGCTTTGGTGGTATCGGTCTATATTGGAACGGTGTTGCCTATTCGATCCACATCGATCTACGTCCCAGGCCGAAGGGGTTTCCTGCCCTCTGGGCGGCTAACAAGGTAGACGGAAAATGGTCATACGGCTCTGTTTTTTCTGATCCTGCCGGCTGGTAAGTTCCTGCTGTCAAGTTTTCGGTTTTTCCCTGCTGTCAATTTATCATCATTTACCTGCTGTCAAGCTGTGATTTTTCCCTGCTGTCAATTCTGGTTTTTTCTCCTATTGTCAATTCATAAATTTTCCCCTGCTGTCAATCTTATGATTTTTCCCTGCCGTCAAGTCGTCTGATTTTTCCCTGCTGTCAATTCCTGCCTCTCTAATTGTCAATATTTTTTTTCGGTCTCCGGATCGGATCAGAGAATCGGGCAAAAATACCGACAAAAAGCAGTCGGGCAAAAAACCCGAAAAAAATCGCTGTTTTTGATGTGATTTAGGGGGGTAATCGATTCTGAGGTGCCTTATGGGTCGCTCAGTCGATCTTATAGGGGGGGTGCAATGGTTTGATATTCGGAAGGTGCCGATCCTCCCATATAGGGGAAATTCGGTATTTTCTGGCGGATTCTACGAATTGGGTTAATCCGGTCTCCGACATCCAGAGCGGATCAGCCCGGGATTTTTGAAAACCGGCTTCAAGGAAATAGCCTCTCAGCGGTCTGAGGGGGAAAAAGGATCCTCGGTCAGCCGCATCTATGGCGGAATGGCAGTCGATGAAAAATAGTTGTCAAGTGAAAAAATAAGTCGAAGCATATCAATAGGTTAGGTGCTAAAAATAATTAGTAAAATACTTGCAATTTGTCCGGAAATGCGGTATACTACACACATAAGGTTTAAGGGTTCACTTAATAAAGGATCGGGTAAAATGGAGAACGAAAACAGAGAGGCAAAGCTTCAGAAGGGTGAAAGAGTCACCTATCTTGGTTGGCCTGCAACTGTGAAGGGTGTCAGTACTCCCTATTGTTACGGTACACAATACACTATAAGTTATAGGGGTGAAAACGGATTGACAACCGCAATAGTAGATGAAAAAATGGTTCATGGAAAAGAGATTTTTTAACATCAATATAAGGAGGCAGTATGTTTCAGGATAAAGTAGAAGAGGGACTCGAACAGGTTAAGCGGATCAACGATGCGTTTGCGGCTCTGGCCGATATCTATGACGCACTTTCGACCGAAGAGCAGATTGAATTTGAAGGGTACATATTCAATAAGGAATATGAAAAACTTGGTTTCAGGTCTCCGCTGGACGAAGTCAGCCTCCAAGCGAATGACTGGTATTTAGAGACACAAGAACTTGTTAATTGCTTTGAATAAAGGCCATAGAGGCCGGAGAGGATCGAATATGACTATTGTAAACAGCCCAGAATATGTTAAGTACCTAATATCAACCAAAGGAGTGTTAAAACTTCAGAACCACGTGGAGAGCCAGATTCTCGACCTAATCCGTGAGGGAGAGACGGTCAGAGCGGAAGTCGAGGCGGCAATCCACTTTTTCAGCAAGAATTTACTGGCACTTACACAACCATATATGGAACGTGCCAAATACTTACTATCTACCAAGGAGGTGTTACAGATTCAAAGTGACGTAGAGAGCGAGATTCTGGATATTGCAAAAGATTCCACGCTGATTTGCAACAGCGATCTTCAAGGGATCGTCTCGGTAATGGTAGATAAATTCTCAGCAAAACTTTTAAACATTTAACAGTAAAGGATCGAAAATATTATGATGTTATTAACAGAAGAAATCCGCAAAAAATTACCTGAGATCGGCGAGACCAGCGAGTTAAAGCGGGAAGAAGTAAAGGTGCCGCTTAAACTGTTCAATCCTTGCGGATCGTGGACGTGGTATGTGACGGAATTTGACGGAGAAGATTTGTTTTTCGGGTACGTTGATGGCGACTTTCCAGAGTTGGGCTATTTCTCGTTACGCGAATTAGAAGGTGTAACATTGCCTTTTGGTCTTAAAATTGAACGTGATATGCACTGGAATGACAATACAACCCTTGCCGAAGTAATGGCTTAATCAATAATATGAAAGGATCAAAAATTATGAGAAACGCAAAAGTATATCAGATCGTAACAGAGCAGATACTGAATAAATTGGCGGAAGGTGTTATACCTTGGCGGAAGTCTTGGGCAAGTGAGGAGCCGAAGAACCTTATAACCAAAAAACCATATAGGGGAATCAATCACCTAATGCTCAGCATGTACGGATTCAGCAGTCCTTATTATCTCACATTCAACCAGTGCCGCAAGCTGGGCGGACAGGTGAAGAAGGGAAGCAAATCGATCTTAATAGTATTCTGGAAGTGGATTGAGCTGAGAGACAAGGAGGAGGCGGACGGCGAGAAGAAAAAGGTTCCGTTCCTCCGCTATTATCGCGTATTCAACGTGGAGCAGTGCGAAGGCTTAAAGGTTCCTGATCCGGTCAAAAACGACAATCCACCTATTAAAGCGGCTGAGAAGATTGTCAAGGGTTATAAGGGTAAGCCCAAGATCAAGCACGGCGGGAGTTCGGCGTATTACAAGCCCTCAGAGGATTATGTACAGGTGCCTGATAAGGAAAAGTTCGATGATTCAGAGAGCTATTATGCAACATTGTTTCATGAATTGATCCACTCGACAGGCCATGAGTCAAGGCTTGGGCGGCTGGAAAAGGGTTATAGTATTCTGGACGGCACACGGAACAAGGAAGAGCTTGTTGCCGAAATTGGTGCGGCCTTGCTCTGCAGTCGCACTGGAATAGCCAATGACCAGATACTTGATAATGCCGCATCCTACATAGACGGTTGGTCAAAAGCCTTAAAAGAAAATCCGGATTGGTTCGTAGCCGCAGGCGGTAAGGCTCAGAAAGCAATGGATCATATTGTACCGGACGAGACAGAAGAGAAGCCGGAGAAAAAAGCCCCCAAGAAACGTAAAACATCCAAGAAATCCAAGTAGTAAACAATCATATTCCGCAGGGTGCCTCCGGGTGCCCTGCATGAAAGAAGGGATCAAATGCTTAAAACAATGGCGGAATACACCGGGTTGGCGGTTGTTAGGTTTGGCAACGGATTCGATGTAGTACACTGCAAGAGTAATACCGTTATAGGTCAAGTCAGGCGCATCAGACAGGTCGAGGGTCATACTCAGTACGGTTTCTGTGCCAAGTCTGGAGCGATAGAGAGTGATTCACTCGGGGAATATCTTCACGTCATAGACTGGATATGTGATAATTGCAAAAAGCTGTCCCGCAAGTATGGCTGTAAAGCATGGAGGAAAGCAAGCCAGAGCATCAAGGCTGTGGCTGGAAGCGTTCTCAAAAATGGGTTCTGTTCAGGCTCTGGCAAGCGGTATCAGCCGGATAAAATCCCTGAATTGAACGAGGAAGGGAAGGTATACTGTCCTGAGTGCGGCAAGGCGGTCAAGCTGAGGAAGGATCTCCACGGAATCGATCTTATGGTAAACTCTCATAAACCAATAGGGGGGCGAGCATGATAGTCTCTAAGAAGAAGATGAAAACAACGCCAATCTCTTGTGCCGCAGATATAGCGGACGTTCTCCACACAATGCTGTCCAAAGAGGACGAGATAGACAGGACAAAAGAGCATTTTTGGGTTATTGGCCTGAATATCAGCAACACAATATTGTATATCGATCTGTGCCACTTGGGAGGCCGGAACAAGTGCGGTGTTGATATTTCCTGCCTGTTCAGGACGGCGATCATGAAGGGTGTCAGCAGTTTGATCGTTGCCCACAATCATCCAGGCGGAACGCTTATCGCATCAGAGAATGATAAGCAGTTGACTCAGAAGATAATAGATGCCGGAAAGCTACTGGGAATAAGTGTTTTGGATCATGTTATTATAACAGAATCTGATCATGTTTCATTGAGGAGGGATACCGTTAGCTTTCAGTTCTGATATTGTCGGATATATCCAAGTAAAAGGGTGCCTGTTTAGGTGCCCTTTTTTTATTGTTTTTGAAGGTGCCTCCTGTGGTCTCTGTGGGTTGATCTCAGAGGGGTGCAATGGTTTGATATTGCCGGGATCGATCCGGGCTTATAGGTGCCTCTCTGTTCGTCTTAGAGAGTGCTATATAGTCCGTATATGGTCGATATTGCCCCGGCAATGGTCTATGTATCTGGATCGGTTCCGGTGGTCTCTGGTGGTCTCTGGTGGTCTCTTGTGATCCGGTCAGGTCTCCGGATCGGTTCCGGTCTCCTGTGATGGTCTCCGGATCGGTTCCGGTTCTGTGGATCGGTTCTGGTCTCCTGTGGATCGGTTCCGGTCTCCTGTGGTCTCCTGTGATCCTGTGGATCGGTTCCGGTCTCCTGTGGTCTCCTGTGATCCTGTGGAATAGTCCGGATCAATTCCGGTATACACAATACATTATATAGGAATATCGATTTTTATAATTAGTTTTTTAGTTGTTATTAGTCTGTGATTATGGTATATTAAGGATGCGTCCAAGATCATTTTTTCACTTAATGGAAGGAGATTTTTTAATGATTGTAAAACCTTGCGAGGCAAGGATCAGGCGGAAGAAAGAGAGGATCGTAAACCACAATCAAAGGCAGTTTGTCGCCTGTCTGCCAAGTGGTGTGCGGTTCAGGTTGATTATCAAACGAAAGGGTTAAAATGCCAACAAAAACAGATAAGAAGAAAAAGCCCAGAGAATCAGGGGCACCCTCCCCGACTCTGGCGGTCGTGAAGAAAGAGAACGAGGCTCTCCGGTCTCAGTTAAGGGGTCAGACGGCTCTTGTATCTCAGGAAAAAACGATCGAGGCTCAGGCAGTCCAGTATCTTGACAGTCTGGGATGCAACATATCAGAAGATCAAAAATATCAGTTCCTTAACATCTGTAAAGTCTATGGCCTGAATCCGTTCATACGGGAAATTTACGCTGTGGCCTATGGTGGAAACTTCAACGTAATAGTTGGGTACGAGGTCTATCTGAAGCGTGCTGAGCGGTCGGGACAGCTTGCAGGCTGGAAGGTGTGGACAGAAGGGGCAGGAAACGGTCTTGTTGCAAAAATCGAGATCAAGCGGAAAGATTGGAGTGATCCGTTCTGCCACGAGGTCGGCTATCCAGAGTATGTACAGATGAAATGGGACAAGGATGCGAAGGCGATGCGTCCGACTAAATTCTGGAAAACTAAGCCAAAGACGATGTTGAAAAAGGTTGTCATGGCTCAAGGCTTCCGGTTGGCGTTCCCTGCAGAGTTGGGCGGTATGCCTTATACTGCTGACGAGTTGCCGGACAATATGAGTAAGGTTCCGGTAGACAATAACACTACACCAAAACCCGGATCGTTTCTCAAGTCTGAGGCGGGTCAGCAGAAAGTTGAAGATGCTGTGCCGACTGATGCGGAAGTAGTAGACGAGTCTCAGGATAAAAAGCCGGATTATGGACAGATCAGGCTTGAATTAATGGATAAGGTGAAGGATGCTCCTCAGATCGATAATTTCCTGATTGCAAAGGCGTGGATTAAGGAGAAGCAGAATATCGTTAATCTGTCAGACGATCAGGTTCTGCGGTTCTGGCGGAATTACGATGAAATTATTGCGATCTACAATAACTGGTTAAAGGATAACTATAAGCCCAATGCCGGAGAGGGGGGCAAGAAATAAGGTATTGACAAACGATAAAATTTCAGGTTAACGCTAAAACGAAAGGATCAAAAATGCGTGAACATCACAAGTTATTAAGTCCAAGCAGTCTGCCGATGTTAGAACGATGCCCCTGCTTTGAGTCCACTCCGGCTGGAGAGGCGGCAGAGCGTGGGACAATTCAGCACTCTGCTCTGGAACATCTAATCAAGAACTTTAAACTCAAGCCGGAGAAGGCCGAGAAGGCCAGTTTGAAGAAATTCAAATTGGATTCAGAGGAGGAGAGTCAAGTCCGCTGGGCGTTCCGCAAGGTTCTTGAGTTGGTCGAGGAACACGGTCTGCCTGTGGACGACATCAGGCAAGAGAGGCGTGTCACAGTAGTAAACAACAAGTTCGATCAATTGACATACGGTTACATTGATATTGATTGTCGGCATATTCTATTTGACTATAAGAGCGGTCAACAGAGAGATTCAGAAGCCCAGATAATGGCGTATGCGGCTGGCGTCATGCAGGAAGGTGGTATTAAAAACGCTACTGCCTATATTCTCTATGGCAAGGATGCCTATGCTCAAAGATATGATTTCAATATCGATCAATGTATGAGCAGGGTAGAGGGGATCGAGAAATATGTTATGAATCCCGACGCCAAGCCTCTGGCCTGTGAGTATTGCGGTTGGTGCAAGTCTCACCTTACCTGTCCGGCTGTTATTAAGTCAATGCAGATCATTGGAAACACAATCGATCCAAAGGACGTTGACGGTCTGCTGAGCATCAAGCCGGGGAAGGCTGACGCCAAAACCCTTGGCAAGATGAAAATACTTGCCTTGATTGCCGGTACTTGGGCAAAGGCGGTGGATGCGGAAGCCAGAAGTCGGCTTATGAACGGTAAGAAGGTTGTCGGCTGGAAAGGCGGCTATCGGAAGGGTAAGCAGTTTATTACCGATCTGAACAATGCGCATCAGGCACTTGTTGAGGATGCCTCATATCTTTCGACTGAAGAATTTATATCTTGCTGTTCTGCCAGTGTGCCAAAGCTTGCAAAGGCGGCTCAGGCGGCTCTTGGAGTAGGTGAGAAAAAGGCAAGAGAGGAGATTGAGGGCGTCCTTGGCGATATTGTCGGCAGGGGTGCAGAAATTTTCTATGTGACCAAGGAAAAGTAAGGTTGCTATCTATTAACCATTTAAAAACCAAGGAGAAAAACCATTATGAACGTTGTTCATTTAATTGGCTATGTTGGCGAGAAGCCTAAGTTCGCCACTACCCAGAATGGAAAGTCGGTTGTCAATTTCAGCCTTGCCACTACTGAGAGGTACGGATCAGGCGAGAACCGGAAGGAAGATACTCAGTGGCATAGGGTTGTCGCGTGGAACAAGCAAGCTGACGTTATCGATCAGTACGTAGATAAAGGGAGTCGGCTCTATGTGGGCGGGAAGATCACTCATAGAAAGTATGAGGATCGAGACGGACGGACTCAGCACATTACAGAGGTTGTCCTGTCTGGCTTTGAATTTCTTAACAACAAAAAGCCGGATCAGCAGAGCGACAGAGGCCAGAGCCAGGGCGATACCTTTGATTCTGGTGTTGATGACGACTCTCAGCACCCACCACGTGATGGGGCAAGTTCAGTGCCGGAGCCAGATGCTTTTGTTCCGGAAGATGATCTGCCGTTTTAAGGAGAATTGAAAATGTCAATTCAGAAACAATGGGCGTGCCGTTTCAAGGACGGTGCGCCTCTTATCGAGGATCAAGAAAGCTTTGAGGCTCAGTGCCACAAGTACGAAGGGAAACAGGGCTATGTATCTCTCAAGCTGTACCGGAAGCAGAAATCAAACCCACAGCAGAGATATTACAGAGGCGTGTTTGTCAAGATGTTGGCGGATCATCTGGGGTATGATTATGATGATATGCACTCAGCAATATCTATGGAACACCTGCTTGTTGTGCCTGAAGATGGAAGCCCTCCGTATGTTATGAGTACTCAATTAGCCGACTGGACAACGGATCGGTGGGAACGCTATATGGCACATCTGAGGCGGTGGGCATTGGATAAGTTCGGGGTTGTTATTCCGGAGCCTAACGAAATAGACATGGATCAGGTGCGTTATCCGTTCTAACCAAGGAAAGTCAATGTATCGATATGGTCAGATTTATAAAACCAAGAGAAAGGATTAATGATGATAAGAACCGTCAAGCGAGACGCCATTAAGGCCATTCATAAGAAATGTGATGAATGCAAGTTGGTGGCCTATTGCAGTAAATGCCCTCTTGGCCCTTGGAGTAATCGGGCAGATGCCAAGAGAACCGATATTTTTAAGGAAAACGATAAGGATCGTTTTTTCAAGGATGTTTTAAGAACAGCAAAGATGATCCCAAAGCCTTTTTGGTGGTCGTCTCTCCGGCTAATTGTAATGACTGAGCCGTTGCACCCTAATTGGTGGGGGCAGGCATCCAAGATGTTGAAGGCTGAGGGATTTTATATAAGAAATGATCTTGGAGTTCGGTCAAGTCTTTATAGGAGCCGTAGAGGCGGTAAGGATCTCTGCTGGGATTGTAAAGTCAATATAAAGAGACCATTTACAAAGGAGAAAAATTGTGAACAAGGCATGGAAGAAGGTGCCTAACTGGTACTATATAACCGTTACCATTAACAAGAGGCTCAGGAAGAACTATACGTCAAATTATGTTCAGAATGTTCATAATGGCGTGTTTAAATCCAAGAGGCTCAAGCGAGAGATCGAGAGGCTCCTCTATGAATAAAGAGAAGGACGCCTATTATTTCAGCCATGATTCTAATGCAAGGCATGATCCGAAAATGAAAGCTTTAATATTTGAGTTCGGCATGGCTGGCTATGGGGCGTGG
>Ga0180433_10001181_pt1 | contig 44261 bp, 49 predicted proteins | sample SS_ome_8_FD_132980 | JGI IMG/M metagenome (GOLD analysis project Ga0180433, IMG submission 132980) | Hypersaline lake sediment archaeal communities from the Salton Sea, California, USA - SS_1_D_1 metaG | ecosystem: Environmental > Aquatic > Non-marine Saline and Alkaline > Hypersaline >...
ACGGCCGTCATGTCCCCTACGTCTACGGCATCAATATAAATGTTTATTGTGGTAATATTTTGCCTAGCTATAGCTATGTGATGCCACTCATTATCAGAGGGAACATTCTCATAAACAAAAGCGTTCCCTGATATGCTTCCGCCCACGCCATCGGTTGTAAGGAACTCAAACCGGACACCTGTTCTTTGGACACCAGGGTCAGTAGACGTATCAGGCTCAACGGGATACATGGAGACAAGTATATGGGAATATCCACCCGTAGATATAAACGGGTTGTACCCAATAACTCTGGTATACGGTTCGTATGACTGTTTGTACCAAAATTCAACCGTACAAGTGCTCCCTCCATTAACCAGCATACCAGAATTGCTGAATTCATATGGTATTAAGGGATACGGAAAAATAATCTCAGCTGCTCGAGGAAAGTATATCCCCGATTTCTTCAGCTGAGAGCCGTCAGAAACCTCCCTGTAGCCTCCGCGCAGCGTCCTGGCCCCTCCCCTTCGGCTACGGAAGTTATGCGCCATGGAGGCGATTTCAGGATCCCTGAGGCCTAACAGGTACGGATCGGAGGTAGCGTCTACCCCTTTGAACTGATTGAGACTGAACGGAATCTTCGTCATACTTATCTCCCAGCTCTATCGCGCAGATGTGCTCCAAGTCCCTGACGGAAACGGAACGTGGTCCGCCTCGATGAGCCGTATGTCTCAGCTCTCTTGGCGGCACCCAGGGCCAATGTAAATCCGGCGTATTCAACTTCCACATCGCTATCCGAAGCCTCCGTTATCTTGAGAAGTTCGGTCATCGCCTTGCGCATGACGAGATTCCAGAGAGGGGGAGGGATAATGGGGACCTTGTCCAGATCAGCGGCCTCATACTCCGGCATGTTTTTGATGTACTTCAAATTGTAGGTAGTGCCGGATTCCGGTGCCGTGTAAACCTGGATCTGGATATGAGGAGCCTCCGTGGTCGTATCCTGGGCATACCCGATGATACTGAAATAGGAAGGCTCCGTCACGTTTTCTGCCTCGATCTCCATATCAAACCGGACAGCATCCAGCTCGGTAAGGAAGCGTTCGGAACCGGTCTGGTAGATTGAAAGAACCCGGTTCAGGTCATCCGGCAAATCGATAATACCAGTCGCGTCCGAAGTGGACAGCGTGGTTTTCGTCCGCAGGAACTTCCAGTCGTGCATCGTGGAAATGAAAGAGATCGCATCGTTGATGCACTCGATGGCAATCGCCTCGTATTTAGTAGACCCCAACGACCCTATTCGCTTCAACATGTGGTCGCGAGCCTCGCGTATCGTTTTTGCAAGTACAGCCATAATTAGAATCCTTGCTGTGCAAACCAGTAGCTTCCAGTTACGTCCTCCTCGTCCTCGGGAAAAATGGAAGCAAGCTGGATCGCAGAAAAAGCCGATTTATCTGCAACAGTAGTTGGAGGGTAAGTAGTTGCCGAAACCTCCTTGATCGTTGCTATATTTATATCATCCCCGGCAGTCAAACTTGGTAGCAGGATCCCGTGTGACATACCGCAGCTTAAAATCTTGCTACTGGAATTGGCATACCCACGGTAAAAACAACCAGAATTACCGTACTGTTGTGCAGTGCCGTTGTCCTCAAAACGAGAAAGAATAGTATACCTCAGGTTTGAATCCCCAGAATCGCTTCCCTGGGCATACATGCCTTGCATAAACAGGTAGTCACCGTCAACATCCACGGATATTTCATCTGTATTGGATACGGTACTGTGAGTAAATACAGCGGTATCCTCATCAATTTCATCATCCATGTTGATATCGGTCAAAGTTGCAGCAGCGATTGTAAGACCGCCGGTCCCGTCATATGTCCAGCACTTTGCAAGGGTATCATCCGGAAGCTTCACAATTTGTATAGATGTAGAATTGTCAGCTATCTGCCCACCGCCTGTTCTATTGCTAACAGTTGTCTTGAGTTTAAGATTCTGAACAGAAGGAGCCTCAAAGATGCAAATACAGGATATGTGTCCAGTATTACACCCATTAGAATTTCGGCCGTAGTTCATTGACCGTGACCCCTCAACCTCAACTCCATCAAGAAGCAAATAAGAAACGCCTCCGACACGCCCAGTTAACCCAAGCGATGTACAAGCAAATACCACCGTATACGTGCAAAGATAGTAACCAGGCTGGACTTCTATATCATAATCATTTGCTTGGAGCTCAAACGAACCGGTATCTTCCTCAATAACATTCTCCCAGAGGATCTCGTCACCCAGCGTAAGGATAGCGGACGCCGTGTCCGACTCGGCCCTGAAATAATCCCAGTCGTCATCCAGCTTCAGGATCTGGAGGCCGCCTACGTTAGCTCTCCGGGTTGTAGTCTGGGTTGTCGATGGAACCCTCTGTACCTGGATGTTGATGTCATCCCCGCCGGTATCCGCATAAACAATCCCCGCGCCAGCGATATACATCTCATAGGCATCATTCGTTGCGTGATAGCGACCGTAGCCAGACCCGCTTACAGCGGTATCAACGCCGCCAACCGTCACGCGCTCACGAACAGTAAACCTAAGACCAGATGCCAGGTCTGCAACGTCATTGAACATAACCAAGTAATGACCGACATCTGCGCAGTCGACCTCTTCGTTACTAACCTGTAGGTTAAATGTATCGGTGTCCTCACGAACAGTAGTATCATAAGAAAGGTCCGTCCAGGCCGAGGGGCTCATGCTCTCGCCGGCGGTTGCCTCTCTGTAGATTGCCATGTCGCCCTTGGTCATTTAATATCCTGTATTAACTGCGACAACATCCATGTCGCCAGAGACTTCATTGTATTTTGCAAGAACATACGTAACCGAATTCGCGGCAGTATCGATTGTCGTGGTGATATCGCCATAGTTGTACTCCGTAGGTTCAAGCGTCACGGTGTAGCCTGTCGCATTCTGCGTTATCCGGTATTCCACCATCATTCCCTCGGCAATGTTATCGGGGATCTTTATGGTGCATGTACCGGTAACCGTCAGTTTAAATTTAAACCTATAGTTGTTGCCGCTCTTTACATCAGGCGTGATCGTCGATGCCCATGTCAGCGAGGTGTAGGTCTCAACAAGCATACCCCGCAGCACTGCCATGGCTATTTCTTCAAAATCCGTATCCGCCCCGTTATGGTTTCCAAGAACCACGTCGTCGCTAACGGCATTCTGAATTTTTGCGTATGTTACATTCGCATCTTTTATCTTTGCCGTTTCAACAGCATCGGTCGCAAGCTTTGCTGCCGTCACCGTCCCGTCAAGCGGAAGATCACCAAGCGTGATTGCTGTATTTACAGGTTGTCCTGGAAGACTTGCAGAGTCATCCCAAAGCAACAATTCATCCGTCAAGGCTGCTCCCCCAACAGGAGCAGACAAAAGATCGATGTTTATCCCGAAAAAATACAGCCCGGGATAAAGGGACGGATATTCTGCGGAGGTGATAGGAGACACGGTTGTGATCGCCAATGAATTCGGGAGCTGGTCTGTCTCATCACCAACAGTAAGAAAAATGGGGTCGTAGTCTGCTTTGGTGTCGTGGGTATGGTAGGAGTCCGCATCGGTAGTCGGGCCGCCAACAATGGCACCGTGCTGCGCCAATGTCATGTGGTAGTAGCCCGTGCCGTCACCGCCATCCATGGCCTCCATGTTATTGTGGTCGTGCTTGTGAAGCACCGTCGACGTACCACCAACAAGCGTATTCAGATTAGTACCGGTCGCCGTGGTGTTATGATCCTCAATGTCGTGCATCCCGCCGACAGCAGTATTGTCCAGCTCCGTGATAGGGGCGCCTATGCCAGACACATTCCCGAGGACAATATTATCCGCTAAGGCATTTTGCATCTTGGCATACGAAACAGCGTCATCTTCAATGCGAGCCTCGTTGACGGCTCCGTCCGCCAGCTGATCTGTGTCTACCGCATCGTCCGCGATCTTGGCATTGGTAACAGCATCATTGGCAATCTTGGCTTCTGTAACATTCAGGTCCTTGATCTTCAGCGTCTCGACCGCATCCGTGGCCAGCTTCCCGGCGGTAATCCCCAGATCCGTCACACTCAACGTAACAGTGCTATTCGAACCCCCATCGGAAATAGTGATTGCATCACCTTCCGTCAGAACTCGTTCGGCGCTAAGGTCCGGATCCGTATCGAGCGTCACATAAGAAGCATCGGTCGGGGCGCCGCCCCCGGTTGCCTGTGCCACCCAGTCACCATTGGCTTGAAGTACATAATTCCCTGCGATTTCAGCTGCCGTAGGCCCAGGGGCAAACCCGTCATCATCTTCGTCGAAAACCAGGTGTCGATGCTGGTCATCAGCATTTAGAATTCCACCTACGCTTGTGAGATCCGAATGCTGCGTGGATGTCATATGGTAGTATTGCCCAGAAGACCCGCCGTCAAAATTCTTAAGGGCATTATGGTTGTGACTATGCTGCAGATCCGCGTTGTCTACGGTGCCGTCCGTATTTGTGAGAGCATCGGACTGCGCCAAGGTCATATGGTAGTAGCCCGTCCCATCGCCGCCGTCCTTGTTGGCCAGGTCATTGTGATCAATCTCACCAGGCACGACCGAAACAGTGACCGTGCTGGCCACCGTGGTGTCTACGTCAATGCCGGTTCCTTCCGACAAAAGACGCTCGTTGTCCAGGTCAGCATCCAGCGCGGTAACAACATATTCCGCGTCAGCCGGCGCACCGTACTCGACCCCCGTGGTGCCGCCTCCTCCAGATGGTATAAAACCGAAGTCCATCTACAACTCCCAATACACAACCTCGTGGTCCGACCCGGACGCCGCGATCGCATAGACGCTTCCGTTTGTCGGCAACCGGACACCCTCACCATCCTCGAGGTAGCCGTCATCGGTATCCGCATCGGTCCCGATGTTGATATGGATATTCACGGCAGCCCGGCTAACGACGATAATGCCCTTCTCCCGGCTGCCGGCCATGCTGCCGATTTCCACGGCAGAGCTCGAGCCCACAAGCGTCTTGCCTGTTCCCCAGCCATCGGTGGAGCTGGCCACGCCGGCAACCTCGCGAATCCGGACAGCTTCGTGGTCTGGATCGTAGGTTTTTTTCGCAATTGTACTTCTGCTATGTGCATCAACCATCGATTACGTAGTATCCAACAGTCACCGTAATATTTGTGCTTAGAGTCCCGCTAACGCCAAACTGCAAGTTTGCACCCGTCACAACACCCCCCAAAAGCCCCCCGTTAAACTTAAGGAATACCGGGAAATTGGAAGAGGGGCTATTGAAAACATCTGTGATAAGAACCGCAGACCCACTTAACAACTGAGCCTGATAAACAGCCGCGGCGTTCGTGGATGACAATACCATCCACATTGGGACGATCTTCTTGCCGGCCTCGGCCGCAACTATTTCAGTGTTTACATACGCAGCGCCCTCGGCTAAATCTGCTGTAGTTACACTTCTTGGGCTTCCGCCGGACTTTTTGTAAAAATGATAGTCCATATCAATCATCCAGTATAAATGAGGAGACAGATACGTTTACCGTACCCGAGGTTGCCACATACCCACGAAGTTTCTCGTCAGCCTCGAGTATGATTGGACAAGATGACAAATCCATATCCGTTGGATTTTGAACAGCACATGTGAGGCTTGTAAAAAGCGCGGTCTGGGTGGTTCCATCGAACTTCTCGATAGTCAACGCTGCATCCGAACCAGCCGTTGTCGGTAGAACAGCAATACGCTGAATGCACAGCTTTTTCCCCGAAGGCGGGACAGCGATTTCATCAGGCGTCCCGCTAGTTGCCGTAACCTCCTTTTGATCCGTCTGAATCCGCCCCTTCGCCTTGCTGTATAGGTGCTTCGCCAGGCTTGACATCTTCTTTACTCCTTGTTCCTTTGACGTGAGCCGGCTCACTCTGTCCGGTCCTCTCACGGAAATTTTTCATAAATCGTTCAAAGTCCACGGAGTCCTTTTGTTGTTCTTTGGACAACGATTTTCTGAGAGCCGCTTCTTGCGCTTTTCTTCCTGCCTCGGCGGCAGCGGCCAGCTTTTTTGCTACGCCATCCGGCAGCCGCTTCATGAACTGCTTCCGCCAGAAGAGTGCGCTTTCGCCATTCAGCAAAGCATCGAGTGATTCCACGATTTCCGCGTCCCTGGTCACGAAATTGAAATTCCGAAACTGGGCTCTCAAACCGGGAATGCGCTCCTGCTTACCATTGATGATCCTCCGCTCAATTGGTTTCAGCCGAACATGGAGTTCCTTGATAGTGGAAACATACTGAACGGGTTCGCTTAACGTCTTTCTCAAAACTACCTCCGTGAAAAAAAACACCCTAAGAGGGGCGGTGTATATACCGCCCCCCTTAGAATGCCTAAATATTATGTGAGGTCGAAGCCGAAGATCGCCATACAGGTCTCTTCGTTGTGTACCTCGAGCCCCGCTTCTGTCAGATACTGATCTTCCGTGGTGTCGTCGTCGTTGTTCTGGATATTCATCTCGAGCTGCGTATCGCGGAGGGTACGGAACCAGAGATTCTCCATGTCGAGGATAACAGCCATCTTGGAGTAGTCCCAGCCAGCTTGCCATACAGTGCCAGCAGAACTGAAATCCTGCCACATCTTCTCGTTGATGAGGTTCAGCTCACCATGCGGAGATACATAGCGCGTGATGTGTACGCCAAGGGTGTCTGCCCTGGGAAGAATCTGCAGGGAGGCATCACGTCCCCAGCTCGAGACCACGGACATCGCCATGGGAGAGCAGAACATAAACTTGACGCCGTTTCCATACCGGAACGCGGTCTGGAGATCCACGTCGAATTCATCCTCGGTGTACTCACCAGAACTGTTTGCGGTAGACTGGTTCGTTGTGATGAATCCCTTGCCGCCTTCCGCAACCAGGCCCTTGGATGTATAAGCCAGGCGACCATCCGTTGAATTTGAGATCGAATCCCTGACACCAAACCAAAGTGCCTTTTCGATATCTCGGTTGTGAACCTGGGCATGTTTGTAGCGCAGATACTGGCGTTCGGGTCCACCGTACAGCTTGGTCGCGTTCGCCGTATTGTCGATCTCGAAGGCCTCTTTGAAGAGCTGACAATAGTTGTACACCTGGACCGTCTGGGTGGTTAAGGGGGTCCTTGCCGAATCACCCGTTTTCTGGCCGTTTCCGATGTAGTAGAAGGTGTCCCCTGCGGCCACATCGGAAACCGTGGTTCCACCAACCCCGCGAAGAATCGTAACGGTAGTGGTGGAGTCTACCGATTTGATGTAAATGACCTCGCCAGAATCACCATTCATCCACAGGTCTCCGGCTCGCATGAGGGCAACTTCGTCAGCCTCGAGCGTCCAGTCTGTGTCCGAAGACGAGGTGGTTTGGGTATTGGTCATGTTGATATACTGAGTGGGGAAGCTGTCCTCAAACCACTCGAACTTGACATCGCTCGCCTTCTTCTTGCGAAGTCTGCGAAGCAGTGCCAGCAGAGCGGTGTTATTGGCATCGAGAAGAGCGATCTCGTTGGATACATCTCTTACGCGCCGTAGAGTATTGATGCCATCCCCGGCGCCGACTGTTGAGCCGGACGCATCCATATTGGAATCGAGGAAGCGCATTGCCTTGCCGCTGAAAGCCATTTATATAATCTCCTTTTGTTGGCTTACCTGCCGCGACAAGCTACATCAAGGTTTTAGTGCTGTCTTACCAAATAGAGCTTGCGTGACAGATTGAGCTTTTTCATCTCCATACATGTCAAGCCCCATCAGTTGAGCATTTGAAGCTTCGGCATCATTCACCTTCGGCATTCCCGCACCGGGCTGGATCGTCTGAAGCGTGTCCATCAACATCTGGTTGTGGGCTTCAGCCTGGGCCCGGTCTACATAAGCGCCCTCTGCCATCTTCACATTGTTCAGTGCTGTCTCGAGGTCGTTGATATCACGAATAGGGAACTGGTGCTTATGAACCCACTCGCCGACCTTCGTGCGAAGCTGTGCATATTCAGGATGCTTATCGGTCATCTCCTTGTTCCAGCGATTGTACCGATCCTGATCAAGTTGCTGCTGTACGGGTTTGACGGACTCTTGAGCTGCCTTCTGGACCTCCGGCAAGAACTCCTGCTTCAAAACGTCACGAATAACTTGCCTGATATCTCCTCCCCCGTCCATGTCATCTCCATAATTTCCGTCAGGGGCAACTGCACCCGCATTCATAGTTTCCTGTGCTTGGGGTTCCGGTTCGGGATTCGTCTCGAACCACCCCTTGGCCGAGGCATACTGCTTAAGCATGTCATCGTTCAAAGAAACTGTCCCGCCATCTTGCTTGAAGAACGGGGACACCCGGCCGACGAATTCGGCGAGCTCCGAACGCTCCTGGTACGTTTTATCGTACTTCCCTCGGAGGTCCTCAAACTCTCGAATCACATCTTCTCGACTCTTACCGTAATAAGGATCCGCTGCGCTGTCCTTGGGCTCGGTCGAAGCCTGTCCAGCAGCCGCATCCTTGTTGTAGTCGGTATCTCCGACCATTAAATCACCTCCTGTCTTTCTCAGACTTGCGCTCTCCCGATTCCGGCAATCCAGTTCGACATCGGGTCAGCCATGCTCCTGGGGCCGAAATCCGCCCCGAGAGGTTGCTCGCCAAACTGGTTGTCATCGGGCATCATGTTTTCACTTACTTTTTTCTTGTGAATCCACCAGGAGATATCCCCCAGCAGTTTCGCGATGAATTCCATATCGATATCGTTTTCTGACGCCACCGGCTGCGTCAACATGTTACCTACGATGCCGCCATCATTCGGGCCGCTGCTCCCGGTGCTGAAGCCGTTTATCATATTCCGTCCTCAATTCGTCAAAAAACCGAATAACTCTCATAAAAGCGTTGTACTGGCCACGGTGGAACTCCGGAGAGATCTCCGATTTTTCCGCTTTCGGATCCAGGACCGCCATGGCCACCGAATCGATCATGGACGCCAAATACCGGATGAAAAACTTGTGCTGATCCGTTTCCAGCATGTCTCTCACCCAGACGCTGATCATATCAAACTTGGCGTCCTTGAACGCCGACATCCCCTTGTAGGGTTTTGGTTTCGGGGGATCTGGTTCTACATTAGGCATTTCCTGCTCCAAAATTAGCCATACCACGCATCATATCTTCCTGACCGCCGGCGCCCGTGGGGCTACTCTGGGTGTTGCCGGATAACATACTGGATTGCTCTCCTACGCCGCTCTGACCACCAACGAGGGACCCGGCGCTATCCATAAAGGTCTGCATCTGCAGGGCGGACCCCAGGAGCTGCTTCGATTGTTCCGCCATTTGTTTGTGAGCATCGTAGTGCTTCTCTATCAGAGCCCTGGCAGCGTGCTCCTTCGGCAGCGACTCATACATACTGTGATGCTGGTACATGTGCTGCGGATGATTGTCCTGCATATGCGGTGTCACGAGCTGCCCGTTCTCAACCATCAAGCGGTTTTCCTCATGAGGCGGCAGCATCTCCTGCGAGGTCCCGTATTCACCCAGACTCTCCGGCAACTCCTTGTTAAGCTGGCTAAACCCGAAGAATTCATCGGAGTTCGGCACGTCCATCTCATCCACAATACGTTTAAGGAAGCGACCCATGTCCAGCTGCAGGGTAGGATCAACTTCCCTCATGTTAGCGACAATCTGGAAGAGCTGGATCATCTGTGTGATCCTGGCCGGCTTCGATCCCAGGGAAGGCGAGTTGACAATCTGGAAGTCATACTCGTGTTTAAGAGCATCCGGCGAGATATCGACAAAGCGATATTGAATCGCTGATTCATTGTCGAGGACTCGAATGGTGGTTTCGTAGGGCTGATATTGGGCAATGAGAGCGAACAGCATCTTCGCCTTGTCACGAATTGCGCGCTGGACAGTCTGACCTTTCTTTCCAATGCGTTTCATAGCAACCCCCTGGATCAAAGAGATCCCAGTCGCCGTATCATTGAAACCCGTTGAAGACCTGAAATTTCCCATCACGAAATCGTTGACGCCTGTTACCGATTCGATATCTCGGCGGATGTCATCCTGAGACCGAAGCACGGACGGATCGATCATACCTGGATCGAGGACACCTACGTCCCCGTCATTATCAACGTGAATCACCTGGCCAGGCCGCCACTCGAGTTCGGCGTCATCTATGTTCGCGCTGCGCTTCGCGAGGAAGACGCGGTTCACTGTCCGTGTCAGGTTGTCGAGGGTAGCATTGCGAATATCCCGCTGCTCCTGGAGTAGGGATTCGCAGAACTCGAGGTCGCCGGCGCCGTAGAATTCGCCGAGAGGTGCATTTATTCGGGAGTCAATATAAGGGAGCCGGTTATGGTGGAATGGGGATGGCTCTGCGAACAGAACTATTGGATCACCATCACCGACTCCTGAATATTGAGAATTTGCATAGGCGCAAACCACGTGGTACAGCTGGGTCTTTGGCTTGCGTTTGAGTTTCTTATTTTCCCACCCCTTGGTGAGGTAGCCCCAATAGTCCACAACGTAGACTTTGCCGCGTTCTTCTTCTGGGGAATTCTGATAGGGGGTGAGGTTAACCTGGTGGAGTCGGTCGTGGAGACCTTCGTTGACGTTCGTTGCAGCGCCGATAGCCTTGTCAACATTCTTGTATATCCCTACATCCTGCAGATTCATCAAAACAGATGGATCTACCCATTGCTCGTCGAAGGCGTACCGGGCCGATGCGATATCCTTGGCAGCCGGATCCACACCAAAACAGAAAATATCAACGGTACTGCCGCCAGGTTTATTGGCTAGGATTTCTGGCTGGAGCCTCGGGGTGTACCCGGTGAGGAGCCCCTCGTCACTGTACTTCGGGACCATACGAGTCATGTAACCAGGCTTAAAGTCCCAGAACATCTTAAATATGGATGTACCATATATTAAGAGCTGCCGGATGAACGCCTCTTCCTCTTCGTAGGTGTTGATAGAGTATCTGAAGTGATAATCAAGCAGATCTCGCACAGCACGTGCGCTCGCTTGACCTTGAGGCGTTTTGCCAAGGACCTCGACAAAATTCCCCCCTTCGAAAACCATATCAAGAAGGAAAGCCACTTGGACTTCAATGATAGAAAAAGCAGTCGGAATCGCGACATTAGAGTCATATGCATACTTGTCCTTGTCTACAAAGTTCTTGTAGAGCTTGTAGAAGCGAAGCCAATCTGTTTTAAACTGCTCCCGGTTTTCTTTCGCCCACCGGATATCCTGATCAACGAGACTCGCAATTTGATCTTCAGGTAAAAATTGCGCCAACCTGCGACCCTCCAAGAAGCAAAGGCCGCAGAACCATCCTATCCGCGTGGCATCTTACGGTGTTTGTTAGGGATGGGCAAGATTTTTTTAGTACGTTGAATATCCGGTGTGGAAGTTGTTCCTTCCGGCCTGGGCCCTGGGAGGGTGCCGAAACTTGGGTTCTGCCTTTCTTACGAATGCCGGCTTGAGCAGCTCAATCATGTCCGTGAGGGTATCAAGGTAGTCGTCAAAACGCCCATAACCGTATTCCCTGTGCTCCCTTGTGATGATTTCCATTTCCGGCTCATCCTGCCGGTAGTGTATTTTCCCATTGCGGTGATAGGGGATGATGCGCTCCTGGCGCTTTGACTTCGACATCTTGGAGTCCCTTTTCATGGGGACCACTTCAAAGTAGACGTGTCGTTCCTGCTTTTGCCGCTCCACCCAGAAGCACAGCCAGCTCGAGAAGCAGACCGATTCAATCCCCACCTGGCGGACATCGTAGGCCACGGCCAGGTCAAGAATCTTCGTCGTCACCCAGTCGGGATCCTCCCAGCAGCGGACAACCTCGCGTATATATATGTTCTTATCTGCATCCATCGACCCCACGGTGATAACGGTTGGATCCCCCTTCCGCTGGTCCTGGGACGGCGAGGGGTCTACGGTGATGACGGTATTCAGGGGCTTACCTTTGAGGTCGGCCGGGCTGTAGAACCGGAAATAATCGGGGCTCAGGACCGCGGAGGCGTCCGGAACGGGGTTATTCAGGTACAGACAGCTGAACCGGGCATCCCCCTGGGATTTGCGGAGGTAGTCGAGTTTCGCCTCGGAGAACTGTTCCGGAAACAGAAACCGCGTGGCACTCCCAGCCTTGGTAGTCTCTTTCCAGTAGGCCGGCCAGATCCGCATCTTGAAGGGCTTGTCCTTCCGCTGCAGGTCAATCAACCTCGACCAGGTGTCATCCATATGCCAGCGCGTCCCGATCCAGTGGTGCCAGGGGTAGCCATTCGAGGCGACTCCATCAATCAGCGAAAGAGAGGTGTTATAGGCCGCCCAGTTTTTTTCCCGCAGCTCGGGGGTAGCGATATTCTTGTCGTCCACGATATCGTCGTAGTGTGCGTGAATGAAATGGCGGGACACGAGAGCGCGATCGATACCGGCTGTTTCGATAGTAGCCATTCGGATGGTTGGGTTGGTTCTGGCTGGGGTAGTCCACTTGGAATTCGTTCCCTCCTCTCTTTTCGTGTGCGGGGCATGTTCGGGATAGAGATCGCGCAGCTTCTCGTTGTTGCAAAAATGGGCGCGGATCTCGCGCAGGAAACTCTCTGCATTGTCGACGGTATTTGACAGCAAAAGGATGGTGATGTTTGGGTCGTTCAAAACCAGCTGAATTTTGCCGGCAACGGTGTACATCGTGGTCTTGTAATGACCTCGAGGAGCGAGGACACCCACATTCTCGTTTTTGTTCTCGTCGAAGAACCTTCCGAGTGACTGGTGAAAGCGCCCCAAATCTTTGTATCCGAGGATGTATTTTGTGAGGTAGTAAAGGTCGCATTTTCCAAGGTGTGCTTCGGCCTCTTGCGTGAGCTGGATTTGTTCTCCATAATCCAGTGCCGTAACAATTTCGGAATGGTGCCTGACAATGTCCGAAAAAGACAGCGTCATACTCACTTACTCCAATCAATATTTTCGTAGCCCTTTTGATAGCGTCTGCTACCCGGCAAAAGGAAGAATGCACGACCATACAAACCCAGCCGATCTTTGCGCTCCCAATTCTCGATTGGCTGCATCATCGGATTGTCCTTATCCATTTCAGGCTGGTTATTTACGTCATCGTGCGCCGCCTTAATCCTCTTGGCGTACTCGAGCTGTTTTTTGTTCACACTTCCTCCCCATTTATGATGCGCTCGGTCATGCGTTCGTAGGTGTCCATTTCACCGTCCAGACCCTCGGATTTTCCGGCCTGATATTCCTTGATTTTCTCGAGGATAACCTGGGCTTTATCGGCCGCTTTTTTCTTCGATTCTTTGATGCGATCCGAGGCCTCCCGCCGGCGTGTTTTCGTGCGATAAACCGGGTCGATTTTTTGCAACATTTCAACCACCTTCGCGAACTCGCCAATAACATCTAAAGAGATATCATTTTCTTCCGTCAAAAGGCGGCTCAATTCGGCCGACAATTTATTCGTCATTCGGTGAAATTGGGCGTCCTCTGGGGACTCCGCAATCCGCATCAGATTCTCTTTGGTTGCGTCCCGCTGGCGCTCGAGGAATTCGGCCCTCGAGGTGGCGATAAAATCGAAGTTTTGACCGATGTGAAACTTGATGATTTCTTCTTTGATTTCTTCGTTGGTTGTATTCTTGATGTACTCGCGAATTGTGTGGATATTATTAGTCTGCCCGGTGATCAGCAAAATGTCAATCTGCGACAAAACCCCGGTGGGAGTCCGCAGGTATTCCCGCTTGACCGAATCGTCCAGCGTGAAGTCCTTGTTGACCTCGAGGAACGACAACGAGGGCGCAACCGCCTCCGTTTTGATGGGCACCAAATCTTCATGTTCGCTCATTCAAATGTGTATCCAAATTTCTTGCAATCCGTTTTGTAGAGCTCCCCAACCAGGGGGATGTAATCCCGGCAATCCTCGTAGGCGTCCCGCCAGTCTTCCGGCCCGTTACCCACATTCGTTTTCGGGTACTCCTTGTGATCAATCCCCAGAGCCCCGCACAGGATCTTCCAGTCCTCGTCGATCCGCTCGAACCGGGCAACAAACGAAGGTTCGGGCAGGTCATCGTTATACAAACGCCAGGTCTGGGGGTACACCCAATCCCTGCGGACAATTGCCGGGTTCATCCGACACATAAACCGTTCGTACAGCTCGGGGATCGAGCACCCGTCACCCACCTTGTGGGCCCTGGCCAACGAAGCGAACCGGTCCCAGGGGTTGCGCACAATGGAAAAGACAAAGTGCTTCGGATGCCGCTGCAGAATCCGCCACCCCTTCTTGTCCCCGGCACCGCAATGGAGGGATCGCTCGAAGTGCAGCGGGGGCTGCCAACCGAACTGGCCTACCTTCTTGCGGGTTTTTTGAAGGAGATAAGGACGCAGGGCCGCCGTCATCGACGACCCCGCAGTCTTTGGGATGTGGATATATATAAAATTATGAGTACGACTAATTAGCATTCTTGATCAGGTCCTCCTGCTCCTTACGCCGGCGCCGGATCTCATTGAACAGGAATACCGCCGCCAGGATCGCGCCGCCAACCACACCACCCCCCGTCATACCGTCCGTGAAGGCGTCAGCCGTCCCCTCAGCGACATCCATGGTCTGGGCGATAGTCTCGGACACCGAATAGTTCGGGTCTCCCCCGGGCTTAATCGGGGCGTCTGGCACGACACAGCCGGCCAAACTCCCAAGCAATACCAGCTTCACCAGCAGTCTCTTCATCCCAATACTCCTTTACCGTTTCGTAAACACGATCCGCCTTATCGAGGTCCCGGCAAACGTTGTAGTACGTAAACCAGGCCTCCGCAGGACATATGAAAAAGATCGATGCCTCGCGCCCTGCTCGCTCCGGATCGCCAGAAAATAGGTCATCCGCCATATCCAGACCCTAACAAAAACCGTCCAAACCCGGCAAGGAAAAAGTATCCGGCCTTGACAGGGACACCTAACGGGGGATAATAAGGTCCGATTCATTCTTTTTCCTCTATAGGGGACGGCTGGGGGTTCCTCTGGGAACTCCCGGCCTCTCTTTTAAGGATTCCGAATATGTCAGCAACCGTACAGGACGTGATCGACTTCGTTAAGGCGCACAACCTCCCGAAAAACACCGAGGTGCACGTGGCCTCCAACTTTACATCAAAACAGCAGTTCCACTTCAACGCACTGATCCTGGAAGGCCCCGACAAACATTGGAAGTATATACCGGCAAACGCGGCGGAGGCGGAACCTCCTAAGCTGGTACTGGGGGTGTTTGCCAACCAGTCCTCCCAGCTGCCCGAAAACATCGAATAGTTCACCTACACACATGAATGGGGGTGTATATGAACGACTTTTGCAGAAAATGCGCCGAGGACCTCCTCCCGGGCGGGGTCGGCGTAGTCATCGACGACAAGCTGTACTGCCCTTCGTGCGCCGAGAAGGTCTCGCACCAATCCTCCCTGGGAAAGGCCCTGCTGTACGCAATCCGCCGCATCCCCCGGGACTTCAAGGAACTCAAGAACCTCTACGCGGAAATGCTCGTCGACGTGCCCATCCTGGCGCTCACCGTGGGCTTCTGCTCCTGCGGCATAGTCGCCCTGCTCATCTACGGGGCCCTGACCTACCTGGGAGAACCCACCCAACAGGAAATACCGGCTGACGTGTGGCAACCACCCGCCGACACCCAAACGGAGGAAACGTACGAATACCAAGGCCACTACGGAGATAGGGGGATCAAATGACCGACGAAATACGGAAAGCAGCAAGTTCAATATTTGAAACTGCTCCAGAGGATTTAAAATATCGTAAATACGATCATCCGAATTTGGTAGATGTTATGGCACATGCCATCCGAGAAGATCGAAAAAGACGGGACGATTTGGAATCCATGTTGGTGGAGCTGGCGAATAATTGCGACGTTGTAACGCTGTTTAAAAGTTCGCCGTGTGAGGAACTGTGGTGCTGGGAAATTTCATGCGGCCATACTTCAGCGGGCGCTGGAACCACGCCCACCGAAGCGGCCCGCGCTGCGTTGGATGAATTGAAAGAAAGGGGGGATGCGTGATGGAACCCGATGATGCGGCCGAGCTCCTCCTGGCCATCTGGACCATAATGATGGGCGCGATGCTCCTGGCCGCGGCCTTCGCCCTCGTCTGCTGGCTCTACAAAATAGTGTTTTAAAAGATATATCTAATACGGTTAATGTATCCCGCCAAAGTACACAAAATTTTAATAGGTGGCTCTTAGTCTAAGTACCTAACGTCCACGTGGGGACGCCCCGACCCGGGGTCGGCCCGATCTCAACCTCTTCTTCTCCAATGTCCGATAATAGTTCTTATGTTGAGTTAGGTGGCTGTTAGGGGGGTGGCTTATCCTCTACCCAGGCAGTATGATAATCGTCGTAAGTTCATCAGACATTCCTTCATATGATTTCGTTTGATTGCGTTAGGCACTAGCACCACTCCGTGCATCTTTTTGGGGATGTACGTTTTAGACGTGCAAAAAAACAAGACGTATATATATATATATATATTTATAACAATTACATTACATTAAAAATAGAGCTACTGAACATAGCTTCAATCTTTTTACACACTGGCCGGTGCTAGTGCCCTATTCGGTAGAACAATAGCTTACATTGACATATGGACAATACTTTATACTGTAGTGTTACATATGTATTAGGAACGATACATCAAACATCATAAATTGCCTTAAATTAACTCTTCTATTTTAAGCCAAATTATGTTATTTTGGTCTACTGAAGTATTGACATTCTTTTATGCTTTCGGCCGAATCGCCGTAAGTGTTATGTACCGTTTTTGATGCGAAAGGAAATGAATCATGGTTAAGAAGGTTCGATGTGACAATTGCCGGTCCAACTATGGGCGTCTCCGTTATATTCCGGAATTCGACGATGAGATGTATCTCTGCTATGGGTGTCAGGAAGAACTCCGCCGAGAGGGATACACGATCCGGCATTTTAGTGTCCGGCAGGAACTGGAGGAAATCAACCCCAACAATGTAAAGAAGGATTGGAAGGCGCGGCGCCGTGACGGATCCACGGTGACAGTGAAGGACAACAAAAAAGGAATTATCCGGTTGATCGAGGCGCCCCTTTTGGGTGATCCGAGTCAAAGCGAGATAGGCTCCTGCTATGTCAATGACTGGTTTGGCGCCGAGGATCCTACCGGCAAAAGGTTTTTTATCAAGCTGTCGGAATCCCAGGAAAAGCAGATCCGCCGGATTGAGCGGGAAATTGGCCTTTAAACCCACCCATTATTTGAAAGGAAAAAGAAATGAACGAATCGGAAATTTACCTTGCTTTGGAGCGGAACGACATTCCGGAGCATATGCACTATTCGGTTGTCCAATACGTTATTAACGGTCGGGGACCAGGGCACTTTTTGGAAGCGTTACTCGAAAACAACCTGCGCGATACTTTCGCCCGGGCCGACGAAAAGAACCGGGAAGCAATCCCGCGCTGGGTCGAGTTTCTCTATTGGTGCGTTCCTGGCGCTTGTTGGGGATCCAGGGACAGGGTTGAGGCATGGATAGCGAAAGGGGGAATCTATGATCCTTCCAAAGCTGAATCCTAAAAGCCGTGCGGACTACTCGAAGGGATCCAGGAGCCGTACCTTCCCGGTTGAAGGTACCCCTTGGGGAACGATCTGGATCCGGCCGGACCTTTTGCGGCAAGGAAACCGGAAATTGCACCAAATCTATACTTTCGACCTTTCGCCAATCCGTTGCTGTATTAATACGGTGTCCTGCGAATCGACCTGTTATGCGTTGAAGTCTGATAGACTTTATCCTGATGTCTTCAATTCAAGGTTAATCAATTCCTTTTTGGCTTGGCATGATCCGGATACACTTCGGGCTCTTCTTTGGGAATCCCTGTATAAACTCCCGAAGGGATCCGTTATCCGACCGCATGCCTCCGGGGATTTTTTCAAACCACACTATGCAGACCTTTGGTGTGATCTGATGACAGAATTTACGGATCACACATTTTACACGTATACCAAGGCGCCTAATTGGCCGTCTATCGGCCGGATTGATGACCTGCATAATATAAACCTCATCCGTTCCGATGGACCCTTAGGCGGTCGGAATTTCGGACCTCTTAACCGGGTATTGGATTTTGTCTATCTTAACAAAGGCTGGGCTATTTGTCCGGCAACTCTTCAACCCGGTATCAAGTGCAATCTTGATTGTTCGTACTGCCTGATTAAAGGCAATTGTCGAATTCTATTCGTTCAGCATTAGGAGCCTGTCATGAAAAAATATGATCATCTATTCACCGTAGGATTTTCGGTGGTTCACGCAGAAAAGGATCCTACGGAAGTCGACCTAAAAACAATCCTTGCCGGATTAAGAAACCGGATAAGCGATATACTCACGGAAAAAAACCGTTTCGCTTTCCAATGCCTCGAGACGGTGGAGACATCGAAGTATTTCACCCTGGACCATGAGCCCAGAGTAACGGAATCAATGCGCCCTTACGACACGGGGAGCCCCCTATACAAGGCGATTGCCGGTTACGACCTTTGTTGTTACCGGTGTGGCGCTGAACTGGATCCCGGGGACGATGTCGTCTACTGCGAGCACTACGGGGAATACTTCTGCAATACGGATTGTTGGGATAACGAAAATGATTCCTGGAGGGAAGTCTAATGAACAAATATCAAATGTTTGAAATCGGCTTGTCGTTTCTGTTTTTCGTCGTGGTCCTGGCCCTAGTGGTGGCCCTTATCGTAAAGGTGGTGGTCAATGGATAAGCTAGCTTTCGTGGGCGATCCTAACGAGGAGGTCTACTTGGTCATTAGGCCGCGCAAAAACCGCCTAGGTTGTCTCTTTTGTTCTGGCTATAGTTGCGATGGTAAATCGATTGAATGGAGTCTAGACATCGACCAGGCGCTTCTAAGGACAGTCCGGCAATGGCAAGACATAGCAGAATTGCATTGGGAAGTCATAGGATCCCACCATATCACGGTTAATCCTAAAACGCATTATCTTGATATCCGCCGGATCCGTGGTCCCAGGAGGAAGGATGCATAAAAACAATAATTTACCCTGCCCCTTTCGTGCCGCACTAATCGGACTTATAATGTTTCTATTGTTTTTTATATTTTCTTGTACCTTGGCAATGGGGGTGTCTATGCCACGCAAAATAACCGTTGTAAGTAGAATCGAGCAGGAAGAAAAAAGGATCGAAAAATATCAGGAGCGGATTAGCTATTGGTCCGAGAAACTGGAAAAATCCGCCGATACAATGCGGCGCCTTGCTTTGAACCGGCTTGATGAACTTGAAAAAGCTGCAGGATCGATCGAAACGGAAAAAGAAGGTCTCAACCGCTTTATCAAACCTGACACCGTAGGAGGCGATTTTGGGGCTCAGGAATAGCTTCTATTCGGCCGGAGCCTTTCCGTTCAAGTTGCTGGCTAGTGCCGGTCGCTTGATAGGGGAGGGGCTCCGGCCGGTTCATGCCTTTATCTACCCATCAAACAATTGCAATTTAACTTGTGGCTTTTGTTGTTGCTCCCGGGAGGACCGAAGCGCGGCGCCTATGTCGCTGGATCTGTACGCCGATATCATCCGGCAGGTTCAACCGCTGGCCGTTACATATGGGGGAGGGGGGGAGCCTACCTTAAACCCTGATTTTGAATCCATGATTGCGTGGACACGGGAACGGTTCCCGAGAATCAAGCTAGGCCTAATGACAAACGGAACCCGTCTAAACCGTTATTCTGGCGCCTTTTGGCGTGAATTCAACTGGATCCGTATATCCATGGATCCTACCAGGGGAGCGGCGCCAGTGCTCGATCATCCTGGTTTGTCGTATGTGTGGATAGACGCAGTGGGGGAGGGGGGGGGCTCCCAGGGAGAGACACCTGGTGACGCGATCCTACAGGGTTTGAAGTCGATGGAAGCAACGGGCAAAATCCGGAATTTGCGAATTGAGGGGGATATCCACGAAGCAACGGGCTACGAGCGCGGAACGAAAAAGTGCTACATGCCCATGCTGAGGCCGGTGTTTGCACCTGACGGGGCGGTCTACGCCTGTTGCCGGGCGCACTACGCATTGAAGGGCGTGAAGGGCTACCTACCGGAACAACTGAAGGTCGCGAAGGACGCGGCGCACTACATGGCGAACTACGGAGTATTCGACGGCTCGATCTGCGACCGCTGCTGGTACGGCGACTTCAACCGGCTGGCTGGCAAAATAGTGGAAGCAACGGGCACGGAGGATTTGGAGTTTATTTGATCATGAGAGATACAAAAGGCAAAGAATTGGCACGACTCGAGCGGGAGCGCGGCGAAGCACTATCTGCACTCCTGAATGATCTGGAGCTTACCGGGTTGGGTGTCGAGGTGGGCATCTACCGAGGGGTTCATGTTGTCGAACTTCTGCAGCGGTGGGGCGGTCATCTCATGGGCATAGACCCATATATCCCTGGCTCGTACAAGGGACTGGACACCAGCGAAAAGACAATGATGCAGGCCTTCAATAACACGCTCGAGTACATCAAGGAAGGTCGATTCATGCTCAGCCAGGAGACCTCCGTCGAGGCAGCAGCACGGTTCAACGACAAGTCCCTGGACTTTGTCTACATCGACGCCCAGCATGACTATGCTTCTGTGATGGAAGACATTGTAGCCTGGCTCCCAAAAGTTAAAAATGGCGGCCTGATAACAGGCCACGACTTTGTGAACTGGGAGGAACGTGACGTGGGTGTGAAGGACGCGGTCTTCGACTTCTTCCGAGACAAGGGGATGCCGCTGTACGTCATGAATCCCCACCACCCAATGCCGGAGTGGATCGTCAAGACGGGTTTCAGAGATGTTCATCCAACTGTTTTAAGGCATGCAGAACTATGCGAGATACCCCCCCAGTCTTAGTGATGTGTTTCTCGGGCTACTCGTGGCTGTGGCCCCCATTCCGGTACTACTTCAAAAAGTATGCGGATTTTCATACCCGGGTGTACCTCGCCAGCGAATTCGGTGTGGCCAGCAACGGGGATCCGTACTTCGAGGACATCAGGACGGGCCAGGGCGAGTGGTCGGACAGGTTGATCACGGCTATCAAGAAGATCGAGGAGCCTCGGTTCTGGCTTTTCCTCGAGGACTACTGGCTGTCCAAGCCGTGGACGGCGGAGGAATTCGAAGCGATGTCGGATTGGGAGGGCAAGTCAGTTGACGCTTGGAGGTTCGCCCCAGGCAGCTCCTTCGTTACTATTGAAGGGGATCGTTATGTGCAAAACAGCAAGTACACCGTGTCCTTTCAGCCCACCCTCTGGGAGAAGCGGTTCCTCCTCTCCATCTTGAAGCCAGGCGAGAATCCCTGGCAAGCCGAGATTGGCGGGACCGCCCGGTGCAATCGCCTCCACCGCAGTCATAAAATCTTCTTTACTGAATGGCATGGGCTCGAGAACGTCTTCAGGGCATCCTTGCAAGGGCACGACCCCGGCCTCACGGAGAAGGGTAAAGAGATGTTCCACGAATTCATCCATCGGGAGACTCCGGAATAAAAAGGTGCTGCCGATACCAGTGGTACATATACAGCCCCTTTAGGAGATACACCTTGTAGCCCAGCTTGACAACGGCCCGGTGGTAGTCGGTGTCCTGCCCACCAAACCCAGGGCGAAACGATCCCACCTTGTCGAAAATTTTCTTCTGGGTGCAGATCATGATTCCGTTGGAAATATCGTTCGAGATATCGATTCCGGTGGATCCATGTGTATCGAGGAGTAGCTGTCCCACCCGGTAGTGATGGACCATGTCATGAGAGTTTCCCTTGCTGGTCCAAACCACCGATCCAACAGAAGGCATTCGCTCGGTTCGGGATTTGACCGGATCGTGAACTTGCGATCGTATTCCGATTCGATTCGTTTTGGCAGTAAATAGGCCGGCGCCTGGATACCGTTCGATGGCATGTTGGAGCTGGTAATACCACTTATCGGTAGTGAACATCGCATCATGATCTGTAAAGCATACCCATTCATCAGGCTCGAACCTCCTCATAGCTTCCGTGTACGCTTTGCCCAAGTCCCCAGGATGGTAGGGTGTGATGACAGTTATTGAAGCGACCACGTGTAGTCCTCCGGAATCCAATCATACTTGCCGTAGGGTCCTCCCGTGCAGCCGGCGATTGCATTGGCGGCCGACCCGATATCAAGAAAAGGAATAGGGGAACCCGATTTGAAATGCCACACCCCTATCACCTTCGTGAAGAAGCCGGCAGCCGACAAAATGATACCTGTCTTGGTGCCCTCCAGTATATCGAGCAGCTGCCCACCGCGCTGCCATGAATTTTCGTGCGCGTTCCGGTGGGGGACCGGCAAATGTAAGATGTCACGCTGCAGCCCCTCGGCCATTTTGCTCCCAGGAATGGATCCGATGAACAAGACATCATAGGGCTGGTCCGTCACCCACTTGCGAAGGAATGCTCGCAGCTGATCCAGGGCAAACCGGCAACAGTATTGAAAGCAGATCCCACTGTGGAAAATTTCCCCATCAGGGAGGTTCTCTTCATCACAGGTAGCTCGGATGAAATCCTTGGCCTCCTGTATCTGCTTGGGAGTGTCCTTGAATACCCCAGGCCCCATGTTTTCGTCAAGTTCGTGGATCCCATTGATGCCGCGAAAGAAATCGGGGTGTTTCAGGTTCATGCCCTCGATTAGCTCCGTATTGTATTTGGGAATACAGTCAAACAGCATCGCGCCCTTGCCCTTGGCGTGGTTATATTCGCCGTGGCTGTAGCGTATATAGGTGACGTTTCTACTTTCCTCGAGGGCGGCGTCTAATGAAACGAGTGTCTCGAGGGGGCTCAAAGCTTTCAGGCTCATTGCTCCTCCATGCAGAGTAGTACCGGAGCAGTCCTGCGAACTGCAACCGTTTGAATTTGTGGTAGTGGACAACCATGGGCCTCTTGATCTTACCGAAGTCAGGCCGCCCCCTGACAATGTTGCCGTGGACCTCTCGAGGTAGATGCCAGGTGATGTACTGCAGCTGCTTGATGGCATACGAAAGAGCAATCTCCTCGCAGATGCTCAGGTGTCCCCAAACTTCACTGATTGCCGGATGCTCGAAATTCTCAAGCCACTTCTCGTACAGCTGCAGCCGGTCAATCTCCGGCGTGAACAGCAACATACCCGAGCTGTATTGCGGGGGGTGGATGTCGACGCCCATGGCATTGAGGGCAGCGTCCAACCTTCTCTTGCCAGGATTCCGTTTTCCCCGCCACGGGTCTACGGACGGGAGGAAATCCCGACTGGCACCTAGCTCATAGTTATGCAGCTCCATGAACTCGAACAGCGGCTCGAGCTCCTCGAGCACCAGGCAGTCGGTGTCCATATACATGATGCGGTCCTGGTGCTTGAAATCCTCGTATTGAAGCACTCGCATTTTGCAAGAGAACTTGCTCCATTTAACTGGCGGGTCCTGGGGAATCGTTATGATATTCGCCCTGGGACTATTCTTCTCGATGTAATGCTTCCACATTGCAGTCTGTTCAGGAAACCAGTCTACCGTGATGATGTCATAGGTTTTCTTGGTCACGCCTCTTCATGTCCTCCCTTGACCACTCGTGCCGCAGCCACCGGTTGAACTCCCTCGTCTTTGCATAAGAGCGTCTGATGTTGTAGATGGCGCCGTTCTGCCGCAAAAGGGAAAGTATGCTGTCCCCCTCCATGCGATCGTTCAGCAATACGCCAATATCATAGGCGGTGATCTCGCGGAGGTCGAGGAAAAACTCGAGGATCTCAATGTAGGGGATTCGCTTCAAAGCGGTGGTCTCGAAGTATGCTTTGATGAGGCCCTCCTCGAACTTCTTTCGGCGCTGGTCTGTCAGGGAAAATTGTAGGTATGCCATCGTGTCGGAATCGTATATTGCGCGGAAGAACTTCTTCGCCGTCTCCACGCAAACGTGGTCGACGACAAGCATCGAACCATCCTCCTCTCCAGCTTTGCCGTCAGCTCCCAGGTAGTTGAAGGCGCGACCCGCCACGGCTGCCGACACCTTCGCCAGCTTGATCCGGAAATCCGAGGACATCACGAGGTTACCCTTTGGAGAATACAGCTCCGAGAAGGCGAGGGCAGCGTCCAGGATCTCCTGCTCGGCCAGCTTCGTGAACCGGACCTGTTCCGGCGTTCGACTCTTCACCCAGTTTATCAGCATGTTGCACAGGTGCGGCGGGAACTCGCAATCGCCCTCAAGCTTGGTGCCGTTGTTGATGATCGCAGATTCCACGTCCTCGGTGGCTACCGCATGGGCGTAGTCGAGCCTCGAGATATCCTTGTTGTCACCCCAAATGTATCGAAGTGCGTCGATACCGAAGACAAATGTATTCATGGGTCTGTTTCGATGCCTCGGGTTGGTCAACCACAGGATCCCCACCGAGGCGGCTACCTTCTCGTTCCACCCGTCCTTCTGGATCTGGGCGACCCCGTCACCACGGAGGGATGCCAGCTTCCCCAGGATATCCCGATCTATAGATTTAACTTCATCTATCACCACCGTGTCCCGGTGCCTCGAGGGGATGACCCCCCACGCAGGGCCCCTGTAGCCACTTTGCTTCGTGATGCCCCCAAGGATGCCAACCAGGGTAGCGTTGTTGCTCGAGATCAGCTCCCCCACCCGGTAGTATCGGCGAAGGGATTCAACGATCTCATTCTTGCCGCAGCGGGTATCCCCGTAGATCATCACGTCAAGGGAGGTACGCGGCAGCAGCTTGCCCTGGAAGTAGAAGGAAACCGGGGAATGAAACACCAGGTCCGCCGCCATGTGGGTGATTGCTCGTCCCTTGATACCCGTGACGGTACGGCTCATGTGCTCGTAGAACCCCAGGAGGCTGTCAAAATCGGCCCCAAACTCGTGAAAGACCTGGAGACTGTCTACTACGTCCTTGGTGACAACGAAGTCGTCCAGGCCTCCCTCGGCCCTCTCGTGGTCCGTTATCACACCGACGAGCTGCTGAACTTTGGGCTCGGAGCAGAAATACCCCTCGATATCGTAGTTGATGTTCGCCTCAACATTGGGATCCAAGACAACGCCGGCCAGCTTCTTGACTTGCCGGTTCTTCCCACGGCTGGGATCGTACAGGGAGGGTTCCGCCATCAAAACCTTGTAGGCCGAATAGACCTCGGTCACGTCCCACCGGATCTGGCAGCTGCGCTTGAGTCCCAGCTGGGCCCTGATGACGGATCCAACCTGGGCGTTCGGCAGCCCCATGTAGTTTATCGATTCGGGGTCGTCCTTCTCGAACGTGATCGCCACCTTCTTCCCGGGGGTATTCGCTATCGAGCAGCCCCGCTTCATACACCGCATGGTAGCCGACAGGCACTCAACCTCGATATTCTTGGGGACCGACAGCGGCTTCGTGTCTACGCCGGCGATCTTTACTGTGGATCTGAATTTCTTTTTGAAGTATTTTTTGGGGCTGATTTGGGGGAAGGTGATTTGGCTGGCCTTACCCAGCTCAGTTTTCTCTTTAACTGGTACGACAATCTGCTGCTCCGAAGGCGTAAAGGGTTCGGTTTCATCCGCTAACTCCGCTAAGGTTGCTAAACTCCCTGTCCCCTCCATGCACCAATCCGTGAAGTCCTTGCCCCCAATCTCATCCAAAGGGAGGGTCAGTTTCTTGACATTCGTATAACCGCGTTGGGTGAGCTCCATGGCAATGTGCTCGGCTCCGCGGTTCCCGGCATCGTCCAGGTCATAAACGATGTTGATCTTTTTGCCGGCCAGCAAGCGAAAGTCCTGCGGTTTGATCCTGTAGCTGGCCGCGCCCAGTGTGACGGCTGGGATCCCGTGGGAGAGCGCACAAAGGGTGTCAGCGTGGCCCTCCATCATGTAGATTTCCTTGTTGTTCTTCACCACGTTGACCGGCCACAGCCGCCCGTTCTCGTATTTTGTTTTCTTTTCCTTGTGGCTGAACGACTTGATGCCGTCATTTTTGAAAAGGTTTAAGTACAAAAGGTGTGTACAAACGCCATATTCATTGTAATAGGGAACCATCACGAAACGACCGTCATTTGATATCCCGCAACGGTACTCCTTGATGATCTTCCTCGAGATCTTCCGGTTCTTCTCGAGCCACCCAAGCTTCCGGACATATTGATCCCAATTGTTACATAAAGATTCCACCTTGACATCCGGTATTCGGGGCTCGCAAAACATATCCCACAAAAGATCCAGGCAGCCCTTGTAGTCCACCTTCTCGATCTTCCGCACGAACCCGATCATGTCACCGCCGCGCTTGCCGTTCTCCCCCTGGCAGCCGGCAAAACAATGCCACAGGCCCTTCTCGTTCACGTTGAAGCTTCCGTTCTCTTCTTCGTGGAATGGGCACTTGGCATTTTTATTGAACTGGAATTCACTCCCAAGGTATCTCTGGTAAACCCCCAGGATAGAAACGCGGGACAGAACATAATCCCGCTTCACATCGTACATGCTGTGCATCGCGTTTTGTTTTGAATCCGCCATTATCCGTACACCTCTAATTCTTTTTCCTCAGAAATTCGTTTACGATACCAGTAACATAGAGCCGCTGCTTCTACCTCGTCGAAACTTTCCCATTGGTCCTCTTTTTCCGGACATAGCTGATTGACCCGGCTCCTAATTTTCGGACCAGTAAACTTCCGTTTCCATTGGCTGGGCGTTGGGTACGCAGTACGAACTCCAATGGAATGGCAAGCGCAAATACAAGCAACAAAAGCGCCATGTAACTTAACGAGAGACCAAGCTCGCGCAGCCTGGCGGCCACGGTCACTGTTCTCGTAGGTGGGTTGTTCGATGGCTGCCACATATTCTTCTCCTCTGTCTCCTACTACATGTTGGAGTTTTTCTCGCAGTGAACGGAATAAACCCATATATCTTGCGTTTCCGTCCTTCGGCTTCTGCTTGATTACTCCGGAATCTATTAATTTTTTATCGTGAACTACCGCCCAGCCGGTGTGGTTTATGGAGGGATCGATTCCTATGTATTTATGCACGAGAAACCATCTTTCGTATGATTATCTCGCAGAACCGACCCCTACATAATTCATAACAAAAAGATTCAGGTGAGGCAACTATTCAATGTCAGATGGAAAGATCATCGTCGGGAAAGGCTCGCGTGCAGGCTGCCACTGCAACTTCTTGACAGATCCACCTGTTACAAAAAGATTCCATGCTTTGATGATCAGGGCCAGGATGACCCTCTTCTCGAGCTTGCGCGTCTGTGTTTCTGCATTTCTTAGCAGCCGCTCGCGCAACATGTATATGGGGTCATTTCGATCCAGCCCGAAGCCCAGTTGAAAAGCCTCCATAAACTTATCGGCGGCCTCCTCATCGTCCTGGGACCATATGCTATGAAGGCCGCATATAAAACTCGGGGGGGCCAGTTTCATCTTTGACTTCCGCCCCCCTATCTTTACCGACTTATCATAGTTGGGAATACTGTAGTAAAGATCAATCATTTCTTTGTTAGAAGCACCAGTCTTTCCGCCTATGTAACCACTGAATTTCTTTACACCGTTCTTTTTGAAATCGTAAACAAGGCGAAGACCGCTGGCAGCAAGAGTAGGGTTCGGGACGCCCTCGTGTCTTAGGTGGTCCGCCATCGTACGCTTGGAGTGATTGTCAATGCTGTAGTGATCCGGAAATTTCCAGACAACGAGGTTATACGTGGAGACACCGCTTTCAATAATAGCTTTGCAGCGATGTTGCCCATTGACCATTATCCCCTTATTGTTAAATGCAATGACAGAATCAGAAAAAGTCCACTGCCCCTTTTGCATAATGCCCTTGTAATCTTTTACGAGTTCAGGCTTCATCGGTCGAAAATTGCCGGTGTTTTTTTCAAGGTACTCTCTCGCTATATCTGGCGTAACCAAAATAATGTCAATGATCATTTCGTTAATGTCAAATTCGACCTTCTTTTCAAAATTAATTCTAGGACCCATTCCTACCTCCTAAGTTTAAAGTTAATCGTTAATGTAAAGGCGCGGCCCCCGTTAAATAGACAATCAAAAAACACAATAAGCATAGATCTAAATAAAACCGTTTTCATGCTTAAAAAAATGACAGTATTGACAAATGTCAGGGTTTCTCACAAGCCTCAAGGCCTGCAATAACCAGAGATCATGTAAAAGAACGATTGGGGACCGCACCATAGTAGTTATATATTAACCCGGCGTGATCGTGGTAGAAGCCGGGGTCGTGTCTTCAGAGGCAACATCTTCTGTCGCCGAGATCGCACCTTCGGGTTGCCAAAGGCGCTCCGGTTTGTACATCTCGGTCTGCTTCTTACCGAAGATGGCCCAGTGCGTTTCCTGCGGATACCACTGCAGGGTGTCCACGCCTGTAAGCGCGGTCTTGACTTCGCCGCCATCAGGCAAAGGCATACTTTCGCCGGCGGGGACAATCGTCGGCCCAGGCTGCGTGATGTCCTTGAAGAGACCCTGCAACTCGGCGAGGCTCAGTTCCCCGGCAACTTCCTGATCAAACCAATCTTTGATGATGGTTTTCTTCAGATGATACAGAGGCGAAAGAACCGTCAAGCTCGAGGACGGATCGAGATACGAATGGTTCCCGTTGCGGTTCAGCTCGGCGATCTCCACAAGCGTACCGAGCCAGTAGAAGATCACGTTGTCCATGAACTCGCTGCGCAGGGGATACTTGATCGGGCGCAACTTGAACGTCTCGACAGGAGGAATGGCGTGTCGCCACTCATGCTCGGCAGTGGAGCACACTTTGGTGCGGTCGAGCACACGCTCAAAATACCAATTCATGGCTTTGAGCACTTCCTCCAGCGCGTTCTGGTTGGGCGGTCCCTCAAGATCGCCAGCAGGACGCATGGCTAAGGAAGCACACGCATCCCTCGCCACACCAAACACGTAGTACAGATCACGATTCTTTGTGGTAGGGTTGTCGCCCAGGTCGGGCCCAACAAAGTGCTCCTCGAGCATCCCCGGGATTCCGCCGTGCTTCAGCGCGGGGTCGATTTCTGCCCAAGGCAAATAAAACTTTTCAGGCATCATAATGAACTCCTTTACTTCTTGATGATATCCCCGTCATCAGGGATACCCAATTCCTTAATCGTCTTGTCACCACTTGAAGGTTCCATGATCGGAGTTTTGTCATAGTCGCGCCAGTCTTCAATCCGAAAACGGTTTTCCGCTATGATATTCCAAAACATAAACATCGAGGCAACAAGGCAGACAACCGCAAAAGCGCGGACATAGAGATTCTCCTTGCCATTCACAATCATCTGAGTACATCTCAGCAGGATGTATAAAATGACTGATACTGCCAGGTAGGTAAAAAGCATTGATCCTCCTTTGTTTTAAAAGTGGGTGGCCGCATGACGGAAAGGGTTACGGTATGTAGAGAAAGAGGAAGTAACGCACACGACCACCCTTTTATTTAAAACGGCGTCTCTACGTCATCTTTGCTGTCTTCCGGCTCTTCCTTGAGGAAAGCCACAGGATAGATGTTCACGTAGGTCTTGCCGGTTGTATTGCTTTTGTTGAGCCTGATGTTAGCCTTGAACTTTTTCATGGTGATTGCCGGAATGATGTCCTCCAGCTTGAGGGGGTCGTATTCATACCCCAGGGACTCAAGGAAGCGAATGATGTGATACCCCTGCTTCTTTGCATCGGGGTCCACCATGGCCTCGTCGTCGGTCACGATGCGGTAGTATTGGTTTGATCTGCACTCCTGGTTGAAATCGGGATCCCCTCCACGGATGTCAAGCCGCAGCTGCAGCGACCCGTCCCGTTCGCTTTCAAACATGTTGAAGTCGTGCACATAGCAGATCTGGGCACCTTCTTGGAAGTCGTTAGTTCCGGATTCCTCCTTGGCTTCCTTTGCAAAACCCTTCGCCTTTTCCAGCCTGTCACGAAATTTGTCGAATACCATAATGTCTACTCCTTAGTTGAATGTGATAATACTTTACGGATAGTTAACCATGCGTTCTCCTCCGGCTCCAAACAGATAGGGCTGGCTGCGCGGAGTATCCCGTCACGGTCACGTGCATAGAATGATTTATTTTCCTTGAATGATATATAACGCTTGCTGACCATCTCGCCACCTTTCGGTGTGTGAACCACATACATCCGCCCGATGTAGTTTATAACAGGATATGACACCTGTTTGCAACTACCTGTCACTCGTGGAAAATAATATATAGATGGGGATTGTTTGGTTCCTCGGTTTTCGGAATCCTCCTGGGCGGTGCAAATAACCCCCAATCTACTTTTTGTGAGCGCATTGAATTCTTCTCTAAACGCCTTCTTACAGTAGTCCCAGCCACGTGACCATTCAAGGTCAGCTGGGTGCGACATGCCCTTTTTCGTACAGGTATGATCCACGCACAGATCCCATAAAGCTGAGATAGAATCAAGGATAACGGCGCTATACGGATGTTTCGATTTCAGCAAAGTAGCTGTCATCGCCTTGAACATATCCCAGTCTAAAACGTCATCGCCCATGATCTCTACAAAATCATGCCCCGCCTCGGTCGCAAGAAAGTAGGCTCCCTCCATTTGCGCCGTCAAGGATGTTTTCCCCACGCCATGATCACCGTAGATCAGCATGGACGATGACAAAGGATCAATGACCTTCTTAGATTTCTCGGTCTTGAGTTGATACATTAGCTTGACGCCATGTGTGCATCAAACAGCTGATTTTCCCAGTGAGCCAGAGCCTTGGACTTCACTTCCTCCATCACGCCGAAACACTCTTTGAAGTGCCTCATCAGTGACGTGGGCAGCGCCTGGACACGATACGACTTGGAGCCGTGGATAACCACCTCATCCAGCTCGTCGAGGTTGGCCTCCTTCATCCACCAAAGAACAGACAGCTCGTCCGCCTTGTTGCGGCAGCGAGAAGCGTTCTTGATTGTCGTAGGCGCCCCGTCCGCGCCTTCACTCACGTGGCCCAGGTAGGTATCTGACTCCAGGGTCACGATCTTCAGATCCTTGATCATATCCATCGTTACTTCCATCGTTGCCTCCAACTTGTGCACCAATAAGAAATGCAACTCCAACGGTTGACGACGAGCAGGAGTGCACAACAATTTTCTGCTGGAACGTCATGATCTGGGACTCGATAGAATCCGATCCCTTTCTCTCGTTGGGCATCGAAAAAATAGCATGGCAATTGCCACACTTATACGTCAGCTGCGTGATCGCCCGGTTCCGGTACTTTTTCTGAACCAGGTTTCGGGTCGTTTTCTCCAGGCAAAACTGGAGATTTAGCTCTCGAGATTTCTTCAACATTGGTCAGCTCCGGATGGTGGTCAGGCCCGAACTTATCATACAAATGTTCCCAGCCGTCACTCTTGGTACAAATAGGAAGATACTCGCAGACGCCTCTGGGGCTGCTGCACTGCGTGTATTTCATAGGAAAATTGCAATGCTCCCTACAAGCCTGTAGGTTGCGAAGATTATATTCCAGTTGCTTTCTGAAATCGGTCATCATCTCGTGTTTCTTCACCCACATTTCTGCGTAGTATTTCTTCGTATTCGTGTACTCTTCAACAAGCCTAAAGAGGTAGTCCTCATACGACTCAGGGTTCCGTTTTTTTCTTTGCTGTATTCCCGAACGCGAAACCATCAAAAAGCGGAACCCGCTCATCTCTTTAAGCACAGCGCGGTCGGCAACAAACCAATAAAAACTGCTCTGGAAATCCATCTTCCAGCGGTTCTCGTTCCGCATCGTATCGATGTCGGAAACCGTTGACCTCGTTTTGTAGTCCGAGATCCAGCTGCCAAAGCCTTCGGTGTATCCCCACTGGTCAATCTTGATCGCAACCGAATCCGGATACATCAAATGGATGTCAAGCTCTCGAAGGTCATGGACGTAGAATTCCTTCTCCACCCCCATCACGCCCTTAAAATCCCAGGGGCAGTGTTTCGCCATGCCTTTGACCATGGCAGCAATCTTCTGCAGCGTCCTCATGTCCACATCCATTATGTCTCCGCCATACCAGTCCTTGAAGACATGGTTAAAGGAGGTCTCCCAATCCCTGCTCTGAAACTGGTGCTCGCGCAGATCGTGGAACTTGATGCCTACGCCCAAAGGAATTGACATCCCCTTTCTGAAAAAACCCATCATCTGGTTGTAGTACCATTTCCTGGGGCACTCCATAAATTTCATTATCGTTGTTGAGGTATGAAGCATGGATTGCTCCCTTCTGAATTCAGGTTGTACTTCGAAATCACAACCATCTCATCTCTGCTGTCCTCCATGGCACCTACAAACGCTGAAATCTGCGGCTTCAAAATCTGGAACAAAACTTCGTTTCTGCTAATCCTCCAAATGTCGCTCCATTGATTTAAAACCTCGAGCTGGAACGGACTCACGGTCATAACCAGGCGGCAGCTTAGGGCATCTTTCACCTTGAAAGTTTCCCTGGCAGCCTTTGCCCGGCGATAATTAGCGGTCTCCTGAAAGGGACCAATACAAAAAATGTAGGGGGAATATACCCCTTCCGATGTAGTGCGATTCATGTTTCACCTCTTTCTATAATAAAACTATATCGCACAAGGAAAGGTATATCAGTGAATTGTAGTTGTCAACCCCTTATTTTTTTCGAAGGAGATCCAGCAAAGCAGCATTCATCGATTTAATTTCCTGTAAAAGATTTTTGATATGTATAAGTATGCTCTTGGAAACATCGTCAATATCTTCTACTTGCTGCATGACCCTCGACGGGAAGTAACACATAGGGCGACCGGATTCATCTGTTTTTGCGTGCACTTCTTTCATCCAATCAATTTTTTCAGATATACGTTGTATTGACTCCGCAACTTTTGCTGCCCCATTTCCGTTACGGTTGCGAAGCCAATCGAAAATAATCTTAAACCCTAGTCCTATAGCACCACCAACAACCAGCACGGTAATATTCGTTGGTTCCAATTATCTACCTCGATATGTTCGGGTGCTTGTCGGACCAAAACTCCTTTACATCAATTGCCTCGATATCAACAATCCCGAAGTCCCCTAACTTATAGATTTCTACATCCGAAAGTTCGTTCTTTAGCTGTTTGAATTTCTTCGCAAATTTTTTCAAAGCCTTCGTGGTATAGGCGGTCCGCCCATTGATATGAACCTCCTCACACTTTACCGCTTTTTTGCCGTTGGCTTCGACTTTCATTGCTTGCTTGTCTTTAAACACGTTGCCATGAAATTTTAAATTCTTGTCGAGTATGAGCTCGCAATCGCAACCTACAAGGAATATAGGATTACAGCCGAAGTGATACAGCAGCTGCAGTCCTATGCCTCCGCTGTTTGTCAGTTCCACAGCGCCAGGGACTCCACGTTTACGCCGATCAAATCCGAAGTAGAAAACATCTTTTTTAAGACCCAGCTCTCCACTACGCTTCCGCTTTCTAATTGGAATAACCTTTGTAACATTCCTCGCCCGAAGGCAACGACCATTGATCGCGGAATCCTGCCACACTAAATAGTCCAGCGGGTGCTTTGTGAATGCCAGGTTGCAGCCCAGCAGGATGCCCTTCCTTTTCATCTGCGCACTGTCGTAGTATCTGCCTGACCAACCGTTGCCAATTAGAAAACCGGGCTGCCCCTTGTGCAACCCGTATAATCTATCGACCCATTGAATAGGCGCTGGAAGAACCTTGGGCATCACCGCTTAACTTTCTCAGTTTGCTTTTTCATTTTATCTATTATCTTGGCCGCCGCCTCGTTGTCAATCGCTTTGGTGCGGCGGATGGTACGATTGATCTCGCCCTTGCGGGTAGCCACTTCAAACTCCCTGCTCGTCTCCAAATCCTCGAGATCAAAACTTGCCACCTTGGGTTTCAGTGACATAAAATTCATGACCCGCTGCCCGAACGGGATCTCGCCGGCCACCGACTTGCCGTACATCAGCTTGTTTGCCTCGCTTGCCGGGCGCCAAGTCTTGAAAACATGGACCCATTTCTTGCTGAGATCCATACCCAGGAAAGGCATTCCGTAAGGCTCGCCAGGATAACGCTCGATAGGTTTCTCTGTATAGAACGAATGATTGGACTGATGCTCGGTGATAAGTTTTGCAATCGGGTTCAGCTGGTCGAATGCCGTTGTCACCGTTGCGTTATACGGATCCATATTTGTCCAGTTCCGCAAATCCGTCCACCCTACCCAGGCACCCCACATCCGGACATCCATATCACCTGTCTCGGGGTTAACCCTCGCGGGGACACCTACGTTTTTATTTACCCACTTAGGCAGCAAAGAGCGGTCCATGTTCCTCGCTTCTTCGCTGGTCATGAACTGTGTGATGCGGCCAGCCTGGGCTAACTTTCCTGGTTCGCGAATCAAAGCCTCGAACTGCCTGGGCAAGTTTTTCCGACTCCAAGAATAAAAAGGGAATACCAGGCGCAGCCATTTTTTCTCGACATGGGAGAGCTCACCGTAGTTGTAAAAATTCTTTTTGACGCTCATCGCTGCTGATTGAGCGGTGTCTCCCTTTCTAACCCGGTCAATAAAATGCGCAAACCGGTGCACGTTCTCAGCGTCATTGCCGATCCCAAACAGGAACTCGAAAGCTTCGTCGTGCTTCATCTTGAATTTCTGAGCCAGTTTCCGCGCTTCCTGGGTCGCCTCGGCCTTTGTCATATGGAGCATCTCTGCCGACAGGAAGCCCTGGGAAAACACGCCCTGTTCCTGGGCCCATTTGTAGACCTCATCAGCTGAGATAGACTGGCCGTTGTAGCCATTCTTGGTGATAATCTTGCCCTGCATATCCTTGATGGGCGACTTCAGGCCTTTCTTTGGGAGCACCCGAAAAGCGCCTGGCATGGCCCTCATCGTGTCCCAGGCCGCCTCGTACGACTTCAAGTTCAGGGAATCGCCCAGGTACGCTTGCCACAGGCCATTCGCCCAGTTTCTGCAGTGATACCCCGGGAAAGGCGCCAGGCTCCATTGCTTCCAAACATTGGTAACCACCTGGGCAGCCCTCATCAGGCCCGTGTGCTCGAGCGGATCACCGGATACCTTGGCGAACCGGTTCATTGCCTCCATGATGTCGCCCGGGATCGCGTGGACCGGAACGCCGGCATGTTGCTTGATGAGCGTATCAATCAGATGTTCGTCGGACGCCAGGAACAAATTCCCCAAATGCCCTTCTGGCCCCAGCTGTGCCTCCTTGATGGCTGCCTCGTAAGCGATGACAGCATCCTCCCCCATCAATTCCTTCCAATCATCCCCATACCGCGCTGACATCCCCTCAGGGCTCAAAATCACGCGCCTCTCGCCCATTGCCGGCGTATAGTCTATATCATCCAGCCGCATGGCAAAATGCTTTGTGAGCCCATTTAGCTTGCCCTGCAGGGTCAGCTTATTGTTGGTGTCAATGATGTACTGCGTGGTAAGCTGGACGGGGTCATCAATGTAAAGGGATATTTCCCCAGCGTCCATATCACCCATCAGCCGCTGAAACGCATTGCGCTGTTTCCCCTTGAGGTTGGTCCTTGCATATTCAAAGACCTCGTCCATAAAATCCGCCGGCAACGGGAGGTCCCCTTCTCGAGCTCGCCGGTTCAATTCGTCTACAGCATCATCGGACAGCTTCCTGGGCATCCCCGCCGAGGTCCATACATCCTCCGCTGGCTTGCCCTTGTACAGCAGCTTCCCCGAATGAATCAAATCTGCCCATATTTGCCGGCCAGCTTCGGACAGCTTCCTGGGCATATATCCCATCTCCTGGTGGGGGATCAGGTTCTCGAGATCCCACTGGGCTCGCATCATATTTTCTTTCAGCACCGCTTCCTGGGCGACCTCAACATTTTTCTGGTATTTGCCCTTCTGGCTCCGGAGCACTTCCTTCTTTTTGCTGAAAGCCATGCCCGGGTCCATGCCCTTAAGCTTGGTGCGAGCTGCGGCCTTTGCCGTACGGTGTAAATCCTGCCACGGGATAAGGCGAGCAGCATCATAATTCTGCGACACCAAAGACCGGTTAAGCATATCATAGGCTTTTCGCGGCTTCAGGTTTTTGACACCCACGTAGTTCACGCTCATACCGGGCATATGATTAATCTCGGCATGGCGCTCCTTCATCAAACCTGTGATATACTCGACGGGTTCCATGACATCCTTCGGGATCGCACGGTCCTTAAAATATACCCCGGCTGCTCCCGCATGAAAATGGACAGGTTTCCGCACGTACTCGAGCACCTTGTCACGGTAAGCCTTGTCCGTGTGCTTAAACATCTTGCGGATCTGTTTCCTAACCTCATCCACCTCCTTGCCGCGAATATAATCATTCTTGCCAACAGCCGCCAGGACCATATCCCCTTCTTTGGAGCCTGTCCCGGCTGTGAATGTATTATTGATGAAAGTCTTGACCGCTTGCCCAGCAGGACTCCGAAGAGCGCCGGCAGTCATCTTGTCCAGGCCCTTGACCAGGCCAGCTGCCCACTCGTCAGCAATCTGAGGCACCATGGATATCTGCTTGTCGGCTACGCCGGCGATACGGGCCAGCAAAGGAGTGCGAACAGCGATAGCGGTCGCCGACCCCTCGGTCAGCCGATCTGCCATCTTAGGCGCCATCGCGTACATATCCTTGCCGAGGTGCGGCTGGATTGCCCTCCAGAACTCGGTGCCGTCCGCAGTAGAAAGGAAAGCCTCTTTAAATTTTTCAGGATATTGCAGAACTTCGTCATAAAGGAGCTTCAGCTCGGAAAGCCGATAGTGCTGCCCAACAAAAGCGTTTGCCGTATGGGTCGCAATGCCCATCGACTGCGCCCTGTCTTTTGAAGCTTTTACCAGGCTTTTACGCAGCTCCGGAGAAGCGTCCAGCGCGGTGCGAAACTCTGGCGCTATCTCGTGAAATGGCTGCACTCGCTTTCCGAGCTTTGCTCCGTGAAAACCCACCGAAGACAGATTACCCGCCTTGCGGCTTACGTTTCCTAAGGTAGCGAACGTCTGAACCATCATGAGGGGATCCGTAAAAACGTCCCCGATGAATCCGACACCTTCCTTGAATATATCAACATCATGAGCGCCCATCCAATTAGGAAGACGCATATTGCTCCACTTGCCCGGCGCAACCACATCGATGAAGTTTTTCATGCGGTAGCGTTCTTCGCCCATCAAGGCGTGACTCACTCTATCAAGAGGAGAAAAATCCCCGCCGTCAATCAGGTCCGTCATCACGCCGGCAACAGCAGCCTGGGGGCGCCCAAGGTAGTCGAGGATCTTCAGAAGCATCATCTCGGAGTCCTTCTCTTCCGCGAGCTGTTGCTCCGCCAGCTTCTCTATCATCCTGTCCTGGCCGGAACTCCCCTGGGGTGTTTCCCCAAGCAAAGTGGAAACTGTGGGTAAATCTATTTTTGGGATAAGTGATTCAATCGACACTCTTACATCCCTTCAATGGAATATGAGCCGAGCCCATTAAGCATCATTTCTCTATGGATATAGGCCATAAATTCTTCGGTAAAATATTTCTCAGGCTCCTTCATTGCCTTCGCATACGCTTTCTTTATCTCTTCTGTAGAATCCGTCCGCACCTTGATGTCTTCCTTGAAAACCTTGATGCCCTCCTGGTGGCTGTAGTTTTGCCGGAATATAGACGTAGCCCAATTTTCCCTGGAAGGCAGCGAACGCCCCGTATGGAAATAAATCTTACCGGAGTCCGGATGGTCCTTAGGGCGAACCATCGTATTGTCCATCAAGTTCTTCTCGAGCTTTCCGGAAATATCACCGAAGCGGTTTATACCAGGTTTGATGCCATAGAACAGGGGGCTCTTGTTGACTGGTATATCAACCTTGGCATCCATTCTCTGATCAGGCTCAATTCCACCCATGACAGAAGACACGAAAAAATCATCCATGGTGTCGTAGATCATCCTCGCGTTTTTCTGTTTTAGAGCAGGATCGTACGCGGCCGGCTCGCCTGTTCTGTTAAGGCGGCGATCCACCATTGCCTGGTATCTTTCCTTGTCCGCCATCAAAGCTGCAATAGCCTGACCATAATCTTCGTTGGCCGTCAGCTTCGTCGTTTCCCCGGCAACCCAGTTTTCCCTTTCCTGAGGAGTCATCTTTATAAAAGTCTCCTGGAAAGAAGGGTCTTTCATTTTCTTATCCAAATGTTCATCCACAATCTGTTCAGCACCCTGAGAGATAAGCCCCTGGGCCGCTGACGGGCCTATCGACCTGGCGGATTCAAACAAGCCCGAATTGCTGGTCACATCAAGCCCAAGCGCCGTTGCTTCTCTTTCAATTTCAGCATCAGTAAGCTTCCGGCCCTGCTGGGCTGAGACTTTCCGTACATGCTCAAGAAACGCAGCAGCTTGCTCTGCATCCGCGTCTCCTACATCAGAAAGGATATTTTCAGCACGATTCTGGTAGTGTTTTTTGTAGCCGGAGAATTCTTGGGCAGCGAGGGTAGACAACGATCCTCCTGCAAGAAAAAGCCCCGGGTAGCTGTTGTTCACGGCAATCATCTGGAGAGCTGTCCCAGCAGCCATGGCAAGAAACTTGCCCACGTTATCATCAAAAAAGTTCTTGTCGTATTCCTTTTTGAGTTGCTGGAGCTTTTTGTCGCGCTTCTCCTGCTGTGTCATTCTTTGGGGCTGGTCGCTGCCATCATCAAGGTCAGCAACCGTTTTCGTAACAGCCTCGGCTGTATCCATGGCTGTTTCTGGATCGTCTATCTGGGCCCCTTTAATGGCCCCTGCAGGAGTTTGGGCAATGGCCGGATCCTGGTCGAGCACAGAGCCTCCGAGAGTATCCGGCTGCTGTTCGGCCAGGTCAAAGATGGACGCGGAGATCTCCGGCCCCATAGGAGGCAGCGAAGGCATCACCTGAGGCTGCGCCAGACTTCCCATACCAGAAGGGTCAGGATCGCCGGCATAGCTCCCTGCCGGCAAGCGCCCCTCACCCGACATTGACATCTGCTGGCTGGGGTAGCTCCCACCAAACATATTCGCGATATCCGGATTTTCGCCGGGTTCGTGATTCACCGGGATTGAAACAGCATCATTTTTGAGATATGCCTCACGGAATCGCTGATCCTTGGCTGCCGCCATCTTAGCTTTTTCGTCCCGCTTTTCAGCGAACTCAAACAAGCCAGGAGGAGCTTTATCGGCATCATACGCAACCGGCCGATTACTTCTTGGGCTCGAATAATCGAAGGGTTCTTCCTCCGGCATATCCGTGCGCCCAGTTTTCTTGAAGTAGTCAGCCCTCATCTGCTCGCGATAGGCCTTTGCCTCCTCCTCGGTTGGCAGAAAGAGTTCTTCGGAATCCGCAGACTTTTTGCTCGGGCCTCTTATTCGCTGACTCGGAGGTCCCTTGCCGTACTCTTCATCGGACATTGTAGGATTGCTGGCCCACTCAAAATCTGCAGGAGTTTTAAGCGTCCACTTTCCAAAGCGTCTTTCTTTTGACATCTGAGCCATATCAGTATTCCTTTATTATGACTTGCCCTTGGCGCCCATGCTCATAGCCGCCATTCCAAACGCGCCTACCACATTGCCCAAAGCATCAAACATGGCAGACTCTTTCTGCGCTTCTGTCCTCTCCTTAGCAGCCATATAGTTGAGGTTAGCTTGCTCTTGCCCCATCTTCGCGCCCATAATCTGATTCAGCATGTTGTATCGAAATGTCAGGGCATTAACCAAGGCCGCTCGCTGTGCGTCAAAGATATTAAACTTGGTATTATAAAGCCCGATATCCTTACCGTATTTGCTGATATCTTGGCCATATTTCTGAACATCCAGCTGTGCCCCCCGAGAAACAGCGTCAAGTACACTCCCAGACCTTGAGGCTGCACTCATAGAAAGAGCGCTCCCAAGCCCTCCAGCCCCCCTGCCAGCCAACCCTTGCCGAAGATTTCCTGCCGCAATATCGGCCTCCTTCCTACCGGCACTCATCAGCTCGCTGGCATACCCTTCCTCGAATTCCGGTGCCACGGGGACCTCTTCATAGAAAGGCTTCTTGGCGTTCTCGAACATCAGTTTAATATCGTCATCTTTCCCCATATGTTCGTAGAGCCACTCAGGAGTTCCGATACCCGGAGGCTGAGATCCCCCTCCGCCGCCGCCTCCACCGGTGCCGTGCGGGTCTGAAAACAGCCCAAACGGGTCAACAAGCGACTTCGCGCTAATATTTAAAGGATTTGTTACTTTTTTCCAAAATGACCTACCCATCTTACTACTCCCAAAGAATAACTCGCACGAAGCCATTGTTTGCAATGCTTCCGTCGAAGTTTCTCACTATATAATTGTCACCAAGTTTTATAGTTGTATACGAGCCATCCACAGAATGCTCGATCCTGTATCCGGTAGAGCCACCTGGGTTGTCCGTTAACCGGCGTACCGTGTCAGACGACCGTGGGCTCGCCGAGGTAGAGAAAAAAACCCGACACACGACTGGAACCCTGCCCAGCTCTTTGTGGTTAACCTTGTATTCACCGCCCTTTTCAACCGCAAAATAGCCAGAGTCAAACCCAGGGATCACGTTCTCTATTCTTTCAAGCTTGTCGATAACAGCACTCTTGAAGCTGCCAGCCCCTTTTGATTTAGGCTTCCATCCGGTTATGGTTCTTTTTGCAATAAAAAGCTTATGCTCCCCTGTCGGACCGGTACTGTTTATTTCTGTCATCCGTTATACCTCCCTCTTTGCTGGGAGACATAGTAGGTCACCCCACGCATAGTGAATTCTGCATCGGTGAACAGACCGTACTCTACCTGGAAATTCTTGTGCATCCCCTCGGTGAGGTCAGTCTTGGCTTCCCTCGTCGTTGAGGTTACATCGGCAGTGAAATTATCCATTCCGTTGTTCATCGTGGCGTTTACCATCATAGCATCCACGTCCTCAAATCCTGCAGACAGGTATTCGATCTCTTTCAGGTTCCTGAGCCACATCGGGTTCGGAACTTTCAAGGACGACAAGGTCAGAATGGGCGTTTTCTCGTGGCCAAAGATATGGCCAATATAGTACGTCACCGTGCCATCAGGATCGGTGCCATTGTCGTTGAACAGGCACGTCCACGCATCCACCGTGATCTCGTCGGTGGCATCCTCGGAAACGCAGTTGCCCAGCCAGACCCGCCTGTTGGAGGTATCTACAACGTATACCGGAGCACCAAGAAGAGAATCGTCCATAGCAAGAGAATCTGCCATATTTTCAAGCGTATCCCCGTCACTTGAAATAGTACACGTTCCAGTGTAGACACCATCGACGACATCCACATAAGTATTCGGATCATATTTCAGCACCTTGCCGTAAGGGGTCCCCAGGTAGACTGTGTCATCGTCGACGTATCCGCAGGTGCACTGCGGCACGGTGTCCAGTGTCAGAACGCCTGTCCGAAGGTCAAGGACGATGCAGCGATCGCAATAGGAGGAATTCGCGGACGGGACAAAGAAAATCAAGAGATCCTCCTTCTTGTGATGGAGGGAGAAGGCCTTTTCCTCGAGTTCGTCCTGGTTGAGCTCATCCGAAAAATAGTCAACAAACCCAGGAGAAGCCAGAACAGGTTCTCCCTCGGTGTAAACGTAGATTCCGTTAGTATCCATGAAGTACATCGAGTTGCCGGCCACCTTCACGCAGTTCCCGTTAAGTGCCCCGACTCCCTTGTAAATAACCTGGGCCCCGAAAATCCCCGTGCCTACGGGCACAATCTTGAAAATGGAATCCGACTTGAAAGCAAAGAGGATTCCGTTATATTCCTGCAGCGCCGTGCCTTCAGAGATGCTGCCGGCCTCGAGAATCGCGTAGTTGTTGATGGGAACCTGGTCCGGCCTGGCGAATCCAAGGGCGTCAACATCCGACCAGCCGATCGCAGCCTGGTACTTCTCCAAACCAATGAAGAAAAGGCGCCCGTAGCCGATGCCCATTGCCGAGGAGTTCGGAGGAATTAGACTCTGCCCAATCTCGGTTTGGGGAAGAACCCGCTCGCTCGGCAAGATATCAGTCTGGGTGTCATCGGCCAGCCTGAACGAGGTGTACCAGTCAGGGCATTCTGTATCACACGAGCAGTGCAGCACACCCTCCGATCCGCTGGTATTCATGTCGAGCGTCTTATACAGCCGAAATCCCTTGATGCCCTTTTCGTTGATGCCTCTAAAATACATCCAGGTATTGCCCACAAACTCCGTGGATGTCGAGGTATTTTCGTAGTAAATACTCATCTGGTTATCATAGAAGACCGGCAGGGTCCCGCTATAGACATCGTTCTCTTTGTCGTAGAACTGGGCGGTGTATCCCACCTGGGCATCATCCTCCGCAATACCAGGATCTGTCCCACCTCTAATCATTCGCTGGAAGTCGTAGTAGACAGGGCGCTCGAGCCCCAGTCTCGAAAACTTGCCCAGGTAGTTTATTTTGATGCCCGAGGAATCGCCCATGAAAACACCGCGATTATTGATCGCAGCATAGTTGATTGTCTTGGTTATATCGCTATCCAGCCAGGCCTGGTCAAGCTCCGTCAATGTACCAGCGTCAGCGTCGAGCTCCCAAACCTGAGAATTAGCCGTCACGAGCAGTTTCGTTATATCGCCCTTCTCCGTAGTATACCTACAGATATTTTGAATAATCGGGTAGTCAGAGATCATGTCAATAGGGCCCGTGCACCAGCGCGGCTTCAGGGATCTTTGCTCATAAATAGAGTGCCCAGAAAGACCGGACGATGCAGCCCCATTCAGCTCGAGGTAGCGCGTTTTGAAATACTGTCCGCCCAATCGCATACTACCTTGCAGAGGACTGTCATCCTCAATGACTCCCGATAACCGGACGCCTCGGGCATGGCCGGTGAAATAGCTTCCGCCGTCACCGATCTCACTGTCCGTGAAAATAAGCCGTTCCGATTCGTTGTCCCGAAACGATTTGTAGTTGAAGTCGTTCACAAGGTTAGATGCCACACACCCAGCAGGAAAACACGATGTCAGGTTTGCGTTTCGATGCTCGATGAATTTGGTGACATCCGGAATAAACTTGATATCCAGGTGGGCACTCGAAGATCCCCACTCGATGCCCCTGCGGACCATATGTCCGCCACAGGCCATTTCCGTCCCGCCGCTGACCTCGAGGCCATCATCAGATGAAACCAGGCCACGGTTGATGGGAATAGTGAAAAACTTCCGGCCAGAATATACGTCAGGAATCTCAACGCCGGCAAGGTCGGGCATCTCGATCTGATTGAACGCGAACCCGGTTATCTCACCACTCATTCGCTCGCGGTAGACTCTCGTCTCCGGCGGCAAATCATCCTGGTCCCAGGTATCGCTCACAAGCTCGGCGTTTGTTTCATAGGCGTGGTCATCCCACCACTGCCTGAAAAAGATGAGATCAAAAGCAATCCCGCTAAGCGGATAGCTAATAGCCCCGCCTATAGCTCCATCCGTTGTATTATCGTCAAGGTCGAGGTTGTCGGTGAAACAAGGGTATGTTCCAGAGGCGATGGGATAGGTCCCGTTGGTGTGATCATTCCAATAAAATGTACCTGGCGTCACTGTGGCCTTCGTATTATCCACATAGATCTCGACATCGCCAGCCCCGCCATTACTGCCATCACCATCATAAAAAATAGTTATTGTCTTAGCTTGGTTTAGCCATGACTTGTTTACGTCATGGCCATCGCCGGCGGTGCACCTAAAGGTTGTACCGTGGGTTGTATTGCAGAAAAATAACTGGTAAGTCTCGTTTGTTCCGTCCCATACAAGACCAAGCCTCCCTGCAATAACCCCCTCTGAAAGCTGCTGAAGCTTCAACCTTATCTGGGCGACCCCTTTATAAATTCCCATACCTTCCGCATCGTAGGCATCCATGGTATCCGTGGATATTTGGGTATAATCCTGATCACCCGTTGTATTGTACAAACACCGGTCCCACAAGATTCCCCCGTGGCAAGATCCATCTTCGTTGAGATAGTGAGCATCAGTTGTCTTTGATCTATACTGCGCGAAGAGGGACGGCGAGAAGGAGCTGCTCATCGAAGGGATGGCAAGTGAATCCCACCCGTTAAATACCAGCTCATTGCTGTCGTTTACATATGGCTCCGAAGGAGAGAAATACCCCTGGGCATTATGTACGCGCTCAACCGGGCGAACGCCATCGGCTTCGTCCAGCGGAGCATAGAATACGAGACCGGATTCGTCGCCGACGAGTGCAATATCCTTGTCTCTTTCTATGCTTTGCAGGGACCGCATGGTTGACCAGATCCGGTATTCAGCAATAGATCCGTTATCATGCCCGACGACATAGCAGTTTCCAAACAGCGGGTTGACATTTACATTCTGACCTGTTGGCGTCTCGACGACTTCGTATTTATTGGGAAAATTGTTATGTCCGCCGGGATCAACATAAACGGCCGTCATGTCCCCTACGTCTACGGC
>Ga0180433_10001182_pt1 | contig 44234 bp, 34 predicted proteins | sample SS_ome_8_FD_132980 | JGI IMG/M metagenome (GOLD analysis project Ga0180433, IMG submission 132980) | Hypersaline lake sediment archaeal communities from the Salton Sea, California, USA - SS_1_D_1 metaG | ecosystem: Environmental > Aquatic > Non-marine Saline and Alkaline > Hypersaline >...
CATCCATTTGAACCTGTGGGTCTTGACTGATTTCGTCGGCAAATGCACTGATCGTAGGCATGGCCCAACAATCCTCCGCATGTTCAGCCGTCGGTCATCGACGTTCAGCCGTCGGTCATCGACGCTGATTCTCTTGCTCACTTGAATCAACTATAGAGACCCGACCGACGAGCCACCCATCGCGTGGCGTACGCCGTCTGCCGACTCCGCTGGACACTATACTATTGAACCCGCTGACGAACCAGTGCTTTAAGATGTGAACAAGCTGTCCCCGCCGAACCGCCCCGATGAGCCATGGCCCTGAAGTGCAACGAAGGTGCTTTCCGCAAGTCGGCCAAGATCGCCGCCGCCATCACCCATCAGGGCGGGACGACCTATTGGAAGAGATCCAACACGACGCTACCCACGACGTAACAGAACACGGACAACCAACCGAGAAACACAAATGCCCCAACCGCCTCTTCAGAAACCAGTGTATTCATCATGCTTCTTTCCCCTTCTGCTAAACTTAACCCCATCCCGGTTACGCCGTTATGCTGAAGCAAGCACTGTGCCAAACTGACACATTGAGCAGAAATCGCCCTGCAGGGACTCGAAACGGCGTCGATATGGATTATCGCTCTAATCTTGGGGTAATCTTGCGCTACTCCACCGGTGGCTCCGGGCAATACCGCCCATCATGAGTCCGATAGAGTATGGAATTTGTGATCGAGCGCAGATTTCAGTTCTCCGCTTGAACATTAACCGGCGCGATCTTCTCCAGATCAGGTTTCAATTCTTGTGCGTTCCCCACCACAACGATCGCTAGCTTGGATGGGGCGAGCTTGACCTGTGCAACACGCTGTAAAATAGCTGGATCCGTCAACTGACTAATGGACTTGAGGTATTGCGTATACCATCCGTTCGGCAAATGCCACACAATCAAGTTCCAATAAAGATCGGCCATTTGAGCCGGCGTTTCCAATGCCATCTGAAAGCGCCCGATCATCGCATCACGGCTCTCCTGCATTTCTTCAGCCGTGACCTCGCTAACACGAAGACGATCGACCTCTTCCAATGCCGCTCGAATCGCGTCATCGGCTTTTTCAGTTCGGGTAAATGTGCTTATCGTAAAGGCCGCCGCCTCTGCCTTGACATCGAAGTATCCTCGAGCACCGTACGTCAACCCCTTTTCAATCCGAAGCGACCGATTGAGACGACCGCTAAACGTCTCACCGAAAAGATGGCTGAGCATGCGAACCGCCGCATAATCTGGGTCGTGCCTCGTTACGGGAACGACTTGGCCAATGCGAATCTCGCTCTGCAGCGATTGGTTTCGATCTGCCACCACGATATGCAACGGCACAGACGCAGGCGGTGGTGGAGAGGTCGTCTTTTCCGCTTTCGCCTGCCAGTCGCCAAACCAACGGTCTGCCAAGGCGAATGCGCGATCGGCATCCACGTCACCTGCGAACACAAGTCCAGCGACATCCGGCGCGAAGTACTTCTGGTGAAAGGCCACAACGTCATCACGTGTCAGTCCATTCAGTGATGCCGAGGTACCCTCCGCGGGGCGCGCTAAATAATGTTCGCCAAAAATCACGCCCTGAAACAAGCGTGTCGCCACCGTAGACAAATTCTTTTCCTCGATGGCTTCGCGAGCAGCGGCACGCGAGGTAAAACCCGCCACTTCCTGTTCAGGGAACACCGGCTCGCGCACGATCTCCGCCAGCGTTTCCGTCGCCAACGACAGATGCTCGGTCAACGTCCACATGCCGATCTCGGTGTCACTGTGATCTACGGATTCCGACACCGTCATCGCATGGAAATCAATCAACTCCGCCAAGGCATCTCCGCTGTGCTTTTCTGTACCGCGACGTAGCGTATTGACCGTCACAAACGCCATACCAGGCTTATCTCGCGGATCGTCCTTCGCACCGACGAGCATATTCAACGAAACCGTGACGGCGGGTGTCGCGTGGTCCGTAAAGACAATCACCCGCAATCCGTTGGCCAAGGTTCGACAGGAAGGAACCGGAACGTCCATCGGCTGCGGAGGATGTCCGATAGGCATGTCGTCCGGAGGAGGTAACTCCGCAATCTCTTCGCTTGCTTGACTCGACTTATCTTCGACCTCCTCAGGCGCTTGCGGGTTCTCGTCAGGCCGAACGACAACGGTGATGCGGTTGTCGTCACGAAAAACGCGCTTCGCGACCGCCATCACTTCTTCCCGCGTCAACTTGCGCGTCCGTTCGAGATCCGTATTCACACGATTAACGTCGTCAAGAATCACCGCGGCATAACCAAGCTGGCTCGCCCGGCCCTGAACGGTCTCCCCTTCGCGAACGTATTCCGCCACGGCCTGGTTCTTGGCCTTCTCGAGTTCTGCCGGTTCGACCCCCTCGCTCAACAAGGTGCCGATCTCGTCAAGCAACGCCCGCTCACCCTCTTCGACTCTTACGTCGGGCTTGAGCGTCACGGACAAGACGAAGAGCCCCGCCTGTTCCAGCAAGTACTCAGCACCGAAAGCATTGACCGCGATCTTCTTGCCCTGCACCAACTGCCGGTACAACCGACTGCTTTGCCCCGTAGACATGATACGGCGTAACACGGCCAAGGGGATTCCATCCGGATCTCGATCCGAAGGACAGGGATAAGCGAACACGATCCTGGGCGATGGCGCTACATCTTTGATCTCCACGCGCCGCGCCTCGGTCATTGCGGGTTCGGCCAAGGTAACCCGTTCCGGATCCGCACTCCGTGGGATTTTTCCGAAATATTTCTGTGCCCTGGCAACAACATCCTCGTGTTCAACATCACCGACAACCACCAACGTCGCATTGTTGGGCACATAGTACTTTTTGAAAAACGCCCGCAGTTCATCCGTCGTCGCAGCATTGAGGTGTTCCATGTTGCCGATCGGCGTCCACTGATATGGATGAACCTTGAACGCAGCCGAAAACAACGTGTCGTACAGTTTGCCATACGGCCTGTTCAAGTACCGCATCCGATATTCTTCCTTGACCACTTCACGCTCGGCAAAGAAATAGTCTTCGTTGATCTTGAGGTGCGCCATGCGTTCCGCTTCCAGCCACAACGCCAAATCAAGCTGCGAGGCCGGCACCGTTTCCCAGTACACAGTCATATCGAAGCTCGTGTACCCGTTGACCAACCCGCCGTAACGTTGCAGGTACTTGAAATGATCCTGGGGCCCAATCCGGTCGGTGCCGCGAAACATCATATGCTCGAACATGTGGGCGAAACCCTGTCGCTGTGGGTCCTCGTTCTTACTGCCCACGTGGTACCACACTTGAGCGTTGGCCAACGGCGTACGATGATCCGCCAACGTGATCACACGTAACCCATTCTCGAGCCTAGCGTCTTGGTAATCCCATTTCTGCAGTTCTTCTGCCATACTCAAAGAGGCTCCCAGCAAAATCGTCACGTATACCCAAACAATTCGCTTAATGATAGACTTGCTCATCGTAGCAATCCTAGACACAAAACCATTTGCAAAAAATAACGGCCCGAGTCAGCACATAATCCTACTGGCGGGAAAGCATGCACCAGAGTCATGCAAAATCTCACGTATCACCCCGTCGACGGAATACGACAAGTCACACATCTTATGCCACAGCAGCTTGATCGTGGTCCGTTTGGTCGAACTTGACACTAACGCGCTTACTGACACCTGCCTCCTGCATCGTCACGCCGTAAAGGACGTCCGCAATCATCATGGTGCGTTTGGAGTGCGTAATAATGACGAATTGAGACCGGTCAAGAAACTCAGAAATGATACGATTGAACCGCTCGTTGTTCGCTTCGTCGAGGGCGGCATCCACTTCGTCGAGGACGGCAAAGGGTGACGGCCGACTGCGGAAAATCGCCAACACCAGCGCGATGGCCGTCATGGTTTTCTCGCCACCCGACATCAGTGAGATACTCTGGACTTCCTTGCCCGGCGGTCGCGCTTGAATCTCGATCCCCGCCTCGAGAACGTCGAGGGTCTGGCCTTCGGGCGGTTGTTCCAACATAACGTCCGCTTTGCCGCCACCGAAGAGCTTGCGGAACAGCTCCTGGAAATGCACACGGACCGCTTCGAACGTCTGTGCGAAACGCTCGACGCATTCACCGTTCAGTTCCTCGATCAATTCCTGCAACTGCTTCTGCGATTTCCGAAGATCGTCGTGTTGCGTACGCAGAAACGCGGACCGCTGCTCGAGTTCTTCCTGTTCGGCAATCGCGTCCAAATTGACGTTACCTAACCGGCGAATTTTTTCTTTGAGTTCGTCGATCTCCGCAGCCACCGCGTCCCAATCCTGCTCTTCGTGCTCATAGTTGGCGTAAGCGTCGGCCAGACTGATGTTCAATTCCTCGCTGACACGAGATACTAGCTCGTCAACGCGAATGCGGATCTCCTGATGCTCCATTTGCCGGGCATGCAGCTTGGCTTCGAGTTCACCCAATGCCGACCGCTGAGACTTGATCCGTGCGGCAAGCTCTTCCTTTTCAAAGCGAATTTGTTCTTGTTGACGCTGGCCGACAAGGAGTTGCTCGTCGAGCCGTTCCTTGACAGCATAGAGTTCCGCCAATCGACTCTGTGCCGTTAAGATCGTTCGTTCGGTCTGCCGGCTACGGTGCTTGGCATCCTCGGCTTCCTGAGCGGAACCCCGAACGGTATCCTCGCTCGCCTGCAGTGAATCACGCAACCCTCGCAACCGCTCAGCCTGCATGCTTCGCCTTTGAACCAGCTGACCAACGGACACCTTTGCCTCCGTCAACCGCTCAGCCAATTGCGTACGTCGATGGACCACTGCGTCGATTTCGTCGGCGATCCGCTTGATGCGGTTCTCGCGATCAAGGTTATCCTTCTCGATCTGGCCCAGCGATTCACTGCTCTTGGCTGAACGTTCCGCCGCTTCACGAATCTGCATCTCGATGGAGTCGACCTCGCCGGTGATGAGCGGCTGCTCTTGCATGAGACGCTGAATCGCGTTCTCGTTCATGTTCCGAGCGGCATTGTTTTCAACCTCAGCCTTATGGGCTTCGTGTAGACTATGCCGGAGCTCCTCTTGGACCTTCTCGACATGCTCTACTTCAGCCGTCGTACGCTCGAGGCGGTCGGACATAATCGCGACTCGGTCTTCGACCTCCTCAATCTGGTTCGCGATGTCGCGAATTTCGCTCTTACGGGAAATCAGGCCGGCCCTGGCACCGGCAGGTCCAAGCTGGCACCGGCCGTCCGGGTCATACAGTTGCCCACTCTGCGTGACGTAACGGTAAATCGGAGGATTCTGGACCGCCAATCGGGCTGCATCTTCAAGCGTTCGAACGATCACCGTCCGTCCAAGTAAGTGCCTGACAAGCCGTTCCGCTTCGGCAGGATACCGAACCAAATCGGCGGCATAAGCAACAAAACCTTCTTGCTGCGTAAAATCGCGTCCGTCAATAAAGGGCGGAAGCCGGTCCATGCAGATCGCGCGAACCCGACCCGGAAGATCCGCCAGAATATCCGCATCACCGAGGAACGCACCGGTGTCCTCGACCACGAGATATTGATCGTGTTCGCCCAAGGCACTTTCGATCAATACAGCACTGGACACATCCGCCGCGATGAGATCCGCGACCAACCCCTGCACATAACCAAAAATCTCGCCCGATGGATCCTCTTCCTTGCGATGCAATAACTCACGGACACCCGCATCGACCCCTTCAAGCTGCTTGTCGAGATCGGTCAGAAGTTGCATCCGGCTCAGTAAACCGCTGCGGTACTCCTTCGCGGCAGAAAGCTGCTGATGAAGACCCGCTCGATCTTTATCGAGCCGAGTCGCTTGTTCCCTTTTTTGGGCGAGTTGTCCCTCTTGCTTCTGAATGAGATCCGCAATTTCCGCGGATCGGGCGTCGGCCTTGCTTTTGGCCGTGAGCAGTTCAGCCAGCTCCGATCGGATCTGCTCATGGCGGGAGTTCAACCGGCCCTTCTCGCCCTCCAGATGCTGACGCCGTTGACCAAGGGATTCGATCTCGTTGTTGAGCTGGGCGGTTCGTCGAAGAAGATCGATAATACCGGCCTTCTCGTCCTCGTGCTTCGCCTGAAGCGTAGTGAGCTCCCGCGACAACTCGCGATCTTGGTTGGCCAGCTCATCGACGCGAACGTGAGCCGCCTGCAAATCACTTTCCAACGACTTAACAGCATCCTCCTCCGCATGAAGCTGTCGCTGGATCACGGTGGTGCGTTGTCGTTCAACCGCCAATCTTTGCTGGGCACGAAAACGAATGGACGTCAGCTCCTCGACCCGCTGTCGCGATTGATCAATTCGTTCGCGATTGGCCGTAATCTCCGAAGCATTGGTGAGCACCTGTTGCTCGACTTGGCGGAGTTCCGTCTCAAGCCGAAGCAAGTCGTTTTCCAACATGGAGTCGCGGGCCTCAGCAGAGGCAATCGCTGTACGAGCGGCCGTTTCGTCATCGGTCAGCGCAGCCAACTCGCTTTCACAAGCGCTCCCCCGCTGCGTCTGGCGATGGTACTCCGCCAAGGAATAGCTGGCACGTTTTTCACGAAGCTGCTGGTCGTAAACTTGAAAATTGCGCGCTTTGCCGGCTTGGTATTTGATGCTGCGAAGCCGCTTTTCGACTTCTTCGATAATATCCTCGAGACGATCAAGGTTCTGCTGAACGCGGCCGAGTTTCCGTTCAGCTTCGCGCTTACGGGCCTTATAGCGACTGATACCAGCGGCCTCTTCAAAAATGACGCGCCGCTCCGTTGGGCTTGACTGCAGCAAGACGTCCACCTTGCCTTGCTCGATAATCGCATAGGCACCGGCACCAATACCGGTATCCATGAACAACTCACGGATGTCGCGTAGCCGTACATTCTCACCGTTGATGAGATATTCGCTTTCGCCCGAACGGAAGAGCCGGCGCGTGATCACCACTTCATCGGCGTCACACGTCAGCTTGCGGTCCTCATTGTCGAAGAGGAGATCCACCTGCGCCATGCTCAAGCTTCGACGAGTCCCCGACCCGTTGAAGATCACATCCTGCATCTGCTTGCCGCGAAGGCTGCGGGCACTTTGGTCGCCGAGAACCCACTTAATGGCGTCAACGACGTTACTCTTACCGCAGCCGTTAGGCCCGACAATGCCGGTCACACCCGGCTGAAAGTCGAACGCAATCTTGTCGGCAAAGCTTTTGAAGCCCTGGCAGGTCAGTTTCTTGAGATGCATGAGATTCAAGGACCTCCTGTCCAAACCGCCGGCATCGTCCCTTACCGACAAATCACGTGGCCAACTTTCCGCTCCCGGGCAACCTTTCGGGTAACCGTTCCCCGTTCTTGTCAGAGCATAATCTAACCAGACAACCCGGAATTGCCAAGAGGTTCGGGCCGTATTCAATCCGTCGAGGTGCATCTGACAAGTCGGGAGCGTTAGAACCCTACGGCGGAAGATGCGTGCGTTTGGCGCGCATGTTTCCGATGGTTGAAACGCTTGGGTTGCGGGTCACAAAAAGGCGACCCAGATTGGAGCAGGCCTGATGACAACTTGATGATAACTGGATACCCATTCAATGAAGAAGTGTAACTCGCTCTTTCCTAAACACTTACAGCAAGCCAACCGTGTGAGATTTGACTGGGTAGGGGCGGATTTGAACCGCCGACACACGGATTTTCAGTCCGTTGCTCTACCAACTGAGCTACCTACCCGGAAGACCATCTTTTTTGGAGTCGGCCATCCACTGAACAGCAGTCTAAGAAACCGAACGGAGACCGTCAAGGAGGGTTCGCCACACTTGCTACAACTGCGGAAAACCGCCTTGACGGATGAGAGGAGACTGCTATCATGTCTCGTAACGGATGGTAAACGAATAGGAACGGCACCAACTCCATGGCACACACGACGGCATAGTATGACATTTCGCACGTCCATAACCGCGAAACGTCGTCGTTCTTGTGCCCAGGAAGTGTGTCGTTTTTCGTTTTATGGTGTTTCATGCCCAAAGTAACGCTTCCTGACGGGAAGATTTTGGATGTTCCCGCCAACGCGACGGTCGCTGACGTCGCCGCTCAAATCGGACCACGGCTTGCCCGCGAAGCCATTGCTGGCCGAATCGACGGAGAGATCGTCGATTTGACGCAGCCTATTACGCAGGATTGCCGGGTCGAAATCCTCACCCCCCGCGTAGACGATCCCGAAAGTCTTTACGTCCTCCGCCATAGCTGCGCGCACGTCATGGCCGAGGCGATTTGCTCGCTGTTTCCGCAGACGCAATTGGTCTATGGGCCACCGGTGGACAACGGCTTCTACTACGATATTGACCTCGACCATCCCTTATCCCCGGACGATTTCAACAACATCGAAGCCAAAATGGCGGAGATCGTCAAAGAGGACCGTCCGTTCACACGCCACGAAATGGACCACGACGAGGGCTTGGCCAAACTGCGGGCCGAGGGTAGCCGGTACAAAATCGAGAATGCTGAACGGGCAGAGGGCCGTCTGAGCTGGTACCTCACCGGAACCCAGCCGGGCTCGCAATTCGAAGACCTCTGCCGAGGACCGCACGTCCCCAGCACCGGCCGCGTCGGTGCCTTCAAAATCACACAGGTCAGCGGAGCTTATTATCGCGGCGACCAGAACGAGAAACAGCTTCAGCGCGTCTATGGCACCGCCTGGCCCACGAAGAAAGATCTCAATCGCTACCTGACGCAGCTGGAGGAAGCCAAGAAACGCGACCATCGCAAAATCGGCCAAGAGTTGCGATTGTTCACGATCGATTCGTTGGTGGGCAGTGGCCTGGTACTCTGGAAGCCCAAAGGAGCCATCCTCCGCCATTTACTGGAGCAGCACCTGCAAAGTGTGTTACTCAAAGCCGGCTACCAGATGGTCTACACGCCTCAGATCGGCAAGCTCGGGCTGTACCGCACCAGTGGGCACTTTCCCTACTACAAAGACAGCCAGTTTCCCCCGCTGTACGAAAGCCGACGAGCGGAATTGCTCAACGACTTGTGGGAAGCCATCCGAGCCAGACCCAACGACGGCCCAATGACAAGTCGGGAAAAAGACGTCTTGGAGGAAATCAAAGCCACCGACTCCAAGCTATACGACGAAATGATGGGCTCGGACACGACGGGTGAAACGCGATACCGTACGGGTTGCGGCTGCACCGTACACAATTTGAAGTTGGTCGAAGCCTACCTTGAGACTTCCGATGGCTACCTCCTGCGACCGATGAACTGCCCCCACCACATTCGGATCTACGCCTCCGATCCCCATAGCTACCGCGACCTGCCGGTGCGCTTAGCGGAATTCGGCACCGTCTACCGATATGAACAGAGTGGCGAGCTGTCGGGTATGACGCGCGTCCGAGGCTTTACCCAGGACGACGCCCACCTGTTCTGTCGACCAGATCAGCTCCTAAAGGAAATCGGCGAGTGCGTGAAGTTAACCCGGTACGTGCTCGATTCGCTCAGCCTGACACAATATCGCGTCCGGATTGGGCTGCGCGACCCTGACAGCGATAAGTACGTCGGGAGCCCAGAAAATTGGGCTCTGGCCGAGGAGGCCGTCCGGGCTGCCGTCCAAAATGCCGGGATGGACTTCACCGAGGAACGAGGCGAGGCAGCCTTTTATGGGCCCAAAATCGACTTCGTCGTCAACGACTGTATTGGCCGAGAGTGGCAATTGGGGACGGTACAGGTGGACTACAATCTGCCCGAACGGTTTGACCTGACCTATGTCGGATCCGACAACGCCCCGCACCGCCCCGTCATAATTCACCGCGCCCCGTTTGGCAGTATGGAGCGCTTTGTGGGTATACTCATTGAGCACTTTGCCGGAGCTTTTCCTCTATGGCTGGCGCCCCTGCAAGTCGTGGTCGCCTCGATCAGTGAGAAGAGCGCCGACTACGCCCGCTCGGTATGCGACCGGTTGACCGAAGCGGGACTACGCGTAGAAGTCGACCTCACTGCGGAGAAGATCGGACCGAAGAAACATGCTGCACGCAAACAGAAAGTGCCTTATATTCTTGTACTCGGCGAGCAGGAGGCCGCCCAAGGCACCGTGAACGTCAACGACCGGTCGGGTAAAACTTTAGGGAACGAATCGGTCGAGGCTTTCCTCGCCCGATGCAACAAAGAAATTGAGGAACGCGCAATCGAGCCTTCGGCTTGTTCATGAAACGGGTTTTGAGGTCTCGATCGAATGGTAGTAAGAACTTGATAGCCGGTACGGGCCGGCTTCGCGACGAGTGACAGTTCGTCGCGTGGGTCAACAGACGTCTTCTATTTGCGAGGATCTAACCATCTCCCTAATGCATCGGTGCAATGATCAGATTCGGCTTTCGCCCATCCGGTTGATCGACCATGAAAACAACCAGATCGGCGTAATCTCGACAGACGAAGCCTTGGCACGGGCTCGCGAAGTCGGCTTGGACTTGGTGGAGGTCGCGCCCAATGAGCGGCCACCGGTCTGCCGAATTATGGACTACGGGAAGTTCAAGTACTCCCAGAAAAAGAAGCAAAAGCAAAAGCATCACGAACAGAAGCTCAAAGAGGTACGCTTCCACCTGAAAATCAGCGACCACGATCGCGACATCAAGGTGAACCAAGCCGTTTCCTTCCTGGATAAGGGAGACAAGGTCCAGTTCACGATGATTTTCCGCGGCCGGGAGCGGTTCCATCAGGAATTGGGAAAAGAAATCTTTGACGCCATCATCGACCAGTTGGGCAACAGGGTGAAGGTCGAAAGACCTCCCCGAAACGAAGGGCGGCGAATGTTGATGATTCTGGCACCGGCCAAACACTGATACCGGTAGGCCCTTCGGCAGCGACGAGGCTGCATCACAACCTCGACCAAGTTGCAGCCTAACCGAATGATGGCGTTACACGGTTTCCAAACCTGTAGGGATTTTTCGTCTTGCCAACCATGAATCCCTACAGGAACTGAAGCGCGTTTGTCGACCCGACGCAACGCGATTCCTGCGGCCAAGACGTCAGGCATAATGCCCGCGACTACCCAATAGACGGTGATCTTCGACATGCGTGGTTGGCGACAACAGAACAGATTCGAGTAAGAAAAGCAGGTAACGAACAAAAAAACCGAAACAAGCGGAGACTGGTAAAAATCCAATGACCGACTTAATCCCGCCCCACGGGGGTTTGACACAACCCAGAAACCTCACCGTATCCACTGACCGAGAAGCGGAATTCCGCAAGGAACTAGCGGCTAAACCCGCCCTACCGGTCAGCGATGCCGACTTGTCGAGCGTTTACCGCATCGGGGATGGCGGCCTGAGTCCACTGGACGGCCCCATGACCAAAGACGTCTACGATCAGGTACTCCGTGATGCCAACATCAGCCACAATGGGAACAAGTATGCCTGGACAATTCCCATTGCGTTGCCGGTAGACAAGTCCCTTGCCGGATCACTGAAGACAGGTGAATGGGTGCAACTTGTTGACGCTGGGAGCAACCTTGTGGGCGCCCTCAAGGTCGAGGACCTATTCCCCTGGGACAAGCATGCATACATCGAGAGCGTCTATCAAACCAAACGCTTGGATCACCCAGGTGGGCAAATGGTCATGGACGATCCGAGAGAAATGCTTGTCGGAGGCAAGGTCGAGGTATTGCCTCAACCCAAGAATACGTCGTACGGCCAATTCGTACTGACACCAACAGAAACCCGCAAACTTTTTGCGGACAGAGGCTTTGAGCGGGTCGTGGCCTTCCAAACGCGTAACCCTCTGCACCGGGCTCATGAGTACGCCCTCGTCTATGGAGCTGAAGTGCTCGCGCGTCAGGGCTACAAGGTCGGCGTTGTTTTGAATCCACTCATCGGCGAAACCAAGTCCGACGATGTCGATGCCGCCACACGAATGGCCACCTACCGTGCCCTGATCGAAAAGCGGAAACTCGGCGAAGGCGACAAAGATGAAGCGCTCTGGAAAGAACGCAATTACGACATCAATGACGTGGCCCTGCTCCTCGGTCTGGATATCAAAATGTTTTATGCCGGGCCTAAAGAAGCGGTCATGCACGCCATCTATCGCCAGAATTTTGGGTTCACGGATATTATCATCGGCCGTAAACATGCCGATGCCCCCTACGACGACGGCACCGACATTTGGGATCCCTTGGACGCCCAGAGGATCTTCGACAACCTCAACGGCGAACTGCACATCAACCCGGTCAAGGTGGGTTTTGCCGCCTACTACGAAGAGCTGGGCCGCGTTGGTCTGGTGGATGAGTGCAGTAAGAATGGCTGGAAGCCTATCCCGATCAGTGGCCGCGACGTCCGCGAAGCGTTGGCTGCCGGCCGGCTCCCCGACACCCGCGTTATGCGCGAGTCCACCGCAAGAATCCTAATTGAAGCAATGCACAAGTAACCGTGGTACCGCCAACCAACCTTATCAAAGTCCTCGCTTCGGCCACGTGCCCAGTCATCATTGGGCACGTCAATCCCGACGCCGATGCTATGGGCTCCATGCTGGCACTTGCCCGAGCGATGCCGGCGGACGACGTCGCGATCGCGTTGCCCCAGAAGAGTCGAAGTCAGAAGGTGACTTTTGTGGTCGAACTTGGCGATGGAATTCCCATCGCCGACGAGACCCGTATCGCCAGGGCAGACGTGGTCATTGTCGTTGATACCGCCAATATCAACCGCGTCAACGTAACAGGTCATTGGGCAGCAGTCGCCGACAAAACCGTGGTCAATATTGACCACCACATAACAAATACCGACTTCGGCCATTTCAACTGGGTGGTCGATAATGCCGGTAGTACATCCGAGTTGATCCACCGTCTTATTCTGGCCGCGGACTGGCCGTTAGATTCCATGACGGCATCCCTTCTCTACGCGGGGATATACGCGGACACAGGGGGATTCTCTCTGCCCAACGTGACTGCGGAGTCGTTTGACGCCTGTGCCGCCCTGGTCCGAGCCGGCGCGGACGTCGCCCACGTCGCATCCCGCCTTTTTCGTTCACAGGAACAGCACGAGTTCAACCTGATTCGCGCGGTCTACCACAATACCCGCCTCGCAGGGAACGGACGCATCGCATACGGAACGCTCACCCACAACGAAATCCAAGCCGCCGGTTGTACGCCGGACGATATCGACGACCAAGTCTCCATCCCGCGATCCCTCTCCGGTATTCAAATCGCGATTCTTTTCTCGGAGGGCGTACCGGGGATCGTCCGCATCAACTTGCGGGGTGAAGAAGGCACCACCATCCTCCCGTTGGCTGAAAAACTAGGCGGTGGCGGCCATGCCTACTCAGCCGGTGCACGCGTTCGTGGCGATTTTGGTGCCATCGTCGATCGGGTGCTCCGGGCAGCCACTGAGTTTCTCGACCAACCCCACGCTCCCAATAAAGCTCGATCGGCATCGCCCAAACCCTGATCCACAGGCTTCGAACCGGGGTTGCATTGCCGCCCGACTGTCAGTATAGTGATCACCTAGGAACTGCGTGGGAGTAAGGACAATGTTTGGTCCGGCACTGGGTCGGATGCAATGCTGACAGGGAACTGAGAGTGTTGGATTGCCGTTGTACAGGTAATCCCCAAGTAGGTGAGGTCGCTGAAAGACGCTATGAGTATCACCATTGAGCAAAAGGGAGCGTTGGTTGGCCAGTATCGGCAGCATGAGAAGGATACGGGGTCGCCCGAGGTCCAGATCGCCCTTCTGACCGAACGCATCAATCAGTTGACCGGGCACCTCAAGGTCCACAAAAAGGATCAGTCGTCGCGACGATCGCTGCTCAAGATGGTCGGACGTCGGTCAAGCCTGTTGAAGTATCTGACGCGCATGGATCGAGATCGATACCTCAAGGTGATTGCAAGCCTCGGATTGCGAAAGTAACCACATTCCCATCCCCCCGCATTCCCTCCAGAAACACCCCGCAACCGCTGATGGCTTGTGTCTATCAGGGTTGATGCGTACGGTTAGTAAAATCGCACACTTTTGCGAACATCGCAACACGCGACATGGGTGCTTGCCTGAAGGGAAGTAATTCACGATAACAATAGGCGGATACGGATAAACAAGTAATCTCATTTTGGTAGGTAGGTAAATGATGCAGTGTCATCGCGTTGAATGTGAAGTTGGGGAAAGAAAACTGGTCCTCGAAACAGGGAAGATCGCCAAGCAGGCCGGAGGCGCCTGCATGGTCACCTACGGCGATTGCGTGATTCTGGGAACCGCCGTCAGAGCTGAGCCCCGAGAAGGAATAGATTTCTTCCCCCTAACGGTGGACTACAGGGAGAAGACCTACGCCGCAGGCAAATTTCCCGGCGGCTTCATCAAAAGAGAAGGCCGGCCCAGCAACAAAGAAATCCTCACCATGCGGATGATCGATCGCCCCATCCGGCCGCTGTTTCCCAAAGGCTTCATGGATGAAATTCAGATTCAAACCATGGTCCTTTCCGCCGATTCCAGCCTGGAATCGGACGTCCCTGCGATTATCGCCGCTTCTGCAGCCTTGGCCCTAAGCAACGCACCCTTCGAAGGGCCTATCGGCGCCGTGCGGGTCGGGCGCGTTGATGGAAAGCTCATCCTCAATCCCACTTATCATCAGATGGAAGAATCCGATCTCGAGATGATCCTCGCCGGCCATCCTGACGGTATCAACATGATCGAAATCGGCGCCTCCGAGTTGCCCGAGGACGTGATCGCCGATGCGATTGAGTTCGGCTACGAGCACGTCAAGACCATTTGCTCAACCATTTCTGACCTCGTAGCCAAAGCCGGCAAACCCAAAGAGTGGACCCCTCCAGAGCCGGACGAAGAGTTGGAACGAATCGTCCGCGAAAAAGCGTACGATGAATGCTACACACGCCGCCAGATCCCAGGCAAACTCGAACGACAAGCCGCCATGAAGGAGCTCTACGATCAGATCCTCGATGAGCTGGCCCCCAAAGAAGAAGCAAAGCCCCGTTTCGATCGCAAGAAGGTCTGGGCGGCCATTCACGAAATTGAGGAGGAAGTCTTCTCGAAACTCATTCTCGCAACCGGCAAACGAACCGACGGTCGCGAAATTGAGGACTTGAGACCGATCAGCTCAGAGGCGGGCCTGCTGCCCAAGGCTCACGGGTCGGCCCTCTTCACTCGAGGCGAGACGCAGGCCTTGGCCGTAACCACCCTGGGAACATCCCGTGACGAACAAATCGTTGACGGGCTCGGTGAAGAATACAGCAAGAAGTTCATGCTCCACTACAACTTCCCCCCCTTCTGTGTCGGCGAAGCCCGCAGACTCATGGGGCCGGGACGACGTGAGATCGGCCACGGAGCACTGGCAGAACGCTCGCTTGAGGGCGTGCTCCCGTCGGCGGAGAATTTCCCCTACACAATCCGATTGGTCAGTGAAATCACCGAATCCAATGGATCCAGTTCGATGGCGTCCGTCTGTGCCGGCACGCTGGCCCTTATGGATGCAGGCGTCCCCATTGGCCAACCGGTGGCTGGCATCTCGATCGGTATGGTCCACGACGACGAAAAACGTCTACTCCTGACTGACATCCTTGGCGAGGAGGATCACTTCGGCGATATGGACTTCAAGGTCGCCGGTACGCAACGCGGCATCACAGGCATTCAGCTCGACCTCAAAGAACGGACCGTTTCGATCGACATTGTTCGTCAAACACTGACGCGGGCCCAAACCGCTCGAATCGATATCCTCAAGCAAATGCTCACGACGCTCAATCGACCTCGCACCGATATATCCAAGAACGCCCCACGCATCTTTACCATTCAGATCAATCCCGAAAAGATCGGTGCCGTCATCGGCCCAGGTGGCAAAGGAATCCGCAAGATTGAAGCCGACACCGGAGCCAAGGTAGACATCTCCGACGACGGGACGATCATGGTCGCCTCTTTAGGATGGGAAGGCGCTACGAAGGCAAAAGAAATGATCGAGATGATTACCGAGGGCGTCAAAGTTGGGAGCCTCTACCGCGGCCGAGTGAGCAGCGTCAAGGACTTCGGCGCATTCGTCGAGGTGGCTCCCGGCCAGGACGGCTTGTGTCACATCAGTGAGCTGTCCGACGGCTACGTCAATAACGTTGCCGACGTTTGCAAGGTCGGTGACGAGATTCTCGTGAAGGTCATCTTGATCGATGACCAGGGCCGCGTAAAACTAAGCCGTAAAGCAGCAATGAAAGAACAGCCCCAGGACGAACAAGAGGTCGACTCGTAAAATAGCCTCCTTTCGGAGGCAGGTAGCTTTTAAACGGAGTCCCCCAAAGCCCCCTGTCGAATCAGATGGGGGGCTGGGTAGCTCTTGAAAATACCACTTCACAAAGTAGGGGTGGATTCAAACGTGCCGTCAGTGTAAAATGCGAACTTAGCGGCACGATAGCTGAAAAGCCTGGTGTTTTCTTACATGTCTTTTTAGGGTGTTTCGTCGACCGGCATCAGGCTTACGATCGACCGCGAAACCACGTCCTCCAAGCAAGGATGTCGATGGAGTACGGTCGTGAAGCCCATGCCGGCTTGGGGCAGATGCTTCAACTCGGTCAAGTCTTCGGGGCAACCACGCGTGGTCGGCAATAGTGTGTGTGCAGGTTGACGACGCCCGAGTTTTGCCGCGCCTGGTTGTCGGCATTCGGTGGGTCGGCACGATGGCGGGCCGGAGGCAGCGGTTATGGTCACCGGCACGGTCAAGTGGTTCGACAGTAAGAAGGGTTTTGGCTTCATCACGGGCCCCGAGACGGACAAAGACATCTTCGTCCATTACACCCACATCGAAGGCGAGGGCTTTCGTAGCTTGAAAGACGGCGAAGCTGTCGAATTCGAATTGGTCGAATCCGACAAGGGTTTGCAGGCCCACCACGTGAAGCGAGCGGGAACTATCCCGTCCAAGGAGTCTCCATCGCAGTCGTGACCGCGGTGGGCAACCCAACCCCTTCCCGGCGACGTCGAGCAGAGTCGCAAAGGGGGATGTCTAACCTGATTTGACGCCCCTTTTCGTGCAGCAACGGTACCTTGACATAAGGCCCCGAGTCAGGCGTTTGCCTTCATTTTTTCCCCACGTTGTTTATGCTGAGCACATTCCCTTTTATAATCAACGTCGGTGATCGTCGATGACGAAGCGAAACAGACAACCCTTGGTATCGACCTCGAAAATCAGCAATGAGTGAAACTGCCTTTATCCTAATTATTGAAAAGAATACGGACCAGGCTGATTCCCTGATGAATGGGCTCCGCCAAGAAGGTCACGCATGTCGATCCGTCGTCTCCGAGGCGGAGGCACTGGAAAGCCTTCATACAAGACGTCCAGACGTCATTCTTCTCGACGACGACCCGAGCGGAACAACAAATGGGACGAACCTATTGAGCGAGTCGCAACAGCTTGCACCCGACGCTGAAATTATTTTCATGACGCCGGACGGGCAGCGCGGACGAGAAGCGGAGAGCCAATACAAGGGCCGCGTCCACGTACTCCACTACGTCACCCAACCGGTCGACTTGGCGATTATCAACAAACTCGTCGCCGAGGTGGCCGAACGTGCCAAACGCAAACGCGACCAGAAAGCACTCGAGGAACAAGTCGAACGGCGATTTGAATTCGAAGGCATTATCACGACCAACGAACACCTGATAAAAATTATCAAGAAGCTACAACGCGTCGCTGACAGCAAGTTGACCGTGTTGATTCTTGGCGAGTCGGGAACCGGCAAGGAACTCGTAGCCAACGCGCTGCATCAACACTCGCCACGCAAGGCGAAACCCTACCGAGCCATCAACTGCGCCGGATTGAACGAGAACCTCTTGGAAAGCGAGCTCTTCGGTCATGTGAAAGGCGCTTTTACCGGTGCCGTCGCCGATCGCAAGGGACTCTTCGAAATCGTGGATGGCGGTACGCTGTTCCTTGACGAAGTGGGCGACATGCCCATGGCCATGCAAGCCAAACTCCTCCGTACCCTCGAAAACGGCGAAATTCAGCCCGTGGGGGCAACAGAGATTCGACGCGTCGATGTCCGTCTGGTAGCCGCCACACGACACAATCTCCGCTCCATGGTGGACAACGGCGAGTTTCGGGACGACCTCTTCTACCGACTCAACCAAGCGACCATTCGGCTTCCCCCGCTCCGCGAACGCCGCGAGGACATTCCGCTGCTGGTCAACCACTTCATTCGCCAAGCAGCAAAGCTGCATCAGAAGAAAGTTGACTCCATTTCCGCTGAAGCCATCCGACGCTTAAGCAGCCAGAAGTGGCAAGGCAACATCCGTGAACTCCGAAGTGTCATCGAACAAATGGTCGTCCTGGCCGATAAACCGCAACTCGATGTCGAAGACTTGCCGGAATCCCTCCACGCCAGCACCGACATCGTTCTGGCGACCACGCCCAGCACCGCCGGCCTTACGATGGAGCAGGTCGAGAAGCTCCACATTGCCAACACGTTGCGACTCACCGGCGGAAATCGCGAAAAAACCGCCAAAATGCTTGGGATCGGAGCCCGCACCCTCTACCGCAAGCTCCGCGAATATGAGCTTCAATAACGCGTCACCCCCCAAGGGCACCGACACGATCATTTGTTTATTGTTCGGAATAACGCCATACCGATGGATGGCATCAAGGGGAGAATTGTGTCCGGATCGCAAGCGTCACGAGTTCATCGGTCGCCCCGCCGGCCGTCGTTTCATTCAAATCCACGATGATGAACTGCACCGTGTCACCACAGGCGACACCCGGCGTCTCGTCACGGTAAACCGGCCCATTCCGATCGACAGGCGCGTTCAGCACGTCACCGGTCGAACGAGCAACTGAAACCCCCATCGTCTTCACATCGCCGCATCGGATACGTTCCAAAGCCGCCTGGTCGCTTTCCAGCGTCAGCGCCTGCTGGCTGTTGATCGTCGAAAGGTTCGCACTTTGGAAAATCTCGCTACGACTCAATTCGCATTCGCCCGTCAACGCGCCGTCGCAAGGGCAATCACAGGCAACGGTCGAGTTCGGATTGGTACAACACTCGAATGAAGGCGCGTCGGCGTAATCATTATTGGGATCGAAACCGTTATGCCGGTAGAACGCCAATTGAACCGGAACCGTGGTGTTGTTCGCGAAATTCACGCAGATAAAATCCGGACTGCACGAAGGAAGAACCAGGGCAAGAATATCGTTGTCCGTCACCAACCCGATGTACACCGGCGACCGGGGCGGCGGGCAGCTCGCCCCGATAAGCACGGGCGCAACCACACAGGCGGACAACAAAAGGAAAATCAGGCTTCGACGTGCCAACATAACACACTCCCGCAAAACCAAACCAAGCCGCTACTGAACCGGCGTTCCACCCACGAGCCCGTTGCCCTGCAACAGAAGAAGTTCAACCTTCTCGAAAGTATCCGACCGCGTAAAAGGGCCTTCTTGCGTCGAGCCGTCGACACGACCCACGGAAACCCGGATCGCCGACGGCGACCGCGCATCCGCCGTGAATTGGTAAATCACCGTATCACCTTTAAAAAAGTCCTGTTCCGCAACCAACGCGTTGAGCTGGGACGGCACGGTAATACTCGTTCCATCCGTATAGGTGGCGATGATTCCCGGCGCTAGCGGGTTATCCAAGTCGGCAATCGCTACCCGTAAGATCGGCCAATCGAACAAAACGCCGACCTCCCGCCCCGCCGGGGTCAAATCGGCCACCAAAACAGGCAAAGATCCCGTCCCGTCTTCGAAAGCGATCGGGATATCCAGCGTTGCAGTGGTCTCGTTGATCACACGCACAAGAAGAAAACGTGTATCACCCGGCGCCGTCGGGTAGAGATTTCCACCGACAGAGTTCACCAGCTCGGGATTGATACAGCCCGACACCCACAGCAAAAGCGCTATCGCCATCACCGGCAAAAAAAACGATCGAACCGTCGAGTATGTATTCGTTTCAACTAATTTCATCGCGCTAATACACCGCAACTTGAGGAGCGACATTCGGCGGATTGCCGATCATCGTAATCGCAACAACATCACCACAATCCAAATTCACACCGGACACCAGCGGCGAAACACTAAACGGAATCTGCACCGCACCGTCCACGTCGGCGAAACTCGCTTCCACAAACTCGATCTGTTGAACCTCACACTCCTGCGTAAAGGTACGATGGCCGAAGGCCGGAACGGCGATATTCAGCGTTACTTGCCCGCCGTCGTCCCGCGTCACACGAATGTTCGCCTGCGTGGTCACCGATGACGTGTTCATCACAAGGATAACCACGTTACCCTTCGCTTCGATCGTGCCGCCCTGGGTACCCAGCGTAAGGGTACTCACCAGTGAAGGATTGAGGACCCCGCACCCGTGGACAGCAGCCGAAGCTGCTCCGAGCAACATCAACAAAAAGAGCTTCGTACCAAGGTCACGTCGCTTCATCCGCTGCCATCTCCTAGGGTCGGTGAATAGCCAGTCCCCGTCCACAAGCCCCCGGGACCGGGCGAAGTTCAGAGTGATAATACGGTCCACCACGTGGGTCAAGCAAGTTGCCCACGGAAACTACGCACAGAATGTCCTGGAATCGGAGGTCCTGCCAATGGAACCCAGGCACGACGATCACGCTTGACAATGCGAAAAGGCCTTAAACAACACACAAAATCGAACCCTATGAGCGTGGCCGCCGTCGCATCGACACCCGCTCGCCAAAAGGCCGCCGGCGCACGAATCTGGTCGCCGAACTCATGACGAACCCAGTCCAACAAATCATCCGTGAGCGGGTGAAACAATTGAACAGCCGCAACGGACGCCACCGCCCGCACAGGTCCGTTCGTCTCCTTGAGCCAAATCAAGTCGCCTGAACCAACGAGCCCGTGGGGTGGATACCCGATTTTCCCCAATCGACATTCAATCCTCTTGCTTCCACACATGATTTCTTCCAGGTAGGGACGATAAAGAATAGCAAGGTGATGCCTCATTTGGGCGGCTCCAGGACCGTTTTCAGCCATTTTTAGCGGGAAATGTGCCTACCGGACCCAAGACATATGATAATCGGGATCCCAAAAAGTACCACCCAATAATCCAATGCGGTGCACTAGCTTTTGTTTTCGGAATCCCCTAAAATGAGACTGTACGCGGAGACCCATTTTCTTGTAAGTGAGAGAGGAACCATGGCTGTTAGACATCATATTAAAGTGCTCGTTGTTGATGATGACCCCCAAGTATGCAAGACAGTCGGCTTGATCTTGCAGGAGCACGGCTACCATGTTCAGTCGTACTCCCAACCACGACAAGCGGTTCAGTCCGTGCGGAAAAACCCGTACGACATCGCGCTTGTTGACATCAAGATGCCAGATCTTGATGGACTTGAGGTTGTCGAGAAGATCAAGGGTGAGGATCCGAGAATGTCGGTTCTTGTCATGACCGCATACCCGGATGTTCAGACTGCCGCAGAAACCATGAGGCTCGGCGCGCGCGACTACATCACCAAGCCGTTCAAAGAAGAAGAACTGCTTGAAGCCGTTGAGCGCATGGCCCACGAGATGGGGCTCATTTACACCAACGAACAAGAGCTCAACCGGCTTATCGGACAACGCATTCGGCAAGAGCGGCTCCGGCAAAGCCTGACCCTCAGACAACTTTCAGAGCGTTCCGACCTGACCACATCCCAGCTTTCCCAAGTTGAGTTGGGTAAGAACGCCGCCAGTGTCTGGGCTCTGGCTCGTATCAGCGGATCGCTCGGCCGACAATTGTGCGAATTGCTGGCCGGTCTCTAAGCTGACGTGGCGCGATCACCCTTGCCCCACGTTCGGTGCGCCCAAAGCATGCGGTTGCTCCAGAAATGAATCGGAGAACCGATCGCTTGGACACACGATGGGACGTGAGTAACACTCCATGCCTGAAAAATGGGGTGTAGCAAATCGCGGAGTGGCGGCTCGCCAACCCGCAGATCGGCTCTTCAGGGACCAGACGTTCTTTGCGTCCGATTCGTATTGTTGTTGCATCTGGCGGGCCCAGTGCTCTAGCGTTGAGAACAACACCCAAAACACCTAAACTGGAACCATGATGCAACGGGAGAAAGCAGTGCCCCAAGTCGAGGGTTGTGAATTCGCACAAGCGGTAGCACGGGTTGTGGAGGACAACCGGGCAGACGACGTCGTCATCTTGGATTTGCGGGGTCTTTCGTCGGTAGCGGATTTCTTCGTTATCGCCACAGGCACATCCGACCGGCAAATGCGAGCCATCGCCGATCAGATCAAGGAATACGGCAAAACCGTCGGCCAATCCCAATATGGCCTCAGCGGGTACGAAGCCGCTACCTGGGTTTTGGTGGACTACGTCGATGTGGTCATCCACCTTTTTGATGCTGAACGACGACGCTACTACGACCTGGAACTCCTCTGGGGCGATGCCCCGCGCGTCAAATGGGTGCACTCCGTTTCGGCCTGAAAATCAATTCATTGCCCTAACCTGACGAGCCCCCCGGCAAAACAAGTGGATTTCCTCACCCCCTTGGCTACCATAGGTGCCACATAGCCACTTATCTGTGGAGGGTATCATCATGGTCATCCGCACAACCATCGCCACCGGAGCCATCCTGTCGTGTGTCGCACTACCCCTGCTCGCATCCACACCGGCCAGCAAGCCGGCAACCGATGTCAAACCCTCAATTCAAGTCCTGTTTACACCCGATAAAAACTGCATCAAAGCCATCGTTAACGAACTGGAAGCAGCAACCTCCTCCATTCTCGTACAAGCCTATATCTTGACATCAAACAAGGTCGGCGACGCCCTCATCGCAGCAAAGCAGCGAGGCGTCCGTGTCAACGTTCTGCTCGATCGTGAACACGCGAACGACAACGGAAGTGAAGCCAAAAGGTTAAGCGATCAGAAGATCAACGTTCGGCTGGACGGTCTGCACCGACACGCGCACAACAAGGTCATCATCGTCGATCGATCGGTCGTCATCACCGGGTCGCTCAACTTCTCGGAACAGGCACAGGAACAAAACGCCGACAACCTGCTCATCATCAAGGGACATCCCCAGCTGGCAAGGCAATTCCACCGGAATTGGCGAACACATGCCCAACACTCGCGACCCTTCACTGCCGAGACAAAGACGGCCGCAACCACAACAAGCATGGAGAAAGCCATCGATTCCGCACCGATTCCCCAGCCCGCCACCCAACAAAATCAAGCAACCGTCTACATCACGAAAAGCGGAAAGCGATACCACCGCAAGGAATGCCAGTTCGCCCGATCCGGAGCACAACCTCTATCGCGAGACGAAGCTATCAAAAAAGGCAAAACCCCCTGCCGGCGATGCAACCCGGATTGATCCCCGAAAACCACCCTGTGCACACAAACTACGCGTCATAGGACGGAACACAGCGCCGGCATCAGGATCAACCGCCCCCACTGCACTTGGCCAGCCCCCGTTCCAAGTCGGCAATAATGTCGCGCGGATCCTCTAACCCGACCGACAAACGAACCAACTCATCGATAATCCCGAGCCGATAGCGTTCCTCACGCGTCTCACGATAGTAGCTCATGAGCGCAGGATGCGTAATCAACGTCTCGGGGCCACCGAAACTCGGCGCCAACATGCAAAGCTTTAAACCATTGAAAAACGCCATCGTGTCGTCCAAAGTGCCGTCGATTTCAAACGTGATCACCGCGCCGAACCCGCGCATCTGCCGACGGGCAAGCTCGTAATGCCGATGACTCGGGTGACCAGGGTAATAGACGCGCCGAACCTTCGGATGATCGACAAGAAAAGCAACCACCTGCTCGGCCGTCTTATTCAAACGTTCCATCCGCAAACCGAACGTTTTCAACCCGCGAATCAACAAATAAGAACTCATCGGATCGATCACGCCACCAGTCACGCGCCGCCATTGATGGATCGGCTCCGTGGTAGCCACTTTGCCGCACACCGCCCCGCCGAGCACATCGTTGTGCCCCGATATGTACTTGGTCGTACTGTAGATGACGATATCGACACCTTGCGACAAGGGTCGATGGTTGTAAGGCGTGGCAAACGTACTGTCGATAACGCTCAGGACACCACGCTTGCGCGCAATCCGCACGACTTGTTCCACGTCGGCGATATTCAGATAAGGATTCGTAGGCGATTCGGAGATAAGCATCACGGTATTGTCACGAACCGCATCCTCCAAGGCCTGGTAATCCCCCATCGGCACCACGGTGCTCGTGATACCAAACCGAGGCAACACATTCACCACGAAATTCAGCGTCTGCTTATACGCATCATCCGTAATAACGACATGGTCGCCTTTACTGCACAGCGCCATGATCGTCGCGGAAACCGCGCTCATCCCACTATCAAACAGAATGCAGCGTTCCGCCCCCTCCAATGCCGCCAGCTTCCGTTCAGCCGCCTCGCGCGTCGGGTTACCATATCGGCCATACTCGTAGTGGGTGATCTTGTTGGTTCCGTACGCCACCACTTCGTCCATATCCTTGAACACGAACGTGCTGCTATAAGCAATCGGCGTCGTAACCGTCCCCACCCAGCGGTTCTCTCCGCAATGGATCGCATCCGTATCGTCATGGCCAGTCGGCCTTACCGTAAACTCGCTCATCTTGCCTCCAGCGTGATCCAAATTAACAAAAACGTGCTCCAAACCCCTGCGGGCAAAACATCTTCCCCAACACCGCAACCCATGTTATTGATAGCGGAACCTCGCAGCAATGGGCATGCGTCGGCCGACACCAAACGCCCGGCTGGTCACCTTAAGGCCCAGTGCCGCCTGCTTGCGTTTGTACTCGTTCAAGTCAATCAGCCGAACCACTTTCTCCACGGCATCGGCGTCCAAACCAGCGGCTACCATCTCGTCCATGCTGTTCTCGTCGGTCACATAACGCTCGAGAATCGCATCAAGCACATCATAAGACGGCAAGCTATCCTGATCGGTCTGATCGGGACGAAGTTCAGCCGACGGCACCTTGGTGATGGTACTGGCAGGAATCATCTCGGCGCCACCACGCTCATTAATATAACGAGCCAGCGCGTACACCGACGTCTTCGGCACATCACTTATCACCGCCAACCCACCACACATATCACCGTAAAGCGTGCAATACCCCACCGCCAGTTCGCTCTTGTTACCGGTCGTCAACAGCAATGAACCAAACTTATTCGAAAGCGCCATCAACAAAACGCCACGAACCCGCGCCTGAAGATTCTCCTCCGTGATGTCCAGCGGCCGCCCCTCGAAATGCGGCTGCAGGTGCACCTCAAAGGCTTGATGCATCGGTTCGATCGGAATGGACTTGAACGTGATACCCAAACGGCGAGCCAGCACTTCAGCATCACTCTGACTGTGATCGCTACTATAACGAGACGGCATCGCAATACCGGTCACTGCGTCAGGCCCCAACGCCGCAACCGCGATCGCCGCCGTCACCGCCGAATCAATCCCGCCCGAAAGCCCCAGCACAACTTTCTTGAACCCACACTTGCGCACATAATCCCGCGTCCCCAAAACAAGTGCGTCATGAATGCCAGCAATGCCCTGCGGATAAGGCTCCACGCGACCAGGCGGCAAAGACACACCCTGCCCCGAAACATCAACGTCCACCACGAGAAGGTCTTCTTCAAAAGCCTTCGCCTGGGCAACAAGATCACCGCGGGCGTCAATCGCCGTTGACGCGCCGTCAAAAACCAACTCATCGTTGCCGCCCACCTGATTGGCAACCAGAATAGGCAGCCCGTGCCGTTCAGCCTGCTTACCGAACAGCTTCACGCGAAACGCATGCTTACCCCGCTCAAACGGCGACGCACTCATGTTGACCAGCAGCTTCGCCCCCGCCGCCGCCATTTGACCAATCGGATCGCGCGGATACAACCGTCGCCCGATCAGTTGCTCGTCGTTCCAAAGATCTTCACAAATACTCACCCCGATCGCAGCCCCCTCATGCTCAATGAGGGCCACCTCCGGTCCAGGCTCGAAATAGCGTTGCTCGTCAAAAACGTCATACGTCGGAAGAAGACACTTGTACCGAACATGCTCCACTTTACCGTCCCGGCAATAGGCGGCAGCATTCCGTAAACGCCGACCGAACCGCTCCGAGCTGGGCTCGACAAACCCGACAAGCGCTGCCACCTCGGTACACGCTTGCGCAATCCGCTGAACCGCTTCCACATTCGCACGGACAAACCGAGGCTTGAGCAGCAGATCGCGCGGCGGATAGCCACTGACGGCCAATTCCGGGAACACAACGAGCGACACACCCAACGATCGAGCTTCTTCGATCCGCGCGATGATCTTCTCGCTGTTACCGACCACATCACCGACGGTCGGATTGATTTGAGCTAGCGCGATCTTCATACCTTCGACCCTTGCGTCAACCCACGTTGTCGTAGTCGTATTCGCCGCCGGCACAATAAATGGCGACCGCCTCCGCAATGCAAGCAGAGGGACCTACCCCCCACGAGCGAGAGTGGGCTCAACGACTTCTTGGGCTGTAAAAGAGTAACGTAAGGTTACGGCAAGATCACGTCCAGATTGATGCGAAATCCATCCGGTTCGTTGGCGTCAACTTCAAAGGTGTAGATCAGCAACGAGTCGGCCTGATATTCCGTCCCGTGCAGCGTGGTCGTCGAATCGGACCGGCCCGCGGTCGGCTGATCCGCGTCCGGATCATCGAGCGGACGGTCGGAAAAAGCGATCCCAGCCTCCAAGGCCGTCGAGTTGATATCCTCGCCGTTCGATCGGACAGCATCGGTCGACTGGATTCGAGCGATCAACCCACTGTCCCCGACGCCCACCACCCGACCGCACGTGAACGTAAAAATCGCGCTCGAGCTGTTACCTTCCAGACGAAGTGTCGCGTCCGCGTCCACCTGAAACTGGTCAAACTCCGGCACCGAGTTCTGGTCTTGCGGATCATACGTACCGAATGTGAAAATCGCGCGGAATGGCGTATTGTTGATGAAGCCGACCTGAACGCTGCCCCGCTCGCCCGGCACCGTTCCACCCAACGACGCGGTGTTATTCAAGAAGCTATCGAGAACCGTCGAGCCCGTACACGAAATCATGCCCCAAAAAGCACATAACATCCCAAGCCGGCAAACGCTCACAAGCATCGTTCGAAAAGGCAAACTCATCGGATCACGTCCCTCCCAAGGGCCGTACGTTCATACCCAAGACATATGAGCATTAGGACCCACCCGACCATCGGTGTCAACCACTTCAGATCCATCGGCGGTCCAAACAAGCCTTCTTGAGCACCAAAACCCACAAAACCAGCCAACAGCAACCCGCTCAGCCCTCCCAGCAACCCCGAGCACGCTTGCAGGACTATTCCACGCCGACTATTGTTCGGACGCATGGCCAACAACCGCATCCGAGTCATCCTCAATGACCGCTGCCTGAGAGGCCCCCGCACCGGCGTGGGACACTATATAACCCAGCTCCTGTCCCACATGCCTCAAGTGGCTCCAGAAATACAAATATTCCCCTTTTATCAGACCTATTGCCGGCGGTCCCTTCGCTACAATCACCCCGAACCAAGAACAAGGCCCGCCGAATCACAAACACCAACCCCCTCCATCCAAACCGCCAAGCCCCATCCAAGCCGACCTCCACGTCGGTGGCCATGGTGGCTCCGCTGGATCGCCGAGGAAACCTACAACACCATTTTCGAGGCCGCCGGCCTGCTCCATGGCTGCCAGCTCTACCATGAGCCCAACCACATCCCCGCCCCCTGGCCAGGACCGATCGTCACCACGCTCCACGACCTTTCCGTCCTACGGTTTCCCCAGTGGCATCCGCCCGACCGGGTCAAATGGTACGAAAAGGAGCTTTTCGCCTCGCTACCCCGCTCCGAACACTTCATCACCGTGTCGCAGTTCAGTAAGCAGGAAATCGTCGATATCCTCAATCTACCCCCGAACCGCATCACCTCCATCCCCCTCGGCTCCAGGGCAATCTTCCATCCCCGACCCCCTCACGAAATCACCGCCCAGCTAACCAAGCACAACCTACCCGAATCCTACCTGCTCTACGTCGGCACGGTCGAACCCCGCAAGAACGTCCCCGGCGTACTAACCGCCTACGCACATCTCCCCCCAGACACCAGACGGCATACCCCCCTGGTAATCGTCGGGGCCAGTGCCCCGTGGGCACGCCAAAACCTCAATGAAATGATCCGCCACCACCACCTGTCCGACCATGTCCGCGTCCTCGGCTACCTGGACGACGAAACCCTCGCCCATATCTACGCCGGAGCCCGAGCGTTGGTCTGGCCCACGTTCTATGAGGGGTTCGGGCTGCCACCGCTAGAATGCATGGCCAGCGGCACGCCGGTCATCACCAGCAACACCTGTTCACTACCCGAAGTAGTCGGCGATGCCGGCATACAGGTCGATCCCACCAACACCCGCGAAATCGCCGAAGCCATCCAACGCCTCATCGAAGACCACGATTTCGCCGCCACCTTGTCCCAAAAAGGCCTGACCCAAGCCGCCGAATTTTCCTGGTCACGCTGTGCAGCCGAACACGCCAAAATCTACTGCCAACTGGCAACCCCATAGTTGTCGAATCACAGCAGGTGCGTGCAATATCTACAACCAAAGGCAGTCAGGTTGATTGAACCAACCTGTCCGCTACAATCATACAAGCTTGGACATTGAATACTTGATCGCAAACAACACGAGCAACGGATTGCGTACGATCTAGTGTATTGCGCATCACGCCGCTTGCATCCACCGCCATCACCGTAGGGAATGTTTTTTTCGATCCAACAAAGAACAGGATAACGTGTGAACCTCAAACGACCTGATCAACACACCCCACGCGAACGCACTACCCGGTCAAGTGATGGCTTCAGATACCTCATTCAAGGCTTGCTCTTCGCTGTTGCCGCGGGTTGTGTCCCCGACCGCCCCATCCGCATCGAGCTGAATAACGACGTACAAAAGCCGACAAAATCGGTCATTATTTTTCTCGTGGACGGCATGGATCGAACGCGACTGCGCGAACTGCTGGCCGAAGGCAAACTACCCAACATCGAACAGCGATTCGTTAAGGGCGGCGTTCAAGTCACCCGTGCGGTTACCAGCTTGCCTTCCATCACCTATCCCAACTGTTCTACCGTCATCACCGGCTGCTATCCGGGACACCACGGCATCCTCGGCAACTGCTGGCTCGATCGCAGCACGCTCTCGTGCTACAACATGAACGCAAACACCTACCTGTCCGCCAACCGTCACCTGCTCGTGCCGACGCTCTTCGATCACCTTTCCGACCATTTCACACTCAGTATTCAGGCCTACATCCGACAAGGCGTCACCCACGCCATCGACAACCCCAACATGATCTTCTGGTGCTGGGCTTTCGAAAGGTACATGGATCTGGACCGGCACGTGAGCCTATGCATGGAGGAAGCCACGGGCGTTGCCAACCAGGCCAAACGCTGGCCGACGGTGATCTTCACGTACTATCCCGGCGTGGACGAAATGGGACACAAGTTCGGACCCGATTCGCTGGAATACGAAACAGCACTCGTCAACATCGACCGCGCCATCAAACGCATTGGTGACGCCCTTGACGAAGCTGGAGTCGGCCCATCCACCTACTACGCCCTCGTTGCCGACCATTCCATGGCACCAGTCGCCAAACAACACCAATTCGACCTGCTGCGTTGGCTGAGAAAATCGAGAGGTATCCATCCGCGAACCACCGCCGTCGAGTTGGGTCAATACGCGGATCGTGCTGCGTTGCTGCAACAATACGATACGGTCGTCGCATTGGGCAGTGGACGCGTCGGCATGATCTACTTCCCCGGAGAGCGCGGCTGGTCGCAACCGCCCAAACCCGAAAAAGTGGAGGAATGGGTCACGGCGGAGCCCGCGATCACCTCGCTGCCTGCTGTCGAGTTCGTCATCACGAAAACCGGCCCGGATCAAGTCTGCGTGCGGTCGCACCACGGATCCGCCATCATTCAGCGGCGACCGGCGGAACCTTCCGCACAATACCGGCTCATCGCCGACGAAAAAGACATTCTCCGCTATCGTACATTGCCGAAACTCGCCGCTTTTGTCGATCGAGGCTGGCACACTTCACGCGAGTGGCTCGATGCAACCATCCACACGCACCATCCCGACTTTGTCGCCCAGGTCGTCGAAATGTTCGATTCGCCGCGTGCCGGCGATATCGTCGTCATGGCCGCCGACGACTGGTCCTTTGAACCCAACTACAACTACAAAGGCGGGCACGGCTCCTGCATCGCCCCCGACATGCTGATCCCCATGTATTTTGCCGGCCCCGATTTACCCCGTGGCGGCACAATCGCCACCGCACGCCTCGTGGATTTCATGCCCACGTTGCTCGGCCTCCTCGGCGAACAAGACCGTCTCCAAAACAGTCCGCCTATCGACGGCATCAACCTGGCGGCCGAACTCAAGAATGCCCGACCGCAAGCCGGCTCGACAAAAACTGGAAAAAGAACAAACCCCCGCCCCGTCCGCAGAACACCTTAACCGAAACGAACCAACGGCTCATCGACGTCGTGCCGCCCCGTTCAATCGCTCACTTTGGCCAGCGCCATCTGATAAATGGGCCGACCTTCCCGAAGATACTTGATCTCGAAATTCGTGTTGAGCCGGCCTTCTACCACGCCCGCTTCCGGAACATCGAAAGGAACCTCACAAAAGCGGTTCTCCCGACCCACAACCTCGCAAATCTGCTCAAAATACGCAGCATGATCCGTTTGAATCGCCAATCGGCCATCAGCAACAAGGGCTCGCGCTGCCGCCAACACGAAGTCCGGCTGAATCAACCGCCGCTTGTGATGACGCTTCTTCGGCCACGGGTCCGGATGATAAACATGTAACACCGTCAAACTCGCCGGCGGCAAATGATGGATCACAAGGTGGCGAGCATCCGTCCGCATCAACCGAACGTTCGCAACCCCCCACCGGACCATCCGATCGGCCGCATAGCGGCAATACTTGTTGGCCCATTCGATCCCGAAAAAATCGCGATCCGGATGCGCCCGTGCGCGGTTCAACAAAAAACCGCCCTTGCCCGACCCGATTTCCATCTCCACCGGAGCTTCCCGCCCAAACATCGCCTCGAAATCCAACAGATCCCCGGGCGCCGGCGGTTCGACCAGTACATCGTCAATCGCAAACATAGAACACTTATAACTTTAACTGTAGCGGCTTAGATGACCCAAATCCCTTTGTTGACAATGTTCTTCACTTTAGAAACCGCTACATAAAAAGGCAACTTGCCTTACCCCTATCTTCCCCACTCAAACCCAATCCTTCAACCATTCAGAAAAACCACCGACTATTTTCCGTAAAACGACTCGCCACAACCGTTGCAAACTCCGCCCGGCGCGTATAATACACGTCCGACAAGAGAAAACATGCGTAGAAAACTAGCCGACAATTACAAACGCATCCGCGAGCGAATATGTGCCGCGTGTGAGCGCGCCGGCCGGCGACCCGACGATGTTCGTCTCGTCGCCGTCACCAAGACGGTCGAAATCGACGTGATTCGCACCGCCATCGAAGCTGGCTTGACCGACCTGGGCGAGAACCGCGTCCAGGAACTCGTCAAACGCGCGGGCATGGTGCGCGAACATCTCAATCGCCGCCGCACCATCGAACAAGATCACAACGTACCTACCCCCTGCTGGCACATGATCGGCCACCTCCAACGCAATAAGGTACGCACCGTCCTGCCCTGGACGGACATGATCCATTCCGTCGATAGCCTCAGACTCGCCGAAGAAATCAGCGACCAGGCCACCAAGCTCGAGAAAAACATCCCCGTACTCATCGAGGTCAACACCTCAGGCGAGAAGACCAAGTTCGGAATTGCCGTCGGAGCTGTCTCGTACCTCGTCGAACACATCGTCCATTTACCGAACATAAAACTCGTCGGACTGATGACCATGGCCCCGCTCGTCGACGATCCCGAAACCGTCCGGCCGGCGTTTACCAGACTCCGCGAGCTCTTTGAGGACATCCAAAAAGAAAATATCGCCGGCCCTGAGTTCACAGAACTATCCATGGGCATGACCAACGACTTCGAAGCCGCCATCGAGGAAGGCGCCACCATGGTCCGCATTGGCCGGGGAATTTTCGAAGGCGTCACGTGACCAACCCCAACACAAGCCCGCTCCTTCAATCCAGAAGCCGGATACGCTAGAATCTAGCAGCGTCGAGCCGGACAAGCCCCCCAGGCACAACCCGAGCTCCTAACCAAAACCGTAAACCAGACCCCGAATACCCGAAATGCCACAACACCTTTGCAAACTCGCGCTCGAAGACGGCACCGTCCACTATGGCCAAGCCTTTGGCGCCCAAGGCACCCATGAAGGCGAAGTCTGCTTCAATACCTCGCTCATGGGCTACCAGGAGATTCTCACCGACCCCTCCTACGCCGGCCAAATCGTCACCATGACCTACCCGCTCATCGGCAACTACGGCATCACCCCCGAGGATGTCGAGTCGTTCAGGCCATACGTCCGCGGCTTCGTCATCAAGGAACTCGCCCGACGCCGAAGCAACTTCCGCGCCACCGGCTCACTCGACGAATACCTCAAACACTACAAGATCGTCGGCATCCAAGGCATCGACACCCGAGCGATCACCCGAAAACTGCGAATCGACGGCGCCATGCGCGGCACCATCTCCACCGAAATCCTCGACGATGCCGAACTCGTCGGCCGAGCCCGCGGCTGGGTCGGACTCGTCGGCCAAGACATGGTCAAAACCGTCGCTCCTGCCGAACCCACCGAATGGGACAAAGGATTCAACAGTGATTTTGCCATGCCCCACCGCCCAGATGTTCAGAAGGATGCGTTCAACGTCGTCGCGATCGACTGCGGCATGAAACACAACATCGCGCGCCATCTCGTGGAATCCGGCTGCAAAGTCACCATCGTCCCCCCGACGACACCCGCAGAAGCCATCCTCGAGCGCAAACCCCATGGCGTCTTCGTCAGCAACGGCCCCGGCGACCCCGAACCCATCACCTATGCCATCAAGACGCTCAAAGCACTCATCGGCAAAACGCCGATCTTCGGCATCTGTCTCGGCCACCAACTCCTGAGCCTCGCCCTCGGCGCCAAAACCTACAAACTCAAGTTCGGCCACCGCGGCGGCAACCAACCCGTCATGAACCTCGCTACCCGCCGCGTCGAAATCACCAGCCAAAACCACGGCTTCGCAGTCGACACCGACTCCCTCATCAAAGTCGGCGGCACCCCCACCCACGAGAACCTAAACGATAATACCCTCGAAGGCTTCAGCCACACCGGTGAACCCATCTTCTCCGTCCAGTACCACCCCGAAGCCAGCCCAGGCCCCCACGACGCCACCTACCTCTTCGACTGCTTCATCGACATGATGAAATCCAACCAAGCCCCCACCGCCGAACAAATGGCCCGCGCACAAGCTAAACTCGAAGGCAAACAGGTCAGTTGACCATTCCCAACCCAACGTCTTTTCAAAATCTAAAAGGAACTTTTTCCTATCTAAACGGATATTCGTCCATTGATTTGGAATTGCGCGGGTGCCATGGTCGCTTGTCGGGCATGCCTCGATTTCACGCCACAACCAAACGGGCACCCCCAACCCAATCCCTCAAGCACCGAAACCCCACACTCGCGCCGCCAGCCTGGAGTGACCGACCCGTCGGTGCCGATAACACATGTTTGGGCAAAAGCGGTCGTCTTACCCGCAGACGTCGTGTCGCGAGCCGATGCTGACTTTCGGCTCTTGGCCACAACTGGCAGCGTCGCAATGGGTTGGGCCTCGGCACAGCTCTGGGTGTAACGGCAAAAAAAGAACTTCCATCTGTATCAGGAGGTGTCCAACCCATGATCCAATCGTTCGACCAGGCTGAGCCGATCGTCATCACCGCACCGACGGCCCGTAACGGCATCACCCTTATTCAGCGGCTGTTCAACTCCAGCGGTAAGATCCTCATCTATGGCGAAAACCGCCATTTCACCGAAGAGGTCCCCACCATCGTCTATCAGGCTTATGCAATGCACAGCCAACAAGCCGCCCAAGCCAAAGCCGCCATGGAGCGATTCAAAAAGGAAGGGAGCGAGTTCTGGTCCAGCAGCCTCTTCCCCGACACCATGCAATACATGGCCGCCATGGTCGAGTCATTCGGCAAACTGGTCATGGTCTATCAGCGATGTGCTGAACAGGACGGTTTCGCCCACTGGGGCATCAAGCATCCCTTCACCAGCATCGGCCATCTCGACCGCTTCATCACGATACTCCCGTCGGGCCGATACCTCTACATCTACCGCAATCTCTACGACGTCGTGCGATCCGCCAAGGCACGCAAGTTCATCAAGAACCTCAACGACGTCTGTGCGTACACCCGCCGGTGGACCGAGAGTGTCAACACCGTCCTCGCCAACAAGATCGACTCACTCCTGACCATCAAGCACGAAGACCTCGTCGCCGATCCCGAACATTGGATTTCTCAAATGGAACAGTTTACGGGGATCACCGGCCTCAATCGCGACGTGATGAACCGCAAGATCAACACATTCAAAGGCCCCGCCGACCTGGGCTATTCACCGAACGAATACATCCCGCCGGAACCCCTGACCCAAGACGAGATCCAAACCGTTCAGCAAATCGCCGGCCCCCTATTGTCCCAACTCGGTTACGAAGCCCCCGAACCCGCGAACTGCGCCTGCCCCGCTTGATGCCAGGCTGACGGAATACGCGAACACCGTAAGGAACGGCACCGTAAATCAAATCGGTTGAACAACCAGAAGCGCGCACTGGACCAAGCAACCCGTTAAGTAATCGCCGCTGCCTCTGGATATAAAGGTCTTGCTTACCGGTAGGGCTAATAGCCCCGCGGCTCAATAGCTCAACGGATATTTCCCCCACCGCTGCGTCGCCCGAATGTGGGCCAAGAAGTTTTCCGAACGACAGGATGAGTGAATACTGTTCGAGCTGGCAACGATGAAAGAACCGTCGCGCCCACCGTCAAGCATCGCCTGACGGACCGTCTGCTCGACCTCTTCCGGCGTGCCGTGCGGCAAAAGCTCGCTCACATCAATATTGCCCACCAAACAAAGCTTCGATCCGACACGCTCGCGCACCGTCACCAAATCCATACCCGCTTTTGGCTCGATCGGATTCAATGCATCGATCCCCGTAGCAACAAGCATGTCGAGAATGGGATAGATGTTCCCGTCGGTATGCTTCAGAACCAATCCACCCTCGTCGTGGATCAGATCGACCATCTTCTGAAAACGAGGCAGAATCAGCTCGCTGAACACCTTGGGCGACATCAAAGGCCCACTGTTGTGAGCCCAGTCGTCCGGCACCACCACCACTTCCGCCCCCGCCCGAATCGCACGCCGAACGATCGACATATTCGTCTCGAGAACCATATCCATGACGGCACCCGCCAATTTCGGCTCCGCCACCAGCGCCATTAACATATTCTCGAAGCCCATCAGAAACGCCGACCACATGAAAGCCGCCCGCTGTCCAAACCAAATGGATCGTTTCCCCTTGTACCGTGACACCAAATCAGGCAACACGCCAAGACGGTGGTCCGCTTCCGGGTCCGGCGGAACGTACTTACGAAGGTCATCCATCGACTCGATACAGCCTTCAACCGGATGATCGATCACCTCAGATCCAGGAACATACCGGACGCCCCACTCATCGTAGTAGGACCCGTCCTCCAGCTCCCGCACCTTCGTGAACAAACCCCCACAACAAACCGCATCCATGTCCATCCGATCGCAAAAATCGGCAGCATCGGTCGCTTCGGGGCACAGAGGTTTCCAGACGCCTGGGTCAATAACCGTTTCGATCAACGGAACCCGGTCCGGCTGTCCCCCACGCATCGCGGTCATCACACGTTCACACGAATTCACAGAAACCTCCTATCAGCTCATCAAAGCACCTGACCCACCAACCAATGAATCCGACGTCCCCAAAAGCCAGATGCCCCTTCGGGAAACGACGATACGTTCTGCCATAAGCAGAACGTTGTCAAGCCCTACGAACCCCGCCAGCGGTGCACGGTCGTGTTTTCAACCCAGAGGCCGCATGGCGCGCCGATTCCGCGCGCCAGGAAAACGACGAGGAGCCCCAAATGACGCAAAAAACACGCCCTGACGGAACGAACCCAAACCGAAAGCGCCCACCGACCACGAAAAACCGCGTTTTCAGGTTCAAAAACCATTATGCAAGGCGAACCACTCGCCCAAAATCAGAAGCCGTAACGCCCAAACGAGGCCAAAAACCACGAGCGACGATAACCCCGGACTCAACCACCAGTAAATACCACTCAAAATCGCATCGCAATAAGTTTTCACCACCTAAAACAACCCTTCAGGGTCCTTTTGAAACGCGACCAACGCCTCCGCCAAAGCCGACTCACCCAGCTCAGCCCGCAGCGTCTCGATCGACGCGGTGGCCAATGCGTCACACCGTTCGTTTTCCGGTTGCAGGTTATGCCCCTTGACCCAGTGCCAACGGACTTGGTGACGGTTCGATTCCGCATCGAGCGCTTCCCAAAGCGCTTTGTTCTTGACCGGCTTCTTGCTGGCCGTGCGCCAACCGCGCGCTTTCCAGTTTGCCAACCAGCTCGTCATACCTTGCCGTACATACTGCGAATCGGTGTGAATATCGACCTCGCAAGGCTGCCTCAACGCACGAAAAGCCTCGATCGCCGCCGTCAATTCCATCTGGTTGTTCGTCGTCGCAGGACTCGCGCCACTGATTTCCTTGCGAACCGAACCATAAATCAAAACCGCCCCCCAGCCGCCAGGACCAGGGTTCCCTTGACACGCCCCATCGGTATAAATAGTCACCTTCTTCATACGCATATCCTAGCCGTAAACCACGGACAGCGTAAGACACATCAAACACGCCAGCTGGCTTTTACAACACCCTCACCGACTAGACGCACAACCCGACAGTGTGCTAACCTAGCAACTCCAATACCACCCCCCAAAAACAACGGAGAAAGACGAATGACAACGCGATCGCAATGGACCTTCACCCTCTTGACCACATTTCTGTGGATCGCTCTGTCAACACCGGTCACATGGGCGGAGACCCTAACCACCGGCTCCCTGATCGAGGAAATGATCGACCTGTACCGGCTCGCAGACTTCCCAGAACCCGCCTACAAGACCGTTCAATTCTCATCTTACGATCGTCGCAGTACGCACCCTGGCGGACCGCTCTGGTACGCCAACGCGGATGGTTTTGGCGACGAACCGATCCCCAATTTCGAAGCCGTTCTCCAGCCACCCAACGATCAAGGCATCGGCGAGTACCTCGTCTGTGACGTAACGGGCCCCGGCGCGATCGTGCGAACCTGGACTGCGGCGATTACCGGTACCCTTCGCGTCTACCTCGACTCCGCCGACGAACCCGTCTACAACGGACGGGCCAAACCGTTCTTTCTGAAACCTTACAAGAAATACGTTCAACAACTCGGTCTGGACGGAACCCTCTACAATCGCACGTTCTATCAACGCAACGCCGCTTACTGCCCCATGCCCTTTGCCAAGCGTTGCCGAATCATCTGGCGGGGAAACATCAAAAAAGTCCACTTTTACGAAATCCAACTGCGGCAATACGAACCCGGCACCGACGTCCTGACGTTCAAACCGCAAGATCTCAAGACGTACGAGGACACCCTCAAGCGCGTCGCGAAGGTTCTCGCAAACCCCAACAAGCATTGGCCCTATACCGCTTCGCACGAACCGCTCTCCATGGAAGCCACCGTCGAGCCTGGCAAAAGCGCAACATTGCTCACCGTCAAAGGCCCCCAAGCACTCGAACGCCTCACCCTCAAGGTGTCCGCCCGCGAGATCGACCAAGCCTTGCGCCAAACCCTCCTTCACATCGCCTTCGATGAGTACCGCTGGGCCCAAGTTCAATCGCCGATCGGCGACTTCTTCGGCGCCGCACCTGGAATCAACCCCTACGAATCCGTCCCCTTTACGGTGAAACCTGACGGCACCATGACCACACGCTACGTGATGCCCTTCGCTCAATCGCTCCAGATTCGGATCGAGAATCGCGGCAAGCAACCGGTCACCATCACCGGCTCCGCCTTGCCGGCCGACTACATATGGAACCCCGACAAGTCCATGCACTTCCGGGCTCGTTGGCGCGTCAACCACAACCTCTTCCACGCTAACGTTCGCATCATCGACATGCCCTATCTCATCGCCAACGGCACCGGCGTCTACGTCGGCACCGCTACCTACTTGCTCAATCCCAATAACATCCCCTCAAAAAACGGCAGTTGGTGGGGCGAGGGTGACGAAAAAATCTTCGTCGATGACGACGTGCAACCTTCCACGTTCGGCACCGGATCGGAAGACTATTACAACTATGCGTGGAGCTCCAACGACATTTTCACCTATCCGTACGGGGCTCAGCCAAGAGCCGACGGCCCCGCTAATCGCGGGTTCATCGCCAACAATCGCTACCACATCCTGGACCCGCTCCCCTTCAAGCAACGCCTGAGCTTCTATATAGAACTATTTCCGCACCTACCTACGGCCGGAACCTCTTACGCACGCATCGCCTACCACTACGCCCAGCCGGGGCTCATGGACGACCACGTGCCGGTCACCGACGAAGACCTGAGACATCTGGAGCTTCCGCCCAACTGGCAACCCGTCGCCGAAGTCGGAGCAGCCGATGCCGTCTTCTACCAGGCCGAAAACCTCGTTGAAGACAAGACCGCCATCACTTTTACCGAGAATCGTCTTTGGTCGGGTAACAAGATGGCGGTGTGGCAACCGACCCACAAAGGAGATGAACTCACGTTACAAGTCCCGATTCCGGAAGATGGCGAATATCACGTCTTTCTTTTTGCTGCGCGAACACCGAACTCAGCCATGATCTCCGCCACCCTGAACGGCCAACCACACATCGGCGGCAAGAAAGGCGTGACAGACTTGTATGACCCCTATCGGGTGCGATCACGGTGGATTTATGCACGCCCCAAAAAGCTAACCAAGGGGAAACACACGCTCGTTTTACGTCATGAGGGACATGCCGACAAAGTCACCCAACCCATCGTTGGCCTTGACTTTGTCATGGTCCAAAAACGCCAAAGGTAAACCGTACCTACGACCCGAAATCATAAACGACCCGCAAATCGGTTACTCGCTCAGCACGCTCAAGGCTATACGCTTGCGATTGCTTTACCAAAACCCCGTAATGGAACAGGCGTCCGACAGTTTTCAAATTGTCGAACGCCTGCTTTGTTGTATAGATTCTACGGTGGAAGATGCGTGCGCTTCACGCACATGTTTCCGAACAGCAATACCGCTCGGATTATCGCATCACGCCTCCCCGCTAACACGGGGAAACCAAGCGAACCATTAATAAGGAGGCATACCGCCGCCGGGGCCGCCCGGACCCGGTGCAGGCTTGTCTTCTTTGATCTCACTCACCACCGCATCGGTGGTCAGGAGCAAGGCTGCAATCGAACAGGCGTTCTGCAACGCAACACGCTCGACCTTGGTCGGAACAATCACACCCATCTTGACCATGTCACCATAATCGCCGGTCAAGGCGTTGTAGCCGAAGTCCTTGTCCGTATTCTCGATGACTTTCTGGCAAACGATCGAACCGTCAACGCCGCCGTTTTCAGCGATCTGCTTAATTGGCGCACTCAAGGCCCGTCGGACAATATCGACGCCGGTCTTTTGATCGCCTTTCAGCTTCTTGGCCAAGGCCTCCAGCGCACCGAGGGTCCGCAGGGGCGCGACGCCGCCGCCCGGCAAGATACCCTCTTCGACGGCTGCCCGGCACGCATGCATGGCATCCTCGACCAGCGCCTTCTTCTCTTTCATCTCGACCTCGGTGGCTGCCCCGACATTGATCTGGGCGACGCCGCCGGCCAACTTGGCGAGCCGCTCTTCGAGCTTCTCGCGATCGTAATCGCTGGTTGTGCTCTCGATCTCATTCTTGATCTGCTGAATTCGGCCCTTGATGGAGTCGGTGGAGCCGGCCCCTTCGATGATGGTGGTGTTATCCTTGTCGATCGTGATCTTTTTGGCTTGACCGAGATCTTTAAGGTCGATTGACTCGAGATTGATTCCGAGATCCTCAAACAGCGCCCGGCCACCGGTGAGAATCGCAATATCTTCAAGCATGGCTTTCCGGCGATCGCCGAAGCCTGGGGCCTTGACAGCAGCACACTGCAGCGTGCCACGGAGCTTGTTCACGACCAGCGTCGCGAGTGCTTCACCTTCGATGTCCTCGGCAATAATCAGTAACGGACGCCCTGCCTTGGCGACTTTCTCCAGAAGTGGGATCAGGTCCTTGATGGCTGAAATCTTCTTCTCATGAATGAGAATGTAGGGCTTGTCGAACACCACTTCCATCGACTCGAAATGATTGACGAAATGCGGCGACAGATAACCCTTGTCGAACTGCATCCCTTCGACGAGTTCCACCGTCGTCTCCAGGCCCTTGCCCTCTTCGACGGTAATGACGCCGTCTTTGCCCACCTTTTCCATCGCCCTGGCAATGTGCTTGCCGATTTCTTCATCCTGGTTGGCGGCACAGGTACCGACCTGGGCAATCTGACTGCTGTCCTTGATGTCGGTACTCATCTTTTGCAATTCGCTGATGACAGCATCGACCGCAGCCTCAATACCGCGTTTGAGCTGCATGGCATCTGCACCGGCAGCCACATTCTTGAGTCCTTCGTCATAGATGGCCTCGGCATAGACCGTCGCGGTAGTGGTACCGTCACCAGCTACCGTGGAGGTCTTGCTGGCGACCTCCTTGACCATCTGGGCACCCATGTTTTCATAGGAGTCTTCGAGCTCGATTTCCTTGGCGACGCTCACGCCGTCCTTGGTCACGGTTGGCGACCCGAACGACTTCTCTAAAACCACATTTCGGCCGCACGGGCCAAGGGTCACTTTGACCGCCCGGGCCAACTGTTTTACGCCGCGACGAATGTACTCGCGGGCCTCCATCTCAAAAGCGATTTTCTTTGCTGCCATCTTCGTATTACTCCATTCGGTGTTTCGTCACCCACTTCGTGTTTTCTGAGTTTGCTTATTTGTCCCCACGTGCTCTGCTCGCTGCGATACAGCACCGCAGGCACACGGTTATGTACAATCCGCTACTCGATGATGGCGAGAATATCGCTCTCATCCAGAATAAGATACTCTTCTCCGTCCACCTTGATCTCGGTGCCGGCATAGCTACTGAACAGAACATGTCCCCCTTTAGCCACCTGCATCTGACTTCGCTCGCCCGATTCGAGGAGCTTGCCGTCACCGACAGCCTGGATGATGCCGCGTTTCGGCTTCTCTTTGGCGGAATCGGGCAAGACAATACCTCCTGCGGTTTTCCCTTCGGCTTCGAGGCGTTTGACGAGTACCTTATCACCTAACGGACGAATCTTCAGCTTGGCCATCGATTGCTCCTTTTAACAGCTAAACACAGACCCCTAAGGCGAACCGCCTTTTTGCGGCCCACACCCGAAACATAGAACTCTTAAGAGGACCGTACGCACAACTTGCGTGCATCTTGCACAGTAAAGGTCAAGTTGTCTTGCACGACTACCCATTGCCTTGGCGGACTCACTGCGCGAACCTTCCTCCGCGGAACGCCGCTCGACCTAGCAATTAGCAAAGAGAATGCCAGGACACTTGATGAATTGCACAATTACCGTAAGCCCATACCCGAAAGAGACTTACAGACAACCACAAGACAAGATAGAACTGAGTTACGCGTCAGATAATCCTGCCAGAATCGGCCCGCCGTCTCGACCGGCTGTCAGAATGGCACGTTGCCCGCCGCATCGCGGGTTGACCACTGGGCGGCCTTAACGCGAAACATTCGCCGAGATTGCTCTGGCGAGAACCCTACGCTGACGAGCGGGCCATGGCCCCATGGGTCGGATGGGGGCGATCTGCTGGATCGTCCATTCGCCCGCTTGAGGAGTTCGTTCAGCGAGAATTGTGCCAGGAGCAAGACCGGCCTGGAGGAAGTGCTCAGCCAATCCAGTTGCAGCCGGGAACGCTCATGGAGAACCTGGATGAGTTCAAGACGGTGCCGGTATCGACGACCGAGCTGCCAACCGGTTCGGGAATGTGATCAGCGGACACTCTCCATTCGGCCCGAAGCAAGTCTGTCAGTATCTCGTCAAGACCACAGGAGATGCCCCATGCCGGATAATGCGAACAGAACTTGGCCCAATCGGTGATGTAGCAAGTGTGCTCACCCGTCCGTTGGAATGGCTGGTAATCGATCGGAATGTTCGTGCCGGTCATGTCCTTGAGCCGTTCGATGCACTCAAATATGGATACACTGTTACCCCGCCCCCCGCCAAGATTGTACACCTCGCCGAATCGCGGCGTTTCAGCAAACGCATGAATGGCCGCCACCACGTCCCGCGTGTGAAGCGGATCGCGTACCTGCTTGCCTTTGTAGCCGACCACCATGAAGCGATCGCCGCCGATGGCAACCCGTACCAGATCGTTCAAGAAGCCCTCCTGCAGCGTGCCGGAAGGTCGCGATCCGACCAAGCAACTTGGACGAAAAACGCACGTGGGCATGTTGAACGACCGTCCATATTCTTGCGTCATGATGTCGGCCGCCAACTTAGTAGCACCCAGGATGGTATGGGCACTGGCATCGATCCGGCAGGACTCGTTGACGCCTTGGTAGTCTTCAGGCTGAACGTAGTCGTAACGTGTCGGCAGCTCTGCGATCGGATACTCGCCGGCCGCCTCGCCATAAACCCTACTGCTACTCATGGTCACAAAGGGGGCTTCCGGGCAAGACTGGCGTGCCGCCTCCAGGAGGTTCATGGTACCCAACGCATTGACGTCAAAATCGTCCAGCGGACGTCGATGGGCAAAATCGGGGGAACTCTGCCCGGCACAGTGAACAATCAAATCATATTTGTCTCTCGCCAAGAGGAGTCCGATCGCTCGACGCGAGCGGAGATCGACGTTTTCGTGACGAAAGTATTTTGTGCTGGCTTTGAGCCACTGAAGATTCTGGTTCGTACCGTCGTGCGAACCCGACGAGGCTGCGTGCAGGTTGTTGTCAATGCCTAAGACACGGTACCCCAACGAGTCAAAATAGTGCGCTGCTTCACTCCCAACAAGACCGCTGCATCCGGTCACGAGTACTCGTTTCATGGCTCAGCTCCGAGACGCATGGTCGGTCCATGGGATTGGGCTCATGCGCCGGCACCACACGTCCTATATTCAGATTCTTCGACCGACTGGGCTAAGAACTTTAGTTAGCGGACGTTAGGCCAGCTTTTTGGCAACCCAGTACGCCGACGACCCTGGCCACATCCCGCTGAATCATCCCCACAATACTATGGTGTACCGGCCAAGAACCTAGCAAGCCGCCTTTTTATGCCCGCAATCCAAGCGTTTCAGCCGTCGGTAACATGCGAGCAAAATGCACGCGTCTTCCGCCATAAGAATCTCTGCGCGCCGCCGCTTGGCCGAAAAAGCGTCCGATGGGGATTTAGAGCAACTTTAGCTCATCGTTCCGCGCCACCTCAAAAAACGAGGGCGCCACCAGCGGACGCGTACGTTGCACACGACCGCTCGCTGGCGCCCGAATCAGGCATCCCCCACACTCTCAGTTGAATCGTCGGATAACTTGGGGACCAACTTGAGTTAACGGACGTTGTTAAATCGACGGACGTTCCGGTCGGCCATAGGCGAAGGGCCGCCTCAAGGGAGGCCTGGGTCGGCTTCCAGTTCTTTCTCGATGATGCCGAGAATTGTCTGGAAATGAGCATCGAGGGTACAACCGACTTCATTTTCGTGCGGGCAGTAGCCTGAAGGGGTCATGTGACAGTTTGTGCAAATGATCTCGCGGACGAGATTTCGGTAGGGTTCCGTTGAATAATCCCTGGTTCGTGCAACGATGTAAATGAGTTGATCCAGATGTTCAAAAAGTGGGTCAACCTGCTTCTGAAATTGGGCCTCATCGACCTGGGACTGGCTATCCGCATAGATGGCAGCCAAACGCTCGCGCAACCGGTCTTCGATGCGTTCTCGTAAATCGCTCATGAAGTGCGTCCTTTGTCGAAGGCTAACACCCGCTATTCGAACAAAGTCGAGTCAATCTCGGTCATATCCATAGACGCTACCAACCGTTTCTTCCAGTGACAAGATAATAGGGGCACGTAAGATGCGCGACAAGTATCGATTCCTTGGTAGCTAGTTGCTGTTGCCTGGGTCTTTCGGGCCCGTTGGAAGGTCCAGGAAAGCCTGAAAAATGGGGGAAGATTCAGCATCGTAAAAAACCGGGGGGTCTCGATTCGCGTACTTAACGGTAGG
>Ga0180433_10001183_pt1 | contig 44199 bp, 47 predicted proteins | sample SS_ome_8_FD_132980 | JGI IMG/M metagenome (GOLD analysis project Ga0180433, IMG submission 132980) | Hypersaline lake sediment archaeal communities from the Salton Sea, California, USA - SS_1_D_1 metaG | ecosystem: Environmental > Aquatic > Non-marine Saline and Alkaline > Hypersaline >...
CGCGAGACCCACCAGGTCTTCGACGCCCTGCCCACCAGGCAGATGCAGAAGCTGCGCCGGCAGGTCCTGCGCGAGGCCCTTGAGGCCGAGGGGCTCGACCCGAACACCAAGGCGCGCTGGAGCCGGACGGCTGGCTGCAGCTGCGGCTGCTCCCCGGGCTTCATCCTGGAGGGCGACACCGGCAAGGACATCTTCGCCGACTTCATCGCCTGCTTCGCGAAGGAGGGCTGAAATGAAATCGCACCGCATCATGGGAACCGAGGCCACGACCCGCTTCATCCTCGCCGGCAACGCGCGCTTCACGGTGCTCAACACCGGCACCGGCAACCGCATCACCTACCGCGTCAAGCGGATGCCCGAGCGCCCCGGCCGCGACGCCGGCTGGTTCGTGAGCGTGCTCACGGGCAGCAACAACGACGGCGACTACAGCTACCTCGGCTGCATCTGGGAGGACCCCCAGGGCGGAGCGCCCCGCTACTACCACGGGCGGAACAGCCGCATCGGCCGCGACGCCATGAGCGCGAAGGCCTTCGAGTGGATCGCGCGGCGGCTCTTCGGCACGGGCTACCTGCCGAGCGGCATCGAGGTCTGGCACGAGGGACGCTGCGGGCGCTGCGGGCGCGCGCTGACGGTCCCGGAGAGCATCGCCACCGGGCTCGGCCCGGTCTGCGCGAGCGCGGCATGAACCACGAACGGCCCCCCTTCGGGGGGGCAGGAGGACGACGCATGAGCAAAGAGACCCAAGGCCTGAAGACCCTCTACACCGACGCCCCCCACCACCGGCTGGCACGCTCCGTCGCGGCGGTCCTGAACGTCACCCTGCGGGAGGCGACCGAGCGCCTGCTCCGGGGAGACCCCGAGGCCGGCAAGGTCGCGCGCAAGCTGGCCGACACCGTCGCCCCTGTTCGCGCGTAGCGCGTCGAACGCTTCTTTCCTACCAACGCCCCCTCCGTTCCGGCGTCAGCCGACACGCGCCAAAACAACGCCATCCTGGGGCATTGACGCGAAACGGTCGCGATGCGATACTGTTGGGTGAAAGGTCCTGGACCTGGACCACGACGGAGGCCCTCATGCTTGCACGACTTGAGCTTGTAGTACCCACCGAAGTAGCCAGCGGCGACCCCGTGGAGCTGGCCCGGTTTTGCGCGCAGCCGAACGCCGGCTGGGTGCAGATCCGCGGTGGCGTGACCGGCACCTATCACATCGAGGGCTCGATGGTCCACGACAAGGAGGACCACTGGGAGCAGATCGGTGCGAACGTCACGGGAGACATGGCGTCGCCCATCGCCATCCCGGCCGGCTGGATGTTCATCCGTGTGCGCTGCAGCGTCTACACGAGCGGGACCCCCTACGGCTTCTTCGTTGGCGAAGACGTCAGGCAGCGATAATGCCGGACGGCATGGGTGGCGCTGGAATCGGCGCTGGCGGTGGCGCGGCTGCCGCAGCAATCGTCTACGCTCTGGACCGCATCTTCGGTTCGGGCAAAGCTGTCAAGAACCTCGACGACCGCTTCAAGGAGCTGCGCGAGGCGCTGGAGAAGGACATCGACTCCTTGCGCACCCTCGCGGAGCGCGCGACGGCGTTCGCCGAGAAGCTCCACGACTGGCACAACGTGGCGGACCCAGACGACCCCTCGGGGAAGCTCTGGTACTTCTCCGTCTCGCTGCGCCGGCACATCGACTCTCTCCAAGCGAAGGTGTCCAAGCTGCTCGAGCTGCTCGACCAACTCGTGCGGCGGTTCGACAAATACAACAACACGATGGAGAAGCTCATCACGGTCGTGGAGCAGCTACAGAAGGACGTCAATGCTCTCGGCCTGATGGTGAGCGGGATAAACAGGAGGCCCTGATGGCTGATGAGGGGAAGGGCGCTGACCCGGGGCAGATCACGGTGTCTCGCTACGACAAGAAAGAGCTGAAGGCGGAGATGGCGGAGCGCGCAAAGGCAGCTCAGAAGACACCCGGTCTCCCGTGCGGCTGCGAAGAGTGCGTTGACTGCGGCGAGTGCAAAGCGGACCTGGCGAAGGCGCGGCTGCGCCGGCAGAACACCTTGGTTACGCGGTTGAACTCCCGTGTGCTCGCGCTGCTCGAGCAGGCCACGGCAACGTAAAAATGTCTTGCAGCGAAGGGCTGCTTCAGGGGCTGGCGGTCATCGTCGTCAGCGTTGGGGTGGCCTGGCTTATCGCCGAGCTGGTGAAGACCCTCGGCGGTCGATGAGAGGTGAGAAATGAACGACCGCGCGATGGCCCCCGAGGTAGACATCGAGCGCGCAGCCGCTGACGGAGCAAACGTCACGGTTCACGTGTTCAAGCACGGCGGGAAGGTTAGCAAGAGCGGCCCATCCATCCCTGCTGGAAAGTCCGAGGACGACGAGGGCAAGTCGGTGTGGTCTGGCACCGAAACCGTCGAGCCGCTCTACCCACCAGACTCGCTGCTCTTCCTCTACAACGTCAGCGACACCCTGCGGCAGTGCGTCGATGCGATGTCGACGAACATCGACTCGCACGGGCACATGTTCGAGCCGACCATCGACTTCGCAGCGGAGGACATCAAGGAGCAGATCGTTGCTGCGCTGATGAGCGACGGCGGCACCAAGGAGCCCGACGAGGAGACCATCGACCGCACCATCAAGGAGTGGAAGCGCGAGGCCCGCATCGAGCGCATCCGGCTCAAGAGCTACTTCGAGGGCGTTTGCTTCGAGTACTCGTTCATCGACCTTCGGCGCGCGACCACCACCGACAAAGAGACCGTTGGCTGGGGTGCGTGGGAGATCATCCGCGACAAGAAGAACGGCACCCCTGTGCGGTTCAAGCACGTCCCTTCACACTCGCTGCGGCTCTCCAAGGCCAGAACGCCCGTCGAGGTCGAAGAGCACCTTCCGGCCGGCGTGCTCAAAACCCGGACCGTGAGCGTGACCAGAAAGCTGCGGCTCGTGGTCCAGCTCGATGAAAGCGGCTCTGGGTTCACCTACTTCAAGACCTTCGGCGACCCGCGGCTCATCGGAACGGACGGCGAGGACTACACCGCGCCGGACGGTGGCGAGGCGAAGCAGATGCCCGAGGGCGTCGAGCCCGCGACCGAGATCTTGATGTTCCAGACCTACTTCCCTGGGACCCCCTACGGAGTGGTGCGCTGGCACGGCATGATCCCGCAGATCCAAGGCACGCGAGAGGCGCAAGAAAACACGCTCGACTACCTGGAGAACAGCGCCATCCCGCGCGGCATGTTGCTCGTGGCCGATGGCCGGATGGGCAGCGACTCGGTCACGAAGCTGGAGAACTTCTTCAAGACCCTGAAGGGCGAGGCCGAAAACCGGATGGTGGTCGTCGAGGCAGAAACCCCTCGCGACAAAGCGCTGGAGCAAAGCGGGCGCGTTCAGATCCAGTGGGTGTCGTTCCGAAACGAGCAGCGCGAAGACGCAACCTTCGCTGCATACATTGCGTCGAACGCACACGGCGTCGGCAGCACCTTCCGCATCCCTCCCATCCTGCGCGGCGACACCAAGGACTTCAACCGCGCCACGGCGGTCGCGGCGCTTGAGTATGCCGAGGAGCAGGTGTTCACCCCCGAGCGCGAAGCGTTTGACTGGGTCATGAACCGCAAGATCCTGCCGCTGCTCGACGTCCGCTTTTGGAAGTATCGCTCCAGGGCACCGCGCAAGAGCGACCCGGAGGCGATGGCGAAGATCGCCGAGAGCTTCTTGAAGCACGCCGTGGTGGTCCCGTCCGAGATGCGCCCCCTCGCGGAGCGCGTGCTCGGCGTGGACCTGCCGAACGACGCAGCCGACTTCCAGCGGCTCCCCCTGCAGGCCTGGCTGGCTGGCTTCCAGCCGCCCCCTGTGCGGTCGGCAGGAGGCGATGGGCCGATGACCCCACCCCAGGCTGCTCCGCCCGACGTGGGGCAACAGGGCGGCGACACGGGGGAGAACGAGCCCACCCCCGATGACGAAGAGGCGCTGGCCCGGAAGATCCTGACCCTGAAGGCCAGGCTGGAGCGGGTCCGGGCGGCGCGGGAAGCGGCGCGGACCCTGGCTGCCGTGAGCGGTGACGACGACTGATGTGCTACCTGTGCGAACACGTCGCCCCCCTTGAGATCCCGGCCCAGGGGCTCTACCTCTCCGATGCCGGCCGGCTGACCTTCATGGGCAACGACGCTGTTCGCGTGGCGGCGATGCTACCGAACGCCATCCCGGCGCGCGGCTACGTCGCCATCCACAAGACTCGCAACGGTGTGTGGAGAGCGCGACGCCTGGATGCCTTGACGCTCGCCGATGCGAAGCGCACCGCGCTGGAGATGGGGCGGCACTCGGTCACCCCCGTGGTTCTCGGCGAGGTCGCCAAGATGGGCGGCGACCCGTTCAGCCCGGTGTTCATGATCTCAGCGGTGTCCCTGTTCGAGCCCGTGACAAAAGGCGACCTGCTTCGCAAGGCCATCGAGGCAGCGGACGACATCACCGACAACCTCAAGCTGCTGCGCGTCGAGAAGGCGAGCAAGAAAGACCCGTTCAGCAAGGTCGGGTTCGACACCTACGCAGCGAACCTGGTGAAGGCGCTGGAACAAAACCTCGGCACGCTTCCACAGGACGCCATCAACAGCGTCATCAGCGGCAGCGGCATCAACTTCGCGGCAGCAAGCGAAGAGCAGATCAAGCAGTTCGCCAACAAGATGAACGCGGCGATGCGCGGCGCGCTGGGAACCAAGGAGTGGACCTCGGTGCAGAACAGCTTCGAGGTCCATCACAACCGTGTTCGGAAAGGCACCGTCGAGAAGGTCGTCGACAAGTACAACCTCGGCGTCTCGACCGGGCTGGACCTGAAGGACAAGCGCGCCATCGCTCGTTCAGCGTCGGCGCGGACGACCTTCGTGCGCGACTTCTACAACGGCCAAATCTGCCCGAAGACATCAGACCGCGCGAAGCGCATCGTGCGTGAAGGGATGGAGCAAGGCTACGGCAGCCGAGAAATCGGCCGCGAGATGCGGCGCGAGCTTGGGCGCTACGTCCAGGAGCAGAACCGCGACTACTTCAACGTCGTCGCCGATGCGGCTGTGGCGCGGGCGCGCGAGCACACCGCGATGACAAAGTATGCCGAGGCCGGCGTCTCGGTGGTGTTGCTGTCCTCGGTGCTCGATGAGGCGACCACCGAAACCTGCCGCTGGCTGGACGGCAAGGTGCTCGAGGTCGAGCACTGCATGCAGAAGTACAACCAGATGGACGAGGCGAACCCGGAGGAGGTCAAGTGGCGTCTTCCGTGGATGCGCGAGAAGACGCTGACCGATGGTCCGAACGCTGGCAAGCGGGCGATCTTCATGGCGCGCGAGAAGGGCTGGCGGCAGGTCGCGGTGGTTCACAAGCCAGCCATCGGGACCCAGGGCACCGGGAGCTACAAGGGTTATGGCATGCCTCAGATGCAGAAGCTCGGGCTCGGCCCTCCTCCGTACCACGGGCACTGCCGGACAACGACCGTCCCAGACGTGTCGTACCATCCGGTCGTACAGCAGGAGCTTCCTGGCATGAGAAACCCGCGCGTTCCAGATCAGCGCAAGCAGCCGAAGCAGATGCCGCGCCCACGGAAGAAGATCGTCGGCCCCCAGGCGATGCTCGACGAAAAGTTGATGGGGACACACGGTGGCCAGGCGCTCCCGCTGGATGCCGAGGACATCGAGAACCAGGTGGTGCGCTTCCGCAAGGAGCGGGACAAGCAGGGCGAGTACTACGTGGTGTCGTTCCGCGTTCCGGCTGCGCGCGGCGTGCAGATGCGCAGCGATATGAAAAGGCAAGGAGCGAAGCAGAAGTCCCACGCGTTCAAGAAAGCGAAGCCAGGCGACACCAAGAAGCCCATCCAGCGGACCGGGGAATACTCGTCCATCGGGACCACCGTTCTGGAGCAGAAGTCCGGCAAGAGCATCGTGCGGCTTCACTCCGACAGCGGCCAGTTCGCGATGGAGAACCGCGTCGAGATCAAGGTCCGCACCGGGGACCCGAAGGCCGCGTTCGCTGAGTACCAGCGGGTCATGCAGGACCTGAAGGTCAAGGACGCCACTGCGTTCCCAAGCCCGCAGGCGGCGCGCGCTGCGATGCAGGCGCGGCTCATTACGCAATGGGACAAGAACGCAGCGCAGACCCTCTCTGGGATGCGCAAGATCGACCCGGCCGAGATCGACAAGCTCTACGAGCAGGCTTCGAAGCGCAACCCCGGGATGCGCAAGGCGCTGAAGGACATGGAGAAGCGCGAGGTCTTCCCTGGGCACCAGGCGTTCTACTCTGAGGCGCAGGCGAAGGAGGCGCAGAAGGGCGGCGTGAAGTTCCTCTACCACGAGGCGACCGACCCCGCTGCTGTTGGTCACGTCTTCGGTGGCGACGGTCTGATGTCCTCGGTCAACCGCTTCGACCGAGGGGTTTTCACCACCGGCATGAGCACCAGCTCTGACTTCAGGACTGGTGGTGCGAGCGGCGTTTTCGTGCGCGCCAGCGCTCAGGCGAACCCTGGCGGCAAGCGCGGCTTCTACAACTACGGTCCCGTCCGGTTCATCATCGACCCGAAGCAGCTCGGTCGCACGGACTGGTGGGCATACAACTCAGACAGCTTCGGGCAGACCGGGCGGCAGTCTCTCGGTGGGCGTTCCTACGTGAAAGACGTCGGCGGTCCGAAGCAATACAACGGTCGCTCGAACGAGATCATGTTCGAGCAGGGCATCCCGAAGGAGGCCATCAAAGGCGTCTACGTCCGAGGGACGACAACGCGCAGGAAGGTCCTTGCCGACCTCAAGGCGCGCGGCATCAAGGAGATCAATGGCACCCCCATCGAGAAGTTCGTCAAGCTCGGCGGCGACTAGCTTTGACTTCGCCACCCACAAGGTGTGCGTGTTGCTGACCGACGGCATCGGTCCGTACCTCATGGTGCGGCCGACGCGCAAGATGGTGGACGGCGTGGATAGCATCGTGTTCGACACCGGCGAGCGCATCATGGTTCGCGAGGTGGAGCGCGTGCTGAAAGAGGACCTCGACGAGCTGGAGTTCAAAGACCACGGGCGGACGCACCGCGTCATCCCGCTGACCATGAAGACCTACAAGCGGCACATCGAGTCGGTGCTCATGGATAAGCCCGACGAGAAGTTCAGGAGCGACGAGGAGCTGGTGGACTACGTTCTGGCGGCGTCGCCACAGGAGGTACTGTTATGAGCGATATGATTCAGACCCTGCGAAAGGGAGGCGTCGGCGTGCGCGACCTGGCCAACCTCACGATGGGCATCGAGAAGGCTGTCGTGCTCTCCATCCAGAACAGGCCGCAGCGCGAGGGCGGCGTCACCGAACACGAGATGAAGCGGCGCGCGAAGTGGTGCGTCGACACTGCGCTGATGCTGATGAGGGACTACCAGTGGTCCTCCGAGCGCGTCTGCGATACCTTGCCCGAAGCGCTGGTGACGTACCTCGACACCGGCGACTTCATCCCGAGCCCGCATCGCAGCTGGGTTCAGAGGGGAGTAGAAGCATGACCTACGAGACCGACATCGAGAAGCGGAAGCTCGCGATCTGGGGCTCGTCGGCTGGGAAGTCCGCCATCGCCGACAAGCTCGCAGCCATGCTTCCGTCCCACCGCGTCTACGTCGAGCCGTTCGTTGGGAGCGGCGCTGTGCTCTTCGCGAAGGAGCCGGCAGAGGTGGAGGTGGTGAACGACTACGACGAGGAGATCGCCGAGGCGTTCCAGGCCATCAAGAACATGACGCCTGAGAAGCTGAAGGCGCTCGAGCGAAAAAACTGGAAGAACAGTCGGGAGCACTGGACGCGGCTGAAGGAGAACAAGCCGTCCGACGAGCTTGGCCGGCTGCATCGCTTCATGTTCCTGGCCCGGTTCAGCTACGGCAACATGCGTGGCAAGAGCTGGGACCCGGGGAGCAACGGCCAGGTGTACTCCGGTGCGGTGAAGCGCATCGAGCGGCACATGGCGCGCTGCAAGAAGCTCCACATCTACAGCGGCGACTACGAGAAGGTGGTGCGCAAGTACGACAGCCCAGACACCGTCTTCTTCTTCGACCCACCCTACTTCGGTTACGACGCTCGGGTCCGCGAGAACAAGTTCGACGAGCAGCACTTCTACGAGGTGCTGAAGTCCATCAAGGGCAAGTGGCTCCTCACCTACGGCGAGCTGCCTGGGTTGCTGCGGAAGGGCGGATACAACGTCCGCACCTTCAGGACCTATCGCAGCATCGCCACGATGCGCGGCGTGAAGCCCACCAAGGTGCTCTCGCAGATCTGGGTCGCCAACTACAAGGTCGGCAACGCCACCAAGGCGCTGGCAAAAGCAGAGCGGCGCTCGCTGCGCGTCTCCAACCCGGCGCACCTGGTAGAACGCCTCACCGCTGGGCAACCGGCCGGCGTGCTCTCCGCCATCGACCGCAGCACCTTCGTTGACCAAGAGCTGGTGCTCGTCAACGACATCCAGAAGGATGACGCGGCGCAGCAGGCCTTCGGCGTGGTGGTGATGAAGAGCGGCGTGCGCTTCGAAAGCGGAGCGAAGGCGGTGCAGGCCCTCGGCGAGAAGATCGACACCTTCATGGCCGACACCTATCGCAACGACCCAGAGCCTGTGTGGTTCGTGCCGCTGCGGCTGCAGACCCGCTTCGACCCTCCGCGCGAGATCGTGAAAGGGCAGCCCCTCCCGAGCGTTCCGTCACCGGAGCCCAAAGCCTACGATGACCGCGATGCCTTCCTGGCCGAGTTCGAGAAGGAGGATGTGCTCGCTGGCGGCGTAGTGGTGGAGCCGATGCTCGCTGGCAAGAAGGTGATCGTGGCGCGCGACACCAGCGGCAAGGCGTTCGTGACCTTCAACGGGCGCGAGGACCAGTCGGCGAGCTACCCGGGCATCGCAGAAGCGGTGGCGAAGCTCTCTGATGCGTGCCTGATGGTCGGGATGTGGGTGCCACACGACGAGGCCGGAAACCCGATGCCGGTCGATAAGGCCGTCTGGAGCACCGCGTTCATCAACGACCTCCCGGACAGCGCCTTCCTGCACATCGAGGCTGGCGGCAAGAAGGACGAGGACGGCAAGACCGTCCCGCGCAGCCTTCGGCACTTCCCCGTGCGAAACCAGGATGGCGACCTCGACGTCCCGCACCTGCGCAACGCCATCAGTCGAGCCCCGCAGGCAAAGCTGCCCAAGGAGGTGATCGAGCGCGTGCAGGCCGAGGCGCGGCGGCTGCTGGAGGAGGTCCAGAAGGCTGAGCGCCCCCGGCGTCGCGCCGACCATCCCCAGGGACGGGTCTTCATCTACGATGCCCTGCTGTGGGGCAAGGAGGACCTCACGAAGCGCCCCTGGACCGAGCGCAAGGCTGTGCGCGACAGGGCGCTCGGACAGCGCGGCATCGGCCCGCTGGTAAACACCCCCGGCCGCGTCGTCTACTCGCGGGACGCGCTATCTGGTGCGCTCTCGTGGGCCTCCAAGCAGCCCGCGTCGGAAGGGGCGGTCGGCAAGCAGGCCAACGGGCAATATGTCCACGGCGGTCGCTTCGCCACCCTGAAGACCACCCGGGTCATCAACGCCTTGGTGGTTGGGGCTTCCAAGCAAGAGGGAGGAACCGTCTACGAGTGCGCGGTCGGTCCGCTCGCGGAAAACGAGGCTGGCCTCTGGAAGAACACGACCAACTACGACGGTCGCCTGTTCACCAAACTGGGGCCGACTCTGCCGACGAAAGTTCAGGCGTCGAACGGCGATGTTTTGCGCGTCGATGTTTCTGAATTGCTGGTCATTGACAGCGATAAAGGTCGTGCGATAACATGGGGGTCGCCGGTTGTGGCAGAGCGAGTTCGAGTTCGACCCGACGCGGTCACCGATGTCCGGTCCAAGGCGAGCCCGAACGAGATCGTGAGAAAGACTGAAGTCGCGGTTCTGAAAGCAGATGAAGAAGAACGCTATGTACTCGGGGTTGTGCTGGAGCCAAACGATGGCAAGGACGGTGCTCCGCTCGAGCCGGACGCACACCGCGACGTCTATTCTGTCGACGACGTTCGCAAGGCAGCGCTGCGGTTTCTTGTCGAGTACAATAAGCTCGGCGTCATGCATCAGCGCATCGCCAAGCGGGCGGAGATGGTTGTGTGTGAAAACTACGTCGCCCCGGCCGACTTCACCGTCAACGGCCAGAACGTCCGCAAGGGCTCCTGGCTGCTCGGCGCGTTCATCCTCTCGGATGACATGTGGCAGCAGGTGAAGGACGGCAAGCTCAATGCGTGGAGCATCCAGGGCAAGGCGATGAGCAGACCGGAGGTTGTTCGATGAGCAGGTTGTCCAGCCTTTTCCAGGACGTCTACAACGCGGCCGACGAGGATGACCAGAAGCAGCGCGTGCGCAGGCTCTGGGATATGGCCGTCGGAAGCGTTCACCTTGTGGACCGCGGCGCGAACAAGCGGCGGTTCCTCATCCGCAAGAGCGAGGACGGGGGCGGCGACGACGACCTGTTCGGCGATGTCATCGTCGAGAAGGACGGCGACCTCTCGTTCAGCGTTCTCGACGAGAACCCCCAGCAAGAAACCAGCGCTGCGGTAGACGCTCTCACCGAGGTCACCGAGCGTTCTCTGCTACTTCTCAAGAGCGCCCAGGAGGGCACGATCAATGAGACCGAGTTCGCGGCGGAGGCCAACGCGATTGGCCAGGCTCTCGCAGCCGTCAGCCCGTCGCCCACCAAGGAGGAAGCCGTGAAAACCACCGAGATCGACACCATCAAGATGGCCATCGACCAGGCGAAGTCGCCTCAGAAGTGCGCCTACTGCGACAAGGCGGCCGAGTACGGGCTCGTCTACAACGAGGGGAAGGAGTTCATCCCCTGTTGCGGCGGGCACGTCATGCAGGCCACCAACGACCTGAAGGCGAAGAACATGAAGGTCGAGGAGAAGCTCACCATGCCCACGAAGGGCAAGGAGGAGGACGCCGAGAAGGCCAAGAAGAAGCCCGAGGAGGACGAGGAGGAGAAGGGGAAGAAGGCCGACACCAAGAAGGCCGACGGTCCGTCCAACGCCAGCGTCGCCGCGCGCATCATGAAGAGCGCCGACGATATGGCCATTGAGATCGAGAAGGCCGGCCGGAAGATGAGCAAGGCCCGCGTGGCGAAGCTCAAGTCCGCGCTGGTCAAGCTGCTCGAGCTGGCGAAGGAGCTGGACCCGAGCGAGGCGCAGGACATCCTGAACGCCTCCATCACGAAGCGCCTGGACGACGTGGAGGGTGTGGAGGATGGCGCGGAGACCGAGACCGCGAAGTCGGCCGACCCCGACAAGATCGGCGACGGCAAGTCCACCGACTCGACGCCGACCGACGTGGAGAAGGGCGAGGCCGAGGAGAGCGCGATGTGGGGGCTGAACCTGAACGACCCGTCGCTGCACGAGGGCAGCGCCGACAAGGACACTTCCTTCTTCGACTAGTCGAAGAGGGCGAAGAAACCATCTTCGACGAACACTAGAGGAGGCGAAGAGAAATGAAGACCAACCAGGAACATCTGGCGAAGCTCACCAACATCGAGAAGGCGGAGTTCACGCTGGGTCACCTGCTCGGCAACGGCGGTTATCTGACCCCGGGGCAGGCCCAGAAGTTCATCCGGCTCATCATCAAGAAAGCGGTGCTGATGTCTCAGTTCACCGTGTTCGGGATGAAGGAGTTCAAGTACCGCCTGAACACCATCCGCTTCGGCGACCGAGTGCTGAAGCCCGGAACCCCGGGGCAGGCCCTCCCGAGCGCCGACCGCTCCCGTCCGGCCATCACCCAGAAGGAGCTGGACGCGAAGCTCTTCAAGTGCGAAGTGCTCGTGGACGACGAGGTGTTCGAGGACAACATCGAGCAGGCCGGTCTGCGCAACACCATCATGCAGCTGCTCGGCGAAGCCATCGCTCGCGACACCGAGTACGTGACCATCAACGGCGACACCGCGTCCGCGGACCCGCTGCTCGCCACGATGGACGGCATGCTCAAGCAGGTCGTGACCAACGTCAAGGACGCGGCCGGCGCGCGCCTCACCCGTGCGCTGCTGAAGGACGCGCTCAAGCTCCTGCCGCACGAGTACAAGGGCGACCACAAGGCGATGCGGTTCCTGACCTCGACCAACGCCGCGCTGGACTACAGCGAGGAGCTGGGCGACGCCAACGCGGCCGACATCCTGGCGCGGCACGTGGAGAACGAGCTGGGGCCGAAGTACAAGAGCATCCCCGTGGTGGCGGTGCCCGAGTTCCCCGAGAACCTCGGCGGCTCGAGCAACTACACCGAGTGCGTGCTCTGCCAGCCCAACAACTTCCACGTGGGCTTCCACCGGAAGATCCAGGTCCGCGTCACGGAGGACATCCAGAGCGGGTCCGTGATCATCGTGGGTCGGCTGCGCTTCGACGCGAAGTTCGCCAACGAAGAGGCGACCTCGAAGATCGAGAACCTGCTCGCCACCTGATAGGCGGCGTGCGGAGCGGAGCGGTTTTGAGCAACTGACAGCTGGCGCGTTGCTGCGCCGGCATGAAGGAGAAGATCATGGCTCTCACTTACGGAACCACCCCGGACGTGAAGTCGGCGCGCGTGAAGCAGGCCAACTTCCTCATCCAGCAGTCCATCGACCTGGACGACAGCTACCCGAGCGGCGGCTACGCGCTGACCGATCTGGCGGCGTCTCTCGGCGACAACGTCTACACCATTCTGCACGTGGATGTGCAGCCCGTGGCCGGCTACCTGTTCAGCTACGACCGAGCGAACGACAAGCTCATCGTGCTGGACGCAGCCACCGGCGCGGAGATCGCTGGGGCCACGGACCTGCAGGCCGTGACCGGACTGGTCGCAACCATCTGGGCCGAGTAGAACAGACGGGCCTCATGTTGCCCGAGTTAGAGGTAAAAAGATGAAGGTACGACTCAGGCCATACAACCCCGCCATCGGGAACGTGAAGCGTGCTCACGGGGCACCCTTCAAAGACGCGAACGGCCAAGCCATCACGTACCAGGCTGGCGTCTGGTACGACCTCGACGACGACGAGGAGGAGGCCATCGCCTACCTTCGCGGCATCAGACAGGTGTCTCGCGACCCCGGGTCGCCGCTGGCGTTCGACGTCTGCACCGAGGAGGAGGCTGAGAAGCTACAAGCGGAGGAGGAGGTCATCGGCGTGGTTCGCCGCGCCGAGACCCCCCCCTCCGAAACTTCCGGCCCCGTCCAGGTGAAGCAGCGCAAGGACGCAACGCTCAACGCACCGCGTCCGAAGCATGAGCTGTCCGCGGCTGCTGTCGCGAAGACGAAGGAGCCCCCGAAGGCCAAGCCAAGGCCAGCGAAACCATCGGCATCAAAGGCGTCCGCGGGGAGCAAGACGCCCAAGAAGTCGACGGCCAAAAAGAAGGCCGCGCCGAAGCGGAAAACCACGCCGCGGCGCAAAGGCTCCACCTGATGTCGGGCGGTGGTGGCGACCGGAATCACTTGACCACCACCGACATCGGGCTCGCTGCCTACTACATGGTCTCCGGTCTGGAGCTTGTAGGCATCGAGCGCGACCCGGATGTTCGCAACACGCTTGACTGCGTGTTCTGCTTTCGGGACGTGGATGGTCGAGCTGACGACCTTCTGATCCGCTGGACCAACTCCCCAGAACAGCGGTTCGATAACCAGATGCGTGCCCTGCGAAAGCTGGTCGCGCAGGCGCGTCGGTCCAACCGGCAGCGCTACGGTAAAGTTAAAGGAGGCAGGCAACATGGCCCAAAATGAAAACGACGAGAACGGCAAGTGGGAGAACGGACCAACCCTGAGCGAAGACCAGCTGCTGCGCTGGAAGCTCACCCGGGCAGAGCAGCGAGCGGCGACGGCCGAGTTCAGACAGGCCGAGGCGAACCTTCGCGCCTGGATCGCGTCGCAACCCGAGGTGCAACTCGCGGAGAAGCGACTCGCCCAGCTGGAGAAGGCGATGACCGCTGCCATCGATGCCGAGGGAACGATGCGCAAGCAGCTCGAAGGAGAGCTTGATGTCGACCTCGCCAAGGCCCAGGTCAACCTGGAGACCGGCGAGACGAGGGTGCCACTCACTGCCGATGATGACGAGGAGTAGAACAGGCGATGCATCGGCGGAACGCGCCAACCGCCAGGCCGGTCTTCAAGGGCAGCTGTACCGTGGACGAGTCTGTCGGCGACGCGGTCTTCATCTCTGGGGAAGAGGTGGATGGCGTGTTTCCTGTTCGGCGAGCCCACTGCACGTCTTGGAGCAAGATGCCTGCGGTCGGCTTCATCATCGCGAAACCGTCCGACGAGGTCTGCTACGTCCAACAGGCCGGCCAACTGCCGAAGGGTGTGCTCAGCGGGCTCACGCGCGGCAAGACCTACAAGGTCGGGCAAAACGGTGCGCTGGTTCAACTCGCTCCAGCGCCTGGCGCGGGCGGCTATTCAGTCGTCCAGTTCATGGGCCTGGCGATGTCGGTCGACGAGTTCCACGTCGCGGTCGACTACCAGCTCAAGGTTAATCGTTAAGGAGGAGCACATGCCGAGGAAGACCAAGAAGAAGGCGGCACCGAAAAAGGCCACGAAGAAGGCTGCGCCCAAGAAGGCTGCGCCCAAGAAGACCAAGGCCGCGCCGAAGAAAAAGCGCGCCGCTGCGCTGACCGAGCACGGCACGCACAAGCTGACCCGTCCGCAGCTGCAGAAGTGGCGGATGCTCGACGCGGAGATGCGCGCCGCTGCTGCCGAGGCTGAGAAGATCGAGGCGCAGCTGGTCACGCACCAGAAGCTGCTCGAAGAGGTCATCCTGAAGTACAAGGAGGTCGCGCACGCAAACCAGCGCGTGGTCAATGCGCTGCATGCCGTCGCGGCTGCGCGCCAGGAGTTCAAGGCTCGGCGCGACGCTCACTACGAGTACGTTCAACACCTGGGAGGCCTGCTCGGTGTGAAAATGGCCGACTGTGCCATCGACCCCGAAACCGGAACGGTGCGGGTTATCCCGGGGGACAAGTAACCAGCGGATGGGATGTCCCTCCGCGTAGCAAGAGGAGACAGGAGAAATGGCAGAACGCAAGTTCCTCTACATGGACGCGGAGGGTTTCTCGACCCCCCAAGACGTCGGAGACACCATCACGCTGGGTGGTTTGACGATCACCCCAGGCAACATCAACCTGAGCGGGTCCGGCAAGGTGGTCGGGCTCGCGGACGGCACCGCTTCCGGCGACGCCGTCAACAAGGGCCAGCTGGACAGCGCGGTCATCACGGGCGGCACCGTCAAGGAGATGCTGCTCACCGAAGACCAGCTGAACGACACCGACGGCATCTACGCTGCGATGGCGCTCTACTTCGCTGCGCAGCCTGCGGCCGGCGACACCGTCGCGCTGACCGACGGGACCAACACCCGGACCTACACCTTCGTGTCCAACCAGGGCGCGGAGTCGGCCGCGACGGACGTGTCCATCGAGAGCGATGCGGCGACGGCGATGCAGCGGCTCGTGACCCGGATGAACGCGGATGCCGGGAACACCTGGTGGTCCAGCGCCTTCACCACCGAGCTGGACGAGTTCAACTCTGGCGGCGCGGTGGTTGTCTGGGAAGAGGCGACTGCTGCCGGCGACAGCACTTCCCGCATCTACGGCACCTGGGCAACCCAGGCGTCCTTCCAGGTCATCGAGTACGGTGGCGACACCGACTACCGCGGCGGCACCGTTTCGACGGCGAGCACCTCGGACCCGGCCTCTGGTGAGTTCGGCTTCCGGTCCATCCAGTCGGACCTCATCGACGGCGAGATCCACTTCGTCCGCGTCGAGGACACCATGTACTCGTGGGACGACAGCGACAACACGTGGCAGGTGCTCACCGGCCCGAGCAGCATCCCCGATGCGACCGCTGCGAGCGGCGGCGGCGTGAAGGGCAAGATCACCGTCGACAGCGACTTCGGTCTCGCGGTGTCCAGCGGCGTGCTCTCCATCAACCTGTCGGCCACCCCCGGGCTGGAGTTCTCGACTGGAGCGCTGCAGGCCAAGGTCGACACCACGGCTGGCCTCGAGCTGACCGCGAGCGGCATCGGCATCGACATCGGCGTGACCAACCCCGGCATCGGGTTCGATGGCTCTGGCGACCTGGAGGCGAAGGCCAGCGACGGCATCACCAAGGACGCCAACGGCATCAAGGCCGACATCGACACGGCTGCCGGTCTGCAGTTCGATGCGACCGCATCGCCCGACAAGAAGGTGCAGGTCAACGTCGAGAGCGACGGCGGCATCCAGTTCGACGGCGTGAACGGAGGCATCGAGATCAAGATCGTGTCCACCGACCGGCTTTCGGTTGGGGCGAGCGGTCTGGACGTGGTGGGCCTTCCGTCGCTGTTCGAGATCAACGGCGTCGCTGTCGGAGCAACCGTCACCGCTGCGAACCTGGACACGCTCACCGACGGCAGCAACGCCGACGCGCTGCACACGCACACCGGCACCCCGGCCGCGGAGCGCATCGCCAACTCCATCACCTGCGGCGAGGACCTCGCCCTCGGTGACCCGGTCTACTTCAGCGCAGCTGACACCGTGAGCAAGGCCGACGCGGACAAGGCCACCCCAGCGAAGGCGAAGATGATCGGCGTGGCTTCGGCTGCGGCGACCAACGGAAACCCCGCGACGATCATCTCCTACGGAGACGAGGTGGCGGGCGCTGGCTCCGGGTGGACCGTTGGCAGCATCGTGTATGTCGCCACGGGCGGCGGGCTCACGCAGACGCGGCCGAGCGGCGGCGACTACGTGATCATGGCCGGCATCGCTGCGAGCGCGACGGACCTGTTCGTCCTGCCGCAGTACATGGGCAAGGCTCCGTAAGGGGCTGGTGACCTCGGAGGGGTCTGATGGCTGATCGAGTAAAACCACTGAAGTTCGAGAGCCCCGACAGCGGCGGCACTGAGCTTGATGAGTTTCAGACCAGCCTGGACCCCTCCGAGGACCATCTCGATGCTCGCGGCGTCTTCATCCAGAACGACACCAGCGACGACGAGGCCGTTCACGTTACGCGCGACGCGGGCGGCAACATGCAGTTCAAGGACGCGCAGAACACCACCTACAAAACCCTCACCGAGCTGCTCGCAGGGAGCGGCGGGCTGACCGAGTCGGCGCATCGCACCCTGCGGCAGCTCATCCATTTCATCGACGACGGACCGGCCGAAGGGTTCGTGAGCGGAGCGTATCGCGAGGTGCTCCCCGCTGGCGACCCCTTCCCCACCAGTATCATCTGGTACGAGGACGGGACCAAGGCGAAGAAGATCGTGGAGCTTGCGCTCACCTGGAGCGGCCCTGTGACCACGCAGGAGGTGTGGAGGGTCTACGATACGGACGGCTCGACGGTGCTCGCGACCGTCACCGACACCATCACGAACAGCGGCATCTTTGAGACCAGCCGCACAAGGGCCATCGCATGAGCAAGTTCTCCCCGGCCTCCGTTCTGTATGGCCTCGTAGGCGCAACGTGGCGCGCTGTCACGGTCATTGAAGACGGGTCCGAGTATCTACTGCGGTCTGCTTCCAAGGCCGCACAGAAGGCGGACACGTCGCTTCACTACCTGGGCATCACCAACGCGGGAGGGCTTCGCTCTGCGTTGGAAGACGCGGCGGGCAATGCGCTCGCCTCGGTGCAGGACGGCAGCTCGTGGCTGCTGCGCGCTGCCTCGAAGGTTGCGCTTCAGGACACGACGCTGAAGTACCTGACGATGAATGCTGGCGGGAGCATCGCGGCGACGCTCTACGACAAGAGCGGCAACCCCATCGCCTTCCCTGTCGGCACGTCAGACGCTGGGCTGTGGGTTGAGGACTACGTCAGAAACGGCAGCAGCGACGACCTTCTTGTTGACGGGTCATCGACCCCCGTCTCGTTTTCCTACAACGCTGACGCGAGCAAGGACATCGCGCTGAACGCCATCACCATCGCACTGGTGTCGAACACCCTGTCGTTCGGTGCTGAAAACCTTGGTGCCGTCAACGCGCTAACAAACGGTGTCGAGATATCAATCGACCAGGGCGGCAACTCCGGTGTGCTCGCCATCATCAAGCAGAACGAGGACTTCCTGCACGTAGCAACGCCTGGCGGCTTCCAGCTGCTGTTTGCGAACAAGGACGTGATCTCGGCGATCATCAGCCTTGGCGGCGGAGTGGTTCTCGAGGCTGGGTCATCGGACAAGGTCACGGTCAAAATTCAAGACGACCTCTCGTCGGCGGGCGACTATTTTCGTGCGTCGGTGCAGGGGGTGAAGGAGGCTTAGATGCCACAACGAGTATTCGGAACCATCGTCCAGGAGCTTCAGATCGCCGACGGTCTGGTGCAGGCGGACAACGACCTCACCATCGCCATCGGCGCGTTCCCCTACGAGGTGGACGGCGACAAGAAGCGCTTCAATGGCGTGACCAACCGGGCGGTGACGGACGACCAGGTCAACTACGTCTCCCTCGCGAAGGGCAGCGGGCTGACCATCGGAACCGAGTGGCCGAACGTGAGCCACATCAAGCTGGCGCGCGTGGTCGCTGCCGACGGCCTCATCCAGCAGATCATCAACGAGCGCGTGTTCCTGTCAGGCACGCTGAACCAGGACCCGCAGTATGCCTCCGATGAGAGCGAGGACACCGAGGACGCAGGCACCTGGACCCAGAAGCTGAAGCTGACCACAAGCGAGCTGCCGGCTGGGACCTACCTCGTGCAGTGGTCGGCGGAGATGAAGCACAGCAACACCACGCTCGGCAACTACTGCAAAGCGCGGGTCACGATGGACGACGCCACCGAGATCGGTCAGAGCATCTGGCCTTATTCGGTGTGGCACGACTTCGGTGGGTTCCGGGTGTACGAGGTCGGGAGCGGTGGTTCGGCGCACGAGATCGACATCGACTTCCGCATGCATGGCGGCGGCGTCGCCTCCATCCAGCGAGCGCGCCTCATGGTGTGGCGAATCGCGTGATGGTGGAGTGATGCATGGCTCGGCAGATCTACGAGAGCGTTCCGGCAGTCGACCAGCTGCCGGTTTTTGAGCCCGATGGTATCGACAAGCACTCAGGGCTCACCGCTGGAGACTTCACCGTTCTGGTCTGGCAGAACGGCGTCGAGCGCACTGGTTTTTCCGTTGCCATCAACGAGATCGGCGACGGCGAGTACAAGGTCGCCTGGACCCCAGACGGGACGGGCTTCTGGCTCATCGAGGTGTCGAACGCGTATAATGACGAGAAATGGTCGGGAGAGTACGACGTGGTTAAGCCCGTCTTGCTCGGCATCACATGACGACGCGCTACATCCCACCGGATGGCATCGCCTACGCGGCTGTCATCTTGGACCGCCCCGCTCCTCCGGGCGGGCTCGTGGTGACCTTGGAGTCGCTCGACACCGGGGTCTGCACGGTGCCTCCGAGCATCACGCTCGAGGAGGGCTGGATCGGTGGGCAGTTCCCCGTGACCTACGTCGCGGTCGGAGCCACCCAGGTGCGCGCTTCGCTCGATGCCGTGCAGGTGCTCCTCGACGTGAGCTGTGCTGGGACCGTTCCGTCCATCCGTCCGCAGCTGGCCTCGATGTCCCTGGTGGAGATCAGGCCCGATGCGGTTGGTGGCTTCGACGAGAGCCCGCGTCCGGCCGCGGAGTCGGCCGTGTCGCTGCGCCCATCTGGGACCGGGCAACCAGTCCAGGAGGACGCGCCGAAGCCCCGTGTGGCCAAGACGTTGCGACCTAAGCCGTATTTCGCAGGAGAGTAGGCGATGGCCATCATCAAGATCAAATGGAGCGTGGAAGAGCTGGCGAACGTGATGACCCAGTTCGACACGCAGAAGGTCTACCGCGCCGCTTCGCAAGGCGGCACCTACAGCGAGATCACCGGCCCCGGGACCCGCGTCGACCTCGTCGCAGGGCAGACCGACTACTACTTCGACGACCTCACCGGGGACGACACCTACTGGTACAAGGTCAGCTATTTCCACACCGGCACCCTGCTCGAAAGCGAGCTGTCCGATGCCATCCCGGCGACTGGCGGCGGCAACTACGTGTCGGTGAAAGACATGCGGGACGAGGGCGTGGACGAGAGCGCCTACGATGACGACCGGGTCATCCAGACCATCAAGCTCGCTGAGTCGTTCGTGGAGCGCGTGACCGGGCGCTGGTTCTACCCGAGGCACCTTTCGCTGCGCGTCGATGGAACCGGCAGCGATGTGCTCCCCGTTGGTCCTGCGATCATCACCATCGAGGAGGTCCGCGTTCTCTACGAGCCTGCTGCCTGCTACCCGATCATCTACTACAACGAAATCGACGTCGGTGCCATCCGCATCTACAACAGGCACCTGACCCAGGGGCTCCGCGAGCCAGACGACCGAGAGGCCCCGAAGCTCGTCTTCGAGGACTACGACCTCGCCACCGTCGCGAAGTGGTGGAAGGGCTCTCAGAACGTGGTGCTCACCGGCTACTTCGGTTACACCCAGCTCGGACCCTACGACGAGGTCGGCGAGACCGCGGAGTACTCGCAGGTGCCGCTCAACTACGGCAGCTGTCCTCCCGAGATCAAGGACGCGGTGAAGCGCATCGTTGCGCTCTGGCTGCCGCAGCGCGCCGACCTCGACAGCATCGACGACTCGACGCGCCGCTACGACATCGCTCGCATCAAGACCCGCGACCAGGAGATCCAGTATTCGGCGCGGGCGAGCGCTGGTTCGAGCCGCGTCTCCTGGGCGACCGGCGACCCGAACATCGACGTGCTGCTCGCAGCGTTCCGGCGACCGCCGAGCCTGGGGGTGGTCTGATGGCGCGCGGCCGACTGCTCTTCTGGCTGTGGGCTGACATCGCTCGGCTCGACACCGATGCCACCGAAACGGCTGGTGGCTACGACGATGACTTCCGCGAGACGACCCTGTCCGACACCGACGACGACGGGCTCGGCGACCAGAGCGGGCGCGTCGAGATGGCTACCATCTCCGTGAAGGCGCAGCTCGAGACGGACCGGCAGGAGCTTCAGAAGATGACCGGCACCGGGGACGTCACCGAGACGGAGCTTGGCATCGTGGTTCACATGAAGGACATCGAGGAGCTGGGCTACGTTGAGGCGAACGGCGACCTCAAGATCCGCAAGGCCGACCGGCTCGTCCGCATCAGGAACAAGATGGGCGCGACCCGGATGGACTTCTCCCGCGTTCCCATCTACGCGACGCACGTCCAGCGGCTCAACGCCTGGCTCGGACACGACTCCAACCTCGCCCTCATCACGTTCGGCAACCGGCCGAGAGGGAGGGCCTGATGCTGAAGCTGACCGGGCAATGGCAAGAGGCCATCAAGACAACGGCAACGATGGCGCGCAACGCGAAGGTGGCCAGCGACAGGGCGGTGCGAGACGAGGCGCTACTGCTGGTGCGGATGATCCACGAGGTGTTCGTGAAGCAGGGGGCAGCAGGGAAGAAGTGGGCTCCCATCAGCTTCATGACCAGGGAGCTGCGCAAGAACGCCTCGAAGGCCGGCAAGGGCTCCAACTTCAAGGGCACCAAGGCTCTCATCAGAAGCGGCTCGCTGCGGCGGTCTGTGACCTGGGAGCGCATCGAGAGGGGGAAGTACTTCGTTGGTGTGCATCGCAAGGCCAAGGGCTCCGACGGCAAGTCGATGGTCAACGTCGCAGCGGTTCACGAGACCGGAACGACGCTCATCCCGATCACCGAAAAGATGCGCCGTTACTTCATGTTCCTTTTCATCAAGGGGGCCATCCCCTTCATGTGGCCACCGAAGGGGAAGACCTTCATCGTGATCAGGCAGCGCTCGTTCCTCGCTTCGAGCTGGAAGGAGTCCTCGAAGAAGACGAAGGAGCGCACTTACGCGCGCTGGGTCAACTACATGACCGGCGCTGGCAAAATCAAGACCACCAAGGGAGGGAAGTAGGATGACCGTGCCGCAGATCTACACCCTCTCTCCGACCAGCGGGCTCGCCAGCGGGAGGCAGCGCGTTCTCGTGAACGGCAACTACTTCAGGCTGCCAACCGCGCCATCTCCGCTCGCCCCTCCAGGAGAGCTTCTTCCGACGGTGTCCGTGACCTTTAACGGGCGCGAAGCAGACCTCGTCGCGGTTCTCAGCTCCACACGATTGGTCGCGGTCACCCCGGCGTTCGACGGGCACCCGAGCACCCTCCCGGCCGACGTGGACCTGGTCATCACGAACCTCGACGACGACGGCAACCCGGTGCCAGGCGAGAGCGCAACCCTCGCTGGGGCCTTCCGCTTCGAGCGCCCCGACCTCACCAACGACACCGCGCTGACGTGGATCTCGCGCTATGTGCTGCGGGACATCCGGCGAAACGTCATCGATAACGTGGCGATGGCCAGCAGCCCGGACTGGTCTGACGACCCGGCGACGGCTGTCGCAGCCATCGCGGAGCTTCCGGCCGTGCTCCTGGAAGGCCCAACGCTCTCGCCGAACGCGTTCTACAACTACAGCGACGTGCGAGACGGCGACTTCAGCGATGCCGTCGCTCAAAACGCCTCGCCCTTTACGGCAGACTTAGAATGGGATATCATCCTTCTTGCGCGACGTAAGACCGAAGCGCTGAACATGTGCGACATCGCTTTGCGCTACTTCAGACGCAGACCGATGTTCGCGTTCCCTGTGTCGCCTTCCGACAGCACCCTGGTGGAATGTCGGCGGTTCATGGGGGACTGGCGGGCGGTTGATCGGTTCGACGACCAGGTGTTCGCCTTCGAGTCTACGTTGCGGTTGGAGGCGCTCGTGTTCGACGACACCGATGGTATGCCCGTTGACGAGGTCCTGACCTACGCGGTCGACGAAACCGAGCTGAATATCAGCGAAACGGAGGACGCCGATGCCTAAGAACATCGAGCTGGTTAATGTTAGCAAGCGACCCTTCACCTTCAACCTGCCGCACCACATCTACTGCGCGGAGGCGGGCGAGTGCCGATGCACTTGGACCGACCTCATGACGCGGCAGCAGGTGCGCCACGGGGTGGTGTCGAAGGTCAAGCGCATCCGAACCCCGGCTGCGATCACTATCCCAGGACGAGGAACCACGCCAGGGCTTCATCCGGCCGTCAAGAAGGTCCCGGAAGTTAAGGCCGCTCTGCAGCAGAGCCCACGGCGTCTGATGATCAAGGGAGGCTAACATGACCGAGCTACTGTCTGCAGATGTCATCATCCGCGAGCAGCCCCCGGCGACCACTACCCCACCGTCGCTCCCGACGGCGGTGTGCGGAATGGTCGGGGTGGCTAAGAAAGGACCCTTCGGGAAGAAGCTGATCACCAGCTGGGACGAGTACGTGAGGTACTACGGCAGCTGGGACGCCAACAGCGACATGACGCTCGCGGCTTACGGCTTCTTCCAGAACGGTGGGCGACAGCTCTACGTGTCGCGCATCGTTCACTACACCGACCCGAACGACGCTGGTACGAAGACCTCGGCCGCGTCGTCGGCAACGCTCACCACCACCGGGGCAGCGACCCAGGGCGAGGTGGAGAGCGGCAACGCAGAGCCGTTCGAGCTTGTGGCTGGCGGCTTCCTCGACCTCTCCGTCGATGGCGGTGGAACCGAGCAGGCGGTCTTCGATGCCGCGGCTGCGGCTCGCACCGGCAGCGGCGGCTCCTACCCCACCGGCTTCACGGGTGGCGAGGACCTCCAGGTCAAGATCGACCAGGGGACCACGCAGACCGTGGCCTTCAGCTCCGGGGCTTCCCTTCTCGCGGACGTCATCGCCGAGCTGAACGACCCGGCCACCGGGCTCAACGGCTGCACGGCCGACGACAACGGCGGCGAGCTGCGCATCACCAGCGACAAGGAGGGCACCGGCTCTTGGGTGGAGATCGTTGGCGGCTCCGCAGCGGCGACGCTGGGCATGGCTGTCGGCGCGACCCAGGGCACCGGAGACGTGGCGAACATCAAGGCCGTCACCGCTTCCGAGGTGAAGACCCGCGTCGAGGCTGACACCACCGCGCAGGTGACCGTCGAGAGCGGCGGAACCTTCAAGATCAAGACCCCGACCGTCGGCGACACGGGGTCCATCCAGGTGCTGGCGTCTTCGGACCTCGATGACGCTGCCTACTTCGACCTGGACAACGCCGTCCACAGCGGCACCGCTGCGGGCGCTGGCAACACCGCGACCGTCGACGCGAAGACGGACGGCGCTCACGGCGACAGCCTGAAGGTCCGCATCGCGGCGGCGACCAGCGGCGACAGCGACGAGTTCAACTGGTACACCCTCGACGGCGATGTCGTGGAGGAGTTCTGGCCGAACCTGTCGACGGACCCGAACGCCACCAACTACTGGGTCACCGTCGTCAACCACATGACCACCGGCTCCGACCTGGTGGTGCTCACGGACCTGCTCGCTGGTTCGCCACCGAACAACCGACCGGACAACGGCGACTACTCTCTGAGCGGTGGAAGCGACGGGCTCACCAGCCTGAGCGACAACGACTTCATCGGCACCGACGCTGGCGGCACCGGCATGTACGCTCTGGACGACGTCGAGGACCTGACCATCCTCTGCATCCCCGGGCGTTCGACGGCGGCGGTTCACCAGGCCATGCTGACCTACTGCGAGGTCCACCGGGACCGGCAGGCGGTCGCCATCCTCGACTCGGTCGAGGGGCACGATGCCGAGGCTTGCCGCGACTACGTTCGCAGCACCGCTGCCATCTACAACCTCTCGGAGCACGGCGCGTTCTACTGGCCTCGCATCAAGGTGCTCAACCCGAGCGAGACCGAGTTCACCAGCGACGAGAACGGGCTGATCGTCGTTCCCCCGTCCGGGCACGTCGCGGGCGTATGGGCGCGCACCGATCAGCTCCAGGGTGGTGTGCATCAGGCCCCGGCCGGACCCGAGCGAGGCGTCATCTACGGCTGCCTGGGCTTCGAGACAGAGGAGGTGCTTCGCAAGCCGAAGCGCGACCTGGTCTACCCTGCGAACATCAACCCGATCACCACCTGGGCCGGCGTGCCTCGGCACATCGACGGCAACCGCACGCTCAAGACCGACGGCCTCTTCGGAACCATCGGCGAGCGCCGCGGGATGTCCTACATCGAGCGGTCCATCAAGCTGCTGCTCTCCTACGCGCGGCACACGAACAACACCAAGTCGCTGCGCCGTCGCGCCGAACGCGACTGCGAGCTGTTCCTCCTCGGCGAGATGCGCAACGGCGCGTTCGCTTCGGACGACCCGGACACCGCTTTCTTCGTGAGCTTCTCCGACGCACTGAACCCGCCCTCGGTGGTGAAGGCCAAGAAGCTCCGCGGCAACATCGGTGTGGCGAAGGCCAAGCCGACGGACTGGGTCATCATCGACATCTCCGAGGACACCCGGGCGCTCGACGAGGAGCTGGCTGGTTAAGCCGGAGGAGGTACGAACATGGCACTCACTGGAAGCGCGCGGCCGGTCAACGTCCGCTACAAGTTCACCATCGAGGTCGACGGCTTCACGTCGTTCGCCTTCAACAAGATGGGCGAGCTGTCCTACGAGGTGGCGCAGATCGACTACTTCGAGGGCGGCGCGGTCACCCCGCTCAAGATCCCTGGCAGGGTCACCGTTTCCGACGTCGAGCTTTCGCGCGGCGCTGGGCTCGACCAGGATATGTACAACTGGGTCAAGCAGGTCATCGACCTCGTGAAAGGCGGAGGCCTGCAGCAGGAGGACTACAAGCGCAACTTCGACCTGGTGCAACGCGACCGCACCGGCGCGGAGGTGTTGCGGTGGTCTTGCAAGGGAGCCTGGCCGAAGAAGTTCGTCGCGGGCGAGTGGGACAACGACAGCGACGAGGCTGTCATCCAGTCCCTCTCGCTGGCCATCGACACCTTCGAGCTGGTTCAGTAGACCGCTATCGGGGTGCCCTGGCGCTGATGCTGGGGCACCCCGTCGTTAATGTTAGGAGCATGGCGCTGTGCGCCAGGAGGTAGCGATGAACGTTAAGGAGATCGAGTGCCCCTCGGGCCTCAAGGGTGTTGTACGAAAGCTGAAAGTCTCCGACCTCGACGTCTTTGCAGACAGAAACCTGATGAAGCGTGGAGGGGCGGCGCTGGAGGCCGAATTGGCAAGTCGCATCTGGCAGGAGACCGTCGAGCGCGGACCATACGTTTTCGATGGCAGCCGTCCGCCGTGGACCACCGACATCCTGCAGGGCGACCGATTTTACGCCATCATGCAGGCGCGCATCCTTACCCGGGGCAGCGACTACGAGTTCGACATCACCTGCGACAACCCCATCTGCCGGAACAAGTTCCGCTGGGGGTTGGACCTAGAAGACCTCCCGGTCGTGAAGCTCCCCGATAGCTCTCGGGAAGCCCTGATGGCAGACAACCGCTTCATGACTGAGCTGGAAGCGTGTGGCGACAAGGTGTTCTGGGCGCTGCCGACTGGTCGCATCCAGAAGCGCATCGACAAATACGTGAAGCAACACGGCCAGTCTCTCTCGACCGTGTTCGCGGCGCGTCTGCTCGGCATCGAGGGACAAGAGAACGTCGACTTCGTGGGCTACATGCAGGACCTCGACATCGGCGACTTCGATCAGCTCGCCTACGAGATGGAGCGCGCCGACTGCGGTGTTGACACCAGCATCGAGGTCGAGTGCCCAAGCTGCGCGAGGCTGATGGAACAGGAGGTCGGGTTCGGGAAGGATTTTTTTACGCGCGACTTCTCCCGGACACGGTCCCAGGGGACGGCTCGTGGACAAGCGTAGTACAACAGGTGGTCGAGCTGATGCGGCGGAGCGAGGGGACCTTCTCGATGAGCTGGACGGAGGTGATGAACCTGGACCTTGAGACCTTCGCTCACCTGCGCGAGCTGAAGGAAGAGCTGGTGGACCTGCAGAGCGGCAGATAGTAGGAGGCGACCGCGATGGCGCTGAACGCAATGGGCATGGGCTACACTTTCACGGCGCGCGACCTCGCGTCCGGTGTGATGGCTCGCCTCAACCTCAAGATCCAGCAGCTCGCGCATAGCTCCAAGGACCTGGAGCAGAAGTACAAGAAGGCGACCGGCAACATCAAGAAGGGGGCTGCCACCGCAGCGGTTGGCGTCGGCTTGCTCGGCGGCATCCACAAAGCGTCGAAGGCTTACGGAGACTTCCAGTTCCAGATCGTGTCCGCAGCCGGCAAGATGAAGGACGGCGCGAAGTACATGCGGGACCTGGAGAAGGCTGCGCTCGAGGCTGGCAAGCTCACGCAGTTTTCGCCCGACGAGGCGGCGCAGGGTCTTTCGGAGTTGGGCGCGCAGGGGCTCTCGGCAAAGCAGTCCATTGAGGCCCTCAACCCGGTGTTGAACCTCGCGGCCGGCTCTCTTGGTCAGCTGGGTGTGGCGGACGCGGCGACGGTCGCGATGGCCTCCCTGAACGCCTTCGGCAAGACGGTCGACGAGCTTCCGCAGATGGTCGACAAGCTGACGATGATCAGCGACCGCTCGGCGTTCCAGATGCGGGATTTCCAGGTCGCCATCGGGCAGGCTGCGGCCCAGGCGAAGGCTGGCCAGCAGAGCTTCGACTCGATGCTCGCCACGCTCGGCCTGTTGCGCGACGCTGGCAACGAGGCGTCCTCTGCGGCTACCGCCTATCGCGAAGCCGTTCGGCGCGTAGCGGGCGACAAGCAGGCTCTCAAGGCCATGAAGGAGCTGGGGGTCTCGTCGGTCGACCAGAGCGGCGCGATGAAGGACATCTCCCAGATCATTGCGGAGCTGCATCCGAAGCTGGAGAAGCTCGGTGTGCAGCAGCGCAACCTCGCGCTGAAGACCATCTTCGGTGTGCGAGGCATGAAGACCTACAACGCTGTAATCGCTGGCTACGAGAAGCGGCTGGCGAGCGGCGAGGCGGCGGTTGGCGACTACGCTTCCGCGCACAAGTACCTGACCGGCGAGCTGGACAAGTCAAGTGGCGCGACCAAGAAGAAGGTCTCCGCGGCGCTCAACACCGTCGGCGGGAAGTACAAGCTGCTGAAGGGCTCCTGGCAGACCCTCGTCATCCAGATCGGCAAGCTCTTCGCGGAGCACGTTGCCCCGGCGCTGACGAAGTTCATCAACATGCTGAACGACATGATCAAGTGGCTCGATGAGTTGAGCCCTGGATGGCGGTCGTTCATCTCGACGCTGGTGACTTTCGGCGCTGTCATCCTCACCATCGTTGGCACCCTACGTGTGCTGCGCGGCATCCTCGGCATCTTCTCGCTCGCGCGGATGGCAGGGAAATACGTCGCAGGGCAGCAAGCGATGGCTGCGGCAACGACGTCGACTACCGCTGCGATGCAGGCTCAGAACGCTGCGGCGAACGGAGCCCCAGGAAAGCTCGGGCGTGTCACAGGAGCTATCGGTCGGCTCGGTCGCGGCATCAGCGCTGCGCTTCCCTACGCTGGGATGGCGGTGGCTGCGGTCGGCGTCGGGCAGGCGCTCGGAAACTGGGTCGTGAAGAAGCTGTTCGCCACCGAGATCGCGGCGCTCAAGGCCGAGGAAAAATGGACCAACTTCCTGGTGTCGTTCAACCGCTTCGGGCGCGCGCTTCACAAGCAGCAGAGCCGCTTCTCGAAGTTCAACCAGCAGCTCCTTGCACACGTCGGCGCGCTGGAGAAGGCAGCGGCTGCCAGCGGAAAGGCTGCAGACCGCGTGCTTGGTAAGACCATCATGGACCTCGGGACGCTGGCGGTGAAGCGCCAGAAGATCTTGGTGCAGATGCACGCTGCCATCCGAGCCGAGGACACCAAGAAGGCGCTCAAGCTCCAGAAGGAGTACCACGAGACCCAGCTCAAGATGCGCTCCATCAGAGAGGCCCGCATCCACATTCAAGCCAAGCAGGCCATGAAGGCGCTCGAGACCGAGACGGACGCTCAGCGTCGGTTCAACCTGTCCAAGCAGGTCGCCATCTCGCAGGGGATGAAGCTCGACGACCAGTATGCGCGATATCAAAAGTGGGTCGATAAGCAGAAGGCAGCCATCGATGGTATCCGAGACGCGGAGGGGCGGCGCGTTGCAACGCAGCGGTTCGAGGGCGAGCAGCTCATGCGATACAGCGAGCTGACCGACAAGATGACCACATACCTGAAGCTGATGAAAAAGCTCGGGCTGGCAAAAGGCAAGATCGGCATGGGCATGGACGCGGAGAAGCAGTTCCAGATGTTCATGGGAGAGCGCGTCGACCCGGCGATGGAAAAGCGCGGCCTCGGCGATTATCGCAAGATGATGAGCACCCACCTTTTCCGTTGGGTTGGCAAGGAGATACTTCCGAAGGGCTACCTCAAGCAAGCCAAGGCTGGCGAGCTGAACCCGGAGACCATTCGCACGATGGTCCGTGTCCGCGAGGCTGGATACCTGCAGCGCGGCTTCTCGAAAGAGGGCGCTCGCAAGGAGGCGGCGTTCTACAAGTGGTCCATCGAGAACGCCAAGAGGGCACCGTGGCTGCAGCATTGGGAAGGACCGCTCGGCAAGCTCCAGCACCGCCAGCAACGCGCGGAAGGGCGCGCTGAGTTCGAAAAGCTCTGGCAGGCGAAGGCTGCGGAGATCGGTGGCGGCGAGGTCAACATCAACATCTACGGTGACAAGCTCATCGAGGACGCGCTGAAAGTGCAGCAGAAGAGCGGCGCGCGGAAGGGCGCTCGGTTGAAGGTCCGTCGGCGTTCGGGGAGCAAGTAGCATGATCCATCCCGAGTGGGCGAACATCAGACGCGGCATCGTTCACAACGAGGACACCGGCGAGAGCTGGCAGTTCTTCATGAACCCCGAGGAGATCACGACGCAGATCGAAGTCAACTGGACAAAGAGCGCTGCCATCGGCGCGAGCTACGAGCGGCTCTCATACCAGAACACCGCCAACGCCACGTTCGATCTGGTGCTGCGGCACAACCGCATCTGGTTTGCGGACGTGAGCCGCGCGCCAATCGACCAGGTGAACCTCTCGCCACAGGGCTTTGCGTCCGGCAGGCAACTCAACCCGTCCGAGTACGACACCATCCGCGACGAGTTCGAGAAGAAGCGGCGCTTCTTGATGTCGCTCTGCTATCCGCGAGGGCGCGTCAACGACGTGGTTCGTCGCTCGCCTCCACACTGCATCTTGCTTTGGCCAGGCTACCTCGCGGTGCGCGTCATCCTGCGCTCGTTGCAGATGGCCGACAGCCAGTTCGACACCAACGGGCAGCCGGTCTACTTCGAGGCGTCCTGCCAGTTCGAGGAGTACAGGACCTATCGCCTCACGAGCGCGGACGTTTTCAAGGTCGGCTTCATCCGGCAGACCGTAGGAGCGAAGTGATGGCATCCGAAGCGTTCGAGTCGCGCTACTACGTGACCGAGACCTACGAGGCATACAACGGGCTCACGCTGCGCGATGAGTACGTTCCCTATCGCTACGAGGTGAACGACGACAACATCATCCACACCGCGGCGGAGGGCGACACGTGGTGGAACCTGGCCTTCCGCTACTACCACCACATCAGCGAGAACGCGAGCCGGCTCTGGTGGGTGATCTGCGACTTCCAGCCGCAGCCAGTCGTTGACCCGACGGTCGCCATCGCCCCGGGCCGCATCATCATCGTTCCTCCTCCCATCGTTGTTGCCACCGAGATCCTCGGTGTTGGACGCGAGGTGTTTCTGTGAGCGAGACCTCTCGGCCTATCTACGGTGCCAAGCGCACCGACTTCACGCGGCCCCTCGAGGGAGCCTCGGTGGACTTCGGTTCGCCGTTCTGCCATGTGCGCGTGAAGCAGAAGACGGGCGGATGGCTTGATGTGACCGGGCGCGTCACGGCGATGACGCACACCGACAGCGGCAGGCGCTCGACGAGCATGGTCGACATCGAGTTCGACAACAGCGACGACTATATCCTCGCGCAGTACGACCTGATGCGGAAGGGCGCGATTTTCCGTGTGAGCTACGGCTACCCGAACCTCGTCCGCGACGCTGGCGAGTTCGTCGCCAAGGAGCACGAGGGCAACCGGCAGACCGTGTCGGTCAAAGCCTACGAGCGAAAGCGCTCGCGGATGTCTCGCAAGATGCAGAAGCGCACCTGGCGAGACATGACCCGCTCCCATGTGGTGCGGGACATCCTGAAGAAGCAGGGCTTCAACGACCGACAACTCACGATCACCGAGACGGAGACCAAGTACCCTTCCATCACCCAAGCGAACGAGGACGACTGGAAGTTCATCAGGGGCCTTGCGGAGCTGCAGGGCTTCGACTTCTGGGCGGACGAGGGTGGCGTCTACTGGATGAAGTCACCGCGCGACAAGAAGCCGTCGCACCTGTTCCGGCGCGTGAAAAACGCCATCGGCATCGGCTTCATCAAGGACTACTCCATCGACAGCTTCGGCGCTGGCGTTCCGGGGCGCGTGATCTTGAAAGGGCGCGACCCCTATCTGAAGATCAGCTACAGCGTCACGGTGGACAAGCAAAGCTCCGCGGACATGGTCTTCCTCACCGACGAAACCGACGACGGTGCCACACCGGAAGAGGGAGACCGCAAGGGCTCGGACGACGGCTACGAGATGGTGCGAGCCATCGGAATGCGCTCCGAAGCGGAGGCGCGCAAGCTCGCCGAGGCCATCTACAAGGAGTACAGGTACAACGCTCTGAAGCTGAAGCTCACAGTCTTTGGCGACCCGACCCTGCGCACACACCGCGTGGTGATGGTGTGGGGCATCGGCCCAGCCATCGACGGGCTCTACCAGGTCAAGGAGGTGCGGCACTCGATGAGTGGTGGCTATGACTGCGAGCTGGAGCTGCGGCGCGAAGGTCTGCGCAAAAAGAAGCGCAGCAAGTCTGACCCAGAAGACAAGGCGCGCAAGGGCATCATGGGCGCGAAGGGCAAGTGGCGAAAGCCCCGCGGCACCTACAAGGTAACAGGCGGATGACAGACAGATCTCTCGACTACGACTTCCCGAGCCCCTGGCCTTACGAGGGCGTCATCATCTCGCGCGACGACCCCTACGGGCTCGGGCGCGTGAAGGCGACCATCGAAGGTGAGGTCAATGAGACCGAGTGGCTCTGGCCTGCAGCGCAGCCTGGCGCTGGCGCTAAAGACTACGGTGCCCTCATCGTCCCACCGCTCGGCGCTGACATCTTGATCTTCTTCGTCAGCGCCCAGAGGGAGAACGGTCGCTACGTCCCGAACAACTACGGCAAGGACGAGCTGCCCGAGGGCACCCACATCGCAAGCGATGCCGAGTGGCGCGCGGGCGAGGGCGACAACATCGTCTGGCGCAACCGGAAGACCAAGATCGAGATCGACGACCGCAGCGCTTCGACCGGCATCCGCATCGCGGACATCGCCACCGGGCTCGGCGTCAGCGTCGACCTGAACATGACCACGCGCACCGCGACGATCACCGGGCAGCTTGGGCTCACCCTGACCTCGTCCGGCGTGGTGAACATCCTGGGCACCGGGGGAGTGACCATCAACGGCCGACCCGTGTCTCCGGTTGGAGGACCGATATGAGCTGCTCCGACGCAAAGCTCCCGAGCCCTCCGTCGCCGCTCACCATCTCGCTGCCTGGCGGCATCTCCATCGAGGCGCTGCCAAGCACCCAGGGCATGATCTCGACCGAGCTGTCGATGATCAACAGCCTGATGACGCAGCTTGGTCCGGCGCTCGGTGGCATCTCCCCGGTGCTGAAGGTCATCGACGCGGTCACCGCCATGTTCACCGTCCTGCAGCGCGCCCCGGAGATCCCGGTCGACCCGGCTGGCTTCATCGAGGCCCTGGCCGAGGCGGCGGAGAAGATCGCTGCGCTCGCGCCCCTCATCCCGCAGGTGAGCGTGCCAGCGACCATCTTCTCGTCCATCCAGGCGTGCGCCTCGTTTGCGCGCGCCATCCGCGACCAGGTGGAACAGATCGCCGACACCCAGACCCAAGCCCAGGCCCTCTTCGACCAGGCCGAGGCAGCGGGAGACGCGGCCCTGAAGGAGCAAGCGCAATGCGCGCTGGACAACGTCGATGCGCTGATGGAGCACGCTGGCGCAGCGATGGGTCCGCTGACCTCGATCATGAACATCATCACCGGGCTGATGAGCTTCATCCCCAGCCCGGTCGAGCTGCCAGGTGTGCCGGACCCGTCCTCGATGGGACCGCAGCAGCTGGCGGATGCACTCGACGTGCTGGTACAGGCGCTCGAAGGCATCCAGATCCCAGGAGCGTGAGATGCCGAAAGACCGAAGCACAGGCGAAGGGCTCCTCTTCCCGCTCAAGCGAGAGCACGGCGACTTCGCGAGCGGCAAGGACGCGCCCCTCATGAAGTCGAACATCAACAACGTGCTCGGCGTGAAGGCCGCGACGCCAGATGCCAGGTGGCTCGGCGAGTACCCTTGGCAGCTGGACTTCGGCGCGTGGGTTGACCGGCTTCGGCACAGCAACCTTGACACCGCGTCCAGAGACGACCTTTCGCGCATCGCCGTCGCCGACGGTCTTGCGAAATGGGAACCGCGCGTTCGTGCCGACGTGTCCCGCGTAGGCGTGATGCGAACCGATGATGGACGCGCGACGTTGCTTAATGTAAAATTCTCCCGCAACCTTGAGGACGAGGGTGCCAGCGCCGTCGACCCGGCCGAAACGGCGGAGGTGAAAGTTGGCTAACAGAGTTCTACCCACAGACCTCGACTACAGCGCGAGGGACCACGACGCCCTCGACGAGCGGTTGGAGCGCGGCATCGCCAGCGTGTTCCCCAACTGGTCTGACCACGGGAAGGCCAACTTCGGGAACATCCTGCGGAACATGATGGCGCACGTCGGCGACGTCGTTGGGAAGTACCAGTCTGCGCAGGCTGTCGAGAGCCGCTTCGTGACCTGCACGCGGCGCATCAACGGGGTGCGGCACGCGCGACCCCTCGGCTACACCTTCTCCCAGCAGCAGGCCTCGACGGTCGATGTCCGCTTCACCCTGAGCGGCTCCTACAACACCATCCCTGTTCTCGCTGGCTCCATCGTGCGCTCGCCATCGGCGACCAACCCGGCTCGCTACCAGCTGCTCGAGGACACCATCATCCCGGCTGGCGTCGCCTACTACGACCTGGCTTTCGAGAACAGCCTGACCTGGATCGAGGACCACGAGTCGAGCGAGCTTGGCGACCAGGAGTTCCTGCTCGTCTACTCGCCTTACCTGGAGATCGTGAGCATCGGCGATGCGGTGACCCCTGCCGGCAGCGCAAACCCGTGGACCGAGGTGTCGACCTTCATCGACTCGGAGTCGACAGACCCACACTACCGCATCCTTCTGAGCGACAGCGACCGCGCCATCGTGCGCTTTGGCGACGGCAACAACGGGCGCATCCCCAGCGGGACCATCACCATCACCTACAAGACCGGAGGCGGCGAGATCCAGGTCGATGCTGGCACCTTGGTGGTGCCTGAGTTCTCCCTGGTGGACGACCTCGGCGCGCAGGTTGCCTTCTCGGTGTCGAACCCAGCGGCTGCGTCCAGCGGTGCCGACCGCGAGACGCTTGCCGAGGCACAGGAGCGCGCGCCCAAGACGCTGCGCACCAACCAGCGCTCGGTGACCTGGGGCGACTTCAAGGTCGTCGCAGAGGGCGTCAGCAACGTGGCGCGCGCCATCATCCTGACCGCAGACCAGATGACTGGCATCGCTGAAAACTACGGGCATCTCTACGTGGTCGGAAAGGGCTCCCAGCTGTCTTCCGGCGCATACGGACCAACTGTTCCGTCGCAGGCAACCCTCGATGCGGTGCGGGCTGCCATCGACCAGGACCAGAAGTCCACCATCACCTTCGCCTACGACGTGCTGGCTGCTCCCTACGAGACCATCGACATCGTGGCGAAGATCCGGCTCGAGCAGGGCGCAAACGAGAGCACGGTCGCCGCTGCGGTGCGCGCGAACCTCGCCGACTACTTCGCTGTCGTCGGCTCCGACGGACTGCAAAACGAAGACCTCCGGTTCGGCTACGAGATGAAAGACGAGCTGGGCGATGTGTGGAACCGGCTCCCGTGGTCTGACCTCTTCGGTGTGGTGCTCGGCACGACCGGGGTGCGCTCCGTGGCGGAGGACGTCTTCGAGCCATACGACTACGTGGAGATCCCGCTGAACGCCATCCCGGCCCTCGGGACCGTTACGCTCTACAACGACCGCACCGGGCAGGAGATCACCTGATGGCGCGCATCGTTCCTCCATCGCTGTTGGTTTGCGGACAGTGGAACCAGGCGAGCCCAGCGCTCGACGAGGACATCCTCGTCATCAACGACTGCCGCTACGGCAGCGACGCGTCGGACCGGCTCTACTGGCCATACACTCGCAACGGCCAGGACGTCCAAGGCGATGACCAGGGGACCGTCGCAAACATGACCGCCACCGGAACCAAGTGGGGCATGGCGCAGATGGTGGACCTCTCGAACGTCGGAAACAACCGCTGGGTCACGCGGGACTTCGGCGGGAGCTTTGCGCGTCCAACCGACCTGCGCAAGATGTCCTTTGCGATGTGGGTCCAGCCGACCTACTCCGGGACACCTGCGACCAACGTCGCCTTCGGTGGACCTGGTGGACAGGGCTGGAGCGGTGGGACCTACAACGCCGGCAGCCTCTACCACGCGTCCGCCGACGGGAAGTTGAAGTACATCCAGTATGGCAGCACCCACGGCGTTGCCCTCGGGACCACCGAGTCTTCGTCGGCGTGGAACCCGACCGCTGGTCAGTGGTACTACCTGGAGATCTGCTTCGACTACCAGGCTGGTGCGCAGTACCTCTTCATTGACGGCGTGCTTGTCGGGACGTCCGGTTACACCGGAAGCATCAATGGGACAACGCGCGACTACTGGATCGTCGGCGCAGCGGACCCGGGCTCTTTCGCGCCCAACACCCTGGTCACTTCTCACTACATGCAGGAGCTGACCATCTACGATGGCGTGCGGCACAGCGCTGGGTACACCGTCGTCGACCGCCCGATGCTTGAGCAGATGAGCACGCCCTTCCGACTTGCCTTCGCGAGGGACCTTGCGGTTGGAGATGAGTACAAGATCGCGCCGCTGCCGCGTGGGAACAGCCTCCATCTCAATGTCGGCATCGAGACGTCCGCGCAGAAGTTCGGCGGCGGATGTTTGGAGACCATCAACCCGCCATTTTTCCCAACGATGCGCTACGCAGGCAGCGGCCTCGTTTCTGGTGCTGGAAACGTTGGGACCATCGAGTTCTGGTTCAAGCAGAACGGCACCCCGACGTTCTCCGACGAGCAGGAGATCTGCCACATCAGACAGTACGACCCATGGAGCAGCGACGGCAGAAACGAGATCGAGGTCTACCAGCAGACCAACGGCAACCTGCACTTCAAGGTGAACGGCAGCGGCACCGTCATCATGGACGCAGACGTGGCGACCAACCCGTTCACGCCTGGCTCTTGGCATCACGTCGAGCTGGCCTGGCAGGGCTACGGCAACGGCTTCGTGACTTGTGACGGTGGGTGTCGGTTCCTCTGCTTCATCGACGGGGTGAACACCCACGACAGCACCGGCAGCTACTGGGGCAACGTCCGCGGGAGCGGCGCGGAGGTCCTTTGCCTTGGCGACAACATCTTCGCGCAGCGGAGCTACGCGGACTTCATGCTCGACGAGTTCTGCGTCTACGACGTGATCCTGCACACCAGCGGGTTCACTCCACCGACCGAGCAGTACGACTTCGACCCTCCGCTCGACATCGACTTGGTCAGCTACGGTCTCAACGATGTCGGCCTTGTTGGGTTCGATGGAACCCGGCTGCGAGCCGGCTTGCAGGAGTAGAAACATGGCATGGGCAACTGAAAGAAACATCCAGCTCACCGGGTCCACCACCGAGGAGCGCGCGCTGCAGGCTCTCATCATCCTGAAGGAGACCCTGGTCAGCGCTGGTTGGTCCCTCATCGGAAACGGCGATGGCGTCGACGACGTGAACGTCAACCTCGCTGGCGGAGCGACCGACTACTTCCCGGCCTTCCCGTCCGTCACGGGGATGGCTGCTGGCGCGTGGTTCGCTGTCGAAAGCGCGAGCGGTGCGCAGCTGGTCTTCCAGGCACCGACCGGCTCGGACGTGTTCATGTATGCGTCGCCTGGCGGCAACTACACCGACGACTCGCCGACGCACTCGGTGCGCCTCGGCGCGACAACTCCACCGGCTGACGAGATCGACTTCACCGTGAGCGGCTACGGAGACATCGGGACCTACGCTAACCGGAAGTTCACCATCGCCTACACCGACGACGCGACCTCGTTTGTTCTGTTCGGTGCCTACAGCGGCGATAACGACCTTCGTGGCTTCTGGCTGGAGTTGGACGGAGCGAAAACCGGCGACGCGACACCCTACGTTGGGAGTTGGTACTTGCGCGTCGGCTACGACTGCTGGGGAAATCTCTACAACCCGGAGGCGAACAGCATCAAAGGGTGGCACCCGGACGGCGCGGTGCAAGAGTATTGCTTCGGCAAGCCGATGTTCGACAGCGTGGACATCATCAACGTGCTTCCACCGGACCCGGTGTCCGGCGACGAGCAGATCATCGACTGCCTTGTTGGCTGCCAGGTCGCAGCGTCGTACCACATCCGCGGTGTGGCTCCTGGCATCAAGTGGTGCAGCGGGCTTCGATCCACGGGCGATATGTTCGACTCGGACCGCTACGTTTGCATCGGCGATAATGTGATCGACGGCTGGAACAGCACCGACTCTTTCGAGAGCTAAGGAGAAACGATGGTCGCCTGGGCTCAAGTCTTCCCATCGACGGTTCCACCGTCCCGTGCAGCGCACCGGATGGTGTACTACCCGACGGACAACACCGTCATCATGGCGATGGGCAGCAACAACACCGGCACCTACCGCGCCGACCTCTGGGCGTGGAACGGAAGCGACTGGGTGAGCTTGCCGAGCGGCGGGCTTCCCTACGGTGGCTACATGGGCTTCGGGATGTCGTACCACGCGAGCGCGAGCAAGCTGGTGGTCTTCCACGGCTACCGCGGCGCATACGACTGGTACACCTACGAGTACGACCTCGTCGCGAAGACCGGATGGTCCCTGCGCTCCATCAACTCGCCTTGGGGAAGCAGCGCCTGGCATGAGCAGGTCTACGTTCCGAGCACCGACCAGAGCATCGTGGTTGGTGGCTACGACAGCACCTACGGCATCTATCGCAACCTGCTCGCGGAGTACAAGCCAGCCTATTCGCAGTGGAACACGCAGGCAGTCAATGGAACACCGCCAACCGCTCGCGGCGGCGTCGCGGCGTGCTTCGACAGCAACCGCGGCGTCATCGTGCTCCACGGCGGGAACAACAGCGGCGGCACCTTCCTGGACACCTGGGAGATCGACGTCGCCACCTGGACGTGGACCCAGAAGAGCGCTGGCGGTCCTGGCACACCTGACCAGCGCGAGTACGCTTCGATGGTGTTCGACTCGAACCGCAACGTCTGCGTTCTCTACGGTGGGCGCTTCTCGAGCAGTGGTCCGTACCTCGACGACACCTGGGAGTGGGACGGGACCAGCTGGACGCAGGTCCTCACCACCGGCCCCGGCGCTCGCAACCCGTCGATGGCCTACGACCCGGTCGGGCACCGCATCGTGCTCTTCGGCGGTCACGCTGGCGGCGCGGCGTTCAGCGACACCTGGGTGCTGCAGTACGACATCCCTGCCTACGACGTCGACCTGAACCCGATCACGGTTGCCGATGCCGAGGCCGACAGCTTCGACAAGGACCACATCTGGTTCATCGAGGAGCCGCAGCCTGGCGGCACCGGGCTCACGCTGGACAACCCGAGCTTCGAGATCCCAGGCGAGTACGGTGCTGGCAACGACCCGATTGTCGATGTGCCGAAGGCCTGGTTGTTCGACAGCGTTGCCATCGACTTCGAGGCCGCGACCTTCGTCGGCCCGAACCGCTGGGTCGAAGGGTTCGAGGGCGGCTGGTACGACAACCAGGACTTCATCTCTGAGTTCGACGAGGGCACCGACCTGACGCAGGGCACCTTTGGCGCGTGGCCTCGGGAGACTACTTACGAGGGCTTCCATCAGGACTGGGGGCTCGGCAACCAGGACGCCATCGACGAGTTCGACATGAGCACGCTCCCGCAGGGCGAGTTCAACGCTGGCGGCGACACCGCCGACGGCTTTGAAGAGGAGTGGTGGTCGCGCCATGCCATCGCGGACACCGCATCGCTCATCACGGAAACCTGGCCGACGTTCGGCAACCTGACCGAGACTATCACCAGGCTGAACGAGATCAAGCTGGTGTGGAACACCCACCTTGGGAAGGCCGACGTTCACGGCGGCACCGCGGACACCGTCAACCTGGTCACCGCGCCGGATGCCACGGACCTCGCGAGCGCAATCGCGCTGGCCGAGCACATGTGGAACAACAAGGTCTGGGACCACATCGTGGATGGCGCTCTCGCCTACCACCGCGAAGACCAGAAGACGAGCATCGAGAAGTGGCTCGGCGACAACGACCTCTTGGTCATCGACACCCAGGACAAGGCGTGGAAGGTTGCTGCCTTCCTGACCGCCCTCTGCAACATGCACTTCACGTGGTCGAGCAACACCGGCCCTGGGTTCTACAGCGCTTACGAGGACTTCACTTTGTCGCCGACGAACATCTACGCTGTTCCGCTCCCAGCGAAGTTCGACGGCTTCGACTTCGAGAGCGACTGGGGCAACAACGGCTGGCTGCCGTCGTTTGACCCTGGCGACATCACGGCTGGGTTGTTTGTTGTCAACGCCGGCACCGAGGACTTCGACTCCTTCGAGGCCGTGATCAACATGGACGTCAAGACAAGCGTTGGGGCTGGCGACCCGTTCAATATCGACCCATCGCATGGCGCTCGCGTTGTTTTCAGCGGGACCTTCACCGCGACGCTCCGCCTGGAAGCTCGGCGCAACGAAACAGGCCAGTGGCTCAACATCGGCGAAGTCGACAACCCGATGCCGGTCACTGTCGGCGTGGACCCAGGCTACAGCCAGCTCCGCGTCTACACCGTAACGTACACCTCCGGCACCCCCTATGCGCAGATGCGCTGGGACAAGCTGGGGACCTAGTAGGAGGCTATCATGGCTCAAAGCGACTTCACCGAGTTCCCGGGCTCCCTCGCGACGGCGCTTGTCGACCGCGGCGTGAGCAACGGGTTCACGGTGCCCAACGGCGGCGGCAGCTGGGTCTACGGCTGGCACACCCTGCAGAGCGGCAACGGCGGCGTCGGGCTCTACTACAACAACGTGGACTTCGCCCCGACGGTTCGCGGTGGCTCGTTCCGTGTCGCCATGAAGCGGCTCGCTGGGACCAACTGTACACCCATGCTTTTCGGCTGCCTTGCTGGCGCGGACGTTGGCCACGTGGGCTATCTGTTGGGGCTGGCTCAGGACGAGAGCCCCGCGCGCCTGATCATCGTGAAGGGAGCGCCATCGAGCGGCCTCCCGCTTGCGCAGGCCATCGTTCAATCGACCGGGGCATACCAGGTCGACCAGTGGCTTCACGTCCGGCTCGATATCATCGTGCAGCCGAGCGGCGACGTGAACCTGCAGGTGTTCCAGAACGACCTCGACACCAACCAGGTTGACAGCCCGGTGTGGACCGCGGTGCCTGGCCTGGAGAACTTCGTTGACGACTCGCTCGGCATCAACAGCGGAAGCGCTCCGTATCTCTCTGGCTACTGCGGCTTCGGCTACTACAGCGGCGGCGTTGGACGATATGCCTTCGTGGACCACTACGAGGCGTTCAGGCAGAACTGATGGCTGAAGGAACCCTCATCGCTGGCCGTCGCGCCGGCCGCATCCAGCCCACCGGGTGGACCCCTCCCGACGGGGACTGGTGCTTTCTGGTTGGCGCGGAGAACCCCGACGCCGAGGAGGACGTTGTTCCCGGCGACCGATTCGGCGTGGAGCAGACCGTCGACCTCACGGACATCAAGACCATCACCTTCGCGATGAAGCTGCGCAACACCACGAGCACCGGCATCGACTTTCGCGCGGCGTTCCTGGTGTCGGGCGTCGAGCTTTGGAGCGAGCAGATCCCTCACGGCGAGACCCGCGAGTACGTGAAGCGCACCATCAACGTGTCGCACCTTGAGGGCGACCGGCCCATCGTGCTGCGGCTGGAGGCAAAGACGCCATGAGCAAGATCAAGCTCCCAGCCCTCTGGTTCGACGACTTCAAGACGACCGACGCTGACGGCATCTTCCTGGCGAACGCCTACCCGGAGGACGGCAACACCAACGTCGGCGTCAGCCAGGCTGCCATCGTTGAGATCATCTCGACCCACTTGTCCGGCGTGGACATCGACGCGACTAGCGTCGTCATCGGTGGCTCTCAGGCGATGCTCAACGGCGTTTGGCAGCCAGGGTTCACCGGCTCGTCCGCCGACCCCCTCTCGCCGCACGACTATCGGCTGACCATCGTTCACGACGCCGACTGGTTGAGCGAGCAGGTCATTGAGGTCCAGGTCACGTCGCGCACCCTCGACTCCGCTTACGCGCTGACCGAGAGCTACTCCTTCACCGTCGAGGACATCACCAAGCCGAAGCTGGTCTCCGTGACCGCCATCGGAGCGAAGAAGATTCGTGTGGTCTTCGACGAGGCGATGCTGCGCACCAGCGCGAGCGGGACCAACGATGCGCTCAACCCGAACAACTACGCTTTCGCGTTCGTGCCTGCCAACGACCGCGATGCAGGCGTCTGGGTTGCGGCGTCTTCCGTTGCGGAGGTTTCGTCCACGACGTTCGACATCACCACGGACATCGTGTTGAGCTTTGGCAAGACCTACCAGCTCACCTGCGACGATATCGCCGATGCGGCGGCGAACGCCAATCTGCTGGACGACGACTATCGCTCCGCGGAGTTCACGGCCTGGGTTCCTACCAACTGGCCTTCGACGCGCCGCTTCTCGATCTGGTACGACCTGCTTTCTGAGAAGGACCGCGAGGGCGACATCCACGGTGACCTCGAACGGATGTGCTCGGTGTGGCAGGACGTTGTCGATGTGAAGCTCTGGGAGATCGACAACTTCGACGACCTCTGGGATGTTGACCGGATGCCAGAGAGCTTCTGCGACGCGCAGCTCGCGGACCTCGGGAACCCGTTTGACTTCGATATGACGCTGACCCAGAAGCGCAAGCTCATCGACCTGCTCATCCCGAGCTACGCGCAGCGCGGAACCGAGGACGCCATCGTGAACATGGCGCGGTTCTTCATGGGCATCACCGTCACCGTCACCGCCTACAACGGCAACGAAGAAGTGTGGGTCCTCGAGGACATCTCCGTCGAGGACGTTTCGGGCAGCGAGATCGGGCTCGGCATCGACTCGGTCATCGGCCCCTCCGCTGGTACGCCAGAGCTTTACACCTTCGAGGTCTACTCCGGTGTGGTACTCACTACGGACCAGCGGCGAACCCTGGCGCTCATCATCGAGGAGGTGAAGTGCGCCCACGAACACTACGTCATCAAGGACCCGAGCGATGCGACGGTCTACGACCCGTGGGAGATCGGGCTTTCGCAGATGGGTGTTGACACCTACCTGCACGAATAGGAGGACGCGATGGCTGATCGCAACTATTTCTACTTCAAGCAGCGCGTGACCGACGACGAGATGCGCGCCGCGTTCGACGGTCCAGAGCTTGCCATCTGGAACTTCGCGAAGGACCTGGGTGTGTTCGGCATCGCGACGGGCGGCGACATCACGGAGCAGTCTCCGGTCACCGGGCTCTACGTCGACATGAGCGGACCGTTCAACGGCTACACCCAGGACGGCAAGCGTGTGCAGATCGGGACCGCGCAGGTCATCGACTGCTCCGTCGACTACCTCAACAACCCGACGGTCCCGACCAGCGTCGGCGAGAGCCGCTGGATCTCCATCCACGCGCGCTTCGACCGCTCGCTGTCTGACCAGCGCGTCGACGGCAACGGGAACGTGGTCTACTGGGTTCAGGCGGAGAGCTACGAGCTACGCATCGTGTCCGGCGTCGCAGCGAGCGGCGGCGGCCACGTCAAGCCCGACCCTCCGACCGACGCTATCCTCGTCGCGGACATCGAGCTGACCTACGGGCAGACCACGATCACCACGGCGAACATCGACGAGACACGGAAGAACGTCCTGGTGCTCGCGACCGGCGACCTGATCTCCGTGGACACCTCCGGGTGGACCAAGCTGGACAACGCATCGCAGCACGTCCAGGACACCTTCGATGACATCGACAACCTGATCATCGACCGCGACGCGAGCGGGCTCATCGAGGAGAGCCTCAAGCCGTCTGCTGGCACCGAAGTGCTCGGCGACGCGTCGAACCGCTGGGCATCGCTGCACGTTGGCGCTGGCGGCATCGACGCAACTGGCGCTGTCGCCCTCGGCTCTACGCTCACGGTGAGCGGTGACGTGACCGTTCGCTCGGGCAGCAAGGTGCTCCCGGAAGACGCAAGCGGTCAGGACCTCGGCGATGCAACCCACCGCTGGGACCTCTACGGGCAGGCGCTCGACATCGCAGGCAACCTCTCTGTCGGTGGTGGACTGGAGGTCACGGCAGGCGGCGCTGTCATCACCGGCGACCTCACGATGGACACCGGCGACAACATCCTCCCGAGCGATGCGACCGGGCAGGACCTCGGCGACGCATCGCACCGCTGGGATGCGTTCCTCGGGACCGTCAGCATCGATGGCAACACGACCGTTGCGTCCGGGCACACCGTCAAGCCGGCCGATGCTGCTGGGCAGGACCTTGGTGACCTGACGCACCGCTGGGACCTCTTCGCTGGCGGCATCACGCTGTCCGGCAACCTCTCAATGGACGCAACGGCGCGCGTCAACGGCGACCTGCTGCCGAACGCAACCGGAACGAGGGACCTCGGCAGCTCCAGCTTGAAGTGGCAGAACGTCTACGCTGGTTACGTCAGCGCCACGTACATCGACGTTGGTACAGACCTCACCGTCGATGGCGACGCGACCTTCTACACCAACGCGGAGATCACCGGGACCTTCACGTTCGGCAACACGCTGCTCGCGGGCAGCAACGGCGTCGACATCGGGAACGCGACCAACCGCTTCGACGCCTACCTGAACAACATCTACTGCTACGGGACCCTGAACCCGAGCGCGGACGCAACCTACGACATCGGCACCGGCACCAGCGACCGCTTCCGCTATGCTTACCTGCGTTACATCCGCGGGCTGGAGAGCAGCGGCAGCGCGATCAACTACAAAACGAGCCGCACCGTGTCGAACCGTCTCATCGACATCATGGTCGACGCGCAGGACGACCAGGTGCAGCAGTGGGGACGGCGCTTCGGCAACCTTTCGCTCGGTGGCCAGAGCCCGTGGATGTGGTACTTCAACTCCGCGTCCAACGGGCTGCTCTGGATCAGC
>Ga0180433_10001184_pt1 | contig 44196 bp, 40 predicted proteins | sample SS_ome_8_FD_132980 | JGI IMG/M metagenome (GOLD analysis project Ga0180433, IMG submission 132980) | Hypersaline lake sediment archaeal communities from the Salton Sea, California, USA - SS_1_D_1 metaG | ecosystem: Environmental > Aquatic > Non-marine Saline and Alkaline > Hypersaline >...
GCTTCTTGCTTCTTGCTTCTTGCTTCTTGCTTCTTGCTTCTTGCTTCTTGCTTCTTGCTTCTTGAATCTTTTCCTATTCCCTATTCCCTATCACTCCCTTCTCCATATTCCATTAAATGACCACTGGTTCCTGCACCCAAACGTACTTAAGTTCTAAAGCTCTCACGTTCTCTAGTTCTGTTTTATCCTTTATCCTTTATCCTTTATCCTTTATCCTTTTTCCTTTTTCCTTTATTCTTTAGTCTTTATTCTTTAGTCTTTAGTCTTAATACTCCACCACCCCTTCATACACCACCTCAGCCTTCCCGACCAAAAAAACATTCTTATAGGACTCATCAAATTCTACTGTTAACTCTCCGCCTCTGGTAATGATATGAACAGGAGACGTCATCTGAAAATGATCTGAGGAGATTACAGCAGAAGCTACGCATCCAGTACCGCAGGAAAGAGTTTCATCCTCAACTCCCCGTTCATACGTTCTTACCTGTATCTGATTGTTTCCCTGATACTGAACAAAATTAACATTAACTCCTTTGGAAAATACTTTATTTTCTCTGTAATAAGGTGCTTCTTCCCTCACCATAATATTTTCAATATGATCCGTAAACAATATATAATGCGGTACTCCTATCTCAATATATCCACCCTCTTTTAATCCCCGCTCTTGCACCAAATTAAAACCGCTTCTGATTTCTGAAGTAAGATTCAAGCTCAATTTTACTTCACCTTTTTTCATAGTGACCGGATGCATTCCATCTTTTGCTTTTATTATAAAGGAATCTGAACGAATTATATTTTTATCTCGAACAAACTGTGCCACACACCTTCCCCCATTGCCACACATATCCGCTTCATATCCGTCACTGTTAAAATAACGCATTGATATGGTGTTACTTTCTTTACCATCAACTAAAAGTATGCCGTCTGCTCCCACAGAGAACTTTCGTGTACATATTTTTTTAAAATAATCACTCTCGTTTCCAGTAAATAACCCGGTACGATTATCAAAAACTATAAAATCATTACCAGTGCCATTCATTTTGGTAAAATGGATCTTATTCTGCACTTTAGCTCCTCTATTATTTATCTATCCCTTTATTTCTTTGTGACTTATTGACATTATGTGATTAAGCAATTAGTAACAGGAAAACTGTTTAAAATAAATTTTTCCTTATTAAATCATGATCTACCAGCTGCTTCAGACCCTGATAGAACTTTGTTATGGGAAATCCTACTACATTAAAAAAACAGCCTTCAATTTTTTCCACAAAAAATCCGCTCTGATCCTGGATGCCGTAGGATCCGGCTTTGTCCATAGGACTGCCGGTTGCAACATAAGCATCTATCTCCCAGTCTTCCAGAGTTCGAAAGGTAACCCTGGTTTTTTCCACATCCTGAAAAATTCTTTTCTCAGCGCTCAAGAGAGTAAAACCAGTATACACTTCATGAATATTTCCGGATAATCTGGACAGCATCTTCTTTGCTTCATCAGGTGTTTTCGGTTTTCCCAATACTTTACCATGAAGATAGACAATAGTATCTGCTGCAATGATAAGTCCCGAACTGACCTCTTCTGCTACTGCTTTTGCTTTTCGTAAGGAAATTTCCTTAACAAATGCTTCCGGTTCATCTTCTTTATGGGAATGCTCAGAAACATCTTTTGCTATAACAGTAAATTTAATATTCATTTGCCGCAGCAAGTCAGCCCGCCGGGGAGAACGGGATGCTAATATGATTTCCGGAAAATCTCTCATGTACGTCTCCAGATATTTTTTTTATTCGTTAGTCTTTATTCTTTATTCTTTATTCTTTATTCTTTAGTCTTTGGTCTTTGAGTCTTTGGGTCGTAGAGTCTTAGGGTCAGCTGTTCACGTTAAATTGACCACAGACTGCCGACCATATAATTCATCGCGGTCTGCAGTCTGCGATCCGCTGCCGCTTTCAGTATATCGCCCCTAAAGGGGCTTGGATTATAAAGACTCTCCTTATTGCTATAAATCTCTCGTCCCTAACGGGACTTTAATTGAATCACTATTAATTATACATTATCCCTTACCAAAGGCTCTTGCTTCTTGTTTCTTGAATCTTTCCCTATCCCTTATTCCCTCTCACTCCCTTCTCCTTTTCTCCCTATTCCATTCTCCATAGTAAGTTTTTTCTTTTTTCCCTTTTTCCTTTTTCCTTGTATTACCGCGTCTCCGGAATCAGTGTCACCGGTCCGCTGTTATGAATCTCTACCTCCATCATAGCTCCGAAAATGCCTGTCTCCACTCTCAAACCGGTTTGTCTGCATTTTCCCACAAACTTTTCATACAGCTCCTCAGCTTCCGGAGGTTTTGCTGCCTGAGTAAAGCTAGGACGTCTGCCTTTTCTGCAGTCACCATACAGGGTGAACTGGGAAATCACCAGAAGTTCTGCTTCAGTTTCCAGAGCAGAAAAATTGAAATTACCATTCTTATCTTCAAATATACGAAGATTGACACATTTTCGTGCCAGCCAGCTGACATCTTCCTCTGTATCACCTTCTTTAACTCCAAGAAGAATGACTAATCCCTTACCAATCTGACCGGTTACTTTTCCTTCCACCGTTACTTTAGCCTGACTTACTCTTTGTACCACTGCTTTCATATTATCTTCCCACATACACGGCTAATAAGCCCATTAACATATTTATTTTCATCATTATTTCCAGTCTTCTTAAATTAGAAACACTGCTGTTATGCCACATAGAAACCATTGCATAAATAAGAAACATATCAACTCCCACCACCACTATAATTAAATAACAAACTGAAAAAATATCCAGAAAATAGGGAATAATTGTTATGACTATCAACATTATCAGTATAATGGAAGTCAGCAGTAATGCGGCTTTATCTCCATACAGAATGGGAAAGCTTCTGGACCCCACAGAACTGTCCCCTTTTTTATCTTCAATATCCTTGACTATCTCCCTGGCAAAATGATACAATAAAGCGAATATCCCCACAATTAATGCTTTACTGATATTCCCCACTGCAACGCCTCCGTACACAAACGCCAGTCCGGATATAAACGCTACTGCAGCATTGCCAAAAAGAACCGTTCTTTTCAGTGTACTGCTGTATAGATATAACAGAACGGAAGTAATACCTGCAATGATGATACAGGTAACATTGATAAAAAAACTTACTATAAATCCACTGATAAAAAGGGATAAGGAAAAAATTAGAGCATGAGTGGCAGATAGAATTCCTGAGGGTAAAGGACGAGAGGGCTTATTAACTATATCTATATCAATATCAAAATAGTCATTAATACTGTTGCCTCCGGCACAGATAAGCATAGCAGATACCACAGCCAGGATGAGGTTCTGTACAGATTCAACCGAACCGGTGATCACCCCTCCTATAAAAACTGACACTCCCGCAATCAGACAGTTCAGCGGCCGCATCAGTCTTATATATGCTTTTATTTTCTGCATATCAATAAAATATGATTAAACCGGGAAAAATGCAATATGGAAAAGGTAGATTATATTATCACCTTCCCGGAAGCTCCGAGCTTCCGGGAAGGTAAAGATAACATCGTCAGTCTGAGCCAGTCGAAGACTGACAATTTTAATAAAAAACTAACCTCCACAACCTGGGGTTGACTAAAAAGTAGAATAAAACCAAAGAATTCAAACATTATGACAGTCTTGATTGCCAAAATAACAGATAAAATCATTCAATCCTGCCATATTGACAATAATTAAATTTTAAATAATTACTACTCATTTTTTATAAATATATAAAAATCATATATTTAAATTATATAAAGAAACTTTGGCACATACATTGCATATAAATTGAACAGAAATGAAAGAGAGTAAAAATAAAAAATAAAGAATACTAAAAGGAGGTGAACAACCATGACACTCGTAAAATACAGACCATTAAGCAGTTTGCTCTCAATTGATGATGATATGAGAAGATTCTTTAACCTGGGTAATTATGAATCTGATACTGTGTGGCGACCTAATGTTGATATAATCGATAATGAGGATTCTTATGAACTCAAAGCAGAACTTCCGGGATTAAAAAAGAAGGATATCAATATTTCAGTAGAAGATGGTATTCTGAAATTAAGTGGTGAGAAAAAGACCGAAGATGAGAAAAAAGAGAAGAATTATCATCTCAGAGAAAGTTATTATGGAAAATTCGAAAGAAGTTTTCGTCTTCCCCAAGATGCTGAATCTGATAAGATAAAGGCTGAGTTCAATGACGGTGTACTTGAGGTTATTATACCTAAATCTGAAAAAGCTAAGCCAAAACAGATACAAGTATCATAAGGATACTTAATATATATAACTAGAATCGTCTCATAATTCCACCAATCGTCAGAAAAAAAAGCGGGCATAAATATGCCCGCTTTTTTTAACTCAAAGTAATAATAAAAATATACATTATACCCAATTTTCTACTTTTAGTCCTTTGAGCCTTTTATATTCATCAATATTTGTTGTTAATACAATTAAATTCTGTCTCCTTGCCTGAGCAGCTATTAATAAATCATTTGCTAGTTCAGTTTATTTTTCTTAATATTTGGAAATTCCTCTGCTTCTCTTATCCCCTCAATAAAGCTTTCCCAGGGATCATCTTTAGAAATTATTACCAATAGATTACCGATTTTATTTATCATAACTGAATCAACATCCAGACGATATTCTTTTGGTAAACGAATTGCTTGACTATTACCTGATTTAAATACTTTTGTTTTGATCATTTATATTTCTTATGTTGTTTATACAACAATATATATTTATATCTAACACTTTCAACGATTTTTTTGATAATATTTAATTTTTAGTAAATTGTTTAGAATTAAATATCCAAATTGTAATTTAATGGAGCAATTATCCAGAGATCTGAATGGTTAACAAAAAGCGGGTACAAAAAAAATTCATACCCGCTTAATCAAATTTTAACCAATGTTACAAATTCTACTGTGGCATACCCATGGGATGTTCTTTCTGGGTATATCCGGAAGGAACCTGAAAAGCAGATGCAGGAGCATCTTTTTTGCCATATTCAACCAGTTCAGACCAGGATTTAACCTCCTGTCCCATCACATTTCTGATGGTTTCGGATTTAATTACCATTCCGTCAATTTTCTTAAATTCATTCTGCAGTTTATCAATATGACTTTTCACACCCGGCATCATCAGATATGCTGCATAATGCAATTTATTATAATTGGATACCGGAGGTTTGATTTCAGGAGCCGCCCATATATCAGACTTAACTGTAGAGCCCATAACAGTCATATTTTGCTCATATTTTTTACATTTCCAATCATTAATAACTTTTTGTTCTCCGGTTGGAGTAACAGTGATCTGGATATTCCCCATCATACTCTTCATCATCTGCTGCATCTGAGCATCCTGTTCGGAAGCAGGTGCTCCCTGATCTAAATTCATAACTGTATATGATTTTTCCTGATGATTAATATTGGTTACTGTTTTTTTATTAAAATCCATTATGACTGAATGCTGTTCTCCCAGAATAGCTAATTTCGTATCCGTCATCCAGATTGTCTGGATTTCATCCTGTGCCGGCTGCTGCTGTCCCATTACGGTATGAGCGTCCGTGTGTACCTTCTGTTTAATAAAAAAATCCTGAGCAAACAGGGCTGTTGCACTTACTAAAAAAATCAACAAAATTATTGATATAGTACGCTTCATTTTTCCCTCCTTATTTAAATATTGTTCAATACAATCATATTATTAATAAAAATAATTTTTTACTTTTATTTTTATAGAATTTATCACCAAGACCACGAAGTCCACGAAAAAAAACCTCCTGAAAGTAGAAATAAAATACCAGATTATTTTAAATTATATTGTAACTTTCCACCATTCCACTATCCCATTTTCTTTCATTTGTCTTCGTGTTCTTCGTGCGCTTCGTGGTTTTAACAGTCTTTCAAATTGAATATTATTTTGTTCTCGAATAAACCTTATTCTTTTCTCGTTTTATCCACCGGAAACTCTTCATGTTCAGGCCAGGTATCTAAAGGCTCTTCTTCAATCTTCTTTTCAAGAACCTCAATTGCTTTCATCATCTGAGCATCATATCCTTTGGCCATCTCTTCAGCTTTCAGATCTACTACAATATCCGGCTGTACACCTTCATTTTCAACCACCCAGTTTCCTTCAGTGTCATAAATACGGTAATCTGGAGCAGTTAATCCTCCTCCGTCGATCAGTTCAAGAAACATGGATACTCCTACCAGTCCACCCCAGCTTCTGGTTCCGATAACCGGTCCCATATTAAAATGTTGAAATTCATAAGGAAGTTCATCACCTCCCGAACCGGCCTGACGGTTAGTCAGACACACCATATGAGCATTGACAAAGAAATTCGGGCTGGACTGATCATGAGAATATCTTCTGGTCCAGTAAGCATGAGGAGTTTTACGCAGCCTTTTCAGAAAGATATTGGGATCAAGGCCTCCGCCATTATAACGTCCGTCGATAATGAGTCCTTTTTTTCTGGTCTGAGAATAAAAATATTTGGGGAACTCTCGGGCTGAACCTAGATAGGTATCCGGAAGATGTATATATCCTATACGTCCGTCGGACCTTTTCTCAACCAGTAAACGATTATGCTCCACCCAGTCCAAATATCTGAAGCTCCCCTCGCTTCCGGCTGGTTCAACAGTTATTTCTCTTGCACCTTTTAAGGATGGTTTACTGTTAATCAGCAATTTAACCTGTTTCCCGGCACAGTCCTGAAAGTAGCTGTAGACATTTTTGTCAGCAGTTACGTCCTGATCATTAACCTTGAGTAGATAATCACCTTCTTGTACATGAAGACCGGTTTGTGCAAGAGGAGGAACAATATGGCGGGTCCAGCCTTTGACTTCATAAATCTTTTTAAAACGATACCGGTTGGATGATTCATCTAGCTGCCAGTCTACTCCCAGCATACCTACATTAACTCGTTCTGCATCTCTTCTCACATCTCCTCCATACACATAGGTATGAGAAGTGTTCAGTTCACCTATCATCTCTCCGATAATGAATCCAAGATCCTGTCTGCAGGAAGCATAGGGAAGGAGTACTGCATATTTCTCTTTTATTGCCTCCCAGTCCAGTCCATGCATATTGGGTTCATAATAAAAATCTCTTTCCATACGCCAGGCTTCATTGTAAATCTGTCTCCATTCATTCCGGGGATTAAGTTTCATTTTCATATCGGATAAATCCAGTGAATTACCATGAGAATCTGCTGCGTCAGCAGAAATTATACCAATATCATGATGCTGTCTGTATACTATATGAGATCCATCTGCTGAAAGCTTATACCCGTTAATATGTTCAATCACAGATCTTTCTTTACGGGAATCAAAGTCAAACGCATATAGATTTCTCTCTCTCGGAACCCGGAATTCAAAACGGTTGAAATCACCTTCATCCTTATTTAGATAAAACAAAGATTTTTTATTTGCTGCCAGATTCCGGTAATTTCCTCGGGGTAACGGCAGAGGTTCGGTTCTATCAACAATTCCATCAAATTCTATGTTTAGTGATGTAATATCGGCTGCTTCATTTTTCTTCTCCAGCACCTCATCACTCTGTAACGGGAAAAGAGAGGGATATTCTTTTCTCAGCGAAACTGCATAAATTCCGGTGGTCTTCTTATACACCATTTCCCATTCATAATCACAGAAGGTAGGATCATATCTTCGGTTGGAAACAAAAAACAATTGCCTGCCATCCGGAGAAAATACCGGCTGAAAATCATTGAATAAACCATTACTGATACAATGAGTCTGATCAGTGTTAAGATCATAAATAAATACTTGATAAATATGTTCTTTTGTCATTTTTGAATAGGAAAGATACCTGGAATCAGGTGACCAGGTAAAATCATAAATTGGTTTTACATCCAGAGAAACATCGATATTTTCATATTCAGCCTTATCAACTTCTGTAATATCACCAGACTCAACATCAAGAATATAACAGCGGAGAGTCTGATCTGTAAATGCAATTCTTTTGCTGTCCGGAGACCATCTCAGGGTATGGCGGTAGCCTTTTCCCAGTTGGGTTAACTGTTTCACCCGATCTCCCCATTGAGGTTTGGTTATATAGATATTATATTCTCCATCTTTATCCGATAAATAAGCAATCTGTTTACCATCCGGGGACCACACAGCATCTTTATCTCTGGCACCGCAATCCTGGGTCAGATTTCTTATAGGTCCGTTCTTTACCGGAACCGTAAACACCTCTCCCCGAGCAACTACCAGAGCCCTCTGACCATCAGGTGATACATTGAATCCCTGAATATTATCTTTTACACTGATTATTTCAGGCCGGGTTTCCGGATTATCGGCTTTGATGAGGACCGGAATTTCACGGTTTTCATCAGTTTTGATATCATAAACATACAGGGATCCGCCTGCTTCGTAAATGATATTATTCATTCCTTTACTTGGTCTGCGAACATCATAGGTATTATGAAAAGTCAGCTGTTTTCGCTGTTTCGTTATTGTATCGTATTCATAAATATTAAGAATTCCATCCTGATCAGATGAAAAATAGATCTTATCTCCTATCCACATGGGAATTCGATCTGTACCCCTGAATTCAGTGATTTTTTTATTTGTATTCTCCTTTAAATCATACACATATACATCCTGTGCCAGTCCGCCTTTATATCGTTTCCAGGTTCTGTGTTCTCTGGCTACTTTATTGTATGCGATTTTATTTCCATCAGGAGAAAAACTTCCCTGAGCAACTTCGTGCAGAATCAATTCCTCCAGTCCGCTGCCGTCCGGTGCAATAAGATAAAGTCTGGTAAACCTGCTGTAACTGTGCCGGGATGACTGAAAGATTATTTTGTTCTTTCCTGAATGCCAGCCTACCACAATATCATTTCCCGGATGAAAAGTCAGTCTGGTAATATCTCCGCCATACCTATTCATAATATAAACATCACTGTTTCCGTCATATTCACCGGTAAATGCAATATGTTTACCGTCCGGGGAAAACTTCGGGTACAATTCCTGTTCATCATGTATGGTAATCCTGGTTGCAATACCTCCCTGAGCTGAAACTGTCCAGATATCTCCTGCGTGCACAAAAACCACATTATCCTTATGGATATCAGGATAGCGCATAAGCGGCCTGGCTTCTTCAGCCAGAACAGCTGTACTTAACAGTACTATCATTAATAAAATCAACCCTGCTGCATTCTTCATTTTAAACATAGTACCTCCATTTTTATAAATATTTTTCTTTCATATTTTCATTCTCACATTCACCTAAATCCTCTTCTTCGACAAGCATGTACTGGGCTTATCGCAGTGTTCAGGACAGGCTCTCAAGAGAGGACTTGTACTATACTTATTCTCACCTTGAGGGGAGATGTCCGCTAATGGCGGACAAAGGGGTGTTGTTTTTCCATTCTCCTTTCCTCCATTCTCCATATTCCCTTTAAAATTGACCACAGACCGCTGACCGCATAATTCATCGCTGTCCGCCGTCTGCCGTCCGCGGTCTCTTAATAATATTGTCTTTTGAGCGTAAACCCTCTCATGTTCTAAAGTTCTCAAGCTCTTTCTTCTTGAATCTTGAATCTTGTTTTTTCCTTTTGCCTTTTTCCTTTTTACTTTATCTTTTGTCTTTTATCTTTATTCTTTATTCTTTAGTCTTTATTCTTTATTCTTTCCCGTCTTTTCAAACTCCAGAAGCTCCACCGGTGCTCCATTATGTTCTATCATAGCAGCTCTCACCCCCTCTGAGGGAGATTGAGGATCTGAAAGTATTTTAAAGGATCCCTGTTCTAATGTTTTTTCCAGATCATCAACTTCGAAAGCAATATGAGGAACAGTCCGGACTAATTCAGAAACAGGAGAATTGTCTTCAAACCTCATCCATTCAATGCCAAAAGGACTTGTTTCAAATCCAGATACATATATTTTTAAATGCGGAATATAGCGTTCCCCGGGAAAAGATTTAGTGGTAGGTACTCCTAGATGATGATATTTCCACCCCCATTCTTCAACTGCAAGAGGGGACTCCTGCTCTTTCCTCTTTTTTATCATGAAGGTTAGTTTATCCGATACTTTCCTGATTATATGGTGAAATAATTATTCCTCCTCAGAGGGTATAATTATGACATCAATTCTTCTGTTTTTCTGCCTGCCGGTCTGGGTGTCATTACTTGCAATTGGCTTGGTCTCACCATACCCTACTGCGTTAAGCCGGGAAGCATCAATAGCTGAATTAGCAATTAAATAATCTTTAACTGCAGCAGAACGTTCTGTAGACAGTTTCTGGTTAAGTGTATCACTGCCTCTGGAATCAGTATGCCCTTCAATAGTAATATTACAATCAGGATATACCTGAATTGCTTTAATAACTTTACTGAGCAGACCAAAATAATTACTCTGAATAATTGATTTTCCGGATGGAAAGGAAATTGCATGAAGACGAATAATTACATGATTGCCATCCCTGAGAATCTTAGCCTCCTCAGGAGTAAACAGACTTTCTACTTTTGAGAATCGTTCTCTGCGTATTCGCTGCTGTTCCAATAATTGTGATAATTCTTTCTTTCTGGATTCAAGATCACCAACCTGAGATTCCATTTCAGAAATCTGCTGCTGCAGCAAGGTTATTTGTTCCTTAGCATCCTGATATTTCAAGTCCAGATTATTTTTTTCTTTTTTTAATTTTTCAATAGCATTATTGATTTCATCAACTACCTGTTTGTAGTCCTTATCAAAATTTACTTCCATATTTAAGGTGGTTGCTATATCCCTTAAGTGAGCTTCGGTTTGCATAAGAATAGATTCCAGGGTTTTGTCATTCTCTTCAATATTTTGAATCTGGTTTGCCAAATGCCTTGCGTGTTTCACTTCATATTCTGCTTCCATAGCTGTTCTGGCAGCTAAGGTTGTATCGTATTGATTTTCCTGTAAAATATTTTCTGCCTTATCAGCCAGTTTATGTGCTTTCGACAGAGTTATGGGAGCATACTTTTCAATCTTTTCATCTTCTGCTTTTTCAAGTAAATCCCATACATCTGTTAATATTTTATTTTTTATTGCGATTAGCTCCAAATTCCTGTATTCCTCACTTATTTCTTTTGATTCCTGCAGGGCTTTATTTAATTTACCATCTTCGAGAATCTCAGCTACATCTTTAATACTTTCTTCAACATCTTCCAACTCATCTTTATCTTTTAAATAATCTGCAACTTTGAGAAATTTTTCTCTTGACTGTACACAATCATATAAATGAGTTTTAAAAAGTTTTGAAGTTTCTACTGCTTTCAGAAAATAAACTTCTGCCATTTTTATTTCATCATTGAATTTCTCAGCTTCTTTACCTTTCTCATAAGCAGTATAGGCATCATTATAATAATCCACTGCCTTCTCATAATGTCCGGGAGAATAAACCTGTGCTTCCAGAGAATCAGCTGTTTTCTTTGCTTTCCTGACATCTTTGAAAAGCATGGTTTCATAATCCTGGAAAGTTGATGAAATAAGACATTCAGTAAAAATCATACTTACCAAAAACAGCACCAAAAGAAATAAAAATATAACACTGTGTGCTTTCTTTGAAGGACCCATAAGGCACCTCCCTTTATTTTTTATGGTAGTATATATAAATATTTTAAATAATTAATTGTATGGTGATTTACCGGAATTTTTATTATTGTTAACTTACAAAAATTTTTAATTTCTGATATGAAAATTTATTTTAAATCTTGAATAGCTCCGGATTTCAAACATTTTGTGCAAACAGTGATTCTTTTAGAATGCCCCTTGATTTTCACTCTAACCTTCTGCAGGTTAGGAAGCCATCGTCTTTTATTAAGATTGTGAGCATGACTCACTTTGTTTCCTGTAATAGGCCCTTTACCACAAATTTCACACACTCGTGACATCATTTCTCCTTACAAAATCAAATCCACATTACCTTTAATTTTACTTGTATATCATACAAAAAAATAAAATAAAATGCAAGCTTTAAAATATTTTTTATTCCAGTTCTTTATACTTATATTGTTAATATACAATTAAAGAAAGGAGAGACAATGCAATTAAAAATGTATCAAATTGATGCTTTTACAGACAAAGTATTTCAGGGGAATCCGGCTGCTGTCTGCCCTTTAGAAACATGGCTTGATGATTCTGTATTGCTCTCTATTGCACAAGAAAATAATCTTTCTGAGACTGCATTTTTTATAAAAGAAAAAAACAGATTCCATATCCGATGGTTTACGCCTAAAGCTGAAGTGAGATTATGCGGTCATGCCACTCTGGCAACAGCATATGTATTGTTTAATATTATGGGATACAGTAAAAAGAGAATAGAATTCAATTCACAGTCTGGTATCCTGGGAGTTGATAAAAAAAATGAATGGCTGGTTTTGGATTTCCCTGCTCAATACCCGGTTGAATGTACAACTCCTCCGGAAATCACAGAAGCATTTAAAATTACACCTGTTGAATGTCTTAGAGCTGAATATTATCTGGTTGCATTTCAAAAGGAAAAAGACGTTGCTGATGCAAGGCCTGATTTTGAGAAATTAAAAAAACTTGATAACTGCGAGGTTATTATTACTGCTCCGTCTTCACAATATGATTTTGTCAGCAGATTTTTTGCGCCAAACCTGGGAATCCCGGAAGATCCGGTAACCGGTTCCGCTCATACCCACCTGGCACCATACTGGTCCCGTAAACTGGGAAAAAAAGAATTTACTGCTAAACAAATATCTTCCCGTGGAGGAGAGCTTAAATGCAGACTTACAGAGGACAGAGTGCTTATTGCCGGGAAGGCAGTAAAATATATGGAAGGTGTGATAGAACTGTAATATGATAAAAATAACTAAAAACATCTCTATTCATGAAAATGAGCTTAATTTTAAATTCATCCGTTCTTCCGGTCCGGGAGGACAGCATGTTAACCGGGTAGCTTCTGCTGTACAGCTGAGGTTTAATATCAGCAATTCTTCTCTTCCTGAGGATATAAAAAAAAGACTCAGAGAACTTGGCGGTAACAAAGTAACAAAAAAAGGTGAACTGATTATTGAAGCAAAACGGTTTCGACATCAGGAAAAAAACCGTAAAGATGCAATAAAGAGGCTCATCAGACTGATCAGAAGAGCAGCCAAAAAACCAAAACCCCGGAAAAAAACCAAACCTCCGAAAAAAGCTCACCAAAAACGTCTGGAAGAAAAAAAGAAACAGAGTGAAAAGAAAAAACTAAGAAAAAAGATTAACAAGATAGATTATAAGTAAAGTCGACTACAAATTACCTACAGTTATTTTCTCATATACTGTACAATAGTTGCTCTTACTAAGAGAACTTTTTGCCCATCTTTTAACTGAAATTTATACATAATCAACACTCTCTAAACTCATTATACAACAATATCAGTTTGTATGATTTTTGCGGCATTTTTTATAGAATATCAATAATTTAGAGGAGGATTATATGCGCTTTGTTATTAAAGTAAGTGGAATTTTACTCCTTGTCTTATTTGTCTCTGGTATGGTATGGGCACAAGCCAGAGTAGAAATTGAGAATGAAGAGGTAGAAGTAAAAGTTGGTGAATCTATTCAGGTAGAAGCAACCTATTATGATGCTGAAGGATACCCCATTGATACCGTATTTACCTGGTCCGTAACACCTTCTGAACTCGGCACTATTGACAAAAATGGAAATTTTACTGGAGAAAAGGCAGGAGAAGGAGATATCACTGCAGCTGTTGGTGATCTTACAGATACTGTAGAGGTGGAAGTTGAAGGAGATGAAAATGAAGATGAGGATGAGGATGAAGAGGAAGAGGAAGAATACGAAATCACTATCCTGAATGATGATTTAAAACTCGCTCCCGGGGAAACAGAACAAATTGAAGCTCTTCTTGTAAATGAAAATGAAGATACACTTGATGTAAACTTCAGCTGGTTTGTCAACCCTGGCTATTTGGGACAGATCAGTGAAACAGGATTATTTACTGCTGAACATCCGGGTGAAGGTGAAATTGTGGTAAAATATAAACAATGGGAAGAAGAAATAGAAGTAGAAATTGAGGCAGAAGATGAGGAAGAGGAGGAAGAAGAAGAAAAAAATGATATTCCCGAAGTCGAAATAGTAACCAAAAGAATCAATCCGGCTCCCGGAGACTCGGTTCAGCTGGCAGCTGTTTATAAAAATTCTACCGGTGATGAAGTGGATACAGTATTTACCTGGTCAGTCAGCCCTGATTCACTGGGCGAATTCAAAAATCTTGTAAGCGGCATGTTTTATGCTTTGAAAGCCGGTAAGGGAGTAGTAACAGCAACTGTGGGTGATTATTCTGATGATGAAGAAGTGGATATTGAGTATGAGGAGGAAGAGGAAGAAGAAGAAGAAGATGATGATGATGATCTGAGATTACGTATTATTCCGGGTGATACAACTGTGATTGTTGGTGCAACAGTCCGGTTCAGAGTACAATATAAAACAGCAAATGATACCTATGCTGATACTTCAGGAACCTGGGAGCTGGCTGCAGATGACGTAGGAACAATTTCTGAAGATACTGGATTACTTCAGACTTTGACAACCGGTGTTACAGTTGTTAAAGTGGAAGTTGGTGATAGTGAGACCAGTGCTGAAATCCGGATAATTGAGAATCCACAGGCTTCTGCTGGTCCGAACGACATCAACAGCATCCACATATCCCGTGTTTTACCAGATGGTCATGTCCTGCCTCCTCAGCATTTAGAGGAAGGTGGTGTCTATCAGATTGGAGGATTACCCTACCCGCTGGACCTGCTCAACGGTGGAGTAATCCATTTCCCTGCAGGATGTCTGCACCAGGATATTGCAATCCATATTTTGCTGCCCGAGAATGCTGAGGAAAATACATCCGGAGTGAATTTTTCAGACGGTAGTGTCACTGGTGTGCGGTTTGTAGTAATGATCGGTGACAGCATGGCAGATCCATTTTACTTTGATAAACCACTTAACCTGGCTTTGCCGTTTAAAGAAGACAGACTTGAGGAAATGGGATTACATGTTAATGATCTGGGTATTTATTTTGCTGATGAGAGAACATATGATCTGGATGGTTTAACTGATATTACGGTTGACAGTACAGCTGAAAAAATCTATGCACATGTAGCTCATTTTTCCACTATTGTTATAAGAGATAAGAAAGATACAGAAACTCTAACCGGGATACAATCAGTAGATATAAAAACGCCTGCAGCATTCAGGCTGGATCAGAATTATCCAAATCCTTTCAATCCGAAGACGGTCATAGCATTCCGGCTGGAAAGATCTGCACATGTGGAAATTGCTATTTATAACTATCTGGGACAGAAGATTAAAATCTTGGTGAATAAACAGGCTACAGCCGGATCCCATACAACAGTCTGGAATGGACAGGATAAAAAAAGAAATCAGGTTGCATCAGGCATCTATTTTTATGACCTTAAAATAAATGGAAAACGTCTGATGACACGGCGTATGATATTAATCAGATAATATTTCTTTGTATGAAGTTAAAAGCCTGGTCTTAAATGGACCAGGCTTTTTTTAAATACTGAGAAGTTTCCGATTCAGATAAAACTTATTTCACCGTCAATCCTTCAATTTTATAATTAAACTCATAGGCCAGAGCTCCACTCCAGGTATCTGAATATACACTTTTATAACGGGTCCCTTCAACCGGACCAACAGGTTTGCCATAGGTATAAAACCAGTTAATTATAGGACTGCCGGTAAACCCCAGACTTATCCAGTATTCTCCGGGCTGAAGTTTTAGATTCTCTCTGGTAAAATCAAATTCAATCCAGTCATATCCTGCTTTAGAAGGTATATCCTGCAAATTCTTAAAATCACTGGTTGCAATGACATTCCCCGGTTTCCCGTTATCATCTCCTCTCAACTCCAGCCAGAGCTGACCACTTCCTCCAAACTTATGAAGAGCCAGGGCGCATTTTTTCATTCTCACCGGCTTTTGCAGAACAAACACCTGTGCATACTGGGTCAACTTAGTCGTTACATATTCAGCAGTCTCTACCATAAAATTTTTTTTCATTATGTATTGATCACCGGATTGTTTTTCAAGATCAGTGGTATTAAAAGCAAAATTAACATTTCGGGGAAAGTCCAAATTTCCAAAAATAAAATTCTTAGTAAACTGCAGCTCTTTAAGATCCTTTTCCGGTATTTTTTTAGGAGGAGGCGGTTTGGGAACTGAAACTTCCTGAAAGCTGGCCCTTACCTCAGGGCATAACAGCATTTTTCTGGGTCCGTAATCCTGTTTTGTACAGGCCAGCTCAATATTATCTGTAATAAAATCAGCTTCGATTACTTCCTGAAAAGAAGGTTTTGCCCTTCCTCCTCTCGAACGGACCCATCGGACAAGTCCATCATTAACTGTTTCCTGATTATCAATGCCCACTTCAATACGTATAAAACGATTGGAAACAAAAAGTTCTGTCTGCTGGGGATCAAACGGCACCCATCCCAGATCAGGAAAATAAACCTCTATCCAGGAATGACGCCCCTGACCCATTTTAAATGTATAATCACCGGAACCCATATTAACTGTAAACGGCCTTTTTAAAGTAATTCCATTCACTATACGAACCGGAATATTAACAGCACGCATCATTGCTGCGGCCAGATGAGAATAATTCTGGCAGTTTCCCTTGCCGGAATTAAAGGAATAAAGAGCATCATATTTCTCCGGAGGAGTAACATAACGCATGTTATCTATTATCCAGGTCAGTATCTGCTGCACCGCGTCAAATTCTGTTTCTGCATTCCGGGTTATATACTCAGCTTTTTCCTTAATCTGCGGACTCTCACTTTGCACCAGATCAGTTGAAACCAGATATTCCTTTAATTCTCTCTCTGAGATTGTTACAGGAAACGTTACCTGTGACTGTATAGTCTTCAAGATGGTGTTATTGCTTACAGCAAGATCCATTTTTATTTGAATATCAGTATCAGGATTTTTCCATTGAAGCTCTACAACTGTATTACCTCGTTTATCTTCTGATTTTTTTCTTTTATCAGGTTCAGGATCTATATCAATTTTGATATCATCTACACTTTGATTGTACGTTGGTGATGAAAAAGATTTGGGTATTACCAGACTCATTTTCAACATCTTTATGCCGGGAGCAGGTTCAATCTTCTGAAGGAGTTGATACCGTATGGTTGATTTCTGACCTCCGTTTATCAAATAATTTTCAGCGGAAACTGAAACTGACAGCAATAAAAATAATATAATACAAACTATTTTTTTCATAGCTAAAACTCCGTTTCAAATAAAAAATAATCCGTCTTTTCCATACCCATAGTTTCATAGGTTTTAATTGCAGTTTTATTATTTTTGTCCACATACAGCCGAATACCACATACATCCTGCTTTTCATCAGCCAGGGACTTTACTTTTCTATATAGATTTCTAAATATTCCTTTTCTGCGAAATTCCGGTAGAACATATACACTTTGTATCCACCAGAAAAATCCATTTCGCCAGTCGCTCCATTCTTTGGTAATCATGAGTGATCCTGCAATACTTTGTCCATATTCAGCCACCAAATAAAATCCTTTTCCCGGTTGATTGATTAGATTCTCAACTCCTTTTTCTGCAATCTCAGGATCAAGTTTTTTAGCTTCTGTTTCTTCTGCCATGGCGATGTTGAAACTGCTCAGTGTTTTAACATCCCCTAATGCACCGTATCGTATTTGTATCCTATCTGTCATTTTTCCCCGGATTAAATAAAAACTTCTAATTATATATTGTCAATAAACAAAAAATCTATCATTTAAAAATACTTAGACAATGATATGAATATATAGTTTGAAACTGTTGAATGACAATATCTCTGGCAACTGGCTGGTGGGACCTAACCAGTTGCCAGAATATTTTTATACAATTGTGCTGCACTGATCAGGCTATGGTAATCTCATCACTTAAATATACATCCTGTAAGGATTCTAAGATCTCCAGACCATCTTTCATTGGTTTCTGGAAAGCTTTCCTGCCTGTAATAAGCCCCATACCACCTGCCCGTTTATTAATAACTGCTGTTCTGACTACCTGAGCCAGATCATTTTCACCGGAAGCACCACCTGAATTTATCAATCCCACTCTGCCCATATAGCAGTTAACTACCTGGTAACGGGTCAAATCTATTGGATGATCTGAACATAACTCACTGTACATCTTTGGGTGGATTTTAGCAAAATTAAGTTCTTTAAATCCGCCATTGTTCTGAGGCTGTTTCTGTTTGACAATGTCAGCCTCAATAGTCACCCCAATATGATTTGCCTGACCAGTCATATCTGCGGCAAGATGATAATCTTTATCTTTGGTTTTAAAATCTGAATTACGTAAATAAGCCCAAAGTACGGTAGCCATACCAAGTTCATGAGCATACTGAAATGCTTCTGATATTTCAACCAGCTGTCTGTTGCTTTCCGGAGCCCCAAAATAAATAGTGGCTCCAACTGCAACAGCACCCAGATTAAAGGCCTGCTCTACTCTGGCAAAAAGCACCTGATCATATTTAGTAGGATAGGTAAGTAGTTCATTATGGTTGATCTTTAATATAAAAGGAATTTTATGTACATATTTTCTGGCAACTGAACCAAGCACACCCAGAGTTGAAGCTACACCATTGCAGTTTCCTTCTATAGCAAGTTTAATGATGTTTTCAGGATCAAAATAAATTGGATTTGGAGCAAATGATGCTCCTGCAGTATGCTCTATAGCCTGATCAACCGGAAGTATGGAAAGATACCCTGTTCCTCCTAAACGACCGGTATTAAATAATAATTTAAGATTACGTAAAACAGGTGCAGGTCTGTCTGAATCTACCCAGACCCGGTCAATAAAATCAGGTCCCGGAAGATGAAGCTGATCTTTAGGTACAGTTTTACAGGTATGATTTAACAGATCGTTTGATTCTTTGCCCAGTAACTTTTCTATCTCATCAATCATTATACCCTCCTTTTTTTGGTTATTTATTTATACTTTTAAGTGTTTTATGAAACGCCTCAACAGCAAGTTCTGCACAATGCGAATGGGATGCAGGTAGATCATGTAAAAATTCTAAAAGATTTAAAGGGGTAATTTTCTCTGCTTGTTCAAGTGTTTTATTTTTAGCAAGAATAGTTATCGCACTGCCGCAGGCTATAGTTGCTGCACATCCGTCTGACAAAAATTTTATTTCGGAAATACGTTGATTTTCAATTTTTAAGCTTATCTGGATAGTATCACCGCAGGATCCCTGGGCTTTGGCAAATCCATCCGGATCTTCAATTTCGCCCACATTTTCAGGTTCATATGCAAGTTCTACCACCTTTTCTGAAAAGGGTTCAGTTGCATCAGCCCAGATATATTTCTGAAGATTCTTAAAAAAAACTTCTATTTCTTCTTCTTTGTTTGGCATATACCGGCATCCCTGTAAATAAAATCAACTTATATTTTATTTAAATTATTAAAAAAATCAACTAAAATCAATTAAAATATTTTTAATATCTTCCATTGATTATTTTTTTAATTTTACTTATGTTATTTAAGAACTCTATCATTAATAAAGAAAGGATAAATCATGCCTTATCTCTATACTATTATAGGTTATCTGATTTTACTATTAACAGTTGGAGTACTTCTTTCCAAAAAAATCAAAAACAGAGAGGATTTTCTGGTTGCAGGCAGATCTCTTACTGCTCCGATACTGGCAGGTACCTTACTTGCAACCTGGATTGGATCAGGCGATATATTCAGTGTTGCCGATCTCTCCTATAATCATGGTTATACTTCTCTGATCGGCAGTGCAGGAGGATGGGTGGGATTTATACTTGTCTTTTTTATAGCAGCCAGAGTCAGAAAATTTGAACAGTTTACAGTACCGGATATTCTTGAAGTGCGCTATAATAAATGGGCACGGATACTGGCAACATTAACCACTATTGTAGCATATGTTACTATAGTAAGCTATCAATTCCGGGGTGGTGGATGGATAATAAATATTATTTCCGGGGGAAAAATTTCTACTAATACAGCCATGCTGTATATGGCAGGATTTGTTATCCTTTATACAATGACCGCTGGTATGCTTTCAGTTGCATATCTGGATCTCATAAACGGAATCATTATCATTTCCGGGGTATTTATTGCTCTGCCCTTTTTGATTAAAACTGGTGGGGGGATTTCTACTATTGCTGAAAATGTGACCCCAAGAGCTCACCCGATTCTGGGTAATATGACGCTAATTACTGCTTTAGGTTATTTTGTACCCACTATGCTGCTTGCCCTGGCCAATGGAAATATGTACCAAAGATTTTTCTCTGCTAAAAATGAAAAAGAAGCTAAAAAATCTGTGTTCATATTTTTAATTGGAGTGATTATACTGGGAGTAGGCATGCAAAGTCTGGCAGTTATAGGAAGCAGCATCTTTAAAGGATTATCCACTAATGAATCCGGAAAAATTATTCTCAAAGTAGCTCATGAGGGAGTACCGGTTGCTATAGGATGTATTCTTATGGCTTCAATTGTAGCCATAGTAATTTCTACCGCCAACAGTTTTCTGCTGGTTCCTGCCACTAATATTATGCGTGATATCGTTCAACGTTTTATTAAACCGGATATCTCTGACAAAGGCATGGTAATAGGAAGCCGAGTTTCTCTGATAGTTCTTGGAGCTTTAGCTTATTTTCTCATTGGATTTTATCCCAGAATCTTAAAAGCAGCCTATGCTGCTTATACGATCTATGGAGCCGGGCTTACTCCGGCTCTCATTGCAACTTTTTTCTGGAAAAGAGCAACAGCTCAGGCAGGTGCTGTATCAATTCTTGCCGGAATGGTAATAACAATTTTTTGGGAAATTGCCACAAAAATAACCGGAGATCAATTCCTGCGAATTCCGGCAATATATCCTGCATTATTCAGCTCTCTTTTTCTGCTGATAGTTATCAGTTATCTTACTCCAAAACCGGATAAAAGTAAATGGAATCAGTTTATGAAAGATAAGGCAAAAACTAGAACTTGAGAACTATAGAACTTTAGAATACAAGCATTCAGAATGTAAAAATTAGAGTATGCAGAAGCCAGAAGACAGTAGCCAGTAATCAGATGCTTGTATAGACAACAGACAATAGATTACGAATTTGCGGTCTGCCGTCCGCGGTCTGTGGTCTTTTTGATATGATTTAAGAGATAACGAAGAATCACTTCCTTGAGAAAGTAATCGGAAAAATTTGATCAAACAGATCAACATAAAAGGGAAAACCGTACTTGCGCCACTGTCCGGTATTTCCAATATTCCTTTCCGTCTAATGGCTGTTGAAAATGGTGCATCTCTGGTATTCTCAGAAATGGTAAGTGCAGATGGTCTGGTTTATGATGACAGAAAAACAAAACAGTATATGAAATTTACAGACCAAGAACGCCCCCTAGGAATTCAGATATTTGGTGATGATCCTTATATAATGGGTAAAGCTGCAGCTATAGTGGAAAAATATCAGCCTGATTTAATTGATATAAATTTTGGCTGTCCTGTAAAAAAAGTGGTTAAACGTGGAGCTGGGGCAGCATTAATGAAAGAACCTCAGCAAATTGCTGAAATTGTTCGTGCTGTAGTATCCGCTGTTTCTCTTCCTGTAAGTGCTAAAATACGATCAGGCTGGGACAAAAAAAATATCAATTGCATCGAAACTGCTCATATCCTGGAGCAGGAAGGAGTCAGTATAATTACCATCCATCCTAGGACCAGATCTGAAGGATTCAAAGGAAAGGCCGACTGGGAACTGATAAGTATGATAAAAGAAACTGTGAGCATACCAGTTATTGGAAGTGGTGATATTCTAACTCCAGAACATGCTCTTACAATGCTGAAAGAAACCAAATGTGACCTGGTAATGATAGGACGGGGAAGTCTGGGAAGGCCCTGGTTCTTCAGACAGATAAACCATCTCCTGGCAACAGGGAATCGCTTGCCGGAACCGGATTATACTCAGCAGATTGAATACTGCCTTCAACACTACCGCCTGGCTTTCAATTTCTATCGGGATGAATCAAAATGTGTAAAAGAAATGCGTAAATATATTAACTGGTATTTACGCGGAATACCGAACAGTCATAAGATCAAAGAGGAAATATTTCAATTGACTGACAGACAAGAGGTGGAACAAAGGTTGGAGCAATATGCCCGGGAGCTGCAGGAGTACAGCTCAGACTGAGGTTTGTTAAGTTGTATAGGATATAGAGAATATGTTATTTGGTAAAATATGGAAAATTTATTAGAGATGTATGGATTTTTCTCTTATACCTTATATCTATTAAAATATTATAGTTATTGCTTATCCTCATAATTAAGCCCTTGCAGTCGTTTTCTTAATTCGGGATCCTGCTGTACAGACTGTAATATCTCTCGAAAACGATCAGATTCCAAACCCTCTTCTTGAATAATTTCACTAACTTTCTGTTCCTGTGAAATCTGAATAACTCGAATCTCCCGATAGGCTCCCTGAACCTGCTCTTTTACTTTTTCTGATGCATCAACATCTTCCATTGATTCAACATTCTGACGTTCTCTCATAACTTTATTATAAGTTTCAAGATCTAATCCGGTACTTTCTATTGCAGCAACCATTTCTTGTTGTGTACTATCCTGAATTGCTTGTAACTTATGTAGTGCCTTGGCAAATTTGATGAGCTCGGTGTCGGAAACTTCTAACTTTTCGTGTTGACTCTGAATATCCTGCTGACCCCATACATTATCAAGACTTATGAAAAGCAACCCCATAATGAACCCTATTGATATAACCTTCGTGAAAAACCTAGACTTCATTCTTTCTCCCTTCAATTATAGATTAATAATTTATTTGTACTTATAACTAATATATGTATATTTTGTTCCGTAAAACTCAAAATTTATCTGTTTTATTATAATTTATACGGCTTAAGAACAAAAAAATCTATCTTAGAAATTGTTTCCAAAATAATCAAAGGAAATAGTTCTACTTATACCCTATGCCATATACTATAAATCCTCCCAATACCTCCTCAACTTCCCCCAAAATCTCTTCTGCATTTCCCGGTTCATCCTTGCCTACATAAATCAATATAAAATTTTCACAAGAGGTCACCCATACCAGCTGACCTTTATTATCCTTAAGAGTAAATCCCGCATCAATTGTGATAAAATCAGAAAATTTACTGTTATCTTGTAAATGATCGCTGGCATTATGAAACCATTTTACTCTTTCAGAGTTATCCGTATAATGCAGAAGGAAAAGCCGGTATCCATCATATGTTGCCACTACTCCTTTACTGACACCAAAAATATTTTCTGTATCGAACTCATACTGATTATATAATCCCAGATTTCCTTCAATATAGGTGATTTTTGAATATGGATCTGAGAGATCTGTTATATAATTAATCAAATCAGGAGGGCTACCGCTATGGGTTATGTTATCATCTATCAATCCTGCTATTTTTTTTAAGCTCTTCCGGGTAGTTGGATCAGTATCAAAACCGATCAGAGTCACCACATAGGGTCCTTTCCAGAAATTAAGGTAATATTCCTCTAACTTTCCCTGAGTCCCAACAAAAATATTCTTTCCGTTCTCTCCTGTTTTAAAAGTATATATCCCATAAGCACTTTTTGCATCTTCCATTTCATAAATTTCCACATTAACAGATGTATCATCTTCTCGGGAATAAGAATGAATAACCGCTTGTTTAAAACCATATTCATAGTATATTTCTGCTCCTCCGTTTATCAAGAGAAACAGATCTTCTCCCTCCGCATACTGGGGTTCTCCGAATGGTTCCCATCCTTTTAACTGATCCTGGTCCGGCAGAAGTGTAAGTATTTCCTTTTTGTTATGTGTAGTTTCCCGGGTGCAATGCATCCATCCGGGTATAATTGCGATTGAAAATATGAGTATAAGAAATTTTTGGATTTTCATAGTGATCCTTTTATTTATTATCTTTTTAATATAAGCAACTAACAAAACGAACAATAATCTTTGGGTCTTTTATCTGTAAATTGTGAGTATTCTTTTTTTGCTTAAGTTCACAAACTATTTGTTTATTAAATTCTACCTTTTCCATTCTCCTTTTTTCCATTTTCCCTTCTCCGTTACCCCGATACTCCGGTTCATTAATTTGAATGACCACAATTCTTAGTAATCACAACTGACTTCTGGCCACTGACCTCTGATTTCTGAACACTTACTTTCTAAATTTTTAACGTTCTTAAGTTCTCACATTTTTTTCTGAACCCTTATTGCGGTCTGCCGTCCGCGGTCTGCGGTCAGTTCTGACCTCTGACCACTGGCCTCTGACTTCTGAACGTTTATACTCTCAAGTTCTCACGTTCTCAAGCTCTAAAGTTCTTGCCTCTTTATTCTTTAGTCTTTATTCTTTAGTCTTTATTCTTCAGTCTTGCCTTTTTCCTTTTTCCTTACGAAACACTCCCTTCACCCTCCGCCATAATGTCTTTCCTACGGTTTCGATGGAAAGCGGATATATCTGTTCCCCTTTATGAAACCGGGCAACCAGTTTGAACTCATTGCCGAAATAATCAGAATTGGCAAAATGAGCAGGGGTGGTTGCATCAACATCTGTCCCTTGATATTTTTTGACTATCTTCTCAGGCCATTTACGGGGATTAATGGTATTAAAAAGCCAGTTTTCTTCTTCATCACCAGGCTTTTTGTATTTTTTTTTATATAAATATTCAAACACAGCACGAATTCCGACACTGCATACTTTCTTCTTCTTACCAAAATCAAAAATTTTTATTTTAAATGTATGTTCAAACCCCAGCAGACCATTAATTGCAATATCCAGTAATTGACCTACATCATATACCGTGCCTACCAGCTGTTCAGCTCCTTTCTGAAGTAAATCAATGTCCTGCTTGTTCAAATTTTTCTTCGTCAGACGGTAAATTGATATATCATTCAGACAATATTTTTCCAATGGTTTTTTAAAAGCTTTAGGAGGTTCAACTGATAATGTAAAGCTTTTATCAAAAAACATCATACAATGATCATGTTCCCATGTTGATTCTTTACCAAAAAGACGTCGCTGATATTTTCTGATCGCATAGATGCCGGTTGCCAGCAGGATCTGATACGGTTTATAGGGGGTTTTCTGGTTTACTACATCCCCTGGTTTTATTACTTTAAGAATACGTCTGCATGCTTTCTCTTTTTTATTTTTTTTTCTGTTCTTAAAATATTTTAAAATTGCCATGATATCTCTTTTTATTTTACTACATACATTGTTAATTTCACTTTTCCTTTGTATTTTTTTTAAAGGTTGTGATTTTAGTTTGTATTAAAATCTAACATCTAAAAGTACAACCTATACAAAAATTAATCTGTGTTTCATCCGTGTTAATCTGTGGCAAAATTATATTTTCAAATTTGAGAATCACACACTCATTTCCATAATTTTCACTTTTGCAGCATCTATCTCACCCAATCCGTGAGCATGACCCTTCTTGATGTGTAGTATATGTTCCGGTTTCTGCCCCCATAATGTACAACAATATGAATCCATAGCGATCCTGTCAGTACCTGCAACCACTTTCAGCGGTTTTATTAATTTTCCTGGTCCGAAAGGTCCATTAGTGGTTATAATCTCAGTAGCGTCAGTAATACAGAGATCAGGAGTAATGACAGTATTCAAATCAGCTATACACTGGTCAAGGTGGTCTATAGCATCAATATCTGTCTGCCACCCTTTTTTATGGAAGGTGCGGTTAGTATTTCCGGAGCTTAATCCCATAAGATTTTTCATGGTTCCGGTAAATTTATTTCCAGCATGGTCCTTGGTAATGGGCATATCAATAAAAACATCAAAATCAAACAATGGTTTCATAATCTCAGCTTCTTTCAATGCAATCCCTCTGGGAATGGGAACAGTTTTAAATTGGGAGTCATCATTTCTGTTTACAATTATCAATTCAACATCCTCATCATTAACAACTCTTTTCAATCCGGTAGCTTCCCAACTCTGCAGAGGAAGCTGACTGATGCAGGCAATTTCACCTGCTCCTGCATTTTTACACATTTGTACGGTAGCCTGCAAAATCTGCGGTTTGGTAAAAGCCCCGGGATTATTACGCTGGGGATTGGCTAATATTGCTACTTTCGAATCTTCAGAGACAAAAATCTCCATTCCTCCTAATAATTCTACCGATTTCTGTGTATTTAAAGCATAATCTTCTCCCCTGACTACAGCAATTCCGAGATCTGAAACTTTCTGCATCTGAGAAGTTTTCTTCTTGCCGCATCCGTTTATCATTCCCCCGCCAAACAGAGAAGCAGCCCCTATGGCAGCAGATTTTTTAATAAAGGAACGACGGTCTATTGAATCTCCCATGATCCCTCCTTTTTTTAATGAAAATTGATAATTGAGTATTTTAAACAAGTAAATAACTACAGAGTGCTCAGAGCAAAAAACGTGTTTACAGAAAAATTTATTATATTACTATTTATCTTGCTATCTTTTTTAGTTTTTTGTTTTCTTTGTGGTTTTGTTGCTTTTTAAAAAAGCCAAAAAATTTATAACCTGATATATAAATATACAAATGCCGGAAAAGAGATACAAGTAAGTTTTTAGGTAATTTTTCTTCTTGATATTTTCTTTCTCAGTTTTTATCTTAATAGTACTTCAATTCTCAAAATTAACTGTAATGACGGAACATATATACTTAATATAAATATCGATTTTCAAAAAATAATTTCACAATTAATTTGTGAAAGGAGAAAAAAATGGACGCATCAAACAGAGTATCAAAAAATTTTTACAGGGGATTTTCTGTTTTAATGTTCAGTCTGATCATAGGTTTTTCTTCAGGTATTGCCGGAGACAATGAAAATGTAGAGCTGATCGGCCGCTGGGGCTATGGTTCATGTTCGGCCGTACATGCAATGGAGGACACAGCTTATTTTGGAAATGGAGCATATCTGGAGATTGTTGATTTTTCCGATCCGGTTAATCCGGTAGAAATCGGTAAAGTTTTATTAGCAGGCCCTGTAAAGGATGTTACTGTAGATGGCAATTATGCCTATGTAGCAGCCTATGCTGAGGGCTTGCGGATAGTTGATATTTCTAATCCGGCCTCACCAGAAGAAATTGGTTTTTATGATACCGAAGATCGTGCACTTGGTGTGGCAGTATCAGGCAGTTATGCCTACATAGCAGACGCATACAATGGGTTTCGGATTATTGATATTGCTGATCCTTCTTCGCCTGAAGAAATCGGTTTTTTTAGTTCTGATGGTTATGCTAGTGATGTGGCAGTTTCCGGCAGTTACGCTTATCTGGCACATGGAATTACTGGTCTGAGTATCATTGATATTTCCAATCCTGCATCACCGCAAGAAATAGGATTTTTTGATACTGATGGTTCTGCATATCGAATTTGCTTAGCTGGCAATTATGCCTATATAGCAGATGCCGATGCAGGTCTTCAGATTATTGATATTTCAGATCCCAAATCTCCCAAAAGGACCGGATCTCTTGATACTGGTAATCGTACCGTTGATGTTACTGTGGATGATAATCATGTTTATGTGGCAGATGCCTGGAACGGTCTGCATGTGATTGATGTTACTGATCCTGCTGCACCTTCAGAAGTCGGATCTCTTGAAACCGGAGGATTTGCCCAGACAGTTACTATATCTGATAATTACCTGTATCTGGCAAAGGAATATGATGGTCTGGGAGTGATAGATATTACTGATCCTGAAACTCCGGTTGAAATAGGTTCTTATGATACACGTGATCAAGCCATGGATTTAATCGTAGATGGCAACTATGCCTATGTGGCTGACAACTATGCCGGGCTTTGCATAATTGATATTTCCGATCCTGTTTCTCCTGAAGAAGTTGGTTATGTTGATACTCCGGGTTCTGTTATGGAAATAGTTTTAGACGGCAACTACGCTTACCTGGCAGATTTAAGAAGAGGGCTTCGCATCATTGATATTACTGATCCTGAATCTCCGGCTGATGTAGGTTACTTTGAAACCAGCAGCTTTGCCTATGGTGTTGATGTGTCCGGTAATTATGCCTATGTAGCTGATGGGAATGACGGCCTGCGGATAATTGATATTTCTGATCCTGAATCACCATCTGAGACTGGTTTTTTAAATACCGGAAATGTTGCACGTGGTGTTGCTGTTTCAGGTAATTATGCCTATGTGGCTGATGGGAATGACGGCCTTCGTGTGATAGATGTGACAGATCCTGCCTCTCCTTCTGAAGCGGGTTTTTTTGATCCTGAAAATTCTGTCACCGCGGTTACTCTATCCGGGAATTATGCTTATCTGGCAAACGGCGGAGACGGTTTTTGGGTGATTGATATCACCAATCCCGCCTCCCCTGAGGAGACTGGTTATTTATTTACCGGTGGATTTGCCGAGGATGTCGCTGTCTCCGGTAATTACGCCTATATGGCTGTTCAATATTCAGGTCTTATAGTAATTGATATTTCGGATCCTGCTGCTCCCAAAGAAGTCGGTTCCTTTGAAACCGGAGGCCAGGCTAAAGGTGTTTATGCGGCTGACAATTATGTTTATCTGGCAGACTTAAATAACGGATTCTATATTCTGAAAAACTCCCTGATAACTTCGATCAAAGAAGAAAAACCAATGATTCCCAGCAATTATGTCCTGCATCAGAACTATCCCAATCCGTTCAACCCGGAAACAAATATACAATTTAATGTACCGGAAGACTGCCATGTTCAATTAATGATTTATAACATTCTCGGTTCCAAAATAAAAACTCTTCTGGATAAAAAAGTTAAGGCAGGCACTCATACTGCAAACTGGGACAGCAAAAATGACTCTGGGGATAAAGTTAAGAGCGGGATCTACTTTTATTCAATTAAAACAGAACATTTTTCAGATACTAAAAAAATGATTATTCTTAAGTAAAAAGGAATCAAATTACTATAAACTTTCTTAAACAACAAATTTATTAAAGGAGTGTTACCATGAAACGTTTGTACACATTTTTGATATTCTGTGTAAGTATTACATTATTATTCCAAACAGCACGTGCTCAGTTAACCTTTGAACCCTCGGAATACCAGTCCCGCCGGCAAAAGTTAATGGAAAAAATCGAGGACGGGTGTACGATATTGCTGGGGGCCCAAAATCCCATAGGCAGCTATCCGTTCTATCAAAACAATGATTTTCTCTATTTGACCGGAGTAAGAATACCAAATGCTATTTTAGTTGTTGATGGTATAAACAAGGAGAGTTACCTGTTTTTTACCATTTCGGACAGAGAAGCCCGGAATCACGGTATCCCTCTTATCCTGGTACATAATCCTGCCCACGTTACCGGAATCGAGCATGTTTACCCTTTAGAAGAGTTTGAAAAAATATTACCATCTTTAATAGAAACAAGTACGGTTATTTATACTCATTTTAATCCTGCGGAAGGCATGCGTCAGTGCAGTCTGGAAGAACTGCGGACTATTAAGCATAACAAAGAAGCATTTTTCTGGGATAAGCGTAAAACCAAAGAACAAGAGTTTGTCCACTATTTAAAAGAACAGTTTCCTGAGCATACAGTAAAAGATTGTTGTAAAGCAATCTGGGATCTTCGTATAATTAAAACTCCTGCTGAAATTAAATTGCTCAGAAAAGCCGGAAAAATCGCAGTAAAAGCACATCGTGAAATGATCAAAGCGACCCGGGTAGGTATGAAAGAATATGAGCTGGCTGCTTTGTTTCGCTATTATCTCAAAAAAGAAGGTGCACAGGATCTAGCTTATCAGACTATTGTATGCAGCGGTTCAAACCACCCATATCTTCATTATTATAAACATGATCGGACTCTGCAGGACGGCGATTTTCTGGTCATAGATGCTGGTCCTGATTTTCATTATTATGATATTGATATTACTGTTTCTTATCCTGCAAATGGAAAATTCACCTCCCGGCAGAAAGAAATTTATACTATTTCAAAAACAATGCACGAAGCCTGCATGCAGGTATACAGACCCGGACTGTCACGGGAACAGGCCAGGAAAGAAGTACGGGAAATATTAAAAGAAAAAGGCATAAATCTGGATGATCCCATGTTCGAACAGCGGGGAATGAAATATGTATTTGGTCATTATGTGGGAATGGCAGTACATGATGTTGGAGGTATGCCTGACACCCTTAAAGCAGGGATGGTATTGGCAAATGAACCTTTTGCTGTTTTTCCTGATGAAAATTTAGGTGTACGAGTAGAAGACACTATTCTCATAACAGAAAACGGCTGTGAAAATCTGACACCGGGATTACCCAGAACTATAGAGGAAATTGAAACATTGATGAAAGAACCAGGTGTGGTGCAGGTGTTAAAGGAAAAGAATTTATATTAAAACAGAACGATAATTTCATCATACAGCAGGATGTAAAAAAAATATATAAATTACAAAGCCACAGAGTGCACAGAGAAATACATAGGGATTATAATATAAATTAAAATAATATATTATTTTTTCCCCCTCTTTATTACTCTGTTAACTCTGTGGTAATTTTGTTAGACAATCCCCAATCTTTTTTTTGGGGAAATAAATATCTAATAATAAAAGTTAATCATTCATGCCGCAAAGCAGCAATAGGATCAAGACGTGCTGCCTTGGATGCAGGATAAATCCCAAAAAACAGACCTACGGCAGAAGAAAAACCCAATCCAACGAATATTGACCACACCGGTACTACTGATGGTATGGGCGTTGCTGCTCCAACCAGCTGACCTAACCCGATACCAAAAATTATCCCAATTATTCCACCGAGTCCCGAAAGTACAATTGCTTCCACAATAAACTGCCAGAGTATATCTTTCTTTCTGGCCCCGATTGATTTCCGTATACCAATTTCTCTGGTACGTTCAGTTACTGAGACCAGCATAATATTCATAATACCAATGCCTCCCACTAAAAGAGATATCATAGCAATGCCAATAGAGGCAGTAAAAACTACTCCGGTTAAATTTCTCCAGGTTTCAGTAAGAGAATCTCTGGTTATTATTTCAAAATCATTTTCTTTTCCAGGCGGAACTTTACGTTCCACCCTTAAAATTCCGATAACTTCATCAATTGCAGCATTAATCAATTCAGGATTTCTTGCCTGCACAGCAATATTCATCCCCCACTCTTCACCAAAAACTTTATGGAAAGTTGTATAGGGAATTGCTACAATATTATCTTCACTCTGTCCGAACGTACTGCCTTTTTCTTCCAGCACACCTATTACCTGCAATTTAGCAGGACCAACACGCACAAACTGTCCTACCGGATCAATAAATGGAAATAGGGTCTCTTTTATATCCATACCAATGACACATACTTTTCTGGATGAACGTATATCAAAACTTTTTATAAATCTGCCTGATTCTACATACCGTCCATTAATTACCTGCCAGTCTTCAGATGCACCATAGAGTACAATATCAGGATTAGTCTTCTCTCCCCTGTATCTTACCCTTTGTCCCCACATATATAATTCAGGATTAACCCGGCTCACCAATGTTGCTCTTTTTTTGACAGCTTCAGCGTGTTCTACTGTAAGATCTTCTCTGTTTCTGTATTTTTCATCTAAACGGCCAGTACGAACAGCAGGATATTTCTGTACATAGAAAGTATTGGTTCCTATCTGGGCAAACTGTTCCTCAACTGTTGCATTGATACCTCTGACTATGGTCATCATACCAATCACAGTCATAACTCCTATGACAATCCCAAGTGTTGTCAGTACAGCTCTGAGTTTATTGGTTCTCAAAGCACTTAAAGCTATAAGTAAACTTTCCTTGATATCCATATTCAGTAGTACCTCGGCAAAAAATTATTCAATATCATCATCCAAAATTGCATCTTTTATTTTTGCATTACTCAAATCCACACTTATTAAACGAGCTCCTTTCAGATTTGCCTTAGTCAGGTCTGCTTTTTTCAATACAGCCCGTTGAAGATGTGCATTTCTAAGATCCGCTTCTTTGAGATTTGCATTAATCAGACTAGCTCTTTTTAGCTTAGCTCCTTTTAGATTGCTCCCAGCTAAATTTGCTTCATCAAGATGAGCACCAAAAAGAGAAAGACCCTGCATATCAGTTTTTTGAATATTTGCTGCTTCCAGGTTCGTATCCTGAAAATTTGCACCTTTCAGCTTTGCTCCCTGTAAATCTGAACTTTTCAGATTTGCCCCAAATAAGAACGCATTGGTCAGATCAGCACCGGTTAATTTTGCACCTTCCAGATTGGCATTCTGAAGATGCGCATCACTTAAATCAGTATTACTGAAATCCGCATTCTTCAGATTTGTATAAGAAAGATCAGCTTTACTGAGATCCTTACCACTTAAAGAAATCCTTTTTTCAACTTGTTTAATTATTTCTTCTCTGGATAATTCACTCATTATTCCCTCCCATTGAATAACTTTTTACAGCTTCATTCACAGTATCAAATAGTTTAATAACCTGATCAAGTTTTGTTACCTCTATAGGTCTTCTTACTCTGTCAGATGTCTCTGCAAGGCGTAAATCCCCATCACTTCCCCTTAAAGTAGTTAAACAAGACATAATGATACCAAGTCCCGAACTGTTCATCCATTTTAAATCTTTCATATTCAGCACGACATTAGGTTGATTGTCTTCAATAGTTTTGTATATCCGTTCCTGTAAAGGTTTTGTCTCCTCTCCGCCCATTAATTCACCAGAAAGATGTAATACTAGGACATCATCTATCGATTTCTCTTCTATTTTCATATTAATTACCTCCAACAATTATATTAAAATCAAATTTATCGTAATTAAAAGTTTATCCTGGGATTAATTACTCCTGATCACTCATACCGCAAAGATTCAATAGGATTCAACCTGGCTGCCTTACTTGCCGGATATAATCCAAAAAATATTCCCACTCCGGAAGAAAATCCTATGCCCAGAAAAATAGACCATCCTGTAATTGTAGTCGGAAGTGGTGAAATAGATGATATTATTTTACCAATTCCGAAGCCTAACCCGATTCCAATTAATCCGCCTATAGCACTTATAACAATAGATTCTACCAGAAACTGCCACATAATATCTCTTCTTTTTGCACCAATCGCTTTTCTGATACCTATCTCTCTGGTACGTTCAGTAACTGATACCAGCATAATATTCATTATGCCGATTCCCCCCACTAACAGTGATATAGCCCCTACTCCAATTGCAGCAGCATATAAAGTAGAAGTCAGACTGTTATATAAATCCATTATCATATCCATTTGATTTACGGAAAAATCATCTTCTGCACCTGGAGCAACTTTTCTGACTCTCCTCAATATGCCACGAATCTGATCTCTGGCCTGATCGATCAATTCCGGATTATCAACTTTTACAGTAATTGTCAGGCTGCGGCTGCTGCCAAAAAGCTTATAGAAAACCCCTATAGGAATTCTGACTTCCTGATCCAGACTTTGTCCGAATACATCACCTTGTTTCTCCAATACTCCTACAATTCTGAATTTATACCCGCCAACTTTGATGCGTTTTCCAATGGGGTCTTCTTTTTTAAATAAAGTTTCTGCAACATCCCAGCCAACCACACATACCAACCGTCTGTGATGAACATCCATGGCTGTTAGGTCTCTACCGTATTCAGGAAAGACATCTGAGGTTTTTACCTCATTTGTTCCGGATATACTAACATCTTCTAGAAACTCACTTTTATACTTAACTGTTCTTCTTGTTTGGGTAGAAGGAGATATTGCTGCAGGAATTGTTAAATATTCTTCCAGAGCTTCCACTTCTTCCATAGTAATATCGTCTCTGTTACGTAATTTATCCCAATCCATTTGCTGGGCCCAGGGAAATTTCTGTACATAAAGTACATTTGAACCTAAAGCTGATATTTCTTCACCAAAAGCTTTATCTAAACCTTCTGTAATAGAAACAATTCCTATCACAGTAGTAACACCCACGATTATTCCCAAAAGAGTAAGAAAAGCACGTAATTTATTTTTAACTAATGCACCCCAGGCAATTTTAATAGCTTCCCATAATTCAATAAAAATTCTCATTCTGTCTCCAGAAAATTAATCCTCAATCTGCTTCATCCCTTTCAATTCTTCCATCCCGCAATCGTATGATTCGGTCGGAATGTTCAGCAATATATTCTTCGTGAGTAACAAGTATTATTGTATTTCCCTCTTCATGCAGTTTTTCAAAAATTTCCATTATTTCATCTCCGGTTCTGGTATCCAGGTTACCTGTAGGTTCATCAGCAAGAATGATGGAAGGTTTATTAACTAATGCTCTTGCAATTGCAACTCTCTGGCGCTGGCCCCCGGATAGTTCATTAGGCTGATGATTCATACGATCTCCCAAACCAACATCTTCCAGAGTTTTTGCTGCTGTTTCCTTACGTTCAGAAGCAGATTTTCCACTGTATATAAGAGGAAGTTCTACATTATGCAGAGCTGTTGCCCTTGGTAAAAGATTAAAGGTCTGAAAAACAAAACCGATCTCTCTGTTTCTGATCCCAGCCATTTCATTATCATCCATGGTACTTACATTGGTATCATTTAAGCTGTAATCTCCTGCAGTCGGAGTATCCAGACAGCCAAGAATATTCATCAGGGTCGATTTACCTGAACCTGAAGGGCCCATTATGGCAACATATTCTCCCTTCCTAATTTCCAGATCTATCCCGTTCAAAGCATGAACCACTTCAAGACCCATGTGATATTCTTTTATTAAATTATTTATATCAATTAACATATTACCAATCCTCTTTATTTATTCTTTATATTGTCTTTTTAAAGAATTATCAATTTTTATTTTATCACCATCACTGATCTTCTTGGAAAGTATTTCAAAACTTCCACTTACTACCTCATCTCCCTCTTCAACTCCTTTTAAAATCTCCCATTCTGTATCACTTGATATTCCAGTTTTTACCGGTACTTGATGAGCGATCTCATTTTCAACCACAAAAACAACTTCTACAGGTTCCTGTGTTCTTGGCTTTCTTATAGATTTAGCAGCACTGTCAGCCTTCATAGTATCCTGTTTGGCATCACTACTGTTACTATTATTTTTATCTTCAGGTACCAATGGTGTCCGTACTGTAACACACTGAATCGGTAATTTCAATGCATTCTTATGGGTTTCAGTTAATATGTCCACTGTAGCAGACATTTCAGGTCTTATTCCATCCGGCTTTTCCAGCATAGCTACCTTAACCAGAAAATTGGTTACTTCTTCCTGAGTTCCGGCTCCCTGGGTTTCACCGGTGTTGGCGATCTCTGTGACTATGCCTGTGAACACAGTATCCGGATAAGCATCAACACTTATTTCAGCAGTATCATGTTCTGATACAAAAATTACATCATTTTCATCTATCTCTGTTTCAGCCACCATTTTGGTCAGATCCGAAATAATCATTATTACATCCAGAGTAAACTGTGATCCCTGTACCATTTCTCCAACTTTCTTATTTAACTTACTGACGGTTCCTTCCATCGGAGAATATATAACAGTTTCGGATAAATCATCTTTTGCCTTTTCAAGAGCAGCTCTGTTTTGTTCAACCTGTGCCTTTGCCTGTTCATAAGAAGATTTAGCAATCTCTAATTCTGCTTCAGAAATAAGATTATCATTATATAAGGTTTTGGAACGTTCATATTCACTTTTGGCTTTGTTATATCCTGCCTCTGCATATCTTAAATTAGATCTGGCCTGTTCAACTGCTGCCTTATAATCTGTCTGTTTAAGCCGGGCTAAAAACTGCCCTTTTTCAACATAATCTCCTTCTTCAACTCCAAGCTCGACGAGTTTTGCACTTACTCTGGCAGAAACCTTAACCTGTATTTCCGGCTGAATCTTTGCAGACCCGGAAACAAATGATGTAATACTTCCTCTCACAACCTTCTCTGTCTGGACTGTATATTTATATCCTCCTTTTTTGGTTGAATTCAATATAATTATAATGACCAATACAAGCAGGAGGCCCAGAAATATAAACAGTTTCTTTTTATTCTTCTTCTGCATTTATACTCTCCCTGTTTTAATATTACTTAACTAATACACCCATAGCTTTTTCAACTCTGGCAATTGCATATTTATAATCATACAATGACTGAATATGATCGCTTTTCGCCTGACTATAGGAAACCTGAGCATTTAACAGATCAAGCATAGTACCGGATCCCAATCTGTACTTTTCTTTATTCAGTCTCAGATCTTCCTCAGCAGACTCCACTGCTTCCTGGGTTACCCCAATTTTCTTTTTTGCCTGATTAAGATAAAAATAGGATTGTTGAGCTTCCAGGGCAACATCTCTTTTTACCTGTTCCAGTTTTGTATCCTGAGACAATTTATTCAGTTTTGCTCTGCTCACTTCAGCTACCCGGGAAAATCCCTGAAATATTGGCATTGATAAACCAATACCAAGATACCAGCTGTAATCTGTATCAAACATATTATCAATTTCACTAATATCTTCATTGCTCCAGTTATAGGAATAATACGCTCTTACTGAAGGCAAAAAACGACCCACTGCCATACCCACTGATGCTTTGGAAGCTTGAAGTTCAAATCTGTTTTTTAATAAACTGGGATGATTTTGAGATGCATTATCTACCACATCTTCATATTCGATACTGTATTCTGGTACATCCAGTTTTTCTGTTACTTTGATTTTCTTATTAACATCAAATCCCAGAACATGATTTAAGCTTGCCCGGGCAACAGACAAGTCATTTTCAGCTGTAATTAAAGAAAGTCTGTCATTTTCTAACTGTACCTTAGCTTTAAGTACATCAGACTTCGGAGCCTTTCCCACTTCAAATAACACCCGTGCTCTTTTATAGGATTCTTCTGAAGATTTTAAGGTCTCTTCAGCTACTTCTAAAAGTGCTTCAGCCTTAAGGAGATTATAATATCTTTCTTTGACTATTAAAACTACATTCTGTTTGGTCAGTTTTAAATTAAATTTGGAACTCTGTTTCGACGCCATTGCTCTCTTTATATTATAGATATTATATCCTCCGTTAAAAATAGTTTCATTTACTGAAAGTCCAATATTGGAAGACCATGACCGTATCTCAAATGGCTGCACCGGAACCGGGATCCCTGTTCTTGGATCAATTTTTAATCTTGAAGAAGGGCCTCTTACTGAATGATAATAACTCAAATCAGCATCAATATTGGGTAGCAGATTTGCCAGAGAATTTGTCACTTCTTTACCGGCAATTTTATAGGAAAACTCACTCATAATAATATCAGGATTCTGCTCAAGTGCAATCTCTACACAGTCTTCCACGGTTAATTCCTTTTCCTGTCCAAAGCTAAAAGAAGTAATAATAATGAATAAAAAAACAAAAACCATCATGCTTAAACGTTTCATAACCTCACTCCTTATAAACTAAAATCAAATAATACATCAGCCAAGAACTATAATAAGTATTGTTGAATCATCTTTTTAACTTGCAATATTCAACTCCTGGCATATTATTTTTTTATCTTTTATCTTTAGTCTTTATTCTTTAGTCTTTATCTCTACATACCAAACATTCCGCCCAGCAAACTTCCGACTCCTACCACAAAAAGAATATAAATAGCCCAGAGAGTAAGTACCATAGTAGCTGACTTCTTGGTGGAAAAATTATAAACAACTGAAAGTCCGATTATCCAGAGAATAAGGGTCCAGATAGTAAAAATATCAAAACGGGCTAAAATTCTGTACAACACTGTCTTATCTTCTCCCAGCTGAGGAGTAGGAAGCAATATAGCTAAACTGGTGGTCACTCCGAATCTGGTTCCATTGCTATGTACTAAATATGTATATAAACCCGTCTGAACAATCCCAATAATTCCACTCCAGCTGACAACTGCCAAAGCATCCTTGAACTTAGCTTTTCCCCCCATGATATTATTGCCGGTAAAAAGAAAAATACCCGCTAATATTAGCCAGACGATGAGTAAACCAATAGGTGCTGCAATAAACCCAATATACTTCATGGGACCTTCCATCCTTTCCTGAGCCAATTCAATCTGTTCCTGACTCATCCCCCGAGATTTCATAACTTCAATTTGATCCTGAAAGGTTATATCCATCAGCAAAAACTGCGAGATAATTGCAACTAAAGCAATAATAATGAACGGTACCAGCCAGGTTGGTTTTTTGTTAATCTCCATAAAAGTTTCTTTTGGAGAAGTGTATATTCCGATAATTTTCTCAAACACATTCATGTTGCTCTTCTTCTGTCCTTCTGTATTCATAATTTCCTCCTATAACTTTTATTATAAAGCATAACGAAAAATTATGGTAAATGTTTCAAAATTTATTAATATTTATTTGATTTTATTATTTATCACCACAATAATCATCTTTTATCTTATAGAGATATTCCAACGCTTTATCGTGGTCATTGGGAATTTCACCTTCAAGAATAGCATCTTCGATGGATTTCTTCAATTTACCGACCAAGGGTCCGGGTTTAAGGCCGCATATTTTCATTATTTCATCTCCCCGTACCGGAGACTGAAAAGCTCTCATTCTGTCCTTTTCCTCTACCTCTTTCATTCTTTTCCAGACATTTTCAAAATTTTCCAAATGTTTTTTTACCCGGTCAGGGTTCCCAGAGGTAATATCTGCTCTGCACAAAGTCATAAGATCTTCAATTTCCTCTCCGGCATCAAATAAAAGTCTTCTGATAGCAGAATCTGTCACCTCCTCATCAATCAGATGTATTGGCCGCATATGAAGACGAGTTAGTTTACTTGCATAATTATACATTTCATTAGATAAACGTAATCTTCTGCAAATACTTTTCAGCATCTTCATGCCAATATAATCATGACCGTGAAAAGTCCATCCTTTACCTTTTATAAATTTCTTCACTCTTGGTTTACCTATATCATGTACTAATCCGGCAAATAATAATTTCTTATCCTTGGTCATTTGAGCTAAATTATCCAAAACTTTCAGTGTATGTTCAAAAACATCCTTATGATGATGTTCTTCTCTTTGCTCTGTTCCGCTCATCTTATCCAACTCCGGAAAAATAATTCCCAGAATATCAATATTTTTCAGTATTCTAAACCCGAGAGAAGGTTTACTGCTTAACAGAATTTTCATTAATTCATCAGTAATCCTTTCCTGGGATATAATACGAATACGCTGCCGTTCCTCCTTCATTGCCTGAAAAGTTCCTTCTTCAATGTAAAATTGAAGCTGACTGGCAAACCGGGCAGCCCTCATGATCCGTAGCGGATCATCATAAAATGTTTTTTCCGGATCTAAAGGGGTACGTATTATTTTCTGATGAATATCGTCTCTTCCGTTAAACGGATCAATTATTTCTCCAAAAAAATCCAGAGACAGGTCCATAGCAAGAGCATTTATGGTAAAATCACGCCTTTTCAGATCATCCTGTAAAGATGATAATTTCACCTCAGGTTTTCTCGATTCAGATTGATAACTTTCCTTACGGGCAGAAACAAATTCCAATTTTATATCCTTATAATTAAATGATGCTGTACCGAACTGTTTGTAAGTGGTAAAACCATATCCCTGAATATCATTTTTCAGTTTTTCAGCAAAATCAGGGGCGTCTCCTTTCACCACAAAATCAATCTCATTTGTTTCTCTTTTCATTAAAGTATCACGCACATAACCACCAACAGCATACACCTTTACTTTTTTCTGATCGGCTATTTTCCCGATTTTTTTTAAAATATCCTTTTTTTTATCTGCCATATATAGTCATTTATTAAATTAAACAATTATTTTTTAAAAATATTCAAAATATTCAATTTTCTTTATTATCTCTTACTACTTGTTTATACCATTCCGCAGTCTCTTTTATTGCCTGGTTAAAACCTGTTTCAGGTTTATATCCTAGAATATTTTTTGCTTTATCTATTGTAAAATGAAAATCTTTTGTTAAATGAGTTACCAGATATTTCGTCAGAGGAGGCCTTTTTTTTATATGAAAAATCCGGTATATGAACTCCAGAACACTGGCTATTACATATGCTATTGAAGGATGCAGAGAAAACCGGGGAGCAGGAACATTCAGTTCTTCAGTAAGAGCTTTGAAATATTCTTTCCAGGAAATTTTAGATCCGTCTGTTATCACAAATGCTTCCCCTGCAGCCTCCTTTTTAGTCCCTGCCAGAACCAAGCCCACTGCTAGATTTTTTACATACGTTAAAGCACCGATAGTTTTTCCTCCTCCTATATATCCCATCATTCCTTTTTCCAGCATAGGTGCCATTTTCAGAAGACTGACTCTGTCTCCGGGACCATAAATATCACCGGGTCTTACAATAGTAACTTCTATTTTATCAGCTTTATGATACGACATTACTAACTTTTCAGCTTCCCTTTTGGTCTGTACATAGGGAAAAGAAGTTTCTAACTGAGGACTTTCTTCATCAAGATCGCAGGCACCAATATGACTGTGCACCACTATACTGCTTACATACACAAACCTTTTTACTTTATTAGCTGCTGATGCTTCTATAAGTTTGCGGGTGCCTTCCAGATTTACTCGTCTAAAATAGTCTAAACTGCCCCAGTCCGAGACTGCTCCGGCAATATGATACACAACCTCAACATCTTTTAAGAAGGCAGAATATGTAGCTGAATTTTCCAGAGAACCGATAATTTTCTGAATATGTATACCTGCCAGAAATGAAAGATCACTGGTTTTACGGACTAATCCTAATACTCTGTCACCTCGGTTAAGCAGTTTTCTGCATAAAACAGATCCGACAAATCCATTTGCTCCGGTAACGAAAACTTTCATTTTTCTCCTTTTTCCATTTGCTAATAATATATAAAAAATTTATATGAAAATAAACATGATGTGTAACAATGCGGGAATAATACAATTTTATTTGATCTTATTAAAAAATATCAATGATTCTTGACAGGATACAATCCGGTAAAACATGCACTGCAAAAATCTTCTCTGGGAATCTCAATGCAATCCAGCATACCTTCAACAGAAAGATATCCCAGTGAATCAACCTTTAAATATTCTCTGATCTGCTCAATGTTTTTTTTATTTGCTATAAATTCATTTTTAGTAGGCATATCAATACCGTAAAAACAGGGAAATTTTACAGGAGGTGAAGAAATTCTTAAATGAATGTGCTTTGGTTCGGCACTTTTAATAAGTTCAACTATTTTTTTCATAGTAGTGCCCCTGACTATGGAATCATCAACTATAACAATACTTTTATTGTTCAATACACCTTTAACTGTATTAAACTTTATACGTACATCTAAATCTCTTTCAGACTGTTCCGGATGTATAAATGTCCGGCCCACATAATGATTTCTTATCAACCCAATCTCATATTTTAGACCTGATTCTTCAGAATACCCTAATGCTGCAGTATTAGCAGAATCTGGAACAGAAATCACATAATCAGCTTTAGGAACCGGATGCTCAAGAGCAAGCCGGCGTCCCAGTTTTCTTCGTACTTTATCAACATTTTCTCCAAATACATAACTATCCGGCCGTGAAAAATAGATATGTTCAAATATACAATGTTTGTAATGTTTTATTTTCTTGTCCCGAGGTATACTAAAATTTTTAATTCCGTCATTTGTGATGCGTACCATTTCACCTGGCAATATCTCTCTGACTAATTTTGCTTTTATCAGATCAAATGCACATGATTCTGAAGAAAGAATAAAACTGTTTTTTAATTTACCTAATAAAAGAGGACGAAACCCATATGGATCTCTGGCCCCAAAAAGTTTATTTTTTGTAAGAAAAAGGATCGAGTACGCACCTTTGACTCTGGAAAGTGCATCAAGAAGCATATCCTCTATTCCCTTCTTTTTAGAACGTGCTACCAGATGCATCATGACTTCAGTATCAGTGGTAGTTGTGAATATAGAACCATTTTTTTCCATTTTACTGCGTAATATATCTGCATTAACCAGATTGCCATTATGTGAACTTGCCAGCTGTCCGCTTTTAAAAGTTATAAGTACTGGTTGTGCGTTTATCAGACTGGAGGAACCCGCAGTTGAATATCGGTTATGTCCAATTACATGAGGACCATTTAAACTATTTAAAATTTCAGAATCACAAAATACCTGGTTTACCAACCCCATTCCAGTATATCTCTTTAATTTTGTAGTATCAGAAGCAACCATTCCGGAACTTTCCTGTCCCCTGTGCTGTAACGCATAAAGACCCAGATAGGTTAAGTTTGAGGCTTGGGGATGATTAAATATTCCGAAAACTCCACATTCCTCATGTATTTGTTTAGATAACATTAATGCTTCGCTCCAAATTTAATAATTCTTCAAGAAGACTTACTATACTTCAAGGATGCTGACACAAAACCTGTAAATAAGGGATGAGGTTCAATTGGACGGGACTGAAATTCTGGATGAAACTGAGTGGAGATAAACCAGGGGTGATCCTTTAATTCTGCAATTTCTACCAGAATCCCGTCTGGGGAAAGACCTGAAAATATCATACCCTTTTCTTCATATTCTTTTCCATATTTATTATTAAATTCATATCGGTGTCTGTGCCGTTCACTGATCTTCTTTTTTTGATAGGTTTGGAAGGCTTTCGAATTTTTCTTAAGTATACAAGGATAGGCTCCCAAACGCATTGTGCCCCCCATATTGATAATCTTCTTTTGATCTTCCATAATATCAATTACCGGATATTCTGTTTCCGGATTCAGTTCAGTACTGTCAGCATTTTCAAAACCAAGAACATGCCGGGCGAATTCGACCATTGCCATCTGCATACCCAGACATATACCCAGAAAAGGAATATTATTTTCTCTGGCATATTGTATAGCCAATATCTTACCTTCGTGTCCTCTTTTTCCGAACCCACCCGGAATCAGTATACCATGCATATCTTTTAATACCTCTTTTGCACCTTTTTTTTCTATATCTTCTGCAGCAACACTGTGTATTTTAACGCGGACTGAATTAGCCGCACCCCCATGATTAAGAGCTTCACGAATAGATTTATAAGCATCCTGCAATTCTGAATACTTACCCACAACAGCTATTTCAACTTTTTCCTTTGAATTTTCTACTTTATTGACATATTCACGCCACGGTTTAAGATTTCTTTTCCCTGCCCGTAAACCCAGATAATCAATTATACTGTCATCAAGATTCTGGGCAGCAAATTCAAGCGGAACTTTATATATGGTATTTTCAACATCAAAAGCCTCGATTACTGCATTTTCATCGACATTACAAAATAATGATATCTTACTTCTTACATCTTTATCAAGATGTTTTTCTGTTCTACAGATAAGAATATCCGGAATAATACCAATCTCTCTGAGCCGGCCTACGGAATGTTGTGTGGGTTTGGTTTTGACTTCTCCGGCTTTATGCAGATATGGTATTAAGGTAACATGTATGAACAGTATATTGCTTTTTCCTTCTTTTTGACGAAACTGCCGAAGTGCTTCCAGAAAAGGAAGACTCTCAATATCACCCACTGTACCCCCTATTTCTGTAATGATCACATCAATATCAGGAGTAGCAACAGAACGTATACCTTCACATATCTCTGAGGTTACATGAGGTACTACCTGAATTGTACTTCCTAAATATTCCCCTTTTCTTTCCTTATTAATTATTGAATCATAAATACGGCCAGCAGTATAGTTACAGTTTCTGCTGGTCTTTATCCCGGTAAAACGCTCATAATGTCCGAGGTCAAGATCCGTTTCTGTACCATCATCAGTTACATATACTTCACCATGCTGATAAGGATTCATAGTACCCGGATCTACATTCAGATAAGGATCAAACTTCTGATGCATTACATTGAGTTTTCTGGATTTTAAAAGTAATCCTATAGAAGCTGCAGTTATACCTTTGCCCAAAGATGAAACAACTCCTCCTGTAACAAATATAAATTTTGGCATCAGTTTCTCCTCTTAAATACCTCTTTCAGTTTATTAAATAATTATAAATTTTCATTAAAAATATATTTATTAATATACATCCAGTTTATTAAAAAATCAATTTAGAGTTTCAATAAAAATTCTTGCTTTCTATTAAATTATTTATTATCTTTTATAGTTTTAATGAAAACTGCTTAAAAGGAGGTGTAAGAATTGAAAAAGGGAATACATCCGGAATATAAAGAAGCTACTATTA